>Ga0181590_10000692_pt1 | contig 27639 bp, 32 predicted proteins | sample 071ome_34_FD_132446 | JGI IMG/M metagenome (GOLD analysis project Ga0181590, IMG submission 132446) | Coastal salt marsh microbial communities from the Groves Creek Marsh, Skidaway Island, Georgia - 071411BT metaG (megahit assembly) | ecosystem: Environmental > Aquatic > Marine > Intertidal...
AATTGTATACATTCAAGACGTCTTCGATCACAGATTCGGGAAACGTGTTATCTTTGTATTGGACGATTGCATTGATTCCGGGATGTAAAATTGTTTCATAAGAAGGAAATTCAGATAAAAAATCTGGTATAAATTCACGCATTACATCCAAGAAGTTATCATTCAATTCAACACTCATGTTATGTATTTTAATGTCGTTGAAAATCTTTATATCTTTATTTAAATATATCAAAATTAATATTATGTTGTACTAATGTATCTATTAGTTCATTCATATGAGTAGGTATTGTTAAAACATAATGAATATTTTCAGGTGTGATTGAATTTGTATATTTATCAATAACCAAAGCATAATTTCCGTCTTGATGAATCGATATTCCTATCAAATCATTATCTATTATTGAATGAATCAATTTGGAATAGCTCCAAGGATCACCTCCTGTTTTCATTGTTGTTGTGTACATGCTTGGATTACTGATTTCTAGTTTTTGATTTACGCTATGATCAAATTTGGATCTTACAGTATTAATTTCTTTTGAAAATGAAATTAATTCGTTTACAACAGGTACACCTGCTCCAATACTCCCACCGATTGCTATACCGCGTTTAATATTTCTTATTGCTTTGAATTTATTGATTTTTGGATTAGGTAATTTTGGAAATTTAGGTATTTCTAATCCATATGCACCTATCACAATGAATATTACAAACAAATACCGCATTAAACCAATAAACATATTTAATATAAAATATTTTTATATTTATGTATTTTTCACAAAAATTGAAAACCTATTTTTAGCCATGATAGACTATAACAATGCATGTCCTTACAAAACCGATTGAAATAAACTTTAAGGAACTGAGAAGCGAGAGACAGGATACTAACAACGCTAAGCTCTATTATAGTATAAAAGCAAACGATATCAATATGTTTAAAGCAAACGTAAATGATATAAAGTTGCAGAGAATTTTGAAAAGCATAAACTTAACAAAAGAAGAATGCATTAAAAAGTGTATTGAAGATGATGATTATTGTCGTTTATTCAGCTGTAGTGTATCTAAAATTGCGACGAGACAAGGTAGCCGAGATGAGTCAGAACAGTTGAATGTGTGTAATATTATATCTAAACAATATGGGATCACCATCACTGGCTTAAACGCTACTGAATTGCGACCAACAAAAGACGGCCATATCATTACCAACCATGAAATGAAAACAATGTGCATTCCGAAAGACCACTGTTTAAAATCATTCGATGGAAAGATTACTGGTGAGTTGAATGGTTATATCGCCGCTAAGGTTGTATATGGTTCAGGTGGACACCAAGATAATGTATTTGAGGAAATGGACACAATAGCAGAATGGTGGAAAACTTACAAGTGTGGGTCAAATGAAGTGCTTATTGTATTGATAGAAACTGATCTAATCAAGAAATTTATTCGTTTACAGAATAAGTTTGGTAATGTAAATAATGTTATGGTGTTCAATCATATACAGTTTCAGCAATATTTAATCGACAACTATTCATTTTCATAGGTTGAAAGCATGTAATTACATATTCTAAATGCTAAGTCAAAAGAGATACGCTTTCTTGCGATTGAATTACTTTCTCTATAATTCGTAAGAAACAAAGAATTATATTTTTGTCGTTTTTCCTTTATATAATCGTTCATTTTATCAACTAATTCTTGTTGTTGTTCTAATGTAAGAGACTTGTTTATAACAAGTGTAGCATAACTGCGTGCTGATAGTTTTGCGGTATTATCGATAAATCTATCTTCATCGTTAACAATTTTAAATCCTAATTGATTATGAATACTGTCATCAATACATTTTAGTAAAATATTTGTTAAATTTTTCTTTGTTTCTTTTGTCGCTCTTTGAACAATGAATTTTGAATTTTGTTGAAGGTTGTATATCTCGCCTCCTATAGTATAATTATTTTCAGAATTTAAGCTAATATTCATCTCTTTGTTTGAAGGATAAATATACATGTTGATATTGTTAATTTCATTACATTGTTTTTTCATAAAATATAAACTACATACTGCATAGCTTGTATCAACAAATACTTGTTCTTCAAAAATATTAATAGTTTTTATTGAATATATTTCTAAAAATTTTTTTCTTAACTCAATATCAGTTTTTCTTATTGAAGATAAGAAGTTTAATGGTATTATAATAATACCACCTTGACATATATTTGTTAGTATATTCACAATAAAACATTTATATAAATCATTACAGTTGTATTTTTCATACAAGTCTTTATTTTTGTTTTTATTTCTTGCTAAATAAGGTGGATTTGTTAGTATAAATTTATCGGTATAGTCAGGTGGATCTATCAATGTATCTCTTTGTATTGTTTCTGTGAGTTTTGGATCTATATCATATATTTCTACATTATACTTAATTTTATCTGTTATAAAATTCAATAAATCACCATTACCAACAAAAGGCTCAACTATTGTTTTGACACCATTCGGTATTGCCATGTTTGAAAGAATATATTCATAGTTTGTTGTGTAAAATTGACCTAATTGTCTTTTGGACATAGTTGATTCTTTAAATTAATGACATGTTTTGAAATCAATTTTTTGTTAATAATACTTTCAATAATTTTTTATTATTATTTTGACATACAATCATCTTGCGATTTCATAAAATGTTTCATAAAATGTTTCATAAAAGGTTTCTTCAAATATTTTGCTCGAAATATAAAATATTTTATTATAGTATATGTATTTTCTGGTGGATAGTAAAAACAAAACAATATTTGGATGGTCTGCAAAATGTGGTTGTAGTCATATGAAGAGAATATATTGGTTTTTACAAACAGGTAAAGTATATAATCAAATACATAGAAGGGAAGAATATTTGCATAAGCTACCAAACGATATTAAAGATTATACGACAATAATAATTACAAGAAATCCATATAAAAGAATTGTATCAGGATTTTTAGATAAATACAAAAAATCAGGAAGCTATAGGCATCGTTGGAAAGATTCATATTTGTCTTTTTCTCACTTTGTAGAAAAGGTTGTAAGTAAAGATTGGAAGACAATTGATCAACATCACTTTACACAACAAACAACAGAAAATTTTAATAAACAAATTTTTCTTTCTAAAAATATTAAATTTTACGACATTGAGAAGATTGATTATGAATACATAGAACAATTATATAATAAAAAAATTCCTCCAAGCGTTATTAATCAAAAAGGCGGACACGAAAGAAAAATATATGAAAAAACAAAATATTGCTATGTGTATGATTTACATATAGACGACTATATTGATCACAATATTGATATAAGATATTTTTATAACAAAGAAATCAAAGAAAAGGTATATAATTTCTACATGAATGATTTTATTATATTTAAAGAAAACGGAATTGATTACACTGATACCGAACTAAATTGTACATAATATGTATTTGGATAATCAACAATTATGAAAAACTGTTTGCTTCATTTTCATTTATATTGTATGTAAATTCATAAATTCACCATTAGATAATAAAGAAAAACTCAATTCCGGTAAATTTGGATGCGAATCACCACCATATGTTGCTAATTTGTATTTAATTTCAACATTATCCCACTCAATATCTTTCCACTTAGAAATTATGTTAATCCTTATCCATTCATGAAAATCTTCCAATTGCTTTAAACCATTTTGAATATTTTTCGGTTTATTCATTTCTCCTTCTATTACGTACATTGTACTGTCTTTGAATATGATTATGTCAGGAATTCCCTTGCCTGCTTTAGAATGGTGTTGTTTTTTAGTGAATGGGTGAATTATATTACTTTTTTCACACCCACCATGATTAGAAAATATAACATGCTTTTCATATAATCGGTGTAAATACATTGTTACTATTTTTTCACTAGTTTTAGCTTGAACACAGTATGTTGGTGATTTATGTGTATTTATATCTAATATTGACCAATCCTTAACGTACTCTTCAAATGATATGATATTGCGAAATGGGAATAAACATATCCACAATTTTGCGTTGCTGTTAAATTGGTATTGATTCATATTGTGATTTTTTATATAAAATAAAACGTTCGGATTCAGTAAATAAAGTGCCAAAACTACTGATGTAACAAATCCTGTATTTGGATCATGAATTCTTGATTTTTCTTTATTTTTATTGTGAACTAAATTTGAATATATGTAAATATTGTTGCTTTCTATTTTTATGCGATTATTTTGATATGAATGTGAAATCCTTGTATTGTTTATCATTTCTAATAATGTGGTCGTGTTTTTTTCTACATTCTTATATGATTGTACACATTTAGTGTATTCATTTCTAATTTCATAAACAGAAATGTCTAATATATGACATAAATACAGTGATATTTCCCATGGAATACTCTTCGTTTTATTTTCAATTCCAATATCAAATATGAGTGTTTTGTCTATACTTTTAAATGATTCCAGACCGTATTTTGTTACTATATACGCAAATTTAGTTAATCGTTGATACATTTGATTACCTGAATCACCATGATCGTTTTTTGTTATTTCAATTATATGGTCAGGACAACGATTAGGAATTTGGTTTGATTCTTCTTCAATATATAATAATATATCGGCAAATGATTGACCTTTATTTGTATGTGGTGATACATAATGCATAATCAATTGTATATCGTAATTTTGAAAAGAGTTGAATACAAAATGATTGTTTTCATGCACTTGAATATAACAATCATCAAAATTAAACCTGTTTGAATACTTACGATTTATCGTCTTGCATATTAAATGCTTCAATGAAGTAATGAATGTTGTTTTTATAAATTCTTCTGTGCAAATAATAACTTTCATTTTTCATAGATAATACTATTTCTATCTTTATTTCAATTTTCATTTTAAAGATTTTTACTGATCATATTTCATAATTTCTAAAATTGAAATGGATTTAAACGTTTAAATTTGTCTTCTTAATAATTATGAGATACATTGGGAATAAAACCAAATTATTGGATTTCATAGAAGAAGAAATTTCAAGTATTGAAAATGTTTATAGTGATTTCGATACATTATTTGACGTTTTTAGTGGTACAGGTTGTGTAGGTAAGCAACTGAAGACTAAATTCCATACTTATTCATGTGATCTACTATACAGTAGTTATATATTATCATACTGTAATGTTGCCATACACGAAATTCCTAAATTTGAAGGATTAGTTAAATTTGACATTACCAATCCAATAGAGTATCTTAATTCTGTTGAGAATATAGACGACGGATTTGTATTTAATTTATATAGCGAGAACGGGAATAGCAATCGATTATATTTCTCAAAAATTAACGGTATGAAAATAGACAGTATCATGAATACTATTCAATATTGGTATGATGCAAACCATGTATCAGAATCAGAATATTTATATTTAAAAGGTGTTCTTTTGAATGGCGTTAGCAAAGTAGCAAATATAACTGGTGTTTATGGGGCATATTTGAAATCATTGTCTTCCAACGCAAAAAAAACGTTACAATTATGTCATTTGGATTGCGTAAAAACCGATAAAAGAACAACTTGTTTACATGGAGATTCAAATGTTATGCTACTTCCAAAAATATCTGAGAAAAGCATACTGTATTTGGATCCCCCATATAACAATCGTCAATATGGATCAAATTATCATGTATTAGAAACTATTGCCAGATGCGAAAAACCATATATAAAAAGGGTTCGCGGTAAAGAATCTGTAGCGGGTCTTCCTGAAAATCTTCCAGTTTCAAATTGGTGTAAATCTAAATTAGTGAGGAATGAATTAATCAAATATTTATCGAGTAAGTCGAATCTAATTGTCATGAGCTATAATAGCGAATCGCACTTGACGAAAGAAGAAATAATAGCAATCATGGAAAAATATGGTCGGACAAAAGTTATTGAAAAGGAATACAAAAAATTCAAATCAAACTCTAATCAAGCCAAAACAAAAGTAAACGAATATCTGTTCATTTGCGATAAACGGGTGAAACTAGATACATTACAGTATAGTTTAAAACCAGTTGTTCAATGGGTAGGAGGTAAAGGTAGATTACTCAAAGACATTAAGAAGTATATTCCCACGTTTCAGAGTTATTTTGAGCTTTTCGCAGGGGGTGGTGCTCTTTTATTCAATTTATTACCAAAAAAAGCACATATATGTGAAATAAATACAACACTGTATGAATTGTATATGGATATACAAACCAATCCAACAATATTGATAGCTCAAGTTTCTAAATTAGAACAGGAGTATTTTGAAAAGACAGTTATAAAAGATAACACTGACCCAGACTCTAGAAGCTCTTTTTATTATCGTATACGAAGACAATTCAATTATTTGAAATTACATAATCTACATGAAGATGAACATTATCTAAAATCGTCGTACTTTCTCTTTTTAAACAAAACTGGATTTAACGGTTTGTATAGAGAAAATAGCTCAGGTGAACTATCTATTCCGTTTGGTAATGGAAAGAAATGTACAATAGTACACTCTGAATTGATAAATCAGATGAGTAAATATTTGAAGGATCATGTCTGTATACACAATATGTCGTTCAATGCCTTTCATGAACCTATTACACAGAACGATTTTGTATATTTAGATCCACCTTACCATAAGACATTTGCTCAGTATCACAAATCGTCTTGGAGCGTAGAAAACACCGAAGAAGTTATTAAATTATTTCATAAACTCACTTTACAAGGAACTGCTTGTATTTTATCAAATAATAACAATGACGAGTATATCGAAATGGTGCGGTTGATATGTCATGATATAGAGTATCAAATTATACCATTAAGTATTGCTAGATCTTTAAATTCAGATACCCAAAACAGAAAAAAAACAGCATGTGAAATTATTGTGATTAACAAATATTGTGATAATTTTTATATGTGATGTAGTATCTTATTTAAAATTTTACCAAAGTAAATTATATCATTTATTATTAAACAAAAAAATGATATACTTTTTGACAAATTGCGTTTTAGATGTAACATATGGGATTATGCATTGGACTTCATATAAAATATTTTCCTATTTTTTCAAGTATCCCAATGATAACAGAATAGAAGATTTTGTTTTAATACAAGAGAACATGCTTCTACACCACACAACATTAGTGAACAACTATAAAAACATTATAGAACAACAACAAAAACAAATCAACTTAATGTTAGAAAATGTAAAACATTAGTCTTTTATCTTCTGGCGTATTCTCATTGTATCATAAAATACTATAGGTTTTTGGTCCTTTTCTCTCGAAATTACTAAATGTTGTAGTTTTGCATTTTTTGTTGCTAATAATATCTGTTTAGACAACTTATGTTGAGAGTATTTATAAAATTGTCCTTTTTCTACATAATTTTCATATTTGCTCGTATCTAAATAATGTGAATCTTTAAGAATGTGTTTTGGAACAAATATTTTATTTTTGAGTTTTCCTTTTTCACCAACTTCTTTTGCTAACTTAACTGATTTCGATATTTCAGACTCTGAATTTAAAGTGAATAATTTATAATAATCAGGATAATTTTTAAATTTTTGTGCTTGGAAATAATGTTCAACACTTGCCCATTGATTATCTTCTTCGGTTTTAAATAATGGTATTACAATTTCATTTTCACTCATATTAACATAAAAATTAGACAATACTCTTCTCCAGTTTTTAAATGTTTGTAATGTTTTAAAATTGTTTATCAGGTCGTTTGGAATTTTTTCATACACACCTTTACCTGGTTTTACGTCAGCTGATTTGGCGTAAAATGTGAATACAACGTCTTCTGTGTACAATTCAGGTTCATTTGACTTTACCGGTGAGACACTAGGTGAATCCAGAATGTCAATATATATTTCCCCTTCTTCTTGTTCTTCTTTAATTACAGATAATGGCATTTGATTTTTATAAGAGTACAATTCAATCAATTCACGATTTATTAGTGAATGAAATATAAGAAACTCTCCTTTATTTTGCAGATTTTCCAATATCATATCACCATTTGAGTCAATCACTAAATCTTTATCTTCAATATTAAATTCGTAACATCCTATTCTTTGAATAATATGTTCATTATTGGTCAAGTATATAGGAGAATATTTGTATTTTTCGTCAGTTGAATTTAAAATACCTCCAAATGTAATCAATATCGTATCAGTATACAAACCAATTTTTACAGGTGCTGAAATAGCTCTAACAACACGTTTGTCGTCTGCAACCTCAATATTTCTCTTTTCAGGATAAATGACATTACTCTTAGTTGATTTTACCATATATGATATATACATTTTAAAATTTAAATGGTTGTGTTGAAAACATCTAAAACATCTTTCAATTTAAAATATGCTTTACTTGTATAAGACGCACATGTTTTTCTATCTATAGTAATAACATTATTTATTCTCGCATTTATACTATCAATATATTCCTTGTCAAAAATAGATTCTTCCTTATATCCAACAAAACTTACAAACAGCAGCTCAGTTATTTCATTACATATATTGATATACCCAGGTGTATTCAAATTATCGCAAAATATATCTATTAATTTATTTAATGTACGTTTTAATACTTTCTGTAAGTCTTGTTGTTTTTCTAAAATGATAATATGTATAATAAATTTAAAGAATGCTCTATTTTTATCATTCAATTTATTAACTTCACAATATAAATCATAATCTTCATTCGGATCAAGATCTTTACCTTTCTGTATGTTTTTTATTATATTATCAAAAGAATCTTGAAGCAATGTGTTTATGTAAGGATATTTTTTTTCTATTTGAACATATATATAAGCGTATTGTTCTGAATAAAACGTATTACACGAAGCAATCGCAAATATTGAATCAACAACAACTTTTTTACCATTATCGTCAATTAATTCTAATTTCATAATTATTTCATCAGTTACATTTATTAAATTGGTAGGTGTTATTTTATTTAAAAGAGAGCGGATTTGTGGAATATGTTTCACATTTTCTAGTTTAGTAACTTCGCTGTATTTATAAGACATATATGTCGATTGATTTTTTTTCCTTTTATTTGAAGTTTTAAATGTTGGTGTTTTTTTATATGTTGGACAAGCGACCTGTTTTGTCAGTTTTTGGATAATTCGTTTTGTTCTATCCGATAAAATGTAATTTACTTCACTTATTCTAATATCATCCCAAACATTTTTGGTATATATATGATTTTGACGATTTTTTGGAATTGAATCTGTTTCCATATAGTATGGTATAAAAATATTAAGTTTATATACTTTTGTATTATTGTATTAAGTTAAAATGGACAAAATACTTTCTATGATAGTATCAATATATGAACGACGTACCGCAATTTAAAATACCAATCATGTATAATTCACTCTGTAAACGAGTTGACAAAAATATATGCGATAATTTAGAGCTCAACAAACTATATAAGCAAATATTTGGTAGCACTTACAATAATTTCAATATTGAAAGCTTGTGTTCGTATTTTACCACAGACACGAATTTTTTGATAGATCAACAACAATATATAAATGAATGTCAAGAAATATGCAAATATAAAGATATGAATTCGTTTTATGATATCTGGAAAAACACTATGTCAAATAATTTTATCCGAGAGACATACTATTATATAGACTGGGATCATTTAGACTTTGTGAATTATAATCCAAATATAATGTTCGCATTGAGTTTATATAACTTGACATCTCCTATAATTACATTAGCTACACCTTTAATTTGTATATTATTACCTTACATTTTATTAAAATTTGTATTGAAATTAAATGTCACATTTGAAGCATACAAAGAAATGTTTTTTTCTTTTGCCAGTCGAAATATATTTGGAAAAATCATTCAAAATTTATATCAACCGGAAAACTTACATCAACAAATATCTGGTTTATCGATGCTGTTGTTTTATTTTATGTCACTTTATCAAAATACTTTAGTCTGCATTAAATTTTATCAAAATATGTATTTTATGAAAACATATATTCAGCAATCACGGGAGTTATTTTCAAATACAATAGAATATCTTCATTGTATAATTAAGTGCTGTGAAGACAAATCTACATTTTTGACATTCAGGGATCATTGTATAGAAAAAACTAAAGAATTAAAATTTATAGTAGGGAGTTTGAAAAATATTAATGACAAATCTTTTCAAATTTTGAATATGACTCAAATAGGACAGTATATGGCAACATTTTACAAATTTAGACACGATAAAAAAATACAACTTTTGTATCAATATTCTTTTGAATTTCTTGATTATATCGAAACATTAGTATCCTTGAAATATCACATTGATATGGAAAAATTAAATAAATGTATATATACACAAAAAAGCACTAAATTACAGTCGTCATACTATTTAGCTCACATAAAGTCTGAATGCGTCAAAAATAATATAAAAATCAAAAATAATTATATCATTACTGGGCCAAATGCTTCAGGGAAAACAACTTTAATTAAAAGTGTAATGATTAATTTACTATTGTCACAACAAATTGGATTTGGGTGTTATCAAAATCACACACGAATACACGTTTATGACTATTTCTTTTCATATCTGAATATACCAGATACTTCTGATCGTGATAGTCTATTTCAAGCTGAAGCAAGACGTTGTTTAGATATAATTAATTCTTTACACGAAATTAAACATAAACGTTGCTTTTTGATTTTTGATGAATTATACTCAGGAACAAATCCTAGTGAAGCTACATTATCCGCACTTTCTTTCATGAATTACATCAGTAAATTCCGGGTGAATTTTATGATTACCACTCATTATTATGATATTTGTACGTCAAAGTATTTATCTGAAAAAATTAAAAATATCCATATGTTGACTGTGTTAAAAAATAATGAATTTATATATAAATACATCGTTTCTAAAGGTCCTTCGTATAAACAAGGAGGTGTAAAAATTCTAAAAGATATGGGATATCCGTCAGAAATTATAGACCAAATTGAAAACATTGAAACTGGAACTCGTTAAAATTATATATTATAAATGTTTGGTAAAATAAAAACATGATTAGTCAAGGGATGTTATTTTGTATGTTATTTACTTTGTCAATAAGTATTTGTTTATTTATGTACATTCACCAAAAAACGTCATCTATAGAAAAAAACATTAAAAACGTTTTACAATTTATTCATGGTATTGAAAAAGACGTGAAAAACATGAACGCTCTTAATTTGAATTCACAACATGAACATGTCCCAAACGTACATAAAATTGTTGTATCGGAGGATGAAGTTGACGAAGATCATTATGACACAGAGAGTGAGTCTGATAGTGATACAGAACACACATACGAAGTTATCAATGATAATGTTATCCACAGCAATAATGTTGAGCCAAACAATCATATCATGGATATAAATACTTCTCCATTACAAGATTTATTCAATATTCAAGTTGTCAAATCGAATGAAGATAATGTTATATCACATGAAGAACATACCAGAGAAAACCCCATAGAACAAATAACAAAAGAAGAGCTAAATAACCTAACTGTAACTGACTTAAGAAGGTATATGAGAGAATTGAATTTGAATATTTCTTCATCAAATATTAAAAAAATGAAGAAAATCGAATTAATTGAAGCAATTTTTCAAAGAACACATGAACCGGTTGTAGAGAATGACGATAATATTGAATCAGCTAATACAGAACATGATGATAATTCAAGTTGAAAGTTTATTATCTCATTAATTCATATAAGATGAAACAAAAATGTTTTTCAGCATCAAATAATATGTATCCTGATTATCCACCATTCATGAGTGATGCTAGATCGTTTACACCATATGAATCAAATGAAATAATAAACAAAAAAATTAAATCAAAGTATAATATTCAATCTAATTATGATTATAGAATGTTTTTGACTCGCAATGGAAATGACATAATTTCTCAAAATCAAATAAATGCGTGTGATCAATGTGGATTTTGTCAATATGCAAAGTTGAATGAAATTAATTCAAATCAAATACATAACAAGTATCTTTATAAAGGCATTACAGATAACACACAACCATACGGATACGAATCTAGCGACTTGAAAAAGCAATATATAGATAAACAATCATTACAAAGTCGTTTGTACACTCCACTACTTAATCAAGATCAATTGCTGAGCTATTTACGTGACAAATAAATAATTCATTTTATATTACAATTTCTTGGTTTTCTTTTGTATTTTACGCCTCATATATTTTCGTGTTTTACCTCGATTTTGCTTTATAGTTGAATATTTGTGTTTATGAGAAAATATATTATTGTTGATATTTTCAATATTATGTTTTTTTAAAAGATTAGCCTCGTAAAATAGATTACTTAATCCTTTATAATTTTCGAAAAATTTTAAACGTTGTTTTGTTTTTGATGCAACTTTCGACGGAGACAATTTTAGAGAATCGCCTAACTGTATATTATGAATAAATACTAGTGTGTCATTTGCATACTTTACTATTTGTTTTCCTGTTAAATAATCGCCTTGACCATTATCACCTAAAAAAATATATTGATATTCTGGAAATATACGAATATATTCTTTGAATCTGGAAAATTTTTTACTTCCAACAATTTTATTATTCAAAGAACGTTTCAATAAACTTAATGATTCTCTAATTTCACCATATGATTCAGCTCCTTGTAAAAATGAATAATCTTTACCAATTATTTGTCTCAGGACACCATCAAAAAATCGTGATTCTTTTTTCAAGTTTGGAGTTGCTGATAACACAGTTATATAGTTACATATTTTATACTTATTTTCATTGACTGATATGTATTTATGATGTTGTTTTCTAAATTCTTTCATAAATTGTATGACACCAGGATATGGTTGTTTGTTCACACCTTTTGAATCTTCTCCGAAAAATTTATGAGTACTGCTTCTATGAGGAAATAACGTGTCGTCAATATCTGTCAATAAATGTAAAATTTTTCCAAATGTATGTATATAATGTTGTGATATTTCATGTATATTACTCAATAACTTTTTGGCAATTTCAGAAATATGATTTTCATTTACACCGTATATTATCTCACGAAGATCACAATTTCCTTCGGAATGAAAGACATAGAAACTAGTATATCTACAACGGTTTGTTTTGATTCTGTAACGGGCTAACCGTGTGTCTAATAATATTTTCAATTGTAGAAATTGTACGCAAAATTCATTTTTCTCTTGATTACTTAATGTATGGAACAATTCTGACATATCCAATAACGAATTCAATATGTCAGTATTTGAAAGTTTTTTAAGTTTATTGTATTCAATTTCAGGTATCATTATATATTAATTGGATATTTTATATAAAGAAAAACAATCTATAATCATTTATATTGTATGTTTCTTATATCAATTGACGTTGGTATAAAAAATTTAGCATACAATATATTTCATTATGACAAAGAAAAGAATACTTGTAAAATTATTGAATGGAAAGTGTGTTCATTACTAGATGACCTAAATGAACATTCTAATTTAAAATGTAGTCAAACACTATGCCATAAAAATCCAATATGCTATCAAATAACTGAAAAATCGAATGATAAATTATACTGGTGCAAATTACATTCTAAAACTCAAGTATTCTACCCAGAAAAAAATATTTCAAAACTGAAAAAATCCGAGTTATTGAATATGTTTGCTATCGTTCAAAAAACTATTGCGATTAATGGTAATACAAATTCTAAAAAAGATCTTATACAACAATTAAAGTCTAAACAAGCGATGCCTATAGAAAAACCAAAGGCCGCAAAAAACGTTTCATTGATTGATATCGGAAAAGGAATTGTAAATCAATTATCTTCGTTAGATGTCGATTACGCTAAATTATATGTATTGATAGAAAATCAAATAAGTCCTATCGCAACTAGAATGAAATCTATACAAGCGATGATAACACAATTTTTCATCATGAAAGGAGCAAAACAAATTCATTTTATATCACCAACTCAAAAATTACAAGTATTTCCTAATAAAAAAAAATTAAGTTATAATCAACGAAAAAAAGAATCTATTTCAATTGTAAAATTATTATTAGGTGAACACCATTTATCTAAAATATTAGAACAACATGATAAAAAAGACGACTTGGCTGATGCTTTTCTTCAAGGAATAGTATGGATTCAAAAAAATTTTAAAACGACAAATATAAAATTTGTGTAATATATTATTTGCGTCTTACTTAAAATTAAACATTCTTATATCTTTATAATGAGTGTTCAAATAGTAGATATGGATTCCAATATAGAAGAAATTCAAATCAATACCCCAAAATCAAATCCTTCTGTTAGTTTTGGTTTGGGTGCTGAAATGTTGATGAATGAAAGAAAAAAAGACAGTACTCCAAAACATAAAACTGACACAATTCAGTTGGAAGATCTAGATAAACTAGAAAATGAACTAAATGAATTGACCAAACCAAGCCCAAAATTGAATATAGATTCTAACGACAATTCACAACAAGTTCAAGCAACGTCGATACCAATAAAAGAAACAAAATTTTCTTTTCAAGATAAGCCTACTGTAAAATTAGTGGATCAAATGGAAAAAGAAATACCAGCAGTTAAAGTACAATCAACATGGGACGGGTTTCAAAATTTCAAAGATATTCCGATCAACCCAGATAAACATGAACACGATAAGCATAACTTTTCTTCCAAAGATACGCTCAAGGAAAAGTTTGAATATTTGCGTAAATTAGAAGATTTAGAAGCAAAAGGGATTCGTTTGAGTAAAAAATATACAATGGATTCAAACTTAGATGAAATGAAAGGTGAATATAATTTGATATTAGAAGAAAAAGAACAGAGTAATTCTATTAAATTCCAGGGTAAAATGCTTATGGCAATGATTACTGGTCTGGAATTTTTAAATAATAAATTTGATCCATTTGACGTGAATTTAGACGGCTGGGCTGAAAGTATAAATGAAAACATATCCGATTATGATGAAATATTTGCAGAATTACATGCTAAATATAAATCGAAAGCTAAAATGGCGCCAGAATTAAAACTATTATTTCAGTTAGGTGGAAGTGCAATTATGTTACACATGACAAATACCATGTTCAAATCTTCTTTACCAGGTATGGATGATATCATGAGACAAAATCCTGAATTAATGCAACAGTTTACTAAAGCAGCAGTGAACACTATGGGAAAACAAAGTAATGGTTTTGGTGATTTTATGAATGATATTTCTTCACAAAGTAAACCAACACCACAACCAAAATCAACAACCCAAGAAGCTTTTAAAAATATCAAGACTGAACGAAATATAAATGTACAGCCAAGTGGAAATACTACTAGGCCAGATATTACAATGAGTCGTTCATTCGAAGATTCTTATGATATAGCTAATCAATTTGAAAACGTGTCACAACAGAAAAGTACATTCATAGATGAACCTAGTAACGCAAAACCAGACAAACAAATGAAAGGTCCTAAAAATATTAAAGATTTACTATCAGGTATCAAAACAAAACCAAAATTATTTGATAATGACAACGACGACGTGAAAAGTACAATTAGTTTACAAGAGTATAAATCCCTTCAAATGAAAAATAATGGAGCCCCAAAATCAAATAGACGTACACGTTCAGAAAAAAATACAGTGAGCTTAAATATATAAATATTATTATCTAGTTGTATTCCATATGTCAGTACGAATATTATCGGAAGAAACCTTTATTGATGATTTGTTTGCTTCGTTGAACATGCAAAAATACAAATCACATATTTTATTATTTTTTTGTGCTGTTTTTTTGAAACTGTATGATAATATTATAGATTGGAATCTTGAAGTGAATGATTATTTTAAGGAAGTTATTAAATTCGCACTTATTATATTACCTACAGTAACATTTCTCATTGATTTGAATTCAATTTATGGAACTTTATTTCTGCATCTTTTTTCATATTTTGATAATCCTCATGGATTAGATACAATATTTTTTCAAGTGGGTATGAATTTGGTAATTTTGGTGAGTATAGTAAATTTCATATATAATAAAATTTCGTTAAAAAACTTATTCGAAATGACATTAGTTGGCTGTGTAGGTTATGCGGAAGCCAATTTATTTGAAGAAGAATGGTCTGTGTTAAAAATTATCACAAGAGTACTCGTTATGATTAGTCTTTTCACTATATTAACTTTACATTTTTCCAAATATTTTGTGTTTTTTTCACGAAATGTTATTCAACTTATGATTTGTGGAATAGGATACTTAGGTGTTGATTTACTTATGATACTTTATATTATATTAAAAACTAAAACAAGTTAGATATAAAGGTTTTGAAATTTTGAAAATGTGTTTTCAACTTTTTTGGATCATCGTGTACCAAGGTATACAAATTACTATCTATCGAATCAACCCATGACATTTGAAAATACTTCTTACTGCGATTACAATTTTCTTCAGTTGTGTCTTTAGTATCCAAAAGCTTTAAGGGTTTTTGTATTTTATCGATTGAATTTATGTTATATGTCTTTTCAATATCAAAGTTTAAGTGAATGTACCAGATAGTTGTGTTTTTGGGGCTCAAAATATTGTTATAATCTGACTTTGATTTGTTGATTTGTTGCAGAATCTTGGTATTATATTCATATTGTTGTTTCAAATATTGTATAATATCGTTCTTCATTTTACTTTCTTTTTCTTCGTAATATTCTTGTATTCTGTTTTTCATCCAATCTTCTTGTGATACAGACAATCGATTTCGTAAATTTAAATATTCTTTTTTTAACTGCTTGTTTATAATAGATTCTTCTTGTGCAATATTATCACTTGACAACTTTTGAAATAATTTTTGTAATTTAGGTTTGTATAATAGATATATGTATTCGTAAAATAAATCTGCGTACTCGTCATTCTCCAAAATTTCGTCAAAAAAATGGGTTTGTAAAATAATATTTTTGTCCTTGTTGTAATTAATTATATTATAATATCCTGTAATTTCCTCGTCTATTGTTTGGAAATATTGGCTTGTAAAATATTTTGATTCATTTGAAATATTTAAATCGTCAAAAATACTTTTGACCTTCAATAATTGATTGTTGTTTAATTCAAAATCTTCTACGTTTGGTGTGATTTTGTATTGAATATTCTGTATCATTTCTCTAATTTTTTTAATTTTATCATTTACAAATACTTGTAGTTGTTGGTATTTTGAATGATTTTTACCATTATTTATATGTTGTCGTAATCGACCTATCTCTTCTTCATTTACATTTAATTCTTCAATTAAATTATTGGTGTTTATATGTTCTATAAATTCAGACAAATTTAGTTTTAGTTTATTCTTTTGGGTTTCTAATGAAATGGAATACGTGTTGTTTATAGTGTTTACAATAGTATTTAAAATTTTTATGGTTTGATTCAAAATATGCGTTTTAACTTTCGAAGATTCAAATGATCGCAGTTGATTGATAAGATATGGATTTGTAAGCATGTTTTTACTTTCAAGTTTGTCTTTCACGAGTAAATAATTTGAATCAAATGTATATTCATATTTCTGGTTTGTTTTTAATTTATCAAAATGTTTCAAGTCTAAATATTCTGCATCTGTTTTAAAAATAATAAGATAGTTCATATTATAAATCTATATTATTATTTTTTGGAGCTTTGTTTTATAATATTTATAGCATTATTTAATTCTTCTTCGCTAATTCTATTATCATGATTTGTATCTATTTCAAGATATAAATCTTTTATATGTTTCGGTAAAATACACAAGCTACTTTTTTCATTAAATAAGTATTGTGTTAACACCATAAATACAGCTGTTAGAACAAGTGATATATAAATATCTTTTGTCCCCATCCAAGCTATTGAAAATATCAATAATTGACGCCCAATTGTATTTTTAATGTAATCTTCTTGACTTTTGCTTAATTCAATGCTGATATACTTTGATCCAATATTTAAAATAATCATACATAACCCAGCTAAGTATTTACTATTATTCAAAGAAGTTACGTTCTTATGTAATTGTTTTATAATATTCTTGAATGTCATTTGAAACTTAATGTATACCAAGAAAATATTATTAACGTAATATCACCACTTCAAACCAGCTTTCATTGAAGTTCAGTTTCATCTATATTGTATTCGGAATCATCATATGTATTATTGTTTTGATTCTTTTCACTTTCATTGTAGTCACTATTATTATCATCATCTTCGTCTTCTTCGTCTTCTTCGTCTTCTTCGTCTTCTTCGTCTTCTTCATCAACACTTTCTGAATCCAAATCTTTTTTTGTGAGTTTTTTTGATTCTTTGTCTGAGTTGTTGCAATTTTGATTACAGTGTCCTTCATAGCTAGAATGCAATATTATAACCGCAATGAACGCGGCGATAATACTACTAATTATTCCACAATAAAAAGACGTACCAGCAACAAAAGCAAGTAATACAATCCTCCCTACAGTTGTATTAAAAGGTTCAATATATTTACTAGGTACTAATAATAAAACAAATAAAATGCTTAATAGAACTAATTCAGTTCCTTGAAATGTATTCTTTTTTGTTTTAGGCATCTATATCTAAACATTTGATTATATTTTTGTAAAAATAACAATAAATTATCTATATGTTTTATAACAGTTTATATATGGCATCAACATTAGGTTTTTCGACGATTCAAGATGATAATCATGAATTTAAACCAATATATAACAATTCTGCTGATACAACAGTAGAATCGAATAAAATCACAGCTGATACAATAAAATCTATACAGCAAGATATGACTACACCTGATCCTCTAAGAAAAAATAATAACGAAGATGAAGATATTGATCGAACTACACACGAATATGATACTAAAAATGAAAATCCTGTTGCTCTAGAAACAACATATGATCTTCATTCTAAATACAACGAACAATATGAAAACATTATGCGGCAGAACTATCAAGTAAATCCAGAAATTAGTAAATCGGAGTCAGAGGAGTTATTGACCAAGTTAAATTACATGATTCATCTTTTAGAAGAACAACAAGAACAAAAAACAGGGCATGTTTTAGAAGAAATTATTTTGTACTGTTTTCTAGGAGTATTTATAATATTTACCATAGATTCATTCTCAAAGGTGGGCAAATATACAAGATAAAGTCTACAATACAAAAAAACATTGTATAGGATAATATGGAATTTGCTGATAATTTACAATATTATATGAAACTGACAGACTATATAGTGATCTTATATGTTCATTCATATGGTTTTGTAATGACACATTATGTGATGTACATTCTAGGATTAATATGGAATACTTATGCAATTTAAGTTGTTGTAAAACATAAATAAATGTATCGTTAAATAATTTATCATCACACTCTGAATGTCGAGCACTACTTATACATTCGATTATATTCTTATTTTTAAATTGTGTGTGTGTATCATGAAATATGTATAAAGCAAATACCTTTTGTTTATAATGCAAAGCATATATATAAAGTATATTTTGCTTGATTAAATGTTTCACTTTATATATAGATTCGTGTAAAACCAAATGAAACAACTTTGATTCTTTCAAAAACAGTAAGAATTGATAGTATAATTGTATGTTATGTTCATTTATTCTACTTATTTGCGCTGGTGTTAAATCATACTCTTTTAACTCACTATTTAATTGAACAATATTATAAGCATATGAATAATATGTCACAAGAGGAATCAATGGTAGTGTTGTATTCTCATATTTTGCGATAAAAATTTTATTCGTAGTTTGACGCTTATGATTATAATTCGCTTTTGATTGATTGCATATATTAGCCATGTGAGTGTATATTAAACGTTGGGTGTGTTGTTTTTTCCGAAACACTGGATCCGTGCATATAAAATCATTAAATTGAATTTCGTGGTCTTCAAAAGAACACAATTGTTTTCTATACATACACAAATGTAATTGTCTGCTAAATATTCTGGAAATGACTTTATGATTTACAGTGTATGAACTTAAAAATGAGTTTTTTGTATGCAACGCAGTTATATATGAAATACTTGGTATATAATTATACTCTAATATCTGATTACTTGAAAAAAAGTTATTTTTTAAATCTACACAATGCTGCTCAATATCACTCTTTATCAATTCCGTATCTGTTATATTTACAGTCGTTGTGTTAATGGTATCGTAAAATTTTGATGTTTCATCAAAAGAATGTACCACTAATTTTGGTTTTTGTATCCATTTCCATATTTCATATTTTTTGAATACTGGTAATGTCGAGTGGTATAAAAACGTGTGTTGAATTTTATAAAACAATACGAATAATATCAAACATATGAAAATAAATATGTTTATATTTTCGTGTATATAAGCAACGCTCATTCTTATATTCTATTTTAATTTGAATAATGTATTATGTATTAAAGTGTTTTTGCATAATACATTACATATCGTAATATGGGTTATCTGAAATAGTCATTCCACAATAAGGCTTTGGATTTTTCTTGTAATTTTCAGCAGTATATAATTTCAATTGAATCGCATTATGAATCAAAAACCGAAAATTATTCCAAAATTCTTCATTATGTCCAATTGATACTGTACATACATGTGCCATTTCATGCAAAGCCACAAAAAATAGTGTATTTTCATCAATCAGTACAGAATTTGACTTTTCGGTTGTAACACAAAATGCCATTTTTTGACCTTTATTTTCACTATATGCTGTATATTTGCTTGTGGGTAAGGTTTCCATAATTTTCTTGGGGTTACATTTATTTACCAATCGTTTTACATTTTCTCTTTCAGGATATTTTGATTTTAACGCACGAATTAAATGTTCCATTTTATCTGAAGTTTTGGCTAACAATTCCACTACCTCCTGAACTTTCTCTCTCTCTCTCACACAATATGTATTTCCATTTTTGCTAGATATAATACATTTTAAATTAAATGCTTCTGAATCTAGAAACATTTTTGTTGCAACACTTACAACAAATATACTCAACACAATTGTCAATAATGTATCACGTTTCATACAATATATTTACATATTAAACATAACTAAATAATATATTTGAAAATACATGTCTAAGAGCAATTAATTTCGAACTTTACTCTAGATTCGTCTGGTCCGATAGTGGTGTTATTCCAAGGACTGACAGGTACTTGAGGAACAGGTGGATCTGAGCGTAATTGTAAATTTGCGTTGCGTAATGGTTTACTCATAGTCATAAAATTCACAGGTCCTGGAGTCAACATATTTACATCTCCAACATTTGTGTTTGAAGAAGGGTTCATAGCATTCCATTCTTTATTTGTGTCTTTAGGGAGCAATTCAGATGGATTTATATTAGGTGTGCTACTTTGTGGTAATTCTGTATTGGCGACATCATTGATAGAAGCGTATTCTGAATTATCGTCATGATTTAATGTAGAATCACTATTCACAGTTGAGTATTGTAATACTGGATTGTAGGCAGAATGTTTTTCTACAGTGTTCGATTTTGTACTAGAATATGTATATAAAGCAAGTAACAATACAACAACTGTTCCTAAAAATACATAGGTATTATATTTACGAAAAAGTTTCTCTAGTTTCATCTTCTATATATACTTAAATGGATAAAAATTTTCAAGCATGTAATAATTCTTGTAAAGTATCACTATCGGATTCAAATTCAGATTCTGAAGAAGAAATTGCATATTTTTCCTTTAATTTCTCAATTTGAATATAATTTTTAATAGCTTCTTCCCTGGAAAGTTTTGCCTTAATTTTTGCGTCATTATATTCGTCCCTAAATATATCCTTTGTTTTTTTAATTTGAATTGTTTCATCTTCAGGAATGCTATTTAAATTAATACAATATTCTTGCAATTTTCCTTGATTTTCATCTTTATTGTTATCTTCAATAACTACACAATTCTCTAAATATTTTACTGTACTAGATTCCGGATATGTTTGATTGATTTGATATTCTTTTATACCACTATCCAACAAGCATTCATCAAACATACTGTTGTTTTCGATACATACAATTTGTTTATTCTCGATTTCGAGTATGAAATGTGTGTTCGTAAGTAGTATGCCTCTTATATGAATAATGCTAGATATAACTTGATTGTGGATTGTTTCCAAAGTTGTCATGATTTTATTTTCATCAAACACCTTACATGTGGCTTGATTGTTTTTGTAATTAATTTTTGAACGTAAAATAATATTATTCTCACTAGAAAATAAACAAGAATTGTAAAAATAATCAATGTCTTCAGAATCTATATTTGTATTGAACCATTTGTTCTTATTTTGTCGAATTATACCTTTGATGCATTCTTCTAAGGAATGAAACCATTCTTGAAATAAAGTAGTATTGTTATGAAATACAATATCCAAATAATTATGAACAGGTGGGTCACTTACTATCAGTCCAGGTGTGAATTGATTCTCTACTTTAAAATACAATGGGTTTTTGTCAATGCTTAATTTTGCAAAATACAGACCGCCTTGTAATCTTCCTGGATTACTTAATTCAATCTCACCTAAATCATCATTTACAGAATATATCTTCATTTTTGATTGTATACACAATAAAGTTGACAACGGAACGAAATAATATAGGAATAGAATATATGTCTTTGAAAGATAAATTTATAAATGAATGCATAGAGATATTGAAACAAGAAAAAGTAAAAGCGGAATTTGTACACATACTAAAACCCTTACTGAATTGCATATTACAGGAACTGTATCCATATATATTTCTTTCTTTGATATTTATGATTATATCTTTTATGATGATACTGTCTGTATTCATTATGAATGTACAAGCTCACATACGTCCTAAAAAAAATATAATGTAAATATATAGAAAATGAAAAATATGAAAGGTGGTTCATTTTCTTCCATTTTCACAGCATTTGGTTCAGCCATAATCCCTTTTGTTTTTTACAAAACATTAAAGTATAAAAAACGTAAGCAAAAAGGAAAAGTAAACCAAACATACAAGAAAAAAAAGAAATATAAAACATACACGAAAAAAAGGAAAAACAAACCAAATAAATTGACCCAAAAAAAATAAAAACGTTAGAAAATATAATGGATACTTTCAAGAACAATATTAAACAATGGGTAATGTTGGATAATCAATTAAGAGAATGTAATGAAAAAAGTAAAATGATACGTGAAGAAAAAAACAACCTTATGCAGTTGCTATACTCTCAAGCAGATACAAACAACTTGCTAGAAACTACTATCGCTATATCTGACGGACGATTACGGTTCCAAAAGGTAAAGATACGACAAGCATTGACTCTAAATTATATTGAAGAATGTTTGCACGATTGTATTTCAAATGAAGATACCGTAGAATCAATAATGACACATATTAGAGATTCTAGAGAAGATGTGTTTCGTGAAGATATAAAAAGGTTTCCTAATAAAACAACTTAAACCGTTTTTATAATAGTAAATATATTATTTATCAACAAAGAGATAGCTACAAGATGAAATCATATTTTGAACAAAACACAGAACTAAAATATAATTATAAAAATGAATTCTCAACAAAAAGAACTGATTTTTTAAGAGATATAAATACGTGGTTATTACAATCAAGAGACAATGAAAATATTAAAAATGGTCATATGATTTCAAATTTACGAGAATCCATATTATTTCAATTATACAAAAAAAAAATTCAAATTGCAGACAAAGACAAATTTTTTGAAGATATGGCATACCTTATATATTCTAAATGTCTGGAGCGTATTCATTAATATGCTCAAAACGCAATTTGAATTGTTCGATAGCAACGTCAGCAGCAATTCTATTTCGTTTAGGTTTAATTAGAAGACTTTGTATATCTGTGTATAATTCATTGTATCGAATTTCTGTATAAAAATGTTTTTCGTATTTACTAGAAAAATTTAAGAATGTTGAAATTCCAGTAAATGTTCCAGTAAGTAGATACCCTACAGAATTAATTATGATAGAAGTTTCATGTTTGTCACCTAACACTTGATTCACAGAAGCCATTACAACTGGAATAATAACAGAAGGTATACCAAACAAATAATAATAACACCTTGTTCGTTTTGCGTATTGATTGTGTTTTTTTGCTGATTCTTTACATTCAAGAGACCAATGAAGAAATATTTTCTCAATTTTTGTAGTCCATATCATTTCTTCTCTATTTTCATTGTCATTAGAAATTGATCTACTGTAATCAATAATTAAATCCATGCAACAATATATAATACTTATACATTATTTACGCACTGTTAACTCAGTTGGTAGAGTGTAGGTCTTATGAGCCTATGGTCACGGGTTCAAGCCCCGTACAGTGCATATGTTTATATTCATTTATAAATATATAAATTTATACAAACCAATATCATATAATATCCAATATATGATATGATATTGTTTATATTTATGTACATTTTTTAACACAACATATCATCAATTAGTTTATCTAAATCATATTCTCGATTCCAACCTAAAGCATTTTCTGCTTTACTTGCGTCTCCTAATAATAAATCAACTTCACAAGGTCTGAAGAATTTTTCATTTATTTTAATGCGCACGTTCCCAGTGTTTTTATCTACACCAACTTCATGTAAACCGTCTCCTTCCCATACAATTTGTACATTTATTTTTTCAAAACATTTTTCAATAAAACTTCTAATACTTACCGTTTTACCAGTTGCCAATACATAATCTTCAGGTTTTTCTTGTTGTAGCATCAACCACATACCATAAACGTAGTCTTTAGAATGACCCCAATCTCGTAAACTATTTATGTTCCCTAATTCAATGTACTCTCGTTTTCCATTTTGAATATCTTTTATCCCATTCGTTATTTTTTTGGTGACAAAATTATCACCTCTTCTGGGACTTTCATGATTGAATAAAATACCATTACACGCAAACAATCCATAACCTTCACGGTAATTCTTAACCAAATAATGACTATATACCTTTGCACACGCATAAGGAGATTGTGGATTAAAAGGCGTAGTTTCCTTTTGTGGTGTTTCTAGAACTTTACCGTACATTTCACTTGTACCGGCTTGATAGAATCTGATTTTATTCCTTGTTTGGACGGGTAAAGAACGAATAATTTCAAGTATTTTGAGCGTTCCTATACCGTCAACCACAGACGTATACTCTGGTATTTCAAATGATATTTTTACATGACTCTGTGCTGCTAGATTATATATTTCAAATACTTTAAAGTTTGGATTACTTTGAATTATGTTATGTATAATATTAGCTAATGCACAACCGTCTGTTATATCACCATATTGCAATATTAATTTATCCCTTATATGATCTAATCTGGTTGAACTGTATAGTAATGAAGTTCTACGAACAATTCCATAAACTTTATATTTTTTTTCAAGCAACAAATCTGACAAATACGATCCGTCTTGTCCGGTGATACCAGTGATAAACGCAAGTTTCATTTAACTATATAATAAAAAAGTATTTAAATAATTTCAAATAATTTCATATTATGAAAATCATAGTTACTGGTAGTAATGGAATGGTTGGTTCTTGTATCAAAAACATTGCGTATCAATATCCTGAACATGAATTTATATTTACACATAGGAGTGGGGGGGCATATTCTGTGGACTTAACACATAAGTCATCTGTTGATACTTTTTTTTCAAATCATAGATTCGATTATATAATTCACCTAGCAGCTAATGTTGGTGGTTTATACAAAAACATGTCAAACAATATTGATATGTTTCAAGACAACATTAATATCACAATGAATGTACTGCATGCGTGTAAAAACAATGGAATAAATAGAGGAATATTTTGCTTATCTTCATGTATATATCCGTTTAAACCAAAACATTTTCCTATGGATGAAAGTATGATACACGATGGACCAGCTCACCCAACCAACGAAGGATATGCTTACGCTAAACGAATGATGGAAATGTTATGTCGGCAATACAACAACGCATTTGGCACACAATATATTTGTGTGATTCCCGTAAATTTATATGGACCATACGATAATTTTAGTTTGAAAGATGGACATTTTATACCTATGTTGATGCATAGATTTCATGTGAATCGAGATAATCCTATAGCTTATGGAAGCGGAAAACCATTAAGACAATTTCTGTTTGCTCCTGATTTTGCACAAATCATATGCGATATACTATTATCAGAAAATCACGATATAAGCTCTTCGGTCATATGTTGTAATGATGAAGAATATACGATAGAACAAATTGTTCATAAAGTAGCGTATACAATGAACATTGATAAACAAATAATCTCCTGGGATGCTTCATATTCGGACGGTTGCTTACAAAAAACTGTAACGAATAATTTGTTTAAGAAATATTTTCCAAATTATAAGTTTACTTCAATTGAAGACGGTTTAAATCAGACACATTCTTGGTTCCAGAATAATTATTTTAGATTATAAACACTAAATTCATATATATTTTATATATAAATATAAAGGAAATCTGCTGTGAATATAAATATGTCTAAAATAAATATTGAAATATCAGACGAAGATTTTCAAGAAAATACAGATTTCATGAAAGACGTATTAAAAGCTTTAGAAAATTCAAATAATGGTGATATAGTATCATTACGTTGGGACTTAATACACAAAGAAAAAAATGACATTCTTCAAAAGGTTTGTACTTATAAATCTCAATTAAAGCATTTCCATTCAAAATTAAAGCAATACAGATTTATTGAGTATCCTTATAAATTAAAGGTTGGATACTACATTCGATGGATAAACTTAAATAATTCACATGACATTAAATTAACTACAGGTGGAATCATATGCAAAATACTTTTTGATTCGTATGATGAAAAATCAGAAGCTTCGGTTACAGTCAAAAATAATCGTGGAAGAATGTTTTGTTTCAAATCTAATCAATGTATCGTATTCCAGAAAATTAATGCACAGGAAGATATAATACTTCAACTATCAAAATACATTACAAAAGATACATAATTGTGTTTGGTTTACATTTTTTTTCTCTCGTATTACATTATGAATGATACATATTTGCAGACGCAGATTATTACATATATGGGTAATAAACGCAAATTAATTCCAGTATTGTCGAATATCATGAAAGACATTAGAAAAACTTTAAATGCGAAAACTATAGTTTGCGCGGATGCGTTTTCTGGATCGGGTGTAGTTTCTCGTTTATTTAAAACATACGCTTCTGAATTATTTGTAAATGACATTGCAGGTTACTCATATACACTAAATAAATGTTATCTATCTACACCTACAAAAACAGAAAGAGATACTATTAAAAAGTATATTAATAGCGCGAATACGTATGCTCATTCAAATGGTGTTGAGTGTAATCCATATATTCAAAAATATTGGGCACCGAAAAACACCATTAAAAAATCAGACAGAGTTTATTACACAAAAGCAAATGGCATTCTAATCGACAAATATAGATATTTCATAGAAAATCATTGTCCTGAAAAGTATCAAAAATATTTGTTAGCACAATTAATTGTAAAATCGTCTATTCACACCAATACAAATGGACAATTTTCAGCATTCTTCAAAGACAATGAGGGTATTGGTAAATTCGGAGGTCAACGTGAAATTGATTTGCAA
>Ga0181590_10000698_pt1 | contig 27526 bp, 28 predicted proteins | sample 071ome_34_FD_132446 | JGI IMG/M metagenome (GOLD analysis project Ga0181590, IMG submission 132446) | Coastal salt marsh microbial communities from the Groves Creek Marsh, Skidaway Island, Georgia - 071411BT metaG (megahit assembly) | ecosystem: Environmental > Aquatic > Marine > Intertidal...
GGACAGTGAAGATCGGGCTCAAGAGCTTGAAAATGAAGAGGTGGCGGAAGCCATTGCCCAACAAACCCAGAAAGAATTGCAGCAAGTGAGTCATGCCATATTGCGAATCAAAGAGGGTTTGTACACCCGGTGTGAGCTATGTGAGAAAGACATAGAACAAGAACGACTACTCGCACTGCCCTATACGGCGCTCTGCTCCACTTGCGCGAACGCTGAGGAGTGATCCTTTAGTTCGGCACTAGGAGTTTCGTCGCTCTTCGTGGTGTTGATGGGCGCGTCGCTGCTGTTCTTCTGTCAGCAGCGTGTCTAGTTTGCTTTCCAGAAGCATGAGCCGGTTTTCGATGGCGGCCATGCGTTTGATGTTTTTACCTTCCTCTTTGATCATGTCTTTTTCTTCTTGTGCCATAAAGAAGGCGGCAAAACTGGCCGTTAGCATGGTGAACAAGCCGATGCCTAATAAGATAAGAAACGAGCCGAATAGCCGCCCTGCGTTACTGGCTGGCACGATATCGCCATAGCCCACCGTCGTGACGGTGACCCAGGCCCACCAGATGCCATCCAAGGGGGTTTTTACATTCGGATCAATGATGGACATTAGAGTGCCGGCCACCACCATCACGAAGAAACTGGCGACGAGAGTACTGCCTAGGTGATGACGACTTAACACTTGTTGAAGGGTACGCGACGCTTGCACGAATATGCTGAACAGCACCACCAACCGAAGTACACGAAACCCTGCTGCTTCTGGAAAGGCGTCCCAAAGCACAGGAAACGAAAACACGATGATCAAGAGATTGACCCAGTTGGTTTTTAGGTAGCTCAGTTTGTTTCGAACCAGCAGTGTAAGCACGCTGGTTTCGACTAAGAAAAAGCCCCATATCAGCCAGTCGCTGGTGGCATAATCACCGGGTTCTGGCTGGCGCATTTGCAGGTACCAATCGATGACGATCCAGCCTGCTAGTAGTAGCATTGGGGCCTCAAATACACGAGCAGCGGTTAGGGCTACTTGTCGCTCATTTGGGTGAACGCCCATTAATCCTAACATGGCGGGTAGTAGCCTGCGCTTCATGGTTTTCGGCTCGTGTTAAATCGACGGAGTCATCATAAATCAGTTAGACGTGAATCACTACTTCACAGCCCAGACCATTGCTGACAAAACAATGGTGGTGCGCTTTTTCATGCATTTTTTTTAACGCCTCTTCACTGACAATACTATCACTGGCAAAAGAAACCTCAGGGAACAGTTCGATTTTAGTGACCGCGAAACGCCCGTCCTCCAATTGGCCAACGGTGGCCATCGGGTTATCGTCATAACGTTCAACGACCAAACGTTTCTTCGCGGCTAGCGCGAGAAAGGTCAGCATATGACAGCTTGAAAGGCTCGCCGCGAGCGCTTGTTCTGGGTCGCAAAACCCGGCGGTGTTAGCAGATGCCATCGGTAGCGTATGCCCTGACAGCTCGGCCATGTGCTGTTTGTTGTATTGATCATGGCTGAACGGGCCGTTGGCCTGCCACTGAATTTTGGCATGATGTTCACTCATAAGCTTATCGACGCTCCTGTCACCGTGGTTTTATTTGTATTGATTATCGGGCAGTTCGATTTTGTGTACTGTACCTGTCCAGCTATCGAATCCCCCGGCTAGCATGTGAATGTCCGAAAACCCCATACGCTGTAGCAAATCTGTGGCTAGGGTGGAGCGGCCACCATTTTTACAGTACACCACCATGGTTTGACTAGAGTTTTGCAGCGCAGGGTGATTGCCGACCATGAATTCTAACAACCCCCTCGGCACATGCACGGCGTTAGGAAGATGGCCCATGTCAAACTCGGAAGGCTCGCGTACATCCAATACCGTTGCGCCAGCGTTCATGAGTTCAACGGTTTTATCCGCATCGATGATATCGATGTTTTGTCTGGCTTCGTTTAATAAGTCGTCTTTGGTAATGGCCATGTTGGTATCCTTTGATTGAATATTAGTTGTGCCTAATATAATAACAATGGGCATCGGGTTCAAGCTTGGGTCTCACCCTTATTTTAGTGTAGGGGAAAATGGCTGGCGGATTCGCGTATACTAGGGGCATTTTTGAGGCATCGGCCTCGCTCGTATAAAGATAGGATTTGGGCATGTTTACCCAAGATGATTTGTTGGCATTAGCCAATATGACCATGCCGTTTGGTAAGTATCAAGGTAAGGTACTCATGGACCTCCCCGAGGAGTACCTCCTATGGTTTCAGCAAAAAGGCTTTCCCGAAGGTCGGCTCGGTATGCTTCTGGCGTTATGTCTAGAGGTGAAGTCCAATGGTTTGGAGTCAGTTTTAGTGCCGCTTAGGGGTAAGCGCTACGTGGTGCCGGGCTAATACCATGACGAAGGCGTTTGATTTTCCCTATCGTGTTGTCCACAGTCGACGGAAAACGGCGGCCATTCACGTCTCTCAACGTGGCGTTGAGGTGCGGCTTCCCCATGGGATATCCGAGTCTTTTGCTCAGGACTTCTTACGCTCGAAAATTAGCTGGGTGACGCAAAAATGGGATCAGCAACAGAGCAAAGCCTCACAGTTGCCGAAGCTGGTTATCGGTGAGCCCATCTTATGGTTTGGTCAGCCTTATACCCTGGTCTACCAGCGCAGCGCTCGGCGTAAATCGGTTTTTCTACAGGCCAATTGCTTTGTAATCGAAGCCCCTTGTGAGCCAGACACAGGCACACTTGCCAAGCTTTTAGAGGCGTTCTTTAAAGAACAAGCGAAGCGATCTTTACCAGACAGGACGAAAACCACAGCTCGGGATTTAGGCTTAGAATCGCGCTTAAGCCAAGTGACGTTTCGCCGCACCAAGACCAAATGGGGGCATTGCACGGCAAGGGGGGTTATCCAGTACAACTGGTTGATTCTCGGGGCGCCTCAGGAAGTCGTGGACTATTTAGTGTGCCATGAAGTGTGTCACCTTAAACACCCGAATCATGGAGCTGCATTTTGGCGTATGGTGGAACGGGCCTGTCCGGATTACCGGCGTCACGAGCATTGGCTAAAGGAACAGGGGCACCGTTTGGATTGGGTACCGTCATTCTGATGATGCCATCAGGGCCAATTTCTGGGTTCGGGTTAGCTGCTTAATAGCCCATTCTCGTTGACAGGCAATGCTACGCGTAGAGCAGGCCTCATGGTATACCAACGAGACGGGGCGTCGAACCCGCGTGTATTTTGCGCCCTTGTTGCTGTGATTATGCTCATGCACTCTGCGCTCAATATCCACCGTCACCCCGGTGTACAGGCTGTCATCTGCGCATTGCACGATGTAAACATACCAACTCATACCGATGCTACTTTAAAAACTTATCCACATACCAGCAACTGGCTTGAATCGTGTAGCCTTGGTCTTTGGCCCACGCCAATCCGGCCGCCACCAACGCCTCGGCGTAGCCTTTTCCCCTTTGGCGAAAGGGGACGTAGGTGTGAGTGAAGTCGATGCGGTTGTCGTCCACCATGACGTAATCCAGGTGGGCGCTCTCTGGGGCTAGCTCGATCACGAAACGATGCTGGTCCATTTGGTGGGTGACAGTGTCAGCGGGACGAGAAGCGGGCATCTAAGGTGACCTAATACGATTGAATAAGTGGCCATTCTAAATTGTGTCGCTTGAAGTGACTAGAGCCATAAGACTGGTGTAGTCTGTGTGAAACCGCTTATCGATTACACTATGAAACACCTACTCATCGTTTTTCATTCACCGTCGCCCAATACACAGGCCATGAAAGAGGCCATGGTCAAGGCCGTCGAGGATCTCGAGCTGACAGAGTTATCCGTTAAAGCATGCAGCCCTTTCGATGCTCAGCCTGAGGATGTGATGAATGCCCATGCACTGATCTTAGGAACGACTGAGAATCTTGGCTATATGAGCGGGGCTCTGAAAGATTTTTTCGATCGAGTCTACTACCCTGTTCTAGACAACAAGCAAGGCTTGCCGGTGGCGGCAGTGGTGCGTGCGGGGCATGATGGCACCGGTACTTGTCGCGCGTTGCAAACCATCACCACGGGTCTTAAATGGCGCTGGGTGCAAGACATCACGGTGTGCCGAGGTGATTGGAATCCGGCGTTTATTCCCCAATGCGAAGAATTGGCCCAAGCTATGGCCATGGCCTTAGATCAAGGTATCATCTGACCGTATTCCGATCCCTGTCTATACTCACACTATTCCCATTCGTTTGACGGTTTGAGTATGCCAAAACCTTTGCTGATTCTATTGACGCTGTTCCTGTCCATTAACGCCACCTTGGCGCAAAGCGAAACCCTGAGCGTGGCCGCAGACGAATGGTACCCAGTGAGTGGTGATCCAGCGGATGGCCGAGAGGGGTATATGATTGATCTATTGCGCCTGATCTTCGAAAAGCAGGGCATCAATGTGGATTACCGGCTGATGTCGTGGGATAAGGCACTTGAGCAAGTGAATGGCGGGTACGTGGATTGCGTTGTGGGGGCACTTAAGTCTGAGGCACCTGCGTTACTCTACCCCTCAGTATCTTGGGGAAAAGATCAATCTGCGCTTTATGTGCGAAAAAGAGATGCCTGGGACTATTCGGGTGACCTGGAAAGTTTGAGTCAGCGCAGCGTGGGCGTCATTTTGGATTATGGATATGGTGAACAGCTCGACGCATTTTTTCATGAACATGCGGGGCACTCTGTTCATTTCGCTTCGGGTAAGGTTCCCCTTGTGGACAACATCAATGATACCTTGTCCGGTAAACTCGATACGCTGGTAGAAACCAAGATCGTCATGCAGGCCACCCTTCACTTGCTCGGACTTAAGCCTGCATTTCGCTGGGTGGCGGACATCGGTCCCGCTGCTGAATTATACGTGGGGTGTCATAATTCGAAGAAACGTTGGATCGCCATGATCGATTCGGCCATGACAGACCTGTTGTCCAGTGGACAGGTGGATCGGCTGTTGGAATCGTACGACGTCGAGACTTGGTCCCATTAGTGTGTTTGTATTTCCCTTTGATCGGGCGATAATGCGCTTAGGTCAGAGGGGGTATTGTGGTCGACGTTTACATCATATCGGGATTCTTGGGCACGGGTAAAACGTCGCTCATTCAATCGCTCATTCAGCAAAAATCAGATACAGCCCACTGGGCCGTTTTAGTCAACGAGTTTGCACAACATGGTGCTGACGGTGCCATGATTGAAGCGCAAGTGGGTGGCAAGAATGTTGACGTCATTGAAGTGGCTGGTGGCTGCGGTTGCTGTGCAGCGATGTTACCGTTTCAGCAGGCACTCACCAATCTAGTGAAGGCGGGGCTGACCGATGTGTTATTCATTGAAGCGTCTGGCTTGGGTCACTTAGGTAATTTAAAGTCTAACGTCAAATCGTGGCTGGGAAGTGCAGGCACATTGCGCGGTGCAATTTCACTGTTAAATCCGCAGCATTTTTTCAATGACAAGTATCGTGATCATGTGATTTATCAACAACAAGTGCTGTTTGCGGATGGATTTGTCGTTAATAAAACCGATCTGGCAGAAAAAGATCAGCTTGAGACATTACAGTCATTTTTGATGCAGGATAGCCGCCCGTTTTTTTCTACCATGCACGGGCGTTTACCCTTGAGTTGGATGGAAGGCACCTTTCCAACTAATCAAACCACCCTGAGATTTTCTCAATTAACCACGGATGAACAACCTCGATACTTTTCATCTAGCCTCACACTGAGTCAAACTGATCATTTCTTATTGTCAAAGGTGATTGTGGGTTTATCAAAGCTGACACTTCTCCGTTTCAAAGCATGTATCATGACAGACCAAGGGCCTCAGTTTATCAATATGGTTCAGGATGAACTGGCTGTTACGCCAGCGCCCAAAAACACGAAAGATTTTTACATGGAATGGATTGATGAAGCCGATTACCCAGTTGAGAAAATGAAAGAGCATTGGCAGGAGTGGGCAGTATGACGGAAACTTGGGCGCAATTCGAACCTTTGCTGCGAAGTGCCATTTTCTTTGGTGTTTTGTTGCTCATGATGATGTGGGAATGGGCCGCGCCTAGACGACAACGGTGTTGTTCAGTGCTGCAACGGTGGAGCAACAACCTTGCCTTGGTTTTCTTAAATTCGGCTTTGTTAAGAGTTTTAATGCCCATGAGTGCCGTCGCTTGGGCCCATTGGGTTCAGCTGAACGGCTTTGGTTTATTCAATCACGTGCACTTTCCGGACTGGATTAAAGTCATTGGGGCTGTAATGATCATGGATATGGTCATCTATTGGCAGCATCGCCTATTTCATCGAATTCCAATCTTTTGGCGTTTGCATCGCGTTCACCATGTAGATCAAGACATTGATGTCACCACCGGAGCACGTTTTCATTCCATTGAAATTTTGTTGTCGATGCTAATTAAGTTCGCGGTCATATTGGTGTTGGGTTGTGACCCATTTGCGGTATTTTTGTTCGAGGTGATTTTGAATGCGATGGCCATGTTCAATCATGGTAATGTGCGTATACCGCTTGGCTTAGACAAAATCCTACGAAACGTGTTTGTGACACCGGATATGCACCGGGTTCACCACTCTCGAATTGTGAAAGAAACCAATTCCAATTATGGCTTCAACCTATCGTTCTGGGATCGTATCTTTGGAAGTTACATTGCGCAACCTGCTATGGGCCACGATGACATGCAGATCGGAGTGAAAGGATTTGATGACAAAAACCAAACTCAGAGTCTGCATCGATTATTATGGTTGCCTTTTAAAAAATAAAAAATAAAAAAGTAAAATAACCTAAGATACTACTTAGGTTATTTTCGTAAGGTTTAATGCTTTGAACGGGCTCGCCATAAAAAATAAACGGAAGGCAATACCAGTAGCGTTAATAGCACACTGCTGATCATACCTCCTACCATAGGCGCAGCCAGTCGCGACATCACTTCTGAACCGGTTCCGTCACCATACATAATGGGTAACAAGCCAACAATGGTGGCCCCTGCTGTCATCAATACCGGGCGTACGCGTAGGGCTGCACCTTCCATCAATGATTCCCGAAGTTGATCAAGGCTGTAAGAAGACGTTCTCCGTTGCAAGGCGTCATAAGCCTGATCTAAGTAAACCAGCATGATCACACCGGTTTCGACAGCAACGCCCGCCAAAGCAATTAAGCCGACGCCGACAGCGATTGAGAAGTTAAATTCCAGTGCCCACATTAACCAAAGGCTACCGACGATCGACAGAGGTAGACTCGCCATCAAGATGGCCACATGAGCGGCACTTCGAAAGTTCATATAAAGCAATACTACGATGATCATGAGTGTCAGTGGCACCACATAGGTGAGTTTCTCCTTGGCCCGTAACATGTACTCATATTGACCTGACCAATTCAAACTGTAGCCAGCGGGAAGGGGAATATTTTGTGCTACGATGGCCTGCGCTTTTTCCACGTAGCGACCAATATCTCCCCCTTCGATATCCACAAACGTCCAGCCGTTGATGCGCGCGTTTTCGCTTTTAATGCCTGGAGGCCCATCTTCAATATACACGTCTGCAACATCGCCAAGCGCAATGCGTAACCCTGCGGGGGTCACAACCGGAAGCAATCGAATAGACTCTGGATTGTTTCTGTAGTCCTGAGGATATCGCAGATTCACCGGATAGCGCTCTAGGCCTTCGACGGTTTGCGTGACATTCATGCCGCCGATAGCCGTACTAATGACTTGTTGTATGTCTTGAATATTTAACCCGTAGCGAGCGGCCTTTTCACGTTTGATATCGATCTTGATGTAACGTCCACCGGCAACTCGCTCGCTGTAAACGGACGCGGTACCTTCCACTTTATTCAGAACCTCTTCCAGTTGTTGCCCAATATTTTGAATAACGGACAGATCAGGCCCCGCCACTTTAATGCCAACAGGGGTCTTAATGCCTGTCGCAAGCATGTCGATGCGAGTTTTGATTGGCATTACCCAGGCATTGGTTAGGCCCGGTAGCTTGACGAGGTTGTCGAGTTCTTGTTTAAGACTTTCAGTGGTGACACCGTCGCGCCATTGCGATCTTGGTTTTAATTGAATAAAGGTTTCAATCATCGTCAGTGGCGCCGGATCCGTCGCCGTTTCAGCACGCCCGATTTTTCCAAAGACGTTTTCGACTTCGGGCACGCTCGCGATGAGCTTGTCGGTTTGCTGTAAAAGCTCCCTTGCTTTGCCTATAGATAACCCAGGATAGGTGGTGGGCATATACATCAGATCGCCTTCATCCAAAGGCGGCATGAATTCACTGCCGATATGTTGTAGTGGATACAGTGCGCTAGTGAGAAATAGCAACGAGACGGCTAGCGTGGTTTTTGGGTAAGCCAACACGCGTTTTAATAATGGTCGGTAGCCGTGAATGAGTGCCCGATTTATCGGATTTTTTTCTTCGGGCAAAATCCGACCTCTCACAAAGTAGCCCATGAGCACGGGGACCAACGTGATGGCGAGTGCGGCACTGGCTGCCATTGCATAGGTTTTGGTAAAGGCAAGAGGAGAGAACATTCTGCCTTCTTGGGCTTCCAGTGTAAAAACGGGTACAAAACTTACGGTAATAATTAGCAAGCTAAAGAAGAGTGCAGGGCCGACCTCTTGGCTGGCTTGCATGACGAGTTGCCATCGTCTTTCGTTGGTGAGTGTGTCTCCGCTCTCGTTAAAACGCTCGATGTGCTTGTGTAGGTTTTCGATCATGACGATAGCACCGTCTATCATGGCGCCAATGGCGATGGCGATGCCACCCAGAGACATGATGTTTGCATTTAGCCCTTGGAAATACATAACGATGAAGGCCGTGAGAATGCCGATGGGCAAACTAATGATGGCGACTAAAGATGAGCGTAAATGGAAGAGAAACAAGACACAGACCAATGCGACCATGATCAACTCTTCAATGAGTTTCGATTTTAAATTGTCGACCGCACGCTCAATTAAACCAGAACGATCATAAACCGTAACCACTTCAACCCCTTCGGGTAGACCTTTCTGAAGCTGGTTTAATTTTTCTTTTACACCATCAATCGTTTGCTGTGCATTTTCACCGAAGCGCATGACTACGATACCGCCGGCTACTTCGCCTTGGCCGTTCAGTTCAGCAATGCCTCGACGCATTTGCGGGCCCAGTTCAACGGTTGCGATGTCTTTTAGCAGTAATGGTGTACCGTTGTCGTTTAAACCAAGTGGAATGGTTTCTATGTCGGTTTGAGATTGCAGGTAACCAGTAGCTCGCACCATATATTCAGCTTCGGCCATTTCGACAACCGAAGCGCCCACTTCTTGATTAGCTTGTTTAATGGCCATTTGAATATGAGATAGCGGTACGTTAAACGCTCTTAATTTTTCAGGGTGCACGGTAACTTGGTATTGCTTAACCATGCCACCAACGCTGGCCACCTCACTCACACCGGGCACCGTTTGTAATTCGTATTTTAAAAACCAGTCTTGTAAGGAGCGCAGCTCACTTAAATCATGTTTGCCAGTTTTGTCGACCAAAGCATATAAATAGACCCAGCCTACGCCGGTTGCGTCTGGCCCTAATTGGGGTTTTGCATTGGCAGGTAAACTGGGTGCTACCTGACTGAGGTATTCTAATACTCTGGATCGGGCCCAATACAAGTCAGTGTCTTCGTCGAAAATAATGTAGACGTAGCTGTCGCCAAAGAAACTGAAGCCGCGTACTGTTTCGGCGCCCGGAACCGACAGCATGGCCGTTGTCAGAGGGTAGGTGACCTGGTCTTGTACGACTTGTGGAGCTTGACCTGGGTAGCTGGTTTTAATAATGACTTGAACGTCAGATAAATCTGGAATGGCATCCACAGGGGTATTTTTAATCGCGAAGCCGCCCACGCCGATTAGAATAAGCGTCGCCAGTAACACCAAAAACCGGTTGTGAATCGACCAATTAATAATGTGATGGATCATGCTATTCGTGGCCTCCGTGATCGGATTGCCCTTGAATCATTGTGTGTTGCATGGGCCGAATGTCAGTGATCCAAAATTCCCCGTCATCGATGACGAAAGTAAATTCAACATGGCTGCCTGTCACTATGCTACTGGCATCGACGCTAGGTTTAATTTGGAAATCGAGAGTGGCTGGGCCTCGGTTCCACTTTTCAATGGGCCCCCGGCTAATGTTTGCGACACGTGCTGACAGGTCGATACTGTTCACTGAGCCCATGACGGTTGCATTTGGTAAGGTAAGAGGGTGGCTCATACGCTTAAAGTCAGACTCTTTACTTGATTCGCTGTCCAATAAAAATTGAGCGCGTGTCACGACACGTTCGCCTTCCGATAATCCGCGTTCTATCTCCACAAATTCCTCAGTCATTGATCCAATTTTGACCTCTACGGATTTGAACTGGCCTTGACCTAAATCGAGAACGACTCGGTTTGCATTACGACCACGAATGAGGGCACTTTTGGGTACAGTGAGACCGTGCCTTTCAGCATTCACATGAATGCTCACTTGCGCAAACATGTTTGGCTTTAATGCTCGGTCATAGTTGTCGAATTTTAAACGCGCTCGCAGGGTTCGAGTTTTGGTATCCAGCGAAGGGTAAACATAATCGACACGACCTTGCCATTCGCGGCCAGGTAGAAAATCCAATGTCATCGTGACGGCCTGGCCCACATCCACGAGATTAGCCTGTCGTTCAAATACTTCTGCTTCAACCCAGACTTGTTTAAGGGATCCAATGGACATCATGGTCGTGCCGGGTTGTACGTAAAACCCTTCGCGAATATTTAGATTGTCGATGACACCTTCTTGTGGCGCATAGAAGGTCACAGATTGTTTTACTTTGCGGCTGTTCTTTAATTCCTTGATAAAACGTTCGCTGATTTGTAGCGCACGTAATCGTTCGGCTGCGGCTTCGATTAAACCGGCCTGACCCCGTTGTAATTCGGCAAGGTATTCTTGCTGAGCGTTGACGAGTTCTGGGCTGTATAGTGCGTACAAAGCCTGATTGTGCTTAACCGGATCGCCTGCTGCTTTCACATAGAGCTTTTCAATCCAGCCGGCTACTCGCGGATGAATATGAATTAATTTGTTTTCGTCGTACTGCACGAACCCTACGGTGTAAATGTCCTGTGTGAGTGGTCGATTGCGGGCGGCCTCACTCACAACCCCAAGGTTGTTCACCACGGCCGATGAAATGGAAATGGTGCCGGGGCCAGCATCATGGTCTCCTTCGCTGTCTTCGTAAACGGGCACAAGATCCATTCCCATTGGAGACTTTCCAGGTTTGTCTCGACGGTAATTGCTGTCCATGGGTGCGACCCAGTACAAGGGCTGTTTCTCGGCAGAGGTATCGCTAGCGCTGGGAGCGTTTGGCCAAAGAAAGGCTCCTGCCACGACGCCCAAGGTCACACCAACCACCAAGGTTAAAATCAATTTAATCATGAGACCCCCTTAAAATTGGCTATCGTAGGTTGGGACGTCGGCGAACGGTTTTGACGTGCCGTCTTTCATCAGTAAAAGAACCTGATATGGCATAAATTTGGATCCGCCGTGACCGTCAGGCACCTCCATTCCAGGACTGCCCAGTGGCATGCCGGGGACACTTAAACCTAATGCCCCTTCAGGCGGTTGTGCTAAGAATGCTTGAATCCATTTAGCTGGAACATGGCCCTCAAATACATAGCCTTCTGTGCTCACACCGGTATGGCAGGAGCGCACATTGGGAGCGATGCCGAGTTCGCTTTTAAGTTGGGCGAGGCTCGGTCTGTTTTCGCTTGTGAATGGGATACCCGATGTGGATAAGTGATTGAGCCAGTCATTACAACAACCGCAACTAGGGGTTTTGTAGACGGTTAATGAGTCGATTGCTTTTTCGCTGCCGGCTTGACTGCAACCAGCCAATAGCAATAAGGCAGCGATGATAATAAAGGTTTTCATGATGATACTTCGCTTAACAAAAATGATGGATTCAGCCCAATTTTGGGCGCAATAAGGGTGTGTTAAGCCGAAATCGGTGGGCGGAAAAGACTTTTCCCGTGCTGGTTGACGTAAAGGTTAGGCAGGCTTACCCGCAGGTGCTCATGGGATCGAGGAGTGGATTTAGAGGCAGTGAGGCCCATGACGGCAGCAGCAGAGCAGGCGTTCATCGGGCACTCATCATTATTACATTGGCCACCATCGTCGCATGGGTGAGCGTCAGAAAGTGAGGAGGCCTCCATGGGCATATCAGGGCTCATTGAGTGATGGCTATGATTTTCCATAGTCGCTTGCGCGGCCGCCTCGTTGACGCCCCCTAATTTGGGGCAAGGTGCAGTAACGGCATACACAGTCTGGCCAACCATGCTAATCAGAGAGAAGCATAGAATGAACCATTGAGATGTGTGGGATAGGAATCTCACGTGGAAATACCGCTTTAAATGAATCTTTCCCTAGGATACGTCAGGATGAAATAAGTTCAATAGACCAAAGGGGTTTTCATGGCCTCACCGTCAATAGCAGCCAGTGAGGCCAACTAACTTAGAATACGTAGATGACGGACAGAGTGGTTGATGTATCGGTATTCTCGGTACCGTCTGGCACCTCGCTGTTGTGGGTAATAGCATAACCGGCTTTTAAGCTTAGATCGCCCATGACTTTTGCTGCCACACTGGTTTCCGACTTGGTTTTTGAGTTGTCCTCAGAGTCGACGGCAGCTTCGGTGCTAAGTGTCTGTTGAAAGCGGGCGTTTTCGCTCAGGGTAAACTTGTAGTTCATGGCCAGACGGATGATGACAGTGTCGTTTTTTTCGCCATCTGCAGCGTTCTTGCTCATGCTATAACCGGGGCCGGCGCTTAAGGTGAGATCGTGAGGTGCGGTTCTAAGAAAGTGTTCACTGTAACCCGCGGCGACGGAGGTCTGGTAGTCGTAACCGCTAAACCGGTCTTGCTCGTACGACGCGAACAGAAACAAAGCGGAGTGTTGGTTCAGCAGTTTGTAGTCAAACTGTGTAGAGGCGAAATATTTTTCTGCGCTGGTTTGCGTTTTTTTGACGCCGTTATCATCAACTTTTTCATCTTTGTACAGTGCATCAAATACATAGTTGCTTTTCCACGACTCTAAATCTTGAGTGATGGACAATTTGCCCTGAATGGAATTGGTTTCTGTGTTCCCCGTGGTGCTGATGACCCCTAATTCTAACTCACCTTTTGTGGTGGAAGCGGGTTTGGTGGTGGGGGTGTTACTGCTCTCTGCTTGAGCCGCGGCACAGAAGATTAGGCCGAGTAAAGGAATCCCAAAGCGATGCATCATGAAGGCTCCTGTGTATTTTGATGAATATTAATATCAATGGTTTGATAGGGAATGCTGACGCCATTGTCCTCTAGAGCGAGTTTGACTTGTTCTGTGATGTCTAAGCGCGCGCTCAAGAAATGTTCGTTCCTAACCCAAGCGCGAACGAGTAGGTTTACGCTGGAATCCGCCAAGGCGTCAACGCCGACTAAATAGGTTGGATCTGTGAGCACATCTGGATGATGCTTAAGAACGGACTCGATGGTCTCTTTGGCGGTTTTGATATTCGATTGATAGCTGATCCCAAACACCAAGTCGAGACGGCGAGTATCATTGGCTGAGTAATTAATAATATTTTGACTGGTGACTTGGCCATTAGGAATGACCACAAGACGGTTATCGGGCGTGGTAATTTTGGTGAAGAAGATATCGATAAACTGCACGGTTCCCGTTGTGCCTCCAATGTCGACAAAGTCACCCGCTTTGAATGGTCGAAAAACGCTGATTAATATGCCGGATGCAAAGTTGGATAATGACCCTTGAAGTGACAAGCCAATGGCCAAACCCGCGGCACCGAGCACGGCAACAAAGGTGGTGGTTTGAACGCCAAGCTGACTTAGTGCTGCGACAGCAAAGCACACTATGAGAGTGGCCTTTACTAGGCTGCGAATAAAGCTAACGATGGCGGCATCTTTGGCCTGCTTTTCAAGCAGTTTGGCTAAGGCGCCGCTGAAAAAACTTGAAAACTTGATACCCGCAAATAATAAAACCAATGCGAGAACAATGTTGAGGGCGTATTGAGTAATGATGTCTTGGTGGGTTTGAAGCCAGGTCAGTGCCGATTCCACGTAATCTCTCCCTTGAGTGTTGTGGCCTATTTAAACACACTCAGTTAATGGCTTAAACCCGCATTACGCCAGTACAGAAAGTAAGGCTTTGACCAGTTTTTCTTCTTCAATGGGTTTTGCTACATGAGACTGCATGCCCGCTTCGATGCATTTTTCTACGTCAGATTCTAAAGCATTGGCCGTCATGGCAATAATCGGCAGCTTATGCCATTGAGGATCGTTACGAATGATGCGTGTGGCTTCATAGCCATCCATTACTGGCATTTGTAAGTCCATAAGCACCACGTCAAACTTGCCATGGCTCAGTACATCCAGTGCTTGCTTGCCGTTGTCAGCAAGCACAACATTTAAGCCCAGTTCTTGCAGCAGTTCTTGGGCAAGTATTTGGTTCATGAGTACGTCTTCTACCAATAAAACGTTTTTGCCATGTAATGGACGTGTGTCTTGATGTTCGCCCTGATTCAGGTAAGGGTCATCCCTCAAGACAAGGTCAATGTCTTCCTGACTTAACCAAGATGAGCCTGTTGTGACAGGAAGCTCGATCAACACGACGAAGGTAGAACCGGTACCGGTTTGACTGGTTACCTGAATATCACCACCCATGAGTTGAGCCAGTCGCTTACTAATGCTGAGCCCCAAACCCGTTCCTCCAAAACGACGACTGGTAGAAGCATCGGCCTGTTTAAAGGCATCAAAGATATTGTCGATCATATTCTCGGGTATGCCGACCCCACTGTCTTGTACCGAGACTATCAATCGCTGATCGCTGCGTTGATAGCGCACGAATACGGTGACTTCACCGTGGTCAGTAAATTTGAATGCGTTACTCAGCAAGTTTAGAAAAATTTGCTGAACCCTAAGCTCATCTCCTTGCACGTTATTAGGTAAGTCAGATTCCAGCTTAATGGAAAATTGGATGCCTCTTTCTTGAGCTTGTAGTGCAAATAGCGCCTGCATTTTTTTAATAATATGGGGGACGGAAAAGTTGCCCTTTTCCAGTTCTAAATGTCCGGATTCGATTTTTGCAAAATCTAAACTCTGGTTGATTAATGCGAGCAGCGTTTCTGAAGCGGATTTTGCATTTTTTAAATAGTGGAATTGTTGAGAATTCAGTTGGGTTTTTAAGCAAAGATTGATGAAGCCGATGATGGCGTTCATGGGGGTACGCAGTTCGTGGTTCATATTTGCAAGAAAGTTCGACTTTGCTTCGTTAGCAGAGTTAGCTTCTTTTATTGCGCGCCTTAAATCATGGGTTTTCTTGAGCACTTCTTTTTGTACCAATTCGTAAGAACCGGTGAGGGTTAAGATGAACGCTTGCAATAGCGCACAGATTAACAGGCCACCGGTCAATACTAACCAAGTCATCCAATCGCGGGCATCGATCTGATAATCCATGTTGGGCACAACAGAAATCAAATAATTGCGCGAGGCAAATGCCACATCGAAATGATGGTGTTGGTAGCCAGTAAGATGCGGCTTATTCTGATCTAATAATGGCAAGGGTCTGGCGGGTTCGGTGACGTCCACCACATCAATATTAAACCCTAGTGATTCGGCTTCAGGCAGGGCTTCACCTAAGATGCCATAGATTCGTAATACCCCGCTCACGTAGCCGATAAATTCGCTTTGCTTCTCGGCTGTTTTGAAAATAGGCCAGTAAATGATGGTGGCCTTGGCCCCGACCGTCTCCTGTGCGAGGGTGATAGGCGTTGTGGCGATGGGTTTCTTTTCTTCTTTGGCTAGTTCTAGCGCGTACTTTCTGGCTGGGTTGGCAGAAAGATTTAGGCCAAACGCCTTCCAGTTTCTATCGAGTGGGTGGATATAAAGTACCGGATGATAGATATCGCGTTTTTTGGCCGGAATTAAGTCGCCATTCGGGGTCAGTTCTGTGAACCGGAATTTGGGAAACCCATGCTGCCTAATTTCCCGTTCAACGGCTCTGCGGTCTTTATCTTGAATGATGCGCGTGAAGCCAATGCCGTGAAAGGCCTCGTCTTGCGACATAATGCTTGCGGAGAACCCCATGAATTCGCTAAAAGTGACCTTGTTTGACGCATTGTAAAAAGCCTCGTAGGCGGCCAGTTTGTTGAGTGATATGGTCAAGCGTTCACGAATGGTTTTATAAAGCTCATCGGCCTGCTTGCCCATTACCACTTCGCGTTCATGATGGGTGCGATCGTTTGAGACTAGGAACAGTGCCCAGACACCTAGAAAGATGATCACCGTCGGTACCACCACTTGGATACGTCGGAACTGGGGTAACGCATCTGAGTCGCTGATCAGGGCAATTACCATGGGGGTAAATAACAGCACGCCAATGGTGTCCCCAACGTACCAGGTGAACCAAGTGAAAAGCAGCATGCTTGAATCAATGGCACCCACCAATACGAGCGTGGTGACCCCCACGGTTGATCCGACTAGGCAGCCTGCTAAGCCGACATAGAGGATGAATTGCAGTATGTCTAGAGGGCTATCTAATAAAGATTCCTGTCCCACCTTTCGAATGAATAAGTTGTGTCCGAGCTTAAGTTGTACACACGCCCCTGAGGCAATCAGCATGGGACCGATGACAATGGTTGGGTCAATGTTGTCCACGCCCTGTAGGCTGATGAATAAGTTGGTAAAGAATGAACCCGCCATGGTGCCAGCTACGGTGCCCCATGAGGGGTAAACGATATACAGAGCTAAGGCCACTCCGGCAGCGGGCCAGACAGCGGAAGCAAACCCAGGGGGAATCGCGAGAGTAAGGCCCAGTTGGCCCATGACAGAATAGGCCACCAAGGCAACCGCAAAGTGTGCCATCCATGACATGGGTACGTTCGGCGTGATCGCTGGTTGCGGCTGAGAGGTTTCCATGCCTTTAGTCTAGACGAAAAAAAAGCCCGACATCCTAAGGATGGCGGGCTTTTTTTCGTTCAGCACGGGTTAGCCGATGAAGACAACCTTGGCTAATAGAAGGGCAGCAAGCACCCACACGCTCATAGATACTTCTTTGGCACGACCGCCTAGTAACTTGGCCGCTGCGTAGGTAATGAAGCCAAGTGTAATACCGTGGGCAATAGAGAAGGTCAGTGGTGTCAGTAACAAGACCACGGCCACAGGTGCGGCCTCGGTTAAGTCGCTCCACTCCACCTCTTTGAGGGTGAACATCATCAGCACTGCCACATATAAGATGGCACCTGCCGTTGCGTAAACTGGCACCATGCCAGCCAATGGCGCGAAGAAGATAGACAATACAAATAGCACACCCACGGTTACCGCGGTAAGGCCAGTACGACCACCCGCTGCGACACCGGAGGCAGATTCGATGTAAGACGTGGTTGAAGACGTACCCAAACCGGCACCCACGATGGTGGCAGTTGAGTCGGCAACCAGCGCACGGCCTAAACGTGGCACTTGGCCGTCTTTGGCGATACCTGCACGCTGAGTCACGGCGATTAAGGTACCGCTGGTGTCAAATAGATCCACGAATAAGAAAGCAAAAATGACGCTTAGCATGGCCACATCTAGGGCAGCTACGAGGTCCATTTGCATGAAAGTTGGGGCAATGGACGGTGGTGCAGAGACAATGCCAGCAAACTCAACGTCACCAATAATTAGGCCAATCACCGTAATCCCCAGTACCACGATCATGACGGCACCCGGAATGTTACGCTGTACGGCAGCGATGATCGCGAAGAAGCCGATCAGGCTGAGCGCTGGTGATAGGCTAGTTAAATCACCAAGGCCAACTAGTGTGGCTGGGTGGTCAACGATGATGCCTGAGCTTTTTAGTGCGATTAACGCTAAGAAGGCACCAATACCGGCGGCGATGGCCAGTTTCAATGTGGTTGGAATGGTGTTGATGATGGCTTCGCGGATTTTAAACACGCTTAATAGCAAGAACACGATACCACTTAGGAAAACGGCACCAAGGGCCGTCTGCCAAGAGTGGCCCATGCCCAAAACAACGCCGTAAGTGAAGAAGGCGTTTAGACCCATGCCTGGGGCCAAGGCAACAGGTAGGTTGGCCCATAGGCCCATAATGAAACAGCCCGCAGCGGCGGCTAAACAGGTGGCCATAAACACGGCACCCTTGTCCATTCCAGCGTCGGCCAGCATGGCTGGATTAACGAAAATGATGTACGCCATGGTCAGGTAGGTGGTGATACCCGCCATGATTTCAGTCTTCGGTGTGGTACCGAATTGATTTAGCTTAAAGAGTCTCTCAAGCATTACTGCCCCCATTAAAAGTTTGTCGTTCAAGTGCAATCTCGGATGGTGGAGTACCGGTTGGCCGCCAGAGCAAACCAATAGGCTAACCATTGGAGTTCTAGACGGAGCCCAGTCAAAATTCCAGTGGCGAAGCAATTTAACCATACGGTGGTGTTTCCCACCTTTGTAGGTTCCTGCCAATACATCCAATTTTTGCGAGCAGAAGCTCTAATCGAGAATGCTTGAAGCAGACCATTATATTCAGAACCGGTGGAAATACACCCCATTACTGACCAAAAAGACAGAAAAATTCAATTTTTTTTGTAACTTAGAATAGTCTGAAGCCGCCATAAAATGGGGCTTTAGGGTCTAATGATCATGCATGGTTTTAGTGCTGTCTAACAAACTGACCCCTGAGTCAAAATTACTTGGGCACAACCAGAACTGGAATCCTGCACAAAAATCCGTACCCTTGCGTTCTTTTCAGAGCGACCAGAAGAGATTTTCATGTCCCCGTATCAAGACGAAATCAAACAAGCCGTCCGCACGGTTGAAAATTGGCCAGAGGATGGAGTGATGTTTAGGGACATCATGCCACTGCTGCAAAACCCCAAGGTGTTCAGAAAGCTGATCGATAGTTTTGTACACCGCTATCAGGGTAAAGGCTTGGATGCGGTTGCCGCGATCGACGCCCGCGGGTTTATCTTGGGTGCCCCTCTCGCCTATGAATTGGGGGTTTCCTTAGTGCCGGTTCGTAAAAAGGGTAAGCTGCCGTTTCAAACGGTCACACAAGCCTATCAACTGGAATACGGCGAAGCAGAAATTGAATTGCATACCGACGCGGTTCGTACCGGCGATCGCGTATTGATTATGGACGATTTAATTGCCACCGGGGGCACCATGCTCGCAGCCTGCGAATTGGTGAAAAAATTAGGAGCAGAAGTGGTGGAGGTGGCCGCCATCATTGACTTGCCCGATCTAAAAGGCGGTGACAAGTTGCGCGAAGCGGGGTTTAGTGTTTTTTCTATCTGCGAGTTTGACGGTCACTAGTCTCACTTTAAGCCAGAACAATCCGTGTAGGTTGTTCTGGTTTCCGCACTAGCGCATGAGGAGTTCGAGTACCTGCTCACATGCTTGCCAGTCAATGTACTCGTTTCCATCGATTTCTAATAATTGTTTTAAGTAATGTGTCAGACACGCTTGTTCTGGCGGTGACAATGCCTCCATCAACGAAGGCAGTTCGCGATTCAGCGAATACATAAAAAAATCAATGCATTCTAAGTCAGGATCCTTTTCAAATTCTAAAAAGATGGAATAAAAATAAAATAGTAAGTCGCTCGCCTGTAAAAATGGATAAACCTGGGCGTAATAAGTTAACTCGCCTCGACGGACGTCTTGAGGGAGTTCATGAAGCACCGGGAGTTTGGCATAGGTTTTTATGCCGTAATCATCTCGTATTTTTGCCTGTCTTAGATTCACACAGGGTGGGCTGTATTGTTTTGCTAGAGCATAAAGATCTGAGTATTTCATGTGCGGTTCCCACGGTTACGCACATCATAATACACGAGGGCCTTCATAGAGCGGAATGAAGGCCAATAAAAAAGAGTGCTCAGCACTCTTGTTAAATTAATGAGCGTTCACCTTAGAGGTCATCGCAAAAACGGATTGAGCATCTTGCCCCAGAAGCCGGTGAGTTTCAGTGGCGCGTCCATTACGGCAAAGCAAATGCAATCGCAATCCTCATGGGCTTTGGGTCTGTGCTTAGTGGTCGTGTCTGCAAGGATGAAATCGCCTTCGTGGTACGAACCCGCATCGTCGCTAAAGGCGCCTGACATCACAAGGGTAAATTCATTACCTTTGTGAGTGTGTTCAGGCAACTCTTTACCTGCTTTAATCTTGTAAAACTTGGCCGTGTAATGACTATCGCTAAAGGCAAGATCAAATTGCTGTATGTTTTTAGAAAACCCGTACCAAGGCAGATCTTCGACTGTATTGGGTAAGAACCGTTGCAGCGGTTTCGGCAACCTTGGGTCCACCGAAACGGGCAGGACGATATTGTCGTCCACGCTGTTTAGCTGCTCCATCACCTTAGACAAAAAGTCAGGGCTCATGGGAGCAGGTACCAGTTCTTCCATTAATTCACCACCCAGTTGCTCGAAGGTCTCAGCCTGCTGGCGGCACTCAGGGCAGTTTTCTAAATGGCAGGCGACCATGACCCCCAGCGCATCGCTGAGCTGGCCCGCTGCAAACTGCATTAGAAGTTCATGATTAGGATGATAATGAGCCATGACACCTGTTCTTTCGCTATCGTATCCAATTTTTTCATTGCCAAACGCAACCTTGACTTGATGGTACCGAGTGGCAAATCCAGCTCGGCGGCGATTTCGCTGTGGGATTTCCCCTCGAAATACACCTTGTACACAATCTGTCGCTGCTCATCTGGCAAGCTATGTAATAATGTACGCACTAACTCTCCGGTTAGATCACGTTCAACGTCCTCTTCTAGCGCCTCTGTTTCCCCTTCTGGCCAAAGATCGTCAGATTGCACTAGGTCCAACTTATTCTTGCGGCCCATATCAATGCGTTTGTTACGCACGATGGTGTACAGCCAAGTGCTGCTACGGGCGGTCTGGGGATTAAATTGGTGGGCTTTACGCCAGACGGTCAGTAGGCACTCTTGCACCAGTTCTTCAGCGTCAAATGGATCGGCCCCACAGCGGATGGCGTACGCCTTAAGGCGCGGCGAGGCGATCTCGACCAATTCAGCAAAGGCTTGCTGGCTCTGGGTCTTCGCAATTTTTACGATTAAATCGTCCATGATGTACGACGATTCATTAACAGCCTGATTCAAGGAAATACGTCCTTCGTTATCATTAGCGAGAATTTTTTAACGGTAAAACAATGCTCTGAAGGGGTAAAGCGGTTTTTGTTTTAATGAGCGAAAGGATACGTCGGCAGGGGGATATTGGATTACTGGACGGAGTAAAGGCTGGTTTTAAATAGGGTAAAGACTGGGAACCCCGAAAGACCCCCAGTCATGCCTCGCAACGATCAACTAAAGTCTTTGATTAAGCCGATGAGCTGGATCAGTTCTTCAAGCGGAACAGAGACACCGTTGACCTTTACTGCACCTTTTACCGTAACGGGTTCTTCCCAGAACGGGATAAACTGACTGGTGTTGACCACAATACCTAGGTTGTTGAATTTCACCGTGGTACCAGAAAGCTGGCCGCCGGTATAAACCACCGGTCCATAGTGAGCAGAATCCAGTGCCAGACTGATTTTTTGTGTCAGTAGGTTATAACCGAAACGACCATTCACCACGCCGGTGGCGTACACCGCCTCGGTGTTGTCGGTGGCAGGCACCACTTCGAACTGATTCATGGTGAAGGTGACGGTGGCGCCAATGGGGGATAAGCTCACCCCGCCCAAGCGGGCTGATAAACCGTCGGTGATCACGATCGTTTGTGAGCCGGTGTCGCCCGTTAACACTTGGGTGATGCGTGCGCCGATGGCGTCGCCCGTTAAGTTCGGGATGGACGACAGCAGTGGATTAAGCAGGGCGGCGGCTTGTTCTTCATACGTGTCAGCGTAACTGCTGAGTGAGGCAAACAGAAAGGATGAGACTAGGGCCAATTTGGCAAAGAATGATTTCATTTTTATTATTTCCTTGAATTGAGTAGGCGTTCTGTGACGCAACGTGTCGTCGGGACATTTCCCTAAAACGGAACCAATGAATCACATCATGCTGTTGGCCGGCTGTGATTGGCCTTCGTTTCCCAGTGTCATCGTTGTAGGGTCATCGCGGAATCGGCTTAGGCAAATCTAGAAATACGTGATGGATTGGCCCACCTGCTCCAAGATGGCCGCTGTAAATGAGACCACCGACAAATTTCCCCGTTTAAAACTGAAACAGACGTATTAACGCTGTTGGTTTCATGATCAGCCCCATGGCTTAGATGTTGGCAGTCTTAAGTGGGCCGGTGGCCTGAGACTCGTTAGCCCCTCCCCTCCCTTTTCCAGCGTTGACGGCTTCAATGTGCGAAAGTGATCTAAATAAAGGCCCTGTTCGTAACAGGGTTAATTATTGGCGCAGGTAGTAGCGGTGGGACATGGAAAACGTATTTGATTTGGCAGTCGTCGGCGCGGGCATAGCGGGCATGACGGTGGCGAACAAGCTATCACAAGCGGGTATCAATGTGGTGGTGCTGGAAAAAGCCAGAGGAACGGGCGGCCGGCTATCTAGCAAGCGTTGGCATGTCCGAGAAGGGCACTCTCTTGCATTCGATTTGGGCGCCCCGAGTTTTCAGAGCCAAACACAGCAATTTGAAGACGCCATCGATCATTGGCGATCCCATGGTTGGGTTACACATTATGAGCAAAGCCTCGCATCTCAAGGTTCGCTGTGGGTGCCGGTGCCACGTTCGTCCGCGCTAACACGACAGCTAGCCCGTGGATGCGAATTGATATGTGGGGTTAAAGTCAGCGAGTTAATTCGGCAAGCGGAGGGTTGGCAGCTGAATGGTTGGGTACAGCGCAACGCGCCGCAGCCGCAAACAAACGAAACAGAGCAGGCCACCGAACTGGTCAGAGCTAAGCATGTCATACTGGCCTGTCCGGCTGAACAGACGTGTGAACTGTTACCCGCTGGGTCGCCACTGACGACGACCCTCTCGTCTGTACAAGCCAAACCCCAGTTTGTGTATGCCCTCGCGTTTGAGGAGAGTGTATTAGAAACGCACCTGCGCTCGAACAAGTTGGATGTATCTGCGTGGCTGTCGCCATTGATTAAGCAAGAAGGCGTTCAGCGTGTGTCGTTGGAATCCAGCAAACCGGAACGAGACGAATTGGGGTACAAGGTCGTGACGGTCGCGTTAAGCTACGCTGCGTCACAGGCCATGGTTGAGTCCAAAGACTCAGACGAAGGCAATCACTTTAGCGAAAACGGTTTCCCAGGCTGGGTCGCGTCACTCTTGTCATTGAAACCCGATTTTGTTTTGCGTCATCGCTGGTTATACAGCCGCTATCCCTATGAAGCACGTCTGCCTTATGGTTATCTTGAAGATCAAAGTGGCGTGTGGGTGTGTGGTGATTATTTTATGGCCATGGAAGTGGAGGGTGATAGCAGTGTGGAAAGTGCCTATCTAAGCGCGACGGCCTTGGCAGATGCATGGCTAACACACTATCGCCAGCAAATGCCGGTAGACGCCAGCTCAACTGAGAATCGAGAGGAGCGTTCAGCATGAATGTCATGTGGTTTCGTCGAGATTTACGCGTGGCGGACAACCCTGCCTTGTACCATGCGGTGACGTCTGGGCCCACGATCGCGCTATTTTGTGTCTGTGACCGTCAGTGGAGTCATCATGGCATGTCCGAACGCCAAAAAGCGGCTTTGGGCCATCAGTTGAACGCGTTGTCGAACGATCTCGCCAAGCTAAATGTTCCCTTGTTAACGGTAAATGCCGAAAACTTCTCTCAAGTCCCCTCTGCTATTGCCCAGTTAGTAAAGCGTTTAGGGGTGACTCAGGTGTTGTGTAACGAGGAGTACGAATGGAACGAACGCCAAATGTCTCTGTCCGTTGAGAGAGAGTTGCAGCGATCAGGCATAAAATATCAAGGTTTTCACGATCAGTGTTTGATTGCGCCTGGTGAAATACTGAATCAACAGGGGCAGCCCTATAAAGTTTTTACGGCATTCAAAAAAGCCTATCTTGCTAACTTGAAGGAAAAGCAGCGCCCTTGCTTCCCCATTCCTAAGCCCGTAAAAGAACAGAAAACTCTGTCGATCAAATCTGACTTGGCGGCCTTGTCTTGTTTACCTCAATGGCAAGGGGATCAACCGATCACAGAAGTTGAAGCGTGGCAGCAACTGCAAAGCTTTTGTGAAGAGGGCCTTTGGCGCTATCACGATGAACGGGATTTTCCTGCTTTGGACGGTACCAGTTCGCTGTCAACGGCGTTGGCCATAGGTAGTCTATCTGTACGTCAGTGTTGGGAAGAAACCGAACAGCAGCAGCGTCAATTCTACAAGCGTGACGCAACCGGATTGCAAACCTGGCGCAGTGAACTGGTTTGGAGAGACTTTTATCGCCATCTCATCTTTTTATTTCCCCATTTATGTCGCCATAAGCCTTTTAAGGCGAATACAGATCAATTACCTTGGGACAACAATGCGGTATTACTGACGGCATGGCAGCGAGGGCAAACAGGCTACCCCATTGTGGATGCCGCCATGCGACAGTTAAATGCCACAGGTTGGATGCACAATCGACTACGCATGGTCGTGGCGATGTTTTTGACGAAGCATTTGTTTTTGGATTGGCGCCTGGGAGAAGCCTATTTTATGGAGCAACTGGTGGATGGCGATCTCGCCAGTAACAACGGAGGGTGGCAATGGAGCGCTTCCACTGGTGTGGATGCGGTGCCTTACTTTCGTATCTTTAATCCTACTCGTCAGAGTGAACGCTTTGACGCCACTGGCTTGTTTATTCGGCAGTGGGTGCCGGAATTACGAGGTCTAGATAACAAATCGATCCACATGCCAACAGCGGCTCAGGCAAAAAAAGCCGGTTATCCTCTGCCGATTGTGAACCATAAGGATGCGGTGGCACGTACAAAGCTGTACTTTAAATCATTAGAACAACCGACTCAGGATTTACTTCAGGGTGATTACGGCATGGGAGTGACAGCATGACGGCCGCGATAAAAGTGTGGCAAACCATCAAGCTTTGGTTCGACAGTGAAAGCGATACGCGCGTGCTGGCATCAGGAGAAAACAGTCGAAAACTAAATTGGGTTCGCTGTGTGCCCTTCTTCTTAGTGCATCTAGCTTGTTTAGCCGTATTATGGGTCGGATGGAGTCCTGTTGCGGTGGCGGTGTGTATTGCACTGTATTTTATTCGCATGTTCGCCATCACGGCGTTTTATCATCGTTATTTTTCCCATCGTAGCTTTAAAACGAATCGCTTTTGGCAGTTTTGCTTTGCAGTATTGGGTAACAGTGCCACCCAAAGGGGCCCATTGTGGTGGGCTGCTCACCATCGTAAGCACCACAAACACTCTGACGAAGACGAAGACCTACATAGCCCCATGCAGCATGGATTTTGGTGGAGCCATCTAGGGTGGTTCACCTGCGATGCTGCGTTTAAAACCGATTACTCCATCGTCAAAGAGTGGACAAAATTCCCTGAACTGATGTTTTTAAATCGTTATGACATTCTTGTGCCCATCGTACTTGGCGTGAGTTTGTTCGGTCTGGGCGAAGCGCTGGCATTCTGGTTGCCCGCGTCTGGCACGTCAGGTGCCCAAATGTTTGTGTGGGGCTTTTGTATTTCCACCGTATTACTCTTCCATGGCACGTTCACCATTAATTCTCTGTGTCATACCTGGGGCAAACGACGCTTCAAGACAAAAGACGATAGCCGAAACAATTTTTGGTTAGCCCTGATTACGTTAGGGGAAGGGTGGCATAACAACCATCATCGTTTTGCTGTGTCCGCCAAGCAAGGATTTTACTGGTGGGAAATCGACATCTCTTATTACCTTTTAAAGGTGATGAGTTGGTTGGGGATTGTATGGGATTTGAATCCAGTACCTCAGCGAATACTGGATGAAGGTCGCGGACAGCGGGTGCCCACATTAGCCCAACAACTGGCACATAAAACCAAAGGGGGTGTCTGATGAATCAAATCATGCAACCCCCTGCCGCCGAGCTTTCATCAGTTGAATACGCTCGGCAAGTAGTAGAAAACTTCAAGACGCTGTACCAAACCCTTTCAAAGGACACGGTGCATAGCGGCATTATCGAAGCGGTGTATTCAGAAAATATCCATTTCATCGATAGCTTTCACGAGATTAAAGGGCGCGATGCGTTTATTCGTTACTGTGAATCTATTTATGAAAATGTGAAATACAGTCGTTTCACGTTTCACACAGAAATGGTGAACAGCGATCAAGCGATGCTGACTTGGACGATGAATTATGCACACCCGCAGTTGAAAGGTGGTGCTGATATTGCCGTTCAAGGGGCGAGCCATATTAAGATCGATAAAGGTGTGTACTTTCACCAAGATTTCGTAGACGGTGGCGAGCTGCTTTACGACCATATTCCGGTCTTGGGCTGGGTCTTAAAAAAAATTAAAAACAGGATGATTTAACCCATGACGTTGCAGTCAGAAAAACAATCCATTGCCATTATCGGGTCTGGAATTGCAGGCCTCACGGCCGGCTATGTGCTGAGTCGTAAGCATGATATTACGTTGTTTGAAGCGAATGATTACTTAGGTGGACATACCAACACCGAAGACGTGACGCTTGGCAATAAAACCTATCCAGTGAATACGGGGTTTATTGTTTACAACGACTGGACCTACCCTAACTTTATTCAATTGATGGGTCAGTTAGGCGTGGAAAGCGAAGCCAGTGATATGAGCTTTAGCGTGCGCGATGAGAATAGCGGACTTGAATACAATGGCACCAACCTTAATAGTTTGTTTGCTCAGCGCATTAATCTGATTCGCCCCAGTTTTATTCGCATGATTTTGGATATCCTTAAATTCAACAAGCAGACGGTGTCTGCACTGGATAGCGACGAAATTGAAGACGGGCAAACACTAGGTGAATTTGTTGAAAAGAACGGCTATAGCCGTCAATTTGTGAATCATTACATTGTGCCGATGGGCAGCGCCATTTGGAGTGCGTCGGTGGAAGTGATGATGGATTTTCCATTGAAGTTCTTCCTGCAGTTTTTCAATAATCATGGCATGCTCAGTGTGGATGACCGTCCTCAATGGCGAGTATTAACAGGTGGAAGTCGCAGCTACATAGAGCCTATCACGCGCCCCTTCCGTGACAATATTCATTTGAATACTCCGATTCGCGCGGTACAGCGTTTCACTGATCATGTTGAGCTGACCACCCAATCTGGCGACGTCCACCGCTTTGATCAGGTGATCTTTGCCTGCCACTCAGATCAGGCGTTGTCCATGTTGAGCGATGCCAGTGCAGATGAAACTAGGGTATTAGGAGCTATTCCCTATCAGATGAACGACGTGGTATTGCACACCGACGAACGCTTAATGCCTAAGCGCAAGCTAGCGTGGGCCGCTTGGAACTATCATATTCCCCAACGCCATAGTGAACATGCCATGGTGACCTACAATATGAATATCCTACAAAATTTTCATGACGCACCCGAAACGATATTGGTGACGCTGAATCGCTCGCAAGAAATTGATCCGAATAAAATTATTAAGTCATTTAAGTA
>Ga0181590_10000704_pt1 | contig 27379 bp, 27 predicted proteins | sample 071ome_34_FD_132446 | JGI IMG/M metagenome (GOLD analysis project Ga0181590, IMG submission 132446) | Coastal salt marsh microbial communities from the Groves Creek Marsh, Skidaway Island, Georgia - 071411BT metaG (megahit assembly) | ecosystem: Environmental > Aquatic > Marine > Intertidal...
GGCCGCCGCTGACCCTGAGTCCGCCCGTTACGGGCGGGTCGAGGGCGACTGGGATTTGCGCCTTGCCTATGCGGCGCATCTTTGCACCGTCTATGGTCGGCAGGTCGCACCGGCCGAAATCCACATCACATCGGGATGCAACCAGGCCTTTGTTGCGGCGGTGCTTGCCATCGCCGGGCATGGCCATGACATCCTGATGACGCGCCCCTGCTATTTCAATCATGAATCGGCGCTTGGCATGCTGGGGGTCGGCATCGGTTATGTCGATTGCCACGCGAAGAACGGCATGTTACCGCGCCTTGACGACATCGAGGCCGCGATTTCGGCAAACACCCGCGCGCTGGCCATCGTATCACCGAACAATCCGTGCGGGGCCGTCTATCCGCCTGAACTGCTCGACGGCATTTTCGAGCTGTGCCGGGCAAAGGGAATCTGGATGATCCTGGACGAGACCTATCGGGATTTCATGCCACTCGACACCACGCGCCCGCATGATCTGTTCCGCCATAATGGCTGGCAGCAGACGCTGGTCCAGCTCTACAGCTTTTCAAAGTCCTACTGCATGCCGGGACACCGCCTTGGTGCGGTTGCGGCCGGGGCCGATTTCGTTCTGGAACTGGCCAAGATCATCGACAATATCCAGATCTGCGCGCCGCGTGCGGCCCAGATGGCGGTGACGCCGATGTTGACGGCCCTGACCGACTGGCGGCAGGCCAATCGTGAAAGGATTGCGGCGCGCGCCGCCCTGTTTGAAAAGGTGATCCGCGCGCTTGACGGGTGGGAGCTGCTGAGCACAGGCGCCTATTTCGGCTATGTCAGGCACCCCCATGCCGGCGCCGAGGCATCACTTGATGTCGCCAGGCGTCTGGCCCGCGAGGTTGGTGTGCTGACCATCCCCGGAACCTTTTTCGGAGATGGTCAGGATTCTTTCCTGCGCTTTGCCTTTGCCAATGCCGGGCGCGATGTCATCGCCGATCTGCCGGACCGCCTCGGCGGGTTCTGAGCCAACCCCAGCGGCAGTCAGGCGGCCAGTCAGGCGGCCAGTCAGTGTTTCCAGCCGGGGTCGATCCTGTCGAGCATCCGCCAGAAAGCCGGCCATTCGGGATGGCGCACCGCGGCACCGCCCTGCGCATCGCCGCCCTCGAATTGCTGACGGGTATGGCGCATGATCTCATCCGGGATATAGCTGATCTGCGCGCCTGACGACATCGTGCGCAGCATGATCTCGGCATTGCGGATGAACAGCTGGTGGCGAACGAACGCCCAGGCGACATTCGGCCCGGCGGTCAGAAGACCGTGATTCTTCAGCACGAGTGTATGGTTTTTATCACCCATGGCGGTGGTCAGACCCGCCTGCTCCGCCTCGTCCAGCACGATGCCGTTGAAATCATGATAGCCGATCCGCTCGAATAGCTGGCAGCCCTCCTGCATCATCGGGATAACCTCGACATTCAGTGCCGCCAGCGACTGGCTGAACGGTTCATGCGTGTGCATGACGCAATGCAGATCGTCGGGACGCGCTTTGTGGATCGCCGCATGGATCACATAGCCGGCGCGGTTCACCGGCCAGTTGTCGTCCGATACCTTGTTGCCGTCGAGATCGACACAGGCCAGGTTCGAAGCGGTAATTTCATCATAGGTCAAACCGAACGGGTTGATCAGGAACGTATCCGTTCCCGGCACCCGCAGCGTGATATGGTTATAGACAACGCTGGTCCAGCCATAGAGATGCGTCAGCCTGTAGGCCGCGGCAAGATCGACACGGGCGTGCCATTCGGCGTCACTCATGCCCTTTGGCGTGTCCGGATAGGTTATGTCCAGCGGGATCGGCGTTGCACCATTCATCACGGAAATCTCCTCATTGCTCACTATACTCTGCCTCGCGCGCATGGACGAGCGCAAGCAATGTCTGGGTCCGCGGCGTTGCCACGCCATGCGCCGCGCCAAGCGCGACCACGGCACCATTCAGCGCGTCGATCTCGGTCCGGCGCAAGGCCTGAAAATCGACAAGCATGGATGGCTTGTGATGGCGATGTTCACGCTGCACAAGCGCAAGCGTCTTCATCAGCCCGTCGCGGTCAACCTCAACCCCGGCGGCGGCGGCCACATCGCAGCTTTCCATCGCCGTCGCCACGGCGATTTCGCGCAGTTCGTCGGAATCCAGAACCGGCCCCGGCGTCTGCCCGAGCAGCGCGCACAGGCTGTTCATCGCGCAGTTGAAGGACACTTTCGCCCAGATCACACGGTCAACATCCGGATTCACCCTCGCCTCGATCCCCGCCTCGCTGAGCATGGTGGCAAGACGCAAAGCCATGTCACCGGTCACCAGGTCATCAGTGGCGGCGCGGAATTGTGACAGGTGCGAGCCGTGCGATTGCACAATCCCGGGCGCGACGATATCGGCCGGTGCCATGGTTGTGCCATAGATCACATGAGACATGGGAACGAATTCGGCAAGCCGGTCGGCATTGCCAAGGCCGTTCTGCAGACTGACAAGCCGCGTGTCGGGCCCGATCACCGGCATTGCCGCGCGCAGCGCCGCGCGGGTCGCACCGGTCTTGGTAAAGACAAGGACAAGGTCGGCGATCCCCGCCTCTCCAGCCTTCTCGGAATCAACGACCTGCGGTGAAATGCGTATCTCGCCATCATCGAGACGCAGCAGCAAACCGTTCCCCCGCATGGCGTCGCGATGCGCCCGGTTGCGGATCAGAAAGGTTACATCATGCCCCTGCGCGGCAAGCGCACCACCAAAATAGGATCCCAGCGCCCCGACGCCAACAACCATGATCTTCATGCCGATCTCCTTCAGACCGGCATTGTTCCGCACCATCGTTGCCGGGGCAAGCTGAAAGCAGGAGTGGTGCAGTCAAATGTGTTCGCTACATCGTTACCTCGTGGATTTCCGCCACCTCGATGCTGCCGTCGCCAATGATCGGGCAGGCCTTGGCGAGCTCCACCGCGCGGTCGATGCTGTCAGCCTGGATGATCGTGTAACCGGACAGGGGATTCGGGCCTCCATCGTCACTCACCCCGGCGGCGGACACCGTCTTTGAAAGGCCGACCGGGTTTCCCGGATCGATGATGGTATCGCCTATATTGTCGAACCAGCTTTGCCAACGGCCGATCTCGACCTCGGTTTCCTCAGTGGTCTCGGGTGTCTTGCCACCGTGATAGGCGAAGATGAAATGCGGCATGTCCTTCTCCATTCTGTTGTGATTGCGAGGGTCAGTGGGGCGGGCACAATGACCCGATCCGGTTCAGTGACGAGGCCCAGCCTTGATGGTGGAGCCGTGCCGATTCAGCATCCGCAAGGCCGGTCTGGTGCATGCCGAGGATGGTGCCACCATGGCCGTCTGTGCGGACGGACAGGCGGACCATGCTTTCATGTCCGCGCCGGCCACTTTCGCGATCATGCCACGCCCATGTCAGTTCAACGGCCTTGCCGGGCGTGACATGCAACACCGCGCCAGACACACGGTGCCCATCACTTTCCGGCTCTATCATCACCGAGAACCAGGGTCCCGGCCGCGTGAAATCAAGCTGATACTCGCCAAGCGTGATCCCTTCCGGCCCCCACCAGGACGGCAGATGCGCTGGCGCGGTGACGAGGTCGAAGACCCTGTCAGGCGGCAACGGGAACGGCTTTTCAATGCTCAGATCGGTCACGGGCTGACCCCCTTTGAGGCCCATATGCACAAATCCGCAAATTCTTCGGCAAACAGCATGGCATCGGCAAACAGCATGGCATCGGCAAACAGGATGGGCTGTTTCATTCCACCAAACATGGTGCGGCGGGAACGGCACCATACCGATAGTGTCATCGCATTAAGGGCAGACCGAAAATGACAAGACCGTGAGCGGCCGGGCCAAAAAAGGGCCGGGCAGGCCACGCTTGCTGGACGATGACTGGCCAACGCGTTAGAACCGGAGCCATCCATGCGGGTGCTGGCCCCAATCACCGTCAAGGAAGGCCCGGACGTGTCCCTCACCTCGATCCCCGGCAATGACATTCTGCTGATCATGACCGCCGGTTTGCTTGTCACCGGCATTGTCGCCGGCCTGCTGGCCGGGCTTCTCGGCGTTGGTGGCGGCATTGTGATCGTGCCGGTGCTGTTCCTGCTGTTCGGCTATCTGGAGGTGCCGGACAGCATCATCATGCATATGGCCGTCGCCACCTCACTGGCGACAATCATTCCGATTTCGCTGTCATCGGCGCGCGAACATTACCGCCGCGATGCGTTGGATATCCAGGTGTTCCGGCATTGGTCGCCCTTCATGCTTGTCGCCGCCGGCATCGCGGCAGCAGGTTCCGGCCAGCTTGATTCGCGCTATCTGCAGCTGTTGTTCGGCGGCATCGCGATCTATGTCGCGCTGACCATGATTCGCGGCAGGACGTCGGCCGCCGACGCGGCGCCCGAGACATCACAGATCGCCGCCGCCGGCCGCGGCCTGCGCGGCGGCATCATTTCCGCGCTGATCGGCGCGGCCTCCTCGCTGATGGGTATCGGTGGCGGCAGCATTGCGGTGCCGGTGCTGAGCGCGCTGTCCCTGCCGGTTCACCGGGCCGTCGGCACGGCAGCGGCCTTCGGGTTCCTGATCGCGGTTCCCGGCGCGCTCGGCTTCATCTGGGCCGGCCTTGGCGTCGATGGGCGTCTTCCCTTCTCGCTGGGATTCGTCAATCTGCCAGCGGCGATCATCATCTTCTCGACAAGTCTGTTCACGGTGCCGCTTGGTAGCCGTATCGCCCATGCGCTGAACCCGAAAGGGCTTCGCCGGGCCTTCGGGTTCTTCCTGTTGCTGAGCGCGGCGAACATCCTGAGCGGTGTGATCGCCTGACCATATTCATCATGTGACCGACGCGTCCGGAAAGACGCAGGCGGCGGTGGCTGGACGCACCGGCCGGTCGTGCCGTATGCTTGTCCGCACAGTGTCACACAAACCGCAAAGCGGAGCCGTCATGCGCTATCTTCACACCATGGTCAGGGTCACCAATCTCGAGGACTCGCTTGATTTCTACTGCAACAAGCTCGGGCTTGTCGAAACCAACCGCAAGGATGTCGAGGCGGGGCGCTACACGCTTGTTTTCCTCGCCGCGCCGAATGATGTTGGCAGTGCCAGAGACACCCGCGCGCCGGAGCTGGAGCTGACCTATAACTGGGATCCGGAAGATTATGATGGCGGCCGGAATTTCGGTCATCTTGCCTATTATGTCGATGATATCTATGCGACCTGCCAGCAACTGATGGATGGCGGCGTGACGATCAACAGGCCGCCCCGCGACGGCCGCATGGCCTTTGTCCGCTCGCCTGACAATATTTCGATCGAACTGCTCCAGGAAGGCGAGGCCAGAGACCCGGCCGAGCCCTGGGTGTCGATGGAAAACACCGGGTCCTGGTAGGTGCGTGATGGCGCTGGAGATTCATCAGTTCGCCTATGGTCAGGACAATTACGGCGTCCTGCTGCATGACGGAGACAGCCGCGAGACGGCGATGATCGATGCCGGCGACGCCACGGCGGCGCGGGCCGCGCTGGGCGAAACCGGCTGGCAACTCACACAGATCTGGATCACGCACCATCATGGCGACCATACTGCCGGCCTGCTGGATATCGCCGCTGAAACCGGCGCGGCCACTTACGGGCCGGTCGGTGTTTCGGGCGTTGCCACCACCCTTGCCGGCGGTGACAGATTTGCCTTCGCCGGCCGGCAGGTCGACGTTCTCGCCACGCCGGGCCATACGCTGGACATGCTGAATTTCCACCTTGAAACGGAAAAGCTTGCCTTCACCGGCGACACGCTGTTCGCCATGGGATGTGGACGGCTGTTCGAGGGTGATGCGGCGATGATGTGGGACAGTCTTGGCAAGCTGATGGCGTTTGATGACGACACCGTCATCTATTGCAGCCATGAATATACCGCCGCCAACGCCGCCTTTGCGCTGAGCGTCGACCCGGACAATCATGCCCTGCAACGCCGCGCCAAGGCGGTGGCGGAACTACGCGTGGCAGGGTTGCCGACAGTGCCGACAATCATGGGGCTTGAAAGGGAAACCAACCCGTTCCTTCGCGCCGGTGATGCCGCCATTCGCAAGGGGTTGGGGATGGAATCAGCGTCAGATGCCGCCGTCTTCGCCGAGATCAGACGCCGCAAGGACAATTTCTGAGGTCCGGTTCCAGCGGGTCTGGTGTCAGCGTTGCCGACGCGGCGCAACCTGTCCCGCCACCCCGGCAAAGCCTGCCAGATCGGGCGCGCCAGTGAGGAACAGCGCCAGTCGCAGCTGACCCTTGCATCGTTCAATGACATCCATCGCGGCGGCGGGGTCGGGCACCTGCACGCCATCGGTCGTCAGTGCGCGAAGCACCGGCCCGGCCATCGAGGCCAGCGCCGCGCCAAGCCACAGCGCCTTTGCCACATCAAGCCCGTGGCGAATACCACCTGAGGCGACCAGCCGCCCGTTTGGACAGGCGGCGCGAACGGCCTGCAACGCCTCGACAGTCGGCAGCCCCCAATCGAGGAACGGGTCGAACAAAGCCGCGTCATCCCGGCGCGCCGCCTCGATGCGGGTCCAGTTGGTACCGCCGAGGCCGGCAATATCGACCGCATGAACGCCAGCATCGAACAGCCGCCGCGCCACATCGGGCCCGATGCCGGCACCGACTTCCTTGACCATGACCGGAACCTCAAGCTCGCGCACAGCCATGCCGATAGCGGCCAATACATGCCGCCAGTCTGTCTGCCCCTCGGGCTGCACGGCTTCCTGAAGCGGGTTCAGATGGATGAAGATGGCATCGGCCCGCAGATCGTCAACAGCGCGTTTCGCCAGGTCAATGCCGCCCGGCATCGCCAGCTGCACACCGCCAAGATTGCCGATCAGCGGCACCGACGACGCCTTGTCGCGCATCGCGGCCTGCGAACGGCCTGCCTCGAGACTGGCTCGCTGCGAGCCGACAGCCAGCGCGATCCCGGCCGCCTCGGCAATTTCGGCAAGCGCCAGATTGATGGCGTCCGCATGCGCGGTGCCGCCGGTCATGGCCCCGATGAACAACGGCGCGCTGACCGACCGGCCAAGGCAGGTTGTGGTGATATCAATAGCGGCAAGGTCGCATTCGGGAAGCGCGCAATGATCAAGCCTGACCCGGTCAAAACCGGCATCGACACCGGACTGGGCAAGGTCACTGGCGGCAAGCGCCAGATGCGCATCCTTGCGCGTTCCTGCCTTCACATCGTGCTTTTTCGCATCATCCGTCATTGCGTCTCACCCTGCTCTATCACCGGCTGACAAACTGGCGTTTCAGGGTGCGTGTCGCGCGGCGATAGAACCCGTCGACAAGGATCATATGCGGCACCGTCAGCGCCGCCAGACCGATGAATACCACCCGCAGGATGACCGGCTGCGGATCGGCCATGTCGGCAAACCACCAGATCGCCGCCGCGCCGGCAAGCCAGCTTGCAACCGTGAAGACCAGCGTCTGCAGAAGCATCGCGTTGGCGGACATATGCTGGCGAAGGCCGGACATGATGGCGGCGACGTGCCGCGCCGAATGCACGCAGCAGAAATAGACCGCGAAACCGACCAGCGGCGGCGTCAGCGCGAACAGCACCGCCAGAACGCCAAGCTCCAGCGCCGTACCGCGCCAGCGCCGATGCCACAGCGCCTGCGCAAGACAGACCACAAGCGACACCCCGACAATCACTGTCAGCATATCAAGCCCCTGCCAGACAAGCATGGTGTCGCCGCCGGTCAGATAGGCGAAGATCACATCGCTCTCACTGCGGTGCATCTGGCTGATGCCGGCGACAACAAGCCCGCCATGCGCCAGCACTTCGGCGCCGCGCACCCAGCCGCTGCCATGGCGCGCGTCACCGGCGCCGAAATGGATCATGCTGATGACGAGGAAGCCGAGGAGGCACAGCGCCGGCGCCACGATCCAGGCGGCGATCACCAGCCCGGCCATGCCGACATAGAGAAGCAGGAACCGGATGAACAGTATCATCCTGCGGGAAAAACCGAGATGGATCGCGATTGCGCCGTCAAGCGCCCCGTGCGGCAGCCCGATCAGCACCACCGCGCCGAGGGCTGCAAGGTCGAGCGGCGCCATCGCCATGATCCCGGCCATGAGGTCCATCATGCAGCCCTCGCATATTTTGCCTGACCACCATTTGTGACAAGCCGCAACGCGCCGCGAAGAAAGGGAAGCTTCGGCATCGCCATGACGACCTTGAGGCGCAATCCCCAATCTGCCTCGCCATTGAGGAAGCGCGCGAACTCATCGCCGGTCAGCGCCTTGCCCATGCGAAGGAACAGCTCCGGCGCCCGCTCCGGCCAATGGCGAAGCACCGTCAACAGAACCGCATCCATCGCCAGGTCGACGCGCATGTGCGGCGAGGTCACCGCAAGTCTGCCGGTTACCCCGGCTGCCCTGATGGCGTTGTCGATCTGGCGCTGGATGAAAATAAAGGCATAGCCGCTTGACGGCCTGATCGCACCGCCATTGCCGCCGATCCCCTCAATGGCCGGATCGCGGCGGCCCAGCTGGCCAAGCGGAATGACACCGCGTTCGCGGCGAAGCGTCTCGAATTCACAGAGGCCACAATGGCGGGCCAGATAATCCCTGATTGCCGCCAGATACTCATCCTCGGCAAGCGTCTGGGGCGAGAACAGGGTGGATTCGACCAGCGCCTCGGTTGAAGAGAAGGGCAGCAGATAGATGAAATGCATGCCATGCGACTGATCCACCCTGAAATCCATCAGAATGGCGGTCTCCGGATCGAAAACCGCTGTCTTTGCCCGCACCTCAAGGCCGATGAAATGCTGCAGCATCATGCCGCGCGGCACCGGCGGGGGGCGGCTGTCAAATTGCTGGATGGCGGGTGGCATGGCGGGGGTCTCGTCAAGCATGACAACCCCGGCCGCCGCAGCCCTGCCCCGGCAATAGGATGCCCAGTCGCTTCGTTGTAGCGCGAAATAGGGTCGCGCTGCTGAAGTCATGACAACCTTGTCCGTCTCCGTCGCAATGGCCCAGCGGGTCCAGGAGGCGCGCGCCAGCCTTGTCGCTGCCTCAAGGCCGGCACCGCCCCAGAACCCCCAGATATGCTCAGCCGCGGCCGGTGCGCCGGCCGGCCTGACAAGCGTGATGTCGTGATCAGGAAGTTCGGCGGCCCGTGCCGCCAGCGACAGCGCGGCACAGCCGTCACCAAGGATCCGGACAGACCGTCTTTGCGAGCGACCCTGTGGGCGCTTTGTGCCGTCACGCGACATAGGGCAACCCCCGCAGCGCCAGATGAAGCTGTCGGTCATGCCGCCGCGCAGGCGCGCCAAGGCGAGAGCCAAGACCCGCAAGCGCCACCAGTGAACAGCGCAATTTCGTGGATTTGCCTGTCACCTGCCGGCCCCTATGCCAGGCGCATCCGGTGGCGCCGAGCTGCACGCCGATCTGGCGATAGACTCTGGCGGCAATGGCGATCGAGAGATGCGCGCGCAAGGGCAGATAGCGATAGCCCTGCGCCCCGCTGGCATAAAATGTCTCGGCCATGTCAAGAAGCCGTGCGATGGCAGCCGTGACATCGTTATGGAGGCCCGACCCGGGCGTCAGTGCGGCGTTTCTGATATCGGCCGGGGCGGCGCCACCGACCCAGTCGCCGGGGATGTAGCGACGGCCCATCGCCGCATCCTCCAGCACATCACGCGCTATATTCGTCAACTGCATGGCGATCCCAAGGTCGATGGCATGCGCGCGGGCCGCCGGGTCATCGCAGTCCAGAACATCACACATCAGCAGCCCCACCGTGCCGGCCACGCGATAGGCGTAGCGCAGCAACGTCGCCTCGTCGGCAAGCGCCACAAGCTCCGCCTGATCCTCCAGCAGCCCGTCGATCAGGGCGACCAGAACCTCCGCCGGAAAGTGTTTTTCAGCCATCAGCGGCAGAAAGACCTGCAGCGCCGGATCATTGCCCGGCCGGCCGGCCGCCAGATCATCACGGATCACCCGCAGGCGGGCCGGACCATTCTCGATATCGCCATCGGCCATATCATCAAGCACCCGGCAGAAGGCATAGAGACGGGCGGCGTCGCTTCCCATCCGCGCGCCAAGAAAGCGGCGCGCCCAGTGAAAGCTCTTGCCATTGATGGCAAGCGATTCTTCGGATGTCAGGCTTTCATTCGACATCGGTGCCGGCTCCCGCCGTCAGGCCGGCTGTGCCAGTTGCTGGCTGGCCGCCGCCTGCTCCTCTTCCTCGATCAGTCGCTCGACAACCTTAGCAGAACACAGCACGCCTGGCATCCCCGCGCCGGGGTGCGCGCCGGCAGCGGCGAAATAAAGGTTCGGAATATGCGGGTCACGGTTGTGATAGCGGAACCAGGCGGACTGGATGAAGATCGGCGCAATGGAGAAACCGGCCCCATGCATCGATCTGTAATCATTCTTGAAATCCTCGGGGGTCATCCAGAAATCATCCGCAATCACCTCCGACAGCCCGGGCATGATGGTGCGCTCCAGCGCCCCTACAATACGGTCACGAAGCGCCTTCCCCTCGCGTGACCAGTCGACATCGCCAAGAAGGTTCGGGACCGGGCACAGGACATAGAAACTGTCGCACCCCTCCGGTGCGAAGCTGGGGTCGGTGGCGGTTGGGCGGTGAAGATAGAGCGAGAAATCATCCGCCAGAATCTTGCGATCGAAAATATCGGCAAGCAATTCACGATAGCGCGGCCCCATCCAGATGGTGTGATGAGCCACATCCTCATAGCTCCGCCTCGTTCCGAAAAACAATACATAAAGCCCCATCGAATATTGCGTCGCACGTTCGGGCAGGGCGCGCTTTGACCGTGTCTCGCCGGGCAACATCTGCTGATAGACGGTTGGCGGGTCGCCGTTGCAGATCACCCGGTCGGCACCGAAGTGCCGCCCATCTGTGGCGGTCGCACCGGTGGCAAGCCCCCCTTCCACGGTAATCCGTTCGATATCAACACCCAGCTCAACCCTGACCCCGGCGCGCTCAAGCAGCCGATGAAGCTGCTCGACAAGCCGGCCGGTCCCGCCCATGCAGAAGAACACGCCCCAGCGGCGTTCAAGATAGTGGATCAGCGCATAGATCGAGGTTGTCGTGAACGGGTTGCCACCGACAAGCAGCGGATGGATTGAGAAAGCCTGGCGCAACAACGGGTGCCGGATATGGCTGTTCACAAGCCCCGCCACGGTGCGATAGCTGCGAAGCCGCAACAGGGCCGGCACCTGTGCCATCATAGCGGTGAAGCGGGTGAAGGGCCGGTCGGCAAGCTTTTCAAACCCGATGGCAAAAATCCGCCTTGAGGTCTCAAGCAGCCCGGCATAGCCCTTTACATCGGCCGGCGAAAACCTTTCGATTTCGCGGTTCGTGTCCTCGACGGTGGCGCGGTAGTCGAATTGCTGGCCATCATGGAAGTGAAACCTGTACCAGGGATCGAGGGGCCGAAAATCAAGATGATCCTCGCGGGATTCTCCGAACAGCTCGAACAGCTCGTCGAACAGAAATGGCGCAGTGATCACCGTCGGGCCCGCATCATGGCGAAACCCGCCCCGCTCGAACACCTGCGCCCGCCCCCCGATGGCCTGCAGCCTGTCGACAAGCGTCACGCTGTAGCCACGCGCGCGCATGCGCAACGCCGCCGCGATGCCGCCGAAACCGGCGCCAATCACGAGCATGTCGGTTTTGCTTGCGGATGTCGTGTCAGAGGTGGATTGCGCCTTGGGGGCCGTTGTCATAGTTGCCGTTTCAGCCTTTGTTCAGCGAGGCTACCGACTTCAGACATACCTGCTGGAGAAGCTGTTGTATAGGCGCGATCACGGCAACAAGCTCGGCCGGAAGCCGTTCGGCATAGCAAGTGGCATCCTCGAGAAGAGAATCCATCCGGCGGGCCGCCTCGCCAAGCGCTGGCGAGCGCCGCAATGCGTCAACCCACCGGTCGAGGCCATCGGCGGAGCCGCTTGCGTACCAGCTGTCAAAATCAACCTTGTCGGCGGCATTGAGTGACTGCCGGAACAGCACGACGACACCGTTTGGTGCCCGCCGTCCGAGGTCGGACCCGCAGCTGTTCGCACCATCGGCACCCGAGAAATTGAGGATGTCATTGGCAATCTGATAAGCGTTTCCCAGAGCGCGGAAACAATCGCCGATCGTCGCAGCCGCCCCGCCATGAAGCGCCATCGCCGCGACACCTTCCAGAGGGGCTGTCAACAGCGGTGCCGTCTTGTCGCCGGCGCCCTGCAGATAATGCGCCCAGTCCCTGACCGGGCGAACATCGAATTCGCGCGCCTCGCCAATCGTGGTGGTCTTCATATGCGTCGCCAGGATTTTCACCAGCATCGGTGTCTGCGAACGTTGCGCCGCTTCGGCAGCAAGTTCGAATGACAGCGCGACAAGCCAGTCTCCAAGGGTCAGCGCGACATCGCGCCCATAAACCGACCAGACTGCCGGCCGGCCACGCCGCAGCCTGTCACCATCGCAAATATCATCATGGATCAGCGAGGCGTTGTGCAGAACCTCGATTGCCGCCGCCCAGTGAAGCGCTGCCGGCCGGTCAACCTTCAGCGAGTCGGCAGCGCGAAGCGCCATCTTGGCGCGCAGCATCTTGCCGGGAGCGGCGAAATGATGGAGCGCCGCGTCGGCCAGCGGCTGACCGGGCTGGGGCATGCGCTCGATGATGAAGCCGTGGATGATTTCCGAAATGGACTGTGAAACCGGAATGCCCGTACCGGTGTCTGAGAAGATCTCGTTCGCTGGAGTGGACAGGTCAGTCATCATGATCGTCTTCAAATTGTTCCACGAGATACAAGCGTAAATGCGTCAAATCTGTTGCTGGAAGGGGCAGCGCCTGACGCTGCCCCCAACAATTGGGTTTGTTAGGCTTTCGCTTCGGACTCGGTGACCGCAACGTTCCAGATGATCACGCCGAACGCAATTTTGTTCAGCACGTCTGCAAGGTTGTAGATCACGTTGAGCGAATCTGCCGATCCGGCCGGATCACCGGTTGCAAGATAACCGTAGAAATAGCCGAGCGGATAGATGGCCCAGCCGATGGTTACGATCCAACGCATGGTGGAGAAAGCCGACTTGACCGACTCTGGTGCCTGCTCTGCCGAAAGCTTGCCGGCTTCACCAGCAAAGATTTCGTACAGGATGTAGAACCAACCGACCATGCCGATGACGAAACCGAGCCACACATTCATGTAGCCGGCTTCACCTGCATAACCGCCAACCAGCATGATCAGAGTACCGATCGTCAGACGCCAGAAAATGCCCGAAGAGACATTCGCGATGGCGCGCAGGATCAGATAGAATTCGATCATCAGAAGCGGAACGGTGATCAGCCAGTCAATGTAACGATACACTGTCGGTGTTTCACCGGTAGAGATCCACACGTCACGCATGTAGAAATAGTGCACGGCTGCGACCAGGGTCACGAGGCCGGACACGGTAAGCGACGTCTTCCACTTACCTTCTACACGCTGCGTCTCGATGAAGAAGAACGCGGTTGAAGCAACCAGCGCCATCGAGATCAACCAGAACGAGATGCCGACAAAGTCGTCACTCGCCAGGTTTTCACCAGCAGCAAACGCAACTGTGGGTGTGACGGCCAACGCCGCTGCGATCAGCGCCGTTTTCGTAGCCTTACCCGAGAAGAGTTTCATTTTATACCTCCGTTAACGACAAGGCACGGACGAGCCGTGCCGCACTCGCGACATTATGACCCACCCGTAACGCGACAAGAGTATTGAGACAAAGTGGCACAGCGCAATTGCTAAGCGACCCATTTCAGGCGCTTAAGAAAAGACTGGGGTTTTATTGTTTTAAAACAGTAATTTATGATCTGAAAAACAGTTTTTCTGTTTCAGCAAGATTACAGCGGAATTTTCGGGTAATTCTGATTAATCTGTTTTGTTTCAATGTATTGAGATGGTGAACTGAAAGGACGTGATTCCGCGCATTTGAAGCTGATTTCACCCGGGAGCCGGCGGCGCTTGCACCATTCCCGGCGAATTTCGGGGTTGTTTCGCGGCCCTGACAGACCCGGCAGTGCGGTCGATGACTGTCAATCTGACACGCACATGAAACGGCAGGCCGACCATTGCTTGTCGCTTGCTGACATTTTGTGACGGCGCGGTGTCAGCGCGCCAGCCGGCGCCCCGCCATTTTGTCACAAACTTGTCGCATATCGGTGATAAAGCCGGCATAGTTGGGAGCGAACGGAAAACGGGGCATAATAAAGGGAATGCAGAGTTCACCAGCCGCACATCCTATTTTCAGTTTTGCCGACGGCGAGATGGGCCCCGTTTCCAATACCGTGATCAGATCGATCGAACGGTTCAGTGGCCAGCCGAAAATCCGCAAGCTTTATTTCGATTATGTCGATGAGAACCGGCCCTATGCCAGTTTCTGGGCCGATGCGCTGAAGCGGTTAAGCATCGATATCGATCTGCGGCGTGACGCCGGGGCGATAATCCCGCGTCGCGGACCCACGCTTGTCGTGGCAAACCACCCCTACGGTGTCATTGACGGTCTGGTGCTGTGCGCACTGATGGCCGAGGTGCGAGCGGACTACAAGATCATCACCCACCGGGTGCTGCGCCAGGCACCGGCGACAATGGACAAGATCCTGCCGATTGATTTCGACGAAACCGAAGCCGCGCTGGCGACCAATATCGAGACCCGCCAACAGGCCGCCGAATATCTTCGCGATGGCGGAGCGGTGATCATTTTCCCGGCCGGTGCCATTTCGCTGGCACCAAAGCTTGTCGGTGACGCCTATGACAAGGAATGGAAGACCTTCGCGGCCAAGCTGGCGATGCAACCCGACACGGTGACCGTGCCGTTCCTGTTTAACGGCCAGAACTCGCTGTTGTTCCAGGCGGCGCGCAAGGTCAGCCTGACACTTGCCTATTCGCTGATGTTCAGGGAAATCTGCAAGCTGATGGGCACAACCGTCTCGCTGACAATGCGGCGGCCGATCCATGCCGGCGAGCTGAAATCCCTTGGCAACCGCAAGGCGGTGACGCAGCATCTTCGTGATCGCACCTACGGCATTCTGTGAGCGCGGCGCTCCGGCCGGTCATGGCACCAGCAGCCGGCAACATGATCATTGACCATGCCGATGCCCTGCATGAAGGCATAGATGATGGTCGTACCGACAAATCTGAACCCGCGCGCCTTCATGTCCCTCGACAGCCGGTCACTGAGCGGGGTTGAAGCCGGCACCTCGCCGATGGTGGCAAAATCATTGATCACCGGTCGCTCATCGACAAAGGACCAGAGATAAGCGGCGAAACTGCCGGCATCTCGCCTGATCGCCTTTATGGCGTCAGCGTTGGAGCGCGTGCTGTAAATCTTCAACCGATTGCGAACAATTCCCACATCATCGCGAAGCGCCTCTATCTCGCCATCCGGCATCGCGGCGACACGGTCAATATCGAAATCGTGAAAGGCGCGCCGGTAACCGTCCCGCTTGCGCAGCACCACCTCCCAGCTCAGCCCGGCCTGCGCACCCTCCAGCGTCAACATTTCGAACAGATGCCGGTCATCGCGAACCGGCACGCCCCATTCGGTGTCGTGGTAATGAGCCAGTTCCGCCTGCCCGGCACGATTGCCAAAGCAGCGTGGCCGCCCGTCAGGCGACATCAGATCATCGGACATGGCTCGGACCCCGTATTTCGATTCTGTTGTCTCAGCCTAAGTGATCAGCGTACGTATCAGAAGTGACAATCCCGAGAACAGCATCAGCGCGATCAGCAAACGCCGATAGCCATGATCGGTCAGTTTCGTGAACAACCACAATCCCAATGCGGCACCGACCGCGCTTGCCGGTAGCGTCAGCATCAGATAATGGGGCACCTTGCCGCCAAACCCGCCATCCATCGCCAGCAACAGCATGGCCAATGTCAGTATCACCATGTTGAAGAGTTGGAGAATGCCGCGCTGCCGGCCCTTTGGCCAGGGCCGCATCGCCAGCCACATCGATGGCAAGGCGCCGGACAGACCAGCCATCGCGCCGAGAATGCCACCGAAAAATCCGATCACCACCTCCAGCGCCAGCCACCGCCCGGTGATGGAGGGCAGATTGCGGCGAAAGGCGAAATAGCCGCCATAGACCAGCAGCATCGCGCCGACAAACAGCGACAATATCCGCGCATTGATTAGATCAAGCGTGAACAGGCCCAGCGGAATGCCAAGCAATGCCGGCACAAGGAACACCGCAAGCCGGCCTATATCGATACTGTTTCGCACCTGCCAGACGCCCGGAATGCCGGTGGCAACCGAACAGGCAAGCGCGATGGCGACAGCCTCTCGCGGCGACATCACCTGCAACAGCCAGCCAAGCGCGAAGAGCGACGTGCCAAACCCGGCAAGACCGTTCACAAAGCCGCCGCTGAACCCGGCGGCAAACAGGCAGACAAGCAGGATATCCATGGAATTGACTGTCGACTCCAGTTCGAAATGCCGGCCGAGACTACGCGCTAAATCACGCCATGTCATGCCGAAGCGCCGAACGCGGACACGCCGTGGTTTTGCGGTTGCCGTGCCCCCGCAAACGCGGCACCATCACGCCATGTCGAAGGAAGATGCTGCTGCGGATTACGTGATTGTCGGGGGCGGGTCGGCAGGCTGTGTCCTGGCCGCGCGCCTGAGCGAGGACCCATCGATCTCGGTGGCGCTTCTCGAGGCTGGCGGCGAGGACCGAAACCCGCTGATCCACATTCCGGCAGGCTATATCAAGACAATGGTCAACCCGGCGATCAACTGGATGTTCGAGACCGCGCCGGAACCGGGATGCGATGGCCGCCGCATCAAGCAGCCGCGCGGCAAGGTTCTTGGCGGGTCCTCCGCGATCAACGCCATGCTCTATGTCCGCGGCCAGGCCGCCGATTATGATGGCTGGGCGCAACGCGGCAATCCGGGGTGGGGCTATGCCGACGTGCTGCCCTTCTTCCGCCTCGCTGAACATTGTGAATTCGCGACCGAGACGGATGAATTCCACGCCCGGGGCGGACCGCTGAACGTCGCTGCGCTGCGCACCCGTTACGAGGCGCTCGACCTGCTGATCGAAGCGGCGCAGTCATGCGGCTATGCGCATAATCCAGACTATAATGGCGCCAGCCAGGACGGCTTCGGCTATTATCAGGTCACGCAGAAGAACGGGCTGCGATTCTCCGCCAAGAAAGCCTATCTGGACCCGGCACGGCGTCGCCCGAACCTGCGGGTGATCACCGGCGCGCATGTGACCGGGCTGGCCTTCGCCGATGATGACGCCACAGCAATGCGGGCAACAGCTGTCCATTTCCGGCAGGCTGGCCGCGATGTAACGATCAGGACCGGGCGCGAGGTGATCATCAGCGCCGGCGCGATCCAGTCACCGCAGATTCTCGAACTGTCAGGCATCGGCGACCCTGATTGTCTTGCCGCGCATGGCATCCGGACCCGTCATGCCCTTTCCGGGGTCGGGTCGAACCTCACGGATCACTATATCTCGCGTCTGTCCTGGCGGTTGAAAAGCGATATCTCGCTGAACAGGCGCGCGCATGGGCCTGGCCTGGCGCTGGAGATCGCGAAATACGGGCTGACCCGCCGCGGCATGCTGTCGATGCCGGCCGGCATGCTGGCCGGGTTCGTGCGGAGCCGCGACGGGCTTGCCGGACCGGACATCCAGTACCACATCGCCCATGCCAGCTTCGCCAATCCCGAAAAACGCCAGTTCGACAGCTTTCCGGGCATGACTTTTGGCCCCTGCCAGTTGCGTCCTGAAAGCCGCGGCAGCGTCCATATCGCCAGCGCCGATCCGCTGGCACCGCCGCTGATCCGGCCCAATTATCTGGCCACCGAGGAGGATTGCCGCGTGCATGTTGCCGGCATGCGGATTGCCCGCCGGATCATGGCAAGCGATGTGATGGTCCCGCATGTCGATCATGAGATGAAACCGGGGCCGGGCGCGGCGGATGATGCCGATCTTCTGGCCTATGCGCGGGCCACAGGTGTCACCCTCTATCACCCGGTATCAACCTGCCGGATGGGTCCCGATCCGGCACGCGGCGATGTTGTCGATCCGCGCCTGCGCGTTCATGGCGTTGACGGATTGCGCATCGTCGATGCCTCGATCATGCCGACGCTTGTTTCCGGCAACACCAACGCCCCGACAATCATGATTGCCGAGAAAGCGGCGCAGATGATCCGCGAGGACAGCGCCGCCTAGCCGTCGTCGCCGGCACCTTCTTCCCCGGCACCTTCTTCGCCGGCAAGATCGAGCGACATGATCAGATCGTCGACATTCAGATTGTCGCCAATGGCGACCTCGATCGAGCGGACCGTGCCACCGGCCTCTGATGACAGGACATTCTCCATTTTCATCGCCTCGATGATGGCGACATCCTGGCCCTTGCGGATCTCGTCGCCAACAGCCACCAGCAGCCTGGTGATCTGCCCCGGCATCGGGGCCGTGATCTCGTCGGCCCCGGCACCCTCATCCGGTGCCGGCATATGGTCGAGCATCGGCGCGAAGCGCGCCGGCAGCACCGTCAGCGCCAGCCTGGCCGCGCCACGCGTCAGGCTGATGCGATGACCCGACTGCCGGATCTGCACGGCGACAGGCTCTTCATTGATGGTCCCGTCGAACAGATGCACCGGACTGCGGATACGCCCCGATACGACAATCGTTTTGCCATCGACAACAAGCTTGGCGGCGACATTGGTGAGCTTTGCCACTTCGACCATCATCCTGCGGCCGGTCTGGTCGATGGCAACGAACTCGTGCCCCGGCGTGGCGAAATGGCGGTCCTCCTCCTGCAACGCGGCAATCGCAACGCCAAGAGCCGTCAGCCCGGATGCCGCCATAGCATCGGGTGGTCCAGCCATGAAATCACCGTCAAACTCGGCAGCGATGAAACCGGTTGTCAGATCACCGCGTCTGAAGGCGTCATTCTCCAGCACCGCGGCAAGGAACTGTCTGTTGCTGGCGATGCCGTCAATTTCATAGTGATCCAGCGCCAGATGCAGCCGCGTGATCGCCGCCTCACGGGTTGGCGCGTGCGCCACAAGCTTGGCGATCATCGGGTCGTAATACATCGAAATCTCGCCGCCCTCCTCGACGCCGGAATCAACGCGGACGCTGTCACCCTGCGGCTCGCGATAGCGGATCAGCTGGCCGATTGACGGCAGAAAGCCGCGCGCCGGGTCCTCGGCATAGACACGCGCCTCGATGGCCCAGCCATCGGCAACGATGTCATCCTGCGTGACTGTCAGCTTTTCACCAGCGGCGACCCGGATCATCTGTTCGACAAGATCGAGCCCATAGACCATCTCGGTCACCGGATGTTCGACCTGAAGCCGCGTGTTCATCTCGAGGAAATAGAAATCCTGGTCGGCACCGACGATGAATTCGACCGTGCCGGCCGAGCGATAATCGGCGGCGCGCGCCAGATCAACAGCCTGCTGGCCCATCGCGGCGCGGGTTTCGGGCGAGATGAACGGGCTTGGTGCCTCCTCGATCACCTTCTGGTGGCGGCGCTGGATCGAACATTCGCGTTCACCGACATAGATCACATTGCCATGCTGGTCGGCCAGAAGCTGGATCTCGATATGCCGCGGCTGTACGACGAATTTCTCGATGAAGACGCGGGAATCGCCAAAGGCCGTCTGCGCCTCGCTCATCGCGGCACGCATGCCATCCGGCAGCTCATCGGCATTTTCGATCACACGCATGCCCTTGCCGCCACCACCGGCCGAGGCCTTGACCATCACCGGGTAGCCGATTTCGGCTGCCGCGGTGAGGGCGGTGTCAACATCCTCGACCGCGCCCGGGGTGCCGGGCACGATCGACACGCCGGCGGATTCGGCCAGTGCCTTTGATTCAATCTTGTCGCCCATCACCGCGATCGACTTTTGCGCCGGACCGATGAAGGCGATGCCGGCCGCCTCGACCGCCGCCACAAAGGCGGCATTCTCCGACAGGAAACCGAACCCGGGATGAATGGCCTGGGCGCCGGTCTGCTGCGCCGCCTCGATGATCCGATCGGCACGAAGATAGCTGTCGGCCGAGGCCGCACCGCCGATATGAACCGCCTCGTCGGCCATGGTGACATGCGGGTTGCCGGCATCGGCATCCGAATAGACGGCGACAGTGGCAATGCCCATGCGCTTGGCGGTGCGCATGATCCGGCAGGCGATTTCGCCTCGATTGGCAATCAGAATCTTGTCAAACATGGTATCGGGCCCCGGCGGAATGCTGCGGATCAGAGTGGGAGGTTGTCATGCTTGCGGGCCGGGTTTTCCAGCTGCTTGTCGGCCAGCATGGCCAGTGCCCGCGCGATGCGGCGGCGTGAATTGCGCGGCATGATGATATCGTCAAGATAGCCACGGCCAGCGGCGACAAAGGGGTTCGCGAATTTCTCGCGATATTCATCCGTCTTCGCGGCAAGCTTGTCCGGGTCCTTTGCATCCTCGCGGAAAATGATTCGCGCCGCGCCCTCCGGCCCCATCACCGCGATCTCGGCGCTTGGCCAGGCATAATTCACATCACCGCGAAGATGTTTCGAGGCCATCACGTCATAGGCGCCGCCATAGGCCTTGCGGGTGATCAGCGTGACCTTCGGCACCGTCGCCTCGGCATAGGCGAACAGCAGCTTTGCGCCATTCGAGATGATGCCGCCGGTTTCCTGCGCCAGCCCCGGCATGAAGCCCGGCACATCAACAAGCGTCACAAGTGGAATGTTGAAGGCATCGCAGAACCGCACAAAGCGCGCCGCCTTGCGCGAGGCATTGATATCAAGGCAGCCGGCAAGCACCATCGGCTGATTGCCGACAATGCCGACGGTCCGGCCGTCAATCCGCCCGAAGCCGACGATGATGTTGGCGGCATAGTTTGTATGGATCTCGAAAAATTCACCATTATCGACGATCTGCAGAACCACCTGGCGCATGTCATAAGGCATGTTGGCATTCGCCGGGATGATCTGGTCGAGCACCGCCGAGGGGCGGTCAATCGGGTCATGACAGGGGATCACCGGCGCCCCTTCACGGTTCGACAGCGGCAGGAAGGACATCAGCGCCCGCGTCTGCATCAGCATCTCGACGTCATTCTCGAACGCGCCATGCGCGACGCCGGAGACACGGCTGTGCATCTTCGCGCCGCCAAGTTCCTCGGCTGTCAGGTCCTCATGCGTGACGGTTTTCACGACATCGGGCCCGGTGACGAACATGTAGCTCGACCCCTCGACCATAAAAATGAAGTCGGTGATGGCCGGTGAATAGACAGCGCCGCCCGCACAGGGACCCATGATCAGCGAGATCTGCGGCACCACGCCTGAGGCCAGCACATTGCGCTGGAACACCTCGGCATAGCCGCCAAGCGAGGCAACGCCTTCCTGGATCCGCGCACCGCCGGAATCATTCAACCCGATCAGCGGGATGCCGGTCTTGATCGCCTGATCCATGATCTTGCAGATCTTCGCGGCATGCGTCTCTGACAGCGAGCCGCCAAGGACTGTAAAGTCCTGCGAATAGACGAACACCGGCCGGCCGCCGATGGTGCCGTAGCCGGTGACAACCCCGTCGCCGGGTACCTTCATCTCCTCCATGCCGAAATCATGGCAGCGATGCTCGACGAACATGTCCCATTCCTCGAATGAGGCGTCATCGAGAAGCAGGGTGATCCGCTCGCGCGCGGTCAGCTTTCCCTTGCCATGCTGCGTGTCAATACGGTGCTGCCCTCCGCCGAGACGGGCCTTGACGCGCTTCGCCTCGAGTTCGGCAAGAATATCAGTCATCTGATCATCCCGGAAATTCGGTCATGCGGAAGGCGGAGTTTATCGGAAAGGTTACGGCCGGATCAATTGCTTTCCGGAGCGCCGGTCTGGCAACGGCAGGAAGTCTCAGACACCGTGCGGACGCAGGGCGGCCTTGCGTGCCTTGTTCCAGTAGCGGAAGAAGCGCGCGAGGTCCGGTTCCTGTGAAAGGGTCACAAAGGCCGTATCCGCAACCTGTTCAACCGTCAGCGCCGGCACTGCCTGCCTGATCATGACAAGCTGCCCGATGATCGCCGGGTCGGGGCTTGCCGGCACCAGAAGGCGGTCCGCACCATGAGCCACGGCCAGTTGCGGCAGCAGGACAGTCGCATCGCCATCATGGATCTCAAGCTCGAGCTCGGCCAGAGTTTCAGCGATGAAAAGCTGACGCCGCACGCCAACATGGCCTGCCGCGAGCCTGGCACGGTCCCAGACAAAGATCGCCGGCGTCCCCGGCGCGGCCATCGCAAAGACAGGGTGCGTGCGCCGCAACGCGCCTTCATGCAACCAGATCAGATCAGCCATGCGCCGGCTCCAGATTCGGGAACAGCAATTCACTCAGCTGTTCATAGGAACAGGCCAGAACACGGTTGTCCGACATTCGGGTGTTGATGTCATGGCCGGTGTATTTCGCAACATTGTCGAGATTGAAGATATAGGGCTTTTTCGAGAAGGTGCTGGCAACCCATTGCCAGGACAGATTGTTGCTTGCCGGGTCGGCATCGATCAGATGTTCGAGGAACCAGGCAGCCCCGGCCTGCCAACGCACGCGCCGCCAATGCACGACATAGGCCGCCAGATACATGCGGGCATGATTGTGCAGATAGCCGGTCTCATGGAGCATGGCAATGAACTGGTCTATACAGGCCACCCCGGTCCGCGCCTCGACCACATCCGCTGGCAGTTCGGTGTCGTATTCGGATGCGTCAAAGCCGGTCTTGTAGACCTCGACATCATTCCAGATGCGGTCCGGATGGGCGAGATAGATCCGCTGCCAGTAATCCCGCCAGGCCAGCTCCTGGATGAATTTTTCGGCCTGGCGCGGGTCCGCCACTTTGGCAAGCGCGTGGTTGCGGACCTCATCGAGGCTGAGGATACCGTGCCGCAAATAGGGCGACAGGCGCGTCACCGCACGGTCAAGGTGATTGCGGCTGGCGGCATAGGCCACCGGGTTGATGGCGGCGAGCGCCCGCTCGGCGGCCTTACGGCCCCCTGCCATCGGGCGCGGTGCGGCCGCGTCCACGTCCGCGGGCAGGGCGGCAACAAGGGCGGCTATCATGTCTGAAACGGCCATTTCTGAAACGGAAAGCGTTTTCGGGAGGCATTTCGTCATAGTGGCGAAATGGGTGTCGGCAGCGTGAAGTCAACCATAAGCAAGTCTCAATCTTCGCTGGCGCTGGCAATCGCGGCTGGCGCCGGCGCAACAAGACCATGACAGCAAGCCCCCTTCACACGGCAAGGCCGCTGTCTGGCATCATCATCCTGGGCCACCATCGCTGTCGACAACATGCTGTAATGCCGCCGCAAGGCTGTTGCGACGTTGGGCGCCGGCGGCGCCCCGCAATCCCTCGATGCCGATGACCCGCATCATGAGGTCATAACCCGCCATCGTCGCCAGGATCATTCCGGCACGCACATGGGTATCCCTCCCGTCAAGGCGCATGGCCAGCGGCGCAATCACCTGTCGGTCGAGGGCGGCCTTCAGTGCCGGCGCGCAGACCGGACTTGCGGCAGCCCGGATGAGCGCCAGCATCGGGTCAAAGCCGCGAGGCGATCTCATATCCATCAGGTTGGCCGCTCTTGCGCCAAACTCCGACATGGGGCCGCCCATCAATCTGCTGATTTCGAGAGTCGGCGGCACCGCAGCCAGAAACAGACCTTGCTTTGATCCGAAATACCGTCCGATCAGCGCCACATTCACACCGGCCAGATCGGCGATGGCCCGAAGTCCGGTGCCATCATAGCCATGGCTGGAAAACCGCTTGCGGGCCGCCACCAGAATGGCCTCGGCTGTTCTTTCTGAGATGGCTGTCACAGCATTCTGCATGACCCCATTTTAAACGATCGTATACTTTATGCCAGCTGAAAATGTACACGATCGTTTATGTTATGTATCAGAAAGTTATAAACAGTCGTTTAAATTTCATCTACCGTGCCGCGGACGCCGAAGACAGGGACCCGCGAATTTCCAGAGTGGCATCCAGTTGCGTGGTATGAGGGAATGGTCGGCCTTCCACCATGTCAACCAATATGCCGGCCGCCCTGGCGCCCATTTTTCGATGCGGCACATGAACCGTACACAGTTCGGGCACGACCACACGCGCAATTTCAATGTCATCAAAGCCGGTGATCGAAATGTCGGATGGCACATTGATCCCCATCTTTTGCGCCTGCTTCATCGCGCCAACAGCCAGCACGTCATTGCCACAGAAGACGACACTGGGATCATGGCCAGCATCGATCAGGGATTGAAATGCCGTCGCCCCTGTTTCAATCCCATATTCGGTTTCAATGATATGGAGATTGTCCGGCGAAATACCCGCCTCCTGCATGACATGCCGCACAGCCAGCACACGCGCCCGTGCCCGGTCATTTGTTTCGGTTGCCGCCGAGATCAGACCTATTCTCTGATGTCCGAGGGACATGACCTGTCTGGCAAGGGCACACATCGCCTCAAAATTGTCAAAGCCGATTGACGGCAGAACCGCACCCGGATCATGTGCCCAGGCCACAAGCGCCGGCACATTCCGTGCGGCAAGATAGTTCATGATCGTCGCGCTGCGATCATGGCCGATAAGCAGCAACCCGTCAGCCCCCCGCGAGATCAAGGCCCGCACCTGCTCCTCCTCGACATCGGATTTGTAGGATGAACTGGCAACCAGAAGCGTATAGCCCCTTGTTCGCAGTTCATCCTGGAACGCCTGTAGCCCGCGGGCAAAAATGGCATTCTCCATCGTCGGGATGATGGCCCCGATGGTATTGGTCCGCTTGGCCGCCATCACTCTTGCGCCAAAATTCGGCGTATAGCCAAGCGCATTCACGGCCTCATTGACACGATTACGGGTCGCCTCGCTGACCTGCTCCGGCGAATTCAGACATCGCGATACAGTCGCGGTTGACACAGCTGCCCGCTTTGCAACGTCATCCAATGTCGGTACCGAACGAATGGTCATCCGCGTCCTGCTCTGGCCCACAGCGTTTCACCCGGCCGTGCGAAGGGGATCCACAATTCGGGATCACTTCAAACAAAACCTAAAATACCGGTTTCGCCAATAGCAACTCACACAAACCGAAATTATGTCGCAATGTAAGCCCTTACACTTAGGCCTTGCATTATTCCGATGTAAGCGCTTACAGTTTTCGGGATGTCATCAGACTAGGAGGCAATTCATGCTGCTAGTGGCGTCCATGTTGGCATTCGGGGTCTTCGCATCAAACGTGGTGATCGGGTCGGTGACCCGTACGCCTTTTTTGAACGATGTCTCTGAAATGCTGGTCTTGCTCACGGCAGCAATCCTGTTTGTTGCCGCGATATTGAAAAAAGAAGCCGAAAGCAAGGAAAGATAACCTGATTAGGCTCGTTTCGGGAGGAAAGAAATTGAACGACGATATACAAGAACTGAAATCCGTAGAACGGCGCAACTTCTTGAAGCTTGCCGCTGGCGGCAGCTTCACGGCAGCGCTGGTTGTTGGAGCCAATGGCATGCTGTGGTCGAAAGAAGCCGTAGCGCAGACAGCCGCAGAGGAGCGTGAGCGCGAAAAGGCAGCCGATCATGTGATGACGGTCGCCACAGCCTATGTGCTTGGCGCCTCGCGCAGCTATCCGATCCTGCAGCTGGACCTCAAGGAAAACATCCAGAACGCTACGAATGGCAAGGTATATGTGAAGCTTGCACCCGGAGGCCAGCTTGGCGCCGGCGGCGCACTCGTGCAGAAGGTCCAGTCAGGTACCATCCAGGCTGCACAGCATTCGCTGTCAAATTTCGCGCCGTTCGCTTCCACGGTCGATCTGATCAACATGCCCTATCTGTGTGGCTCGAACCAGCGCTTCACAAATCTGGTGCACTCCGATTTCTGGAACAAGGAAGTCCATCCGAAGGTCGAGCAGAACGGCTTTAAGGCGCTGTTCTACGTCAATATCGACCCGCGCGTTGTGGCGGTTCGCAAGGGCGGTGCCGGCGCCGTCATCACGCCCGGCGATCTGGCCGGTGTGAAGTTCCGTGTCCCCGGATCCAAGATGCTTCAGCAATATTACCGGATGGTTGGCGCCAACCCGACACCTGTGGCCTGGGGTGAAACACCTTCCGCCATCAAGCAGGGCGTTGCTGACGCTCTGGATCCGTCGGTTGGCGCACTCTATGTGTTCGGCTTCAAGGATATCCTGAGCCATGTCACATTCACGCAGGCGGTTCCGGACAGCCAGGTTTATTCCTGTAACCTTGAATGGTTCAACAGCCTGCCATCGGATGTGCAGGAAGGCGTCATGTGGGGGTCTGAGATGACCGGCCACATGAACCTTGCAAAAGTGCCGGCCGCGCGTGGCTACGCGATGTCCGAGCTTGCAAAGTCAGGCGTTCAATTCCACTCTCTTAGCGATGATCAACTTGCCGAGTGGAAAGCTGCCGGCGGCTATCAGCGCTCCGAGTGGGACAGCTTCAAGAAGGAGCTTGCGGGTTCAATGGCCAATTTTGGGAAACTGGAAGACGCCGCAAACACCCAGGGCAGATTCTACGTACACGACGCCTAGGACCTGCAGTGAGCACAGCTATGGTGGGCACAGGGTCATTTTGTGCCCACCAATTCGTTTGCAGCTTTTGCCAAACCGGGTTGATCACCTGATGCGAACCGGCATGGCAGATATCCTCGTCCAGCGCCACTCGACACAAACATGGCCAGACAGGCGGCAAGGCACCGGCAAAGGGACATATCCATGAACGCGCTGCGCCTCATAGACCGGAATGCGGAACGCTGGTTGCTGTTGATCTTCTACGTCATGCTTGTCGCAACCATGGCGGTAGAAGTATTGCGGCGCGAGGTCTTCGCCTACTCCTCGATATGGGGTGAGGAAATCGTCCGCTATTCCTTTATCTATCTCGCCTGGATCGGTGCTGCCGCCGCCGTCAGGGAGCGCGCGCATATCCGGATTGACGTGTTGTTGAATTACCTCGGACCGCGCGGCAAGGCGCTGACATACATCCTTGGTGATCTGATGATGATGGGCGTGGCTGTCATCGCCCTGTACTGGTCATTCGAGACCGTTCTGGTTTCAGCCAAATTCGGATCGGTCAGTCATGGGCTGAGGGTGTCCATGGTGTGGTTTCTGATGGCCGTGCCGATCGGTTTTGCCCTTATGATCTGGCGTCTCCTGCAGTCGCTTCGCAACGACATCAACAGCCTTCGCAACGGCACGCCCGTTTATGAAGGCGACAAACTTTTTGACTGAGCAACCCGGCGATGCTGTGGAACACACTTAATCAGACAGTGGAGCTTGGCTGGGACTTCTATCTTCCAGTCATCCTGTTTGTTGGCCTGATCGCGCTGGCGATTCCCGTCTGGGCGGCCATTGGCGCAGCGGCGA
>Ga0181590_10000716_pt1 | contig 27280 bp, 27 predicted proteins | sample 071ome_34_FD_132446 | JGI IMG/M metagenome (GOLD analysis project Ga0181590, IMG submission 132446) | Coastal salt marsh microbial communities from the Groves Creek Marsh, Skidaway Island, Georgia - 071411BT metaG (megahit assembly) | ecosystem: Environmental > Aquatic > Marine > Intertidal...
GTCGCCCGGATCAGGCTGATCCCACGCCGTCGTCACCGGGAACACATAAGAAATCGCGCCGCCAGCGCACAGCCACGCCCGTTGATACTCGCGGTCGATTACTGCGCCATCGCCGAGACCCTCACAGGTCGATTCATCAGGATCTGGGGGTGGTGGTTCGAGCCATAACTGCAGCAACTCGAGGGTCTGTTGACCAGCAATTCCGTCAATGAGTATCCCGAGCTTGGGGTCATGGTTCGCCTGAAACGTCCTCACCGCGATGCGCGTCTGTTCATCGAACTCCGCGTCTGCAGTTTGCGTGAGCCACCCGCGATCTATGAGATGACGCTCAAGACAACGAACTTCTTCTGAGTTCACACCGATTTTAAGGACTGATGACACAGTGCAGTCACCGGCAACGACAGGTACTGTTGTCGTTGTCGTCGGAGCCAATGTCGTCGTTGAGGTCGCTTCGATCTCAACCACCGTGGTTGAAACACCCACGGCAGCCGGCGACCCTGAACAGCCACTAACTGCGACCACACCAGCCACGAGCAACAACAACGGTGTTCGCATAGTGATGAAACGTAATCGCCCTGATGGTTGCGATTCCATCATCTCGGCGGCGAGCACAAAAAGTCACGGGGTCATCAAGGCAACGGGAATACCAAGTCCGGCACTGGCCTTCACCGTCGAAATCCTGCGACCCGGCTGCACGGCATCTTTGGGTTCACTCACAAGATCACCCGCCGCTTGGACAAGGTCGTCAAATGACGGTGTGGCAATGACCAGCCCCCATAGCGACGTGCGCGAAACATCAGCTCGTTCAACGACTTCAAGGATGACACCACCTTCGCCGACTCGATGGAATCCTTGACGGATTTCTCCGACCTCTCGCACTCGCTTTAGTGGGCACCCGGTCACTTCTGTCACCGCTTCGCACGTGCGGTCAAGATTGTTGGTCATCAACACGACGTGATCGATCAGAGAATCGGATGACTCGAGAGCGTCCGGGATCGAAATAAATTCGGCGCATTCGATGCCGTCAAGATCAGCTCCTGACTGAACGCCGTCAAATGCAATTTCTAACGCTCCCGACGGCAACTCTTCCAACGGCCAGACCAAAGCTGCATTCGCCGTGGAGGCCAAAGATCCGGCTGGCGAGCCTTGAGGTGATAGCCCAGCGAGACCCCACGGAGAAGGGGAACCGCCGATAAAAAGTTGAACAGGCTTCACCGAAGCGCGTCAGCCACGACCCATGTTGGGTCGCTTCCCATGGTTCGCTTTTGAGCGACGCAGGCGAGCTTTGCGCTTCTTCGTCTTCTTTGACATAGGGACAAAACTCTACGGCTGATCACGAGATCTCCCACCCTCCTTCAAAGCAAACCGCCCAAGACCACCAACTCCTGTCGAATCGCCGTGAGGTAGTTCAACGCAAATTCCATAGATGTTTGGAATGAAATGAGAGATGTTGGAATGAAATGAGCAGAGCAGGTGTTGGCATAGATGGCTTCTCACATCAGCCGAACGGAGTACTTATGTCGACCACTAACCTCACCCTCGACTCATTTGAGTCAACGGTCACCGCCGAGGGCATCACCATTGTCGACTTTTGGGCTGAATGGTGCGGTCCTTGCAAGATGTTTGGACCAATCTTTGAAGAGGTCTCTGACGCAAACCCTGATGTCACATTTGCGAAAGTAGATACCGAGGCCGAACAGCAACTTGCGGGCTCACTCGGCATCATGTCGATACCGACCGTCATGATCTTCAGAGACGGCATACAACTCTTCGCTCAGCCCGGAGCGCTCCCGAAAGGAGCCCTTGAAGACCTGCTTGGTCAGGTCCGCAATCTCGATATGGACGATATTCGTGCGCAACTTGCCGAGGAGAACGACTCACCCAGCGAGTAAAAGAGCGACAAAGATCTGGCGAGGTTCCCCCACCTCGCCCGGTGTCAAATCCCCCCACAGACACCGAATCGACGCCCGGGACGAGCAACCCCCCCGCTTGTCCCGGGCGTTGCAGTTTTCAGCGGTTAAATGATCGAGCGATAGCGTCTGACACTCATGGAACGTTTCGGTCTCGTCGGTCTGCCTAATGCAGGCAAAAGTTCTCTCTACAACGCGCTCACCGGCGGCGGTGCGCTCGCTGCGCCATATGCCTTCGCAACAAAAGATCCCAATATTGGGGTTGCGAAAGTTCCCGACGAACGTCTCGACCGCCTCGCTGCGATGTCATCATCAAAAAATACGATTCACGCATCCGTCGAAGTAGTCGACATCGGTGGCCTCGTCGAAGGAGCGAGCAAAGGTGAGGGGCTCGGCAACAAGTTTCTTGCGAACATTCGGGAAGTTGATGCCATCGTGTTTGTTCTCCGAGCATTCGCCGATGACGATGTTCCCGGACCATCAGATCCTCTCGAACACCTCCGAGTGGTCGAACTAGAACTCGCCCTCGCCGATCTTGAGACAGTCGAAAAGCGCCTTGCCGATGTTGAGCGACGATCAAAGCTTGACAAGGGGCTCGGTGATGAACTCGACGCACTGCGCGCAGCAAACGAGGCACTGTCAGATGGAAGGCCTCTATACCGAGCCGGACTGTCCGACGGAATCCGCGAAACCCTTGAGCCGTATTTCCTTCTCACAAATCGCAGAGTGCTCGCTGTGGTCAACGTTGGTGAAGACGAACTCGACAACATTTCTGCCGAGGAGCACAAGGTCGCCGAAGCATTCAACGACGCCGGCGACAATGTTGAAGTCATTGGTATGTGCGTTCAGCTCGAAGCTGAAGCTGCAGCAATTTCAGACCCAGTAGAACGTGCAGAAATGCTCGACGGCCTGGGGCTTGGCGAGGGAGCGCTGTTCCGGATGGTGCGTTCGGCCTATCACCTTCTCGGATTACGCACCTTTTTCACCACCGGAGACAAAGAGTCACGCGCATGGACGTTCCGCAAAGGTTCAACTGCGCCGGTCTGCGCCGGACGCATTCACACCGATTTCCAGCGGGGATTCATTCGGGCTGAGGTCATCGAATGGGAACAACTCCTTGAACTCGGCTCATGGAATGCGGCACGAGACGTAGGCAAACTGCGCCTAGAGGGAAAGGACTACATCGCCAGCGACGGCGATGTCATGGAATTCCGTTTCAACGTCTGATCCGTCGATTTCTCTATCACCTCCTGCCACACTGGTGTCGTGGGATGGATCGTCAGTGGCGCTCGTGTGCTCGCCTCAGCAGAACGTGCTAGCGACCCATCATCACGTCGCAAGGGCCTACTTGGCCGCACCTCGTTTTCAGGAGCTCTCGTCATCGAGCCATGTAACTGGGTGCACACCATTGGCATGAAGTTCGCAATCGACGTCGCATTTGTCGACCGAAATGGGACCGTCATCAAGACACAGCGGATGCGACGAAATCGCCTCGGCATGCCCGTCATCGGTGCTGCGTACGTCGTTGAGGCTGAATCAGGGGCCTTCTCTCGCTGGGGGCTTCACGTCGGCGATGAAATCGAATTTCGAGGCGAGCAACCCAACACATCGGAGAGCCAATGACCGGCACTCTATGGCTCGTCGCCACACCGATCGGCAATCTAGGAGACATCACTCCTCGCGCCCGAGAAACACTCGAACAATCTGCACTCGTGTGTTGCGAAGACACTCGACGAACCGGTCGGCTGCTGCAACACCTCGGTGTTACCGCTCGGGCTCTAGCGGTATGCAACGAACACACCGAACACCGGCTCGCCAAACGAGTCGTCGACGAATTGTCCGCTGGGCATGACGTCGCTGTCGTCTCTGACGCCGGAACGCCCGGTATCTCAGACCCAGGCGAACGCCTCGTGCACGCCGCAATCAATGCCGGCGCCAACGTCAGCGCCATTCCCGGAGCCTGCGCCGCCATCAGTGCACTTATTACAAGCGGTCTCCCCACCGAACGTTTCGTCATGGAGGGCTTTTTGCCACGGCGCGGCCAAGAACGAACCGATCGCCTCACCGATATCGCAGCCGAGCACCGAACGATCGTGCTCTACGAGGCCCCACACCGCATCGCTCGAACGCTTGCTGACCTCACCGAAATCTGTGGCGGCGACAGACAGATCAGCATTAGTCGTGAACTCACGAAACTGCACGAAGAGACCATCCGGTCAACCCTCGCTGAGCTTCGCCTCGAGGAACCACGCGGTGAATATGTCATCGTCATCGCAGGGCGTCCACGCGAACAGCAAGCGATGACCGAAGAGTCGATCCGCGAAGCTCTCGAGGAGGCCTTATCCCGGGGCCTAAGTCGTCGTGACGCGGCCGCAGATGTGGCGCGACGCCTCGGGATTCCGCGACGGCAGGCCTACGATCTCGTCATACAGTCACCTTCGCCTCAAGAGATGAACACACCATGAGTGAATATCTCCACCTCGCAACACCTGGGCCCAGTGCTGCCTTCTTCGACCTTGACCGAACCCTCATCAGCGGCTCATCGGCGTTCACGCTCGCTCTTGCGGGGCGTGCCGCCCACCTCATGCCGACCACCGAGCTTGTTCGCGATGCAGTGACCGCAGCGTTGTTCAAACTTCGCGGTGACCATGGCAGCGACGTGGCAGATGAGGCACGAGATCGCATCCTCGGTTTCATTAGAGGACAACGTCAAGACGATCTTCAATCATTAAATGAACGAGTTATCCCCACACTGCTCGGAAAAATTCGTCCCGAGGCGCGCCGACTACTTGACCTTCACCGCCAGGCCGGAAGGGGCACCTTCATCGTGTCGGCCGCTCCGACAGAAATCGTTGAACCCCTGGCGCTTTCACTCGGAATGACCGGAGGTATCGGCACACGAGGTCGCGTTATTGATGGCGTCTACACCGGTGAACTCGACGGACCTTTCTGCTACGGGCAAGGCAAAGTTGAAGCGATCACCGATCTTGCCCGTTGGGACAATCTCGATTTGAGCCAGTGCTACGCCTATAGCGACTCGTCAAGTGACCTACCCATGCTGTCAGCCGTTGGTCACCCAGTGGTCGTCAACCCTGATAGCCGCCTTGAACGCCATGCCCGACAACACGGCTGGCCCGTCGTACATTTCCGTCAACAAACCCGAACGGTTGCTCGCAGAGGCCTCATGATCGCCTCAGCTGTCGGCCTCGCAGCGGGGGCGTTCGCAATCGGCATGACGGCGGGTGCGCGTCGAGCCACTTAGGCCGGACGCGGCGTGAGAGCGAGTTGACGCGACTGCGCAACAAGTCGACCCGACGAATCCCATAGCTCGCCATCTTCTTCGAGGACCCCTCCTGAGATGTATCGAGTTCTAAACGCGACTGCGAGGGGACCAGGCACAGGAAGGCCTCGCAAGTGAACCGTGAGTTCGACGGTCGGCACCCAACTCACGGGAACTCCACTGTTGAAGACCGCAGGCGGGAAGGAATCAGACGCAAGGATCAACCCGTACTGGTCAATGGTCTGGCCGTCCGCAAAATCAAACCATCCCTTAATTTCCGCTACTCCTCGAGGCTTCCCTGAACGGAATCCGATCGAATCCGGCGACAACCTCACCGACAATCGTCGCTGGAGCTCTGGCACTGGCTGGGCATTCGGGTCGTCGCCATCGACGTCGATCTCGCAATCGTCATACCCCGGGATCGCCGGCGGGGTTCGGTCGAACTTCTCTATGCCGTCAGGGTCATGGTGGCCGAATGTTCCCAGCACTCTGATGACTTCGCGACCGGTTTCAACATTGATCACTGCTGCGGTCATCGTTGCAAAACGTCGACCAGAGCGCACTTCAGCGACATCGACAAAGTGAGCGCCAACCGCTCCCGGAGACAAATAATGAGCAGTGATCGTCAACGGCGGTCGACCTGCGGCATCTGCCATGGCGCGAGCGGCCATCACCATGAGGTACCCACCATTGGTGTTGCCGAGAATGTCCCATCCTTCAAAGACTGTTGCCTCGTAGCGCATCCCGCCCGATTCGTTTGTTGCGCTGCTCTGACGAACCGACGTTGCTTCAGCGAAGTTGTGCGACATGAGTGTCGAAACTACCGCCCACGACCGAACCGCTCACATGCCGAGCCTCAACATGGTGACACCGGTAGCGTCTAGATGGTGAGCGGCTTTTACGTCACTACCCCGATTTATTACGTCAACGCAGAACCGCACCTTGGTCATGCGTACACGACCATTGTTGGTGACGCTCTCAGCCGTTGGCATCGCCTGCTCGGCGACGATGTGATGTACCTCACCGGCACTGATGAACACGGCCTCAAAATTCGTCAAGCCGCGGACGCTGCAGGGCAGACCCCTCAAGCATTTTGCGACACCATCGCTCCAAAGTTCGCTGATGCATGGACACGCCTCAATATCACGAACGACGATTTCATCCGAACCACCGAACCACGCCATTACGCGGCAGTGAAAGAACTCCTCCAGCGTTGCTATGACGCTGGCGATATCGAACTCGATACCTATTCAGGCAAGTACTGCGTGGCGTGCGAAGAATATTTCACTGATGAAGAACTGCTCGATGGGGGTGTATGCCCAATCCATAAGCGCCCGGTCGACCATTTCGAAGAAGAGAATTACTTCTTCCGACTCAGCCGCTTTCAAGACCGGCTGTTGAAGTGGTACGACGAGCATCCCGGAGTGATCAAGCCTGAATTTCGCGGTAACGAGGCGCTCGGTCTTATCCGCGGCGGCTTGCGTGATTTCTCGGTGAGTCGAACGAGTCTCGACTGGGGTATCCCACTTCCCTGGGATGAGCGTCACGTCGCCTACGTCTGGTTTGACGCCCTCACGAATTACCTGTCGGCAACAGGGTTCGGAGACCCGTCGGTCGATTACACCAACCGCTGGCCAGTCGATTACCACCTCATTGGCAAAGACATCATTCGCCACCACTGCGTTTACTGGCCTGCGATGCTGATGAGTGCAGGAGTTGATCTTCCGAAGGGTTGGGCTGTCGGCGGGTGGCTTCTTGTCGATGGTGAAAAGATGGCGAAAAGCACAGGAAATGTGGTGAACCCTCTCGATCTCATCGACGTCGTTGGGGTCGACGGCTTCCGCTACTACGTGCTCGCGGAAACCTCATACGGATCAGATGGCGACTTCTCATTCGAAGGCCTTGTGGGTCGCTACAACGCAGACCTTGCAAACAATCTCGGCAACCTTGCGGCTCGCGTCGCAACCGTTGTCGGAAAGAAATGTGGCGGCGTCGGTCCTGCCCCCCGGTCAGACTCCCCCCTTGCAGAAGCCGCCGCGAGTGCTGTCGCAGGTGCCACATCCGGATGGGATGCTGTCGCTCCTTCACGGGCTCTCGATGCCACCTGGGGTCTCATCAAGGCAACGAATGCCTATCTCGAAACAAACGAACCATGGAAATCGGAGCCAGGCTCAGAAGTCGATGCTGTCATGGGTGACGCCCTCGAAGCACTACGAATTATCACCATCCTTGCGAGCCCGGCTGTTCCTCAGACCAGCGAACTCATCTGGCAACGCCTTGGACTTAGCGGCTCGGTGACCGATCAGCGCATCCCATCCGATGTCGAGTGGGGCGGTTACGCCGGCGGCGCCCCGGTCGAAAAGGGCACACCGCTCTTTCCACGCATTGCGAGTTGAGATGACCGAGCGCCCGCAACCTCGCTGGATCGACTCTCACTGCCACGTCTACGACGAGCGCACCCCTGGAGGAGCACACGCCGCTCTCGACGTGGCACGTGAGGCTGGAGTTGAGGCATTCGTCGTCGTGGGTTGTGACCGAGATAGCAGTCTCGCTGCGATCGATGCCGCCCGTCATCACGATGATGTGTTCGCCACGGTCGGCCTTCATCCCCATGAAGCGAGTCACGGTGTTGGCTCGATCACCGACCTTCTTGATGAGCCTTGCGTCGTCGCCATCGGAGAGGCGGGACTCGACTACCACTACGACAACTCACCGCGCGACCAACAGCGTTCAGCATTCGAAGAACAAATAGCGATCGCTCACGATCGCGACCTGCCGTTGGTCATTCACACCCGAAGTGCCTGGGACGACACATTCGACATCCTCGACTCCGCTGGTGTGCCCTCACGCACCGTGTTTCACTGTTTCACTGGCGGGCCTAGCGAATTAGAGCGCTGTCTCGAGCGAGGCACCTACGTGAGTTTTTCTGGCATCGTGACGTTCCGCTCAGCAACCGAACTTCAACTTGCAGCACAGGCGTGCCCTCTCGACCGAATGCTCGTCGAGACCGACAGCCCCTACCTCGCACCTGTTCCATTTCGAGGCAAGCCGAACCAGCCCGCCAACGTTGCGACCGTTGGAACAGCGATTGCCGATCTGCGAAACGAATCGGCACTTGACGTCGCAGCCGCTACCTCTCGAAACACTCGCAGCGTGTTTGGTCTCACATGATCGACAGCCAGGGGGCTCAGCGTCGCCGCATTGCGATCGCCGCCGCGATCACCGTGGTGGCGGTTCCCGTGGCTTTTCTCTTTAATGCCGGTGATGAAGGTGATGTCGCTTCCACTCTCAGCACCGTTGCGGTTGAGCAACCGACAACAACTCGCTCTAGTGAAGATCCACTCGGTCAACCTGGACTTGCACAGTTTGATCGAAGTGTGACGACACCTCCAGCGGGAGGAGCCGTCATCGCTGTCCCTGACTCGAATAGCGCATTTAGAGGGAGGGCGTCATTTGATTACAGCATCGAAGCGAATGATGTGTGCTTTGCTCGAGGCGCTGAACTCGGCATGTTCGTCACCATCATCAATCTCGACAACAGCCGATCAACCACCTGCATCGCTGCCCTTGTGCTCGATGAAAATGCCGCAGACATCGTCATGCACCCCAACCGATTTGCTGCGATCGGCGACCCCACCGATGCTCCCATCACCGTGGAGTATCGCTGGTGACTCACAGCAAGTCCCAGATCAAAGAGCTACTCGAAGCACACGATCTTCATCTTCGACGCGATCTTGGACAAAACTTCATGATCGACGCAAATACATCTCGGCGAATCGCTGCGCTTGCCGAGGTCACATCGACCGACAACGTCCTTGAAATCGGCCCCGGCCTCGGCTCGCTCACCCTCGCCCTTCACGAGTATCGACCACGCATTATTGCGATCGAATACGACCGAGGCATGGTTGCTGCACTTCGCGATATTGTGGCCGCCACCGACAACATCTCAGTCATTGAGGCCGATGCGATGAACATCGATTGGCATGCAGTGGTCGAGACCGACGACTGGGTACTTGTTGCCAATCTTCCATACAACATTGCAACACCGCTCGTCTGCGACCTGCTCGATGAGGTGCCACAGATTTCACGGATGTTGATCCTCGTCCAGGACGAGGCAGCCGACCGATTCGTCGCATCTGAAGGGTCGAAACAATACGGCGCTGTCAGCATCAAGGTTGCGCACTATGCACTTGCCAAGAAGGTCGCCCACATCCCCCGCACCGTCTTCATGCCCCAGCCAAATGTTGAATCTGCTCTCGTTGACATTCGCCGCAAAGACACCGTGGCTGAGGTGAACGTCGACACGATGTTTTCGCTGGTGAGGACCGCGTTCGGTCAGCGTCGAAAAATGCTTCGCCGCTCGCTGAGTGCCGCTGTCAACCCGGAACAGTTTGCGAGTGCCCACATCGACTCTGCACGACGCCCTGAAACGCTCTCACTAGATGAGTGGTATGCGCTTACGAAAGCAGTCTCGGCATGAGCGCCACGGTCAACGCCCCCGCAAAACTCACTATCTCTCTTCAAGTCACCGGAGTTCGCCCTGACGGCTTCCACCTCATCGATGCCGAAATGGTCACGCTTGACCTCTGTGACACGCTGACGATCACCGAAGCCGAAACGTCTTCGCTATCGGTAAGCGGACCGTTTGCTGAAGGTGTTCCAACCGATTCGAGCAATCTCTGTCTCGCCGCCGCAGAGTTTGCTCAACGTCCGGCGTCAATTCGTCTTGAAAAGAACATCCCCCACGGAGGCGGCCTCGGCGGGGGTTCAGCAGATGCGGCGGCAGTGCTGAGATGGGCTGGTATCGCCGACGTGGCATCGACGGTCACGCTTGGGGCCGACATTCCATTTTGTCTTCACGGCGGGAGAGCTCGGGTCACCGGAATTGGCGAGAACATTGAGCCTCTTACACATCTTGATCACACGTTCACACTGGTTGCACCGCCGCTGCACGTCAGCACTCCCGCGGTCTATCGAGCGTGGGATGAACTTGGTGGGCCCACCGGTGAGAGTTTGAATGACCTCGAACCAGCTGCTCTGCATGTTGAGCCGAAACTCAACTGGTGGCGCGAACAAATCATGAGTCTCACCGGCCTAGTTCCCGTACTTGCAGGGAGCGGGGCCACTTGGTTCGTGGAGGGTGAGCGCGATGACGCCCTCGTCGAACTGATCGGCGAGGGCGCTGTTGTGCGCGTCGTGCGCACGAGTAAAGCGATGTAAGAGACGGCGCTATTTGCGACGCTGGTGACGCGTCCGTCGCAACATCTTCTTGTGCTTTTTCTTACGCATGCGCTTGCGGCGCTTCTTAACGAGCGAACCCATAGGGTTGCAGACGCTACCGTCACAAACTCTTGTTCACGCTCCCAAGCACCAGTTGATGTGAAACTCAACTTTTGTGAGATGCGGTGCTCGGCGCAGAGACCGATGAATCAGGCGGTACCGTATGGGGAGCGATCCGGGGTCGTCTAATTGGCAGGACAGCGGTTTTTGGTGCCGTTTGTAGGGGTTCGAGTCCTCTCCCCGGAACCATGACCCTCCGTGCCGTCGTTCTCGCTGCCGGGGCCGGCACTCGCATGAAGTCCGATCTGCCGAAGCCGCTGCATGAGGTGTGCGGGAAAGCGATGGTGCTGCACGTCATTGATGCGCTCACAGTCACCCAACCCGATGAGATCGCTGTTGTTGTCGGGCACGGCGGTGACCTCGTCGCAGAGACCGTGCAACAAGCAGCGCCCACCTGGGCCAACATCAAGTTCGCAACGCAACATGAGCAGCACGGAACCGGTCACGCCACCCAAGTCGGCATCACCGCTCTCTCTGCGCCCTCGGCAGATGACGCGGTGATCGTGCTTCCGGGAGATACACCGCTGTTAACCGCCGAGACCATCAATCGTCTGGTGTCGGAGCACATTGCGAACGGCCACTCATCGACTCTTCTCACGAGTGAACTCGATGACCCCACCGGATACGGGCGCATCGTTCGCAAAACTGATGGCTCTGTCGAGCGAATTGTCGAACAGCGCGATGCCACACCGACTGAGTTGCTCATTACAGAGTGGAATGCCGGGGTCTATGTGTTCAACCATTCCAAATTGCTGCCCGCTCTGGGCGAACTCAGTACCGATAACTCCCAACACGAGTACTACCTCACCGACGCGATTGCTGCACTCGCTCAAGATGGACACGTCGGGTCGGTCGGCACCGAGCCAGACGAAACTCGGGGCGTGAACGACCGCGAACAACTCGCAGAAGTTGAGCACATCATGCGTGCCCGAGATCACCAGAACGGCTGAGCCACCTCACCGATGAGTCGAATATCGGTGTTCCGCACTTGTGACCTAGTTGAGAGGCAGGCCGGCGTTCTAGGATGAAGGCGGCGTCGACGTTCGGCGCGGAGGGGAGCAAGGTGGAGTCACTCGAGAAGGTAACAACGAAGAAGCTTGCGCTGTACTCCGGGCGCACGCATCCAGACCTTGCGGGTGAGGTCGCTCAACATCTCGGACTCTCCTTAGGCGACCCCAATATCACCCAGTTCTCGAACGGTGAAATCCGGCCACGTTTCGCTGAAAGTGTTCGTGGAACTGACGTGTTCATCATGCAAAGCCACTACGGCATCGATGGCAGCTCGGTGAACGACTCCATCATGGAACAACTCGCAATGATCGACGCTGCAGCCCGAGCGTCGGCAAAGCGCATCACTGCGGTATGTCCGTTTTACGGTTACGCGCGCCAAGACCGCAAAGCAGAAGGGCGCGAACCCGTGACGGCGCGACTCGTAGCCGACATGTTCAAACTCGCAGGCGCAAATCGTCTCATTTCCATCGACCTTCACTCCGGACAGATCCAGGGCTTTTTCGATGGGCCGGTTGACCATCTCACCGCCGCACCCGTTCTCGAGAACTACATCCGCCAACACGCCCCCGACGCTCCGGTGATCGTGTCTCCTGACTCGGGTCGTATCAAGGTTGCAGAGCGTATGGCTCAGCACCTTCACGACTGTGAGGCCGACATCGCGTTTATCTACAAGCGTCGTCCGAAGGGTCAGGTGAATGTCGTCGAGGCAAAAGAAGTCATCGGCGATGTAAACGGCCGTCTGTGCATCTTGACCGACGACATGATCGATACCGGCGGAACCATCGTCTCGGCTGCTGAAATTCTTCTCGAGCGAGGCGCTACCGAAGTCTGGGCTATGGCGACCCACGGGGTGCTCTCAGGCCCTGCCGTCGAGCGCCTCAGCGCATCACCTCTTGAGCGGCTCGTTCTCACCAACACGTTGCCACTGCCAGAACACAAGCGGCTCTCACAGGTCGAGGTGCTATCGATTGCACCACTCATCGCTCAAGCCCTGTCTGCGGTGTTTGACGACACGAGTGTGAGCGAAATCTTCAGTGGCGAAAATTACGCCTAAGGCCACCTGACCTCACCTCCACCCAATGAGGTTGGGATCGCCGATGTGCTCGACTTGATGTTGATCTCCAATGATGCGCACGACCTTGTTTGAGAACCGTTGCACTGCAGGTGTGGCCTTGACAAGTCGCCGATAACCTCAGTTGACGCTGTGGAGGTAATCCTGCCGCCACACCAGTTCATCCTGAGGTCTAGGTAACTCGAGGCTCACCATGTCAGATTCAGTTCTCATCGCCGAAGCCGGTCGCACGACCGGAAGTGCAGAATCACGCCGTATTCGCCGTGAGGATCGCATCCCTGCCGTCGTCTACGGACAAGGCATGGAACCACTCAGCATCTCCGTTAACCGCCGAGATCTGCGCCTTGCCCTCTCAGGAACGGCAGGCATGAATACGATTCTTGACCTCACCGTCGATGGCAATGTGTACCCCGCCATCGTGAAAGAAGTGCAACGACACCCAGTGCGGCGCACTGTGGCTCACGTCGACTTCATCCAGATCGATCTCTCCGAAGAAATCACCGTGAGCGTGCCGGTCCGCCTTGAGGGCGAAGCTAAGCAGGTCGCAATGAATAACGGCCTCGTCGACCAGCAAATGATGGAAATCCAAGTTCGCACGACGCCACGTAACATTCCTGACGAACTTGTCATCGATATCAACGACATGACGGTCGACACCGTCATCACCGTTTCCGATGTTGACCTGCCGAGCGGAGTCACCGCCGTCAGCGCAGAAGACCAACCCGTTGTCACCGTCGTCACGCTCCGCGTCGCCGCCGAAGAGCCAGCCGCCGAGGAAGGCGAGGGCGAAGAGGGTGACGCAGAGGCATCCGACGAGTCATCTGATGGCGGCTCCGATGACTCTGGCGATTCAGACGCCGACTGATCGCTCTCGTGGGCCTGTTCTCAGGTCGCCGGTCTGGTGACACTCCGCCCGAGTGGATCATTCTCGGGCTTGGGAACCCGGGCGACCGGTACACCAACACCCGCCACAATGTCGGCGACGACGCGGTTCGTCTCATCGGCACCCGCATCGATGCGCACTTCAAGGCAGGCAAGAATGATGCCTTCGTTGCCGAAACACGCATCTCAGACATCCGCTGCGTGCTCGCTATCCCCGTTACCTTCATGAACAAATCGGGCCAATCTGCCGCATCACTTATCAAGCGCTTTGGCATCACCGATTCGAGCAGGCTCATCGTCGTGCACGATGAACTCGATCTTGAACCGGGAGATACCCGCCTCAAAATGGGAGGGGGCCTCGCCGGACACAATGGTCTACGCAGCATCGCCCAGCACCTCGGCACGAATGAATTCCTTCGAGTTCGAATCGGTGTGGGCCGACCGCCATCTGCTGACCGCGGTGGTAACTGGGTGCTGTCAAAGGTGCCCCAGCGGAGCCGTGCAGAACTCGACAGCGGAGTCGTCGACGCAGCTGACGCCGTTGAGCTCGTCGTCACCCGCGGAGTTGATAAGGCAATGCAGTCGGTGAACCGGCGGTGACATCGCTAACGACCGCAGCCGCACTTCGAGATCTGCCGCCACTTCTTCGTGATGAGCCGGCTCTCACGGTGGCGCTCGGCACCCCTTCTGCTCGACTCGCCATTACCGAGGTTGCACGGCCGATCAGTATTGCTGCGCTCGCTCATCTTTCTGACCGGTCGCCGCTTATCGTTGCATGTCCCACGGGCACCGATGCTGCTCGACTACAAGATGATCTTGTTCATTTTCTTGGACGAGATGAATGCTTACTCTTTCCCGCCTGGGAAACGTTGCCGTTCGAACGTGTCAGTCCTGCTGTCGAAACGATGGGCCGGCGTATGGAGGTGCTGTGGAGGCTCACATCGACCGATCACCAGCCACGAGTGATTGTCGCTGGAGTGCGGGCTCTCCTACAACGGTTGGGTCCCGGTGCCCGCACCATTTCGGCAATCCATGTTTCAGCAGGCGGCCGTATCGATGCCGACGCTCTCACCGAACAACTCTCGATCTCGGGATACCGACGCGAAGAACTCGTTGAGCACCGAGGGGAATTTGCGCGCCGAGGAGCGATCATCGACATTTTTCCATCGACCGCAGATGCACCAATCCGCATTGATCTGTGGGGAGATGACGTCGACCGACTCACCCAGTTCTCTGTCAATGATCAACGATCGATCGCCGACCTCGACGAGGTACGTATCTTCCCCGCGCGAGAAGTGACCCCAGACGAACGCGTCAGAGAGCGAGCAGCAGGCCTCATCGCCACCGAATCGTGGGGCCGAGAGCATTGGGAACGGCTCGCAGAGGGAGCGCACTTTGACGGAATGGAGTCGTGGCTCCCCTGGTTGACCGATGACGATCTGCTGCTCACCGATCTCGTCGACGAACGCGGCAAAGTTGTCCTTATCGAGCCCCGCCGTATGCGAGATCGTGCTCATGATCTTCTCGCCGAAGAAGCTGACCTCGCCGCCGCACTCGCTGGTACCTGGGCTCGTGACCCTGATCTGCAATTCCCCCATCTGCATGCTGAGCCCGACCGGTTACTCGCATCGACTGGCTCGTTTTGGACGATCGATGCAACCCCAGAAGGGCCAGAAACTCCGTTTGTGGAAAGCACTGGGTGGGGACCAATCATCGGCGACGGTTCTGGTCACGTGTCACGAGTACAAGAACTACTGAGTGCCGGTGAGCGAGTCATCATCGCGGCCGATGGAACTGGGTCTGCTGAGCGACTTCGCTCGCTGATGCTCGATCACGAACTTGAGTTCACGATTGCAAGCGCAGAGACCGACCTCACTGCGCCAGGCGCCTACATCACCGTTGCTCCCCTTCATCGAGGGTTTCATCTTCCACGGGCTCGCCTCAGCGTGCTCGCCGAAGCCGATCTCACCGGTCGTCGTCGATCGCGCCGACGGGCACGGCCTCGACAGGGAACCGCAGGGTTTGACGACCTCAAGCCGGGCAGTTACGTGGTGCATGTTCATCATGGAGTCGGCCGCTATGAGGGCATGGTGACTCGGGCAATCGGCGGAGCGGAACGTGACTACCTCCTCGTGGCTTATCGCGGTGAAGACCGGCTCTATATCCCTTCAGACCAAATCCACGTCTTGCGACCATATTCGGGAGGCGAGGCACCCTCGCTTCATCGGCTCGGCGGAAGCGACTTTGCCTCAGCAAAATCACGGGTGCGTTCTGCGGTGCAAGAGATCGCCCAAGAACTTGTTGTTCTCTACCAGCAGCGCGTGAACACACCTGGGCATTCCTTTGCTCCCGACACACCGTGGCAGTCTGAAATGGAAGACGCATTCGGGTTTGTCGAGACCCCCGACCAGCGAACTGCGATCGTTGATGTGAAAGCCGACATGGAGCGCGAGATTCCGATGGATCGACTCATCTGTGGTGACGTCGGGTTCGGCAAAACTGAGGTTGCTATCCGTGCTGCCTTTAAAGCGATTCAAGGGGGTAAGCAGGTCGCGGTACTCGCACCCACCACGCTGCTTGCCACTCAACATGGCACGACGTTTAGCGATCGCTTTGCCGGCTTTCCCGTGCGAGTCGAAGTGCTGTCGCGATTTTTGACCGACAAGCAAGCAGCGTCGGTCATCGCTGACCTCGCTTCGGGTGATGTTGATTGTGTCATCGGTACTCATCGGCTGCTGTCATCGCAAGTGACGTTTAAAGACCTTGGGTTGCTTGTCATCGATGAAGAGCAACGGTTCGGGGTGCAACACAAAGAACTCATCAAGTCGCTTGCGACCGATGTCGACGTATTGACAATGAGCGCCACACCAATTCCTCGGACGTTGGAAATGTCGTTGGTCGGTATTCGAGATTTGTCACTCCTTCAAACCCCTCCGGCTGACCGACAACCGATCCTTACCCATGTTGGCGAATACGACGAGCGTGTCGCTGTCGAGGCAATCCGCCGTGAACTGCTCCGAGAAGGACAGGTCTTTTGGGTCCACAACCGGGTGAAATCAATTGAGCAGTCAGCCGCTCGTCTCAGAGAGTTGGTGCCGGAGGCTCGCATCGCAATCGCTCACGGCCGCATGGATGAAGCATCCCTTGAGCAAGTCGTCATCGATTTCTGGGAAGGTCGGTATGACGTGCTCGTCTGCACGACAATCATCGAGTCAGGAATCGATATGCCCACGGTAAACACGTTGGTCGTCGAACGATCTGATCTTCTCGGTCTCGGACAACTGCATCAGTTACGTGGTCGTGTCGGCCGCAGTGGGCAACGTGCTTATGCGTATCTCTTCCATCCTCAAGACCGCACGCTTTCGGAGGAGGCCTACGAACGTCTTCGCACGATCGGCGAATCAACCGAACTCGGATCTGGCTTCAGGATCGCCATGCGCGACCTCGAAATTCGCGGCGCAGGCAACCTGCTTGGCGCAGCACAATCAGGACATATCGCAGCCGTTGGATACGACTTGTATTGCCAAATGGTGACCGAGGCGGTTGCGGAAATGAAGGGCGAGACCCCTGAACCAGTAGTTGAACTCAACCTTGACGTACCCGCTGACGCGTTCTTGCCTTCTGATTACATCAGCCGTGAAGACCTTCGTCTCGAGGCCTACCGAAGAATTGCGGCAGCATCATCATTCTCAGAGGTGGACGACATCTCTTCTGAATGGACTGATCGCTACGGCACGATCCCTGAGCCCGCCGCAGCACTGCTCGTCGTTGCTCGACTTCGCATTGAGTGCATGCGACTCGGCATCACCGATCTCAGTGTGACCGGAAGCCAATCGGCAGGTCGAACCGCAAAACTGTCACCGATTGACCTCAAAGCAAGTGAATCGATGAGGTTGCGCCGACTTAGCCGACAGGCAATGCACAAAGAATCGCAACGTCAACTGGTGGTTCCGATTCCGCGAGGGTCAGTGCCATCAGAATTTCTGCTCGGTTTCTTGAATGAGCTGATTCCTCCAGCGGCTCCATCGTCAAGCAGTGACGAGTAGCGGGTCAGCCGAAAAAGTTTCGGATACCGAGACCCATGATGAACAAGCTGCCGACTCCGTACAGCATGTACTGCCGGTCACGAATAAACGGACTTGTTCGATAGCTGTAGAGAATTCCAACTGCCACGATCGCGGAGAACCCGTACAGAGCGTGCATATCGTCTAACACCACACCTGGCTGACTCGCCAGCACGGCACCGAGCACAGCCTGCAGCACCACGATGATCTGCGCAGGGATGACAGGCCACCACATCCACTTCACTCGGGCAGGCTGCCATTGCTGAGCAATGACGAACCAAAGGCCGAGCAGCCCATTCGAAAAAATGAGTATCCACCCAAAGAGGTCGTGAAGTTCTCTCACCATGACATCATCACCCGAAACACCCTGAACCTCCCAATATCACTAACACGACATCTTCATCGGAAGTTCCGGTCAACAGGCCCGTGACAGGAAATGGTTCGCGGTCATAAAAGAATGAAGGAGGAATGTCGAGTTCCTCATCGCCCTCGTCAAGTTGTGCATCGGCGCGAGCGAGCAGCGTTGCGACCGTATTTGAGATGGTGAGACCCTCACTCGTTACAAGCCCCTGCGGTTCGTCGCCCAATCGATCGATCAATCCGTAGGTATACGACATGAAATGTGGGCGACCCGAGGCGCTCGATGATTCATCTCCAAACATCAGGGACAACACGCCCCAATTCACCTCCCGGATGACCGTGCCCGCACACAAGAACGTTTCGGGCGTGGTCCAGTCCGAATCTTCGGTCGGCGATCCGAGAATCGATGAGACATAGCTAATGACCGCGTCGGGTTCATTGCCAAATGCTGCCTCTCCAAGGCCACCTGCGGTGAGGATGAGTTCAGCCACTCCCAACGGCTCCGGGATCGTCGTGGTGGGTGTCGTCGGCGGAGTCGCCGTGACACTCGTTTGAACGCTCTGGGTCGTATCCGGCGCCTCATCTGGCGCTTCTTCTGCCGGAGAAGTGACGACGTCACCACCCGATGACGAGGAAGTATCAGGAACCGACGACGTCTCATCTTGCGGAGTGAGATATGCGCATCCGGTCACGGCGATTGCAACGATGATCAGTCGTGAGAGATGATGCAACGCCGTCCGCACCACATCAGTGTGCCATCAAGGTGTCACCGCGCGACATCGGGCTTAACGAATGATGGTGTCAGCCTCAGCACCGCCCTCAACAAGGGTCAAGATGCCGTCGGTTACATTGACGGTGGTGATTGACGTGTTGTCGAGAGTTCGAATGACAAGACGATCATCTCCATTGCAAGCCCCAATGATTGCGTTGATTGCAATGAAATGAGAAAACACGACGGTGTCGTGTTCGATTGCCGCTATGCGCTCGACGAGATGGTCTCGGAACGCAACAAATTCTCCGCCGAGATCAGACCATGTTCCGTCCATCGCCGACCGCAGCCAGTCTGCTCGCTCGCTCGTCGCCATTCCCAGCGGTGACGGAATTTCGCGCACCGCCTCTTCGACTAATGCCTCAACCCCTCGGCGCTGTCGAAATGGTTCGGCGGTATTCCTGCATCGCAGGAGGGGTGATGTCCACACCTCAGGTGTTGCTTCGCCGACAAGATCGTCAAGTCTCGCAGCAACCGCTTCTGCTTGGGACCGGCCGAGGTCATCAAGATCGGGGTCGGGGTCGATGCCCCACCCCGCTGATGCTTGGCCGTGTCGAACGAGTCGAACCGTTGTCATCAAGCTTGTGCCGCGGCGCCACCAGCGACAGCAGCATCGATGCGCCCTGCATCGAGACCCCAACTGAGAAGAACTTCTTTCGTGTGTTCACCTGGGCGGGCGCCCGGAGTTGGCGTTTCGGGAGCAGTTCGAGAGAACCGTGGCGCAGGAGATGCCTGCATCAGGCCGTCAACCTCACAGAATGTTCCGCGATCGACGTTGTGCGGGTGCTGCGCCGCTTCAGGCATGGTGAGCACTGGAGCAAAACAGATGTCGGTGTGTTCCATGATGGCGCACCACTCATCTCTCGTTTTCGAGAGGAAAAGTTCAGTCAATCGAGTCTTCAACTCAGGCCACTTGCTCTTGTCCATCTGCCGCTGGAAATCAGCATCGTCGGTCAACCCGGTGTGTTCGAGCAGCAACGCGTAGAACTGTGGTTCGATCGATCCGATAGAGATCCACTTACCATCTGAGCACTCGTAGGTGTCGTAGAAGTGGGCTCCGGTGTCGAGCAAGTTGGTCCCAGGGTTCTCTGTGTCGAATGCGCCCATTGCGGCCATGCCCCAGAACATCGACATGAGAGATGCGGTTCCGTCGACCATTGCGGTGTCGATCACTTGACCGCTGCCCGACCGCTGCGCCTCAAGGAGCCCGCAAACGACTCCGTAGGCGAGGAACATTCCACCGCCACCGAAGTCGCCGACGAGATTGAGTGGGGGGACCGGGCCAGATCCACCACGGGTGATGTGCGCAAGTGCGCCACCGAGAGCGATGTAGTTAATGTCGTGGCCGGCTGCTTGGGAGTACGGGCCGGTCTGGCCCCATCCGGTCATTCGACCGAAGACGAGTTTCGGATTGCGCTCGTGACACACATCGGGGCCGATACCGAGTCGCTCCATCACGCCCGGCCGAAAACCTTCAATCAGAGCGTCGGCTCCTTCGACGAGGTCGAGAAGAATCGCAATACCTTCCGGGTCTTTGAGGTCGAGGGCGATGCTCTTTCGACTCCGCAGCAACACATCACGTACAGGTCCCGTCGATCCGGGTTTCACCGATTGTGCTCGATCGATACGAATCACTTCGGCTCCCATATCCGCCAACATCATTGCGGCGAAGGGGCCTGGTCCAATTCCGGCAATTTCAAGGATTCGATATCCGCTGAGTGGTCCTGACATGGTGATTGCTCCTTAAGTGTTTACAGATGTGTGGGCGTTGGCAGAGTCGCCAAACTCCACGATTGCGTTAACGATTTCTGGCCAAAGAGGTTCGGGAAGATCATGCCCCATATCGTCGAGCATGAGCAACGAGGCGCCCGGCACTACCGCTGCGGTTGCTTCCCCGCCTGAAGGGTGGATCAACGTGTCATCCCAACCGTGAATGACGAGCATTGGAACGGTGACCGACTTCAGTGCCTCAGTGCGGTCACCTGACACCATGATTGCTGCATACTGCCGCGTCGCACCTTCCGAGTAGAACATTCGGTCAAAGTTTGCCGCCGCTTTCTCCCGGGCGCGTTGAGGATCGAAATACCGTTGTGACGACCACACCTTGGCACCAACCGACGACTCGATGTACTCCTCGCGGTTGTCTGGGGGTTCCATCAACAATTGTTCGAGTGCCGCCTCGGTCGGAAGACCAACACCTGGGCCACCAGTCGTGCTCATGATCGACACCACCGACCTCAAACGGCTCGGATGTTCAATCGCCATGGTTTGCACGATCATGCCTCCCATCGACACACCGACAGCATCAACAACCTCGCAATCGAGAGCGTCAACAAGTCCGATGGCATCGGCTGCCATGTCTGACAGGGTGTAGGGAACCTCGACCGAGTCGCCGCCAAAAAACGTTGCGTTGAAGACCGCCTCTACGTCAACGGCCTGTCCGTCGAGATGGCTGGACAACCCAACATCACGGTTGTCAAAACGAATGACATGCCGCCCGCTTGCAGCGAGTTCATGGCACAGTCCTTCATCCCAGCCCAGTAATTGCGAGGTGAAGCCTGAGACGAGTAGCACCGTTGGATCGCTTCGCACACCGAATTCCTCGAATTCGATTTCGATTCCGCTAGGAAGCGACACTCGCGCCATCTGCTGAGTGTGTCATTCTGCCGATGGTGCGCAGAAGTCGGGACTATGAGTTGCGAAGCCCGTCGATTGCGGCGTGAATGGAATTCTGCACTCGATCAGGATTTCGTACATCGGTGAATGTTTGCTGCCCGCTCTCACCACCCGACTCGATAAGCAAATCTCCCGCTCCAATCAAGCGTTCAAGAAGCGACTGGTTAAACAGCACGTTATTGACGCGTCCAAGGGGAATTTCGATGCCGCGCCGCGAAATCACTCCCGTTCGAAAGATGACGCGATCGGTTGTCACCACGAAGTAAGTAGTCACCCACGACACCCAACGAAGTGCGAAACGAAGACTTGCAATGATCACCAAGACGATGGTGATCCAGGTGAGCACACCAGCAATCGATCCATCTCCGGCCGTCAACGCAACAACGATGGCAAGGGCGAGAGAAATGATGAGAAACAGGGCTTCTTTGACGAAAAACCACCAGTGTGGATGAAGGTCCACAATGGCTTCTTCTCCGGGATTTAGAAGTTTCTGCGGATACGCCATGGAGTTGACAGTACCGTTGTGGGGTGGATTCACATGACTTGCTCACCGATTTGGACGCAGACCAGCGTCGAGCAGTCACCACTGAATCACGACTCGTTGCAGTGATCGCCGGTGCAGGTTCAGGGAAAACCCGTGTCCTCACAAGAAGAATTGCGTATCGCATCGCAACCGATAGTGCCGATGCCCGCCACACCCTTGCGCTCACCTTCACTCGCGAAGCAGCTGGAGAATTGCGGCGACGTCTTCGACATATCGGTCTCGGCGAACGCATCGAAGCTGGAACGTTCCACTCGGTTGCGTTAGGGCTCCTTCGTCAACGATGGGCTGACCAAGGCAGACCGATGCCAATGGTCGTCGATGATCGACCGCGTCTCGTCTCCGCTGCGCTCAACACGCCGCGCGAACAACTTGATGACATTCTCACAGAGATGTCGTGGGCGAGCGCTCGCGGCATTACTGCTGACACCTACTCGTTGGTGGCGAGATCTCGACGCCAACCCCCCTCGAGGGCTGCCCGCATCATCGAGGCGTTGGCTGCGTATGAGCGGGAGAAGTCATCGCGAGGTGTGCTCGACCTCGATGATCTCCTCGTGCGATGCGCGAACGACCTTGAGCGTGACTCGTCATATGCCGAAGCTATTCGTTGGCGCTTCCGACATATCCATGTCGACGAGGCACAAGACCTAACGCCGATCCAGCAGCGCTTGCTCTCAGCATTGCGGACCCCCGACGCCGACGATCTCTTCATCGTTGGTGACCCTGCGCAGTCGATTTACGGCTTCAATGGCAGCGACCCCGAATTGCTTGTGCAAATTGACGACCGCTTCCCTGGCGTGGAGGTCATTCGACTACCGGTCAACCACCGATGCACACCTCAGATTGTGAACGCCGGTGTTCATGTGCTTTCACATGCCGAGCTGCTAGCAGACTTACGCTCAAGCCAACCCGACGGCCCGGTTCCCACATTGACGGCCTACGCCGATGAAGGTGACGAGGCGCAAGGGATTGCCCGCTCCATCGCTGAGGCCGGGCAGCATGCAATTCGTCATGGCGAGATTGCGGTGCTCGCACGAACCCATCAGCACTGCACGCGAATTGAACGTGCACTCTCCGCAGCGGGGGTCGAGGTTCGGTCCCGTGGTTTTCGAGGAGATTCGTCCGGCAGAAGGGCTCTCGATGAGGCTCGACGAATCTCGTCGTCCTCGGCCTTGCGTTCGTGGGCTCATGACATCCTTGACGATGATGCTGGTGCTCTCGGTGGCGATGAGTCTGGGCCAGCCGAAACCGTGTCGTCTCGACAGGTTGCCGCCGTTGCCCTTGAGTATTTGCGAGAGCAACCAGATGGCACCGGCGCGACCTTCGCCTCCTGGATGACAACAGCCGATCCATTCGGGTTTCAGCAAGGCGGTGGCGTTGAGGTTCTGACATTTCATGCGGCGAAGGGCCGGGAATGGAAGCGCGTGTGGATTGCTGCAGCTGAAACGGGCTCGGTACCTCATCGAAGCGCAACGACCAAAGAGGAAACCCTTGAAGAGGCGCGGTTGCTCTATGTTGCGATCACCCGAGCCACCAGCGAATGCCATCTTTCGTGGGCAGAGCGGCGCAATGGATACCGACGATCGGTGACACCATTTTTGGCTCAACTCGACCTCGTTGAGCCAGCGATCACCGGACCGTCAGCCGAACTCTCCGAGGCGATGAGCACATCAGCAGCGTCGACAAGCCGAGATGCACTCCGTCGCCTCGCTGAGTGGCGGCAAATGACCGCGGTTCGGTCTGGAATTCTGCCTGAAGAAATCTGTAGCGACCGGATGATGCGTCGTATCGCCGAAGCGCAACCTGCGAGCGCTGAACGTCTCAACGAAATCACCGGTTGGGGCGATCTCACGTGCACAACGCTGTTTCCGAGCCTCCAGACCGCTCTCGCTGACTAGATGGCGGCTACGTGAGGTCGACGACGACCGGGGCGTGATCGCTCGGTGAAGGCCCTTTACGGGCATTCCGGTCGACGACGACGAAGTTGCTGCGATCAACCATTGATGGCGACCCCATAATGAGGTCGATGCGAAGACCTCGACCCATATGGAAGTCACCAGAGCGATAGTCCCACCATGAGAACAGTCGCTCCCCTTCATGGTGGTGACGAAAAAGATCAGAAAGTCCCCACTGTTCGAGCGCGGTGAGTCGCAACCGTTCGGCCTCGGTCACGTGGGTCGACATTGCAAGTTTGTTCGGGTCATGCACGTCGGCATCGGTTGGCGCAATGTTGAAATCGCCGGTGACGATCACATCGCGTTCGGGTGACGTATCGATCTGCAAGTGCTGCTGCAAACGGTCGAGCCACGACAACTTGTACTCGTAATGGGGGTCATCAACCGCTCGGCCATTGGGGACGTACACCGATGACACTCTGATGTCAGCACAGGTTGCGGTGATGATGCGAGCATCGGGATCGGGCTCGATATCTCCCGCGAAGTTGGTGACGACATCGGCGAGACCGACTTTGGAGATGATCGCAACTCCATTCCACCGGCCCTGCCCATAGTGAGCAGACTCGTACCCCATTGCCTCAAAATGAAGACCGGGAAACGCGTCGTCAGCCATTTTGGTTTCTTGCAGGCACAGCACATCTGGCTGGACATCTTCAATCCACTCGGTCACCCGTTCGAGGCGAGCTTTGAGCGAGTTCACATTCCACGTGGCGAGTCGAATCATGCCTCGTCAGCCTTACGTGAACGACTCGACGTTGCAACTTTCGTTGCCGGAGTTTTCTTTGCACCAGTTGTTTTGGTGGCAGCGTTCTTCGGCGCTGCGTTCTTTGCGGTCGCCTTCTTTGCGGTCGCTGCAGATTTCTTGGCTGCAGTCTTCTTCGCTGGCGTCTTGGCTACGGCCTTCTTGACTCCTGCCTTTTTAGCTGGCGCCTTCTTCGCTGAGGTCTTCTTTATCGGCGCCTTCTTTGCTGGCGTTTTCTTTGCTGACGCCTTCTTCGCCGGCGTCTTCACCGCAGTTTTCGAAGTGCTGGTTTTCGGGGCGTTCGGTGCTGCTCGCTTCGACCTTGCCGGCACAGACTGCTCTGACGACTCTTCTTCTCGTGTGGTCTCTTTCGCGATGCCGCCATCAAAGGCTCCGTCGACGCTCCGACGTTCGGCAACAAATCCAACGATGGTCACGTCGACCTGCTCACCGATCTTTACGTGAGCTCGCGCGCTCTTCGGCGGCGGATCTGCCATCGATCTAAGCGGCACATACACACTCACGTCTCCCACCGCCACGTACGCGCCGTGAGATGAGTAACGATCAACCACTCCAGCCACACGGGCGCCAACGGGAGATGATTCGACAAATTCAAGGAATGGGATGAGATCGTTCACCGGCTCCCCCGCCTTACGGGCCTCCCCGGTCGACGACGCGCGCTTCGTGCCACTCGCCATGCGGGTTGTCGCACCGGGCGGCGGATTCTTCGGCACTGGCATGGGCTCGCTCGCCCGCTTACTTGCCGTTCGACGAGAGCTGGTTGCTGGCGCACTCGATTTCTTTGTCGCTTTTCGCGACACCGGCCCGCGAACAGGTGTCCGTTCGACGAATACCCATCCGACGTGCGGTACCGGCTTCCCCCCGACGAGTCGCCCTTCGTCGAACAGCCATTCGTAGTCACCGTGGAATTCCTGAAAGGAATCATTCGACAGCACCGATGCCCCAGCGCGATCAGCGATGGTGAGCACAAATGCGTCACCACGACCAATCGCTCCTGCAGGAGGAGCAACGAGTTCGTTGTTCGCTACGGCTTCATCAAATTCGGGGCGTTCAGAAGCATCGATTCGGTGACCGAAGGTCGCATCGACCACCACGGTGATCATTGCGTCAGGGTGGTCTGCCATAAATGTGGTTACCGCCTCTTGAAGTTGTTCGAGGCTTGGCCGCGACCGACCTTCGGTAGCGATATTTGAGCCGTCAACCACGTAATGGGCTGCCGATGTTGTAGTCATGAAAATCCTCTTCATCCCGAAGCACTCGGGCTATGAGCGGGGAAGCCCGCACGCGTCTCCATGTAGCCCCTCCGTGCTGGCAAACTCTGACAACGCATCGGGAGCGGACTACACCGCAACGCAACCTTCATCGTAGAGTCGGGTCTGTCTAACCCCACGTCTTTCTCGGAGGCAACATGTCAGATCGACCATTTGATGCAGTGTTTTGGGACTTTGGAGGGGTGATCACGACAAGCCCATTTGATGCCTTCAACTCCTATGAGGCGGCCCATGGAATTCCGAAGGACTTCATTCGCGGGGTGAACACCCATAATCCCGATAGCAATGCCTGGGCTCAGATTGAACGACAAGAGATCTCTGCTGAGGTCTTTAATGATCTGTTTGCTGCGGAGTCTGAGGCGCTTGGCCATCGAGTTCCAGGGGCAGACGTCCTTGGCTGCCTCTACGGCAACGTTCGGCCCGAGATGATGAACGCGCTCAATGTCATTCGCAGTAGCGGATTCACCCAAGCATGTCTCACCAATAACGTCAATCGTTCGGTCGAAGATCGCTCTGACGTCTCTTCAGCAATGCAAATCTTTGACCACGTCATCGAATCTTCGAAGGTCGGAGTTCGTAAACCTGAGCTCGGCTTCTACACCCTCGCATGCGAGACCGCAGGGGTCGAGGCCGACCGAGTTGTGTTTCTCGATGACCTCGGCATCAATCTCAAAACTGCTCGTGCAATGGGGATGGCGACCATCAAAGTCGTGTCAGCTGACCAGGCACTCGGAGAGCTCGAAGAATTCCTTGCTATCTCGTTGCGGTGAGCTCTTCCGCTGCCGACTGAGATCTAAAAACTGCCCTCGCTCACTCGGTCGATCTTCTGCAGCACGATGAGATCTTCGTGAAGTTCCATCCACACATCGTGGAATGACTCGCACATCACACCGGTGAAACGTTGTGACTGCCCGTCGTCAATCGCGGTCAATGCTTCAAGGAGTCGGCTTCGATACAAGTTGAGACGTGGCACGGCAGTTGCTATCTCAGAAATCACCGGCTCTGAGCGCATGTACACGTCGCGAAGTCGTGCAATGCATGCTGCGTCATAGTCGTCATCGTCATGGGAATTTGGTTCTCCATCACGAACCTGCCAGTCGGTGCAGACCTGTTTGAACTCGGTATTCAATGACAAAAAAGATTCGTAGGCATCGCTCAGTTCGGTGATTGGATCAGAAGCCGCAAGGTGATCGTCGATACGAGACCTGCCGCTCGGTGCGAGCATGTACATGTTGCGGGCTTCGATGAAATTCACCTGCTCGTCGGCGACGAGACGCTCGACAACTTGGGAAGGGTCGACACCGATACTCTGCCGAAGCCCGTCGCCCGTTGCGAATCCTCGCAGGCGCAGCACACGAAGGACATCGATGTCGGTGATCGACTCGA
>Ga0181590_10000725_pt1 | contig 27126 bp, 23 predicted proteins | sample 071ome_34_FD_132446 | JGI IMG/M metagenome (GOLD analysis project Ga0181590, IMG submission 132446) | Coastal salt marsh microbial communities from the Groves Creek Marsh, Skidaway Island, Georgia - 071411BT metaG (megahit assembly) | ecosystem: Environmental > Aquatic > Marine > Intertidal...
GGTATTGGTACAACTTGGTCATTCTTCTTAGCTCGAATTATTTCGGTTGGATAAATTTTTTAATAAGGTAAATAAATAAATAATATGGCAACTAAGTTTCCAAAGTTTAGTCAGGCTCTTGCACAAGATCCTGCAACAAGACGAATTTGGTACGGTATAGCAACAGCACATGATTTTGAGATTCATGATGGTATGACAGAGGAAAAACTTTATCAAAAGATTTTTTCTTCACATTTTGGTCATTTAGCAATTATCTTCTTATGGACAGCTGGTAATTTATTTCACGTTGCATGGCAAGGTAACTTTGAACAGTGGGTTTTAAATCCATTAAAAGTAAAACCAATTGCTCATACAATTTGGGATCCACATTTTGGTGAGTCTGCAATTAAAGCATTTACAAAAGGTGGTGCAACATATCCTGTGGATTTAGCATATTCAGGTGTTTATCATTGGTGGTATACAATTGGTATGCGTAGTAATCAAGATTTATATTCTGGATCAATTGGTTTAGTTATTTTATCAGCAGTTTTACTATTTGCTGGTTGGTTACACTTACAACCAAGATTTAGCCCTAGTTTATCTTGGTTCAAGAATAACGAATCACGTTTAAATCATCATTTATCTGGTTTATTCGGCGTTAGTTCATTAGCATGGACTGGACATTTAGTGCATGTAGCAATTCCAGAATCACGTGGTATTTCAATTGGTTGGGACAATTTCATGACAACATTACCACATCCTGAAGGTTTAGTTCCATTCTTTAGTGGTGATTGGGGTGTCTATGCGTTAAATCCTGATACTAACCAACACATTTTTGGAACAAATAGTGGAGCTGGAACGGCAATTTTAACCTTCTTAGGTGGATTCCATCCGCAAACTCAATCTTTATGGTTAACAGATATGGCACATCACCATTTAGCAATTGCGGTTGTATTTATTGTTGCAGGTCATATGTATAAAACAAATTTTGGTATCGGCCACAATTTAAAAGAAATCTTAGATGCACATTGTCCTCCAGGGGGTAGATTAGGTAGTGGACACGTAGGTTTGTTTGAAACTGTTACTGAATCATTACATATGCAATTAGGATTAGCATTAGCATGTTTAGGTGTTGCAACTTCTTTAACAGCTCAACATATGTATGCATTACCTGCTTATGCTTTTATTTCAAAAAGTTTCACAACTCAAGCTGCTTTATACACACACCATCAATATATTGCAGGTTTCTTAATGGTTGGAGCATTTGCTCATGGAGCAATTTTCTTTGTTCGTGATTACGATCCTGAGTTAAATAAAAATAATGTTTTAGCTCGTATGTTAGATCATAAAGAAGCAATTATTTCACATTTAAGTTGGGTAAGTTTATTCTTAGGTTTCCATACTCTAGGTTTATATATTCATAATGATGTTGTTGTTGCTTTTGGAGAACCAGAAAAACAAATTCTAGTTGAACCAGTATTTGCACAATGGATTCAAGCATCATCAGGTAAAGCATTATATGGTTTTGATGTTTTATTATCTTCGACTACAAGTTCAGCAAGTGTCGCAAGTAGCCAAGTATGGTTACCGAATTGGTTAGAAACAATTAATAGCGATAAAAATTCTTTGTTCTTAACAATTGGACCTGGTGACTTCTTAGTTCACCACGCAATTGCTCTAGGTTTACATACAACAACTTTGATTCTTGTAAAAGGTGCACTAGATGCACGTGGTTCAAAATTAATGCCAGATAAAAAAGATTTTGGTTATAGTTTCCCATGTGATGGTCCAGGTCGTGGTGGTACCTGTGATATTTCAGCTTGGGATGCTTTCTACTTAGCAATGTTCTGGATGTTAAATACGATTGGCTGGGTTACATTCTATTGGCATTGGAAGCATGTTACAATTTGGCAAGGTAATGCTGGTCAATTTAACGAATCATCAAATTATTTAATGGGTTGGTTCCGTGATTATTTATGGCTAAATTCGTCTCCATTAATTAATGGTTATAACCCTTACGGAATGAATAATTTATCTGTTTGGGCATGGATGTTCTTATTTGGTCATTTAGTATGGGCAACGGGCTTTATGTTTTTAATTTCATGGCGTGGTTACTGGCAAGAGCTAATTGAAACATTAGTTTGGGCACATGAACGTACACCATTAGCAAATTTAGTTCGTTGGCGTGATAAACCAGTTGCTTTATCAATTGTTCAAGCACGTTTAGTAGGTTTAGCACATTTTGCAGTTGGTTATATCTTAACTTATGCGGCATTTGTAATTGCATCAACATCAGGTAAATTTGGTTAATTAATAATTTTTATTTTATTTTATTTAATTTTCTCTATGTTTTAAAGACTTGGAGAAAATTAGATAAAATAAAATAAAAATTATTAATAACTTATTTTTATTTAAATTGTTAGTATATATAAATAGCATAAAAATAAACTTTAAAATTTAAATAGTTATATTACATAAAATAACTCTTAATGAAAAATTATTATTCTATGTGTGAAAATCCATTTTTAAGAAACTCTCTTGATTTGGCAGGTATTATTAAAAATAATACGCATAATTCAAATTCGCAAACTGAACAAAAAGTACAAAGTTATTTTTTAAAAAGAATGCCAAGAAAAATAACTTTTTCTTGGAATAAAGCAAATAATGAAGAAGAATTAAAAAAAGAATTAGAAAAACTTTCTTATCTAATATTTCAATATATTTTACTCATTGATGCATATATTGAACAGAACTTAGATAACCTGGATGAATACTTAGTTTATCTATTTAATTATACTCGGTTACTTTTACGTGAATACTATCTAAAATCTCGAACTTTATATAATAAAATAATTAATTTAGAAAATAAAGAAAATATATCTGCCTTAATAAAATTTAAAACTGACTCAGTTAAAAACCTAAATAATATTGATTTAAATGCTGATATTTTAGAAGATTTTGAAAAGAAACGCGAAGCAAAAGAAAATTTAGAACAATATTTAGAATTAGATTTTGATAGTCAACCTTTATATACGTTTATTGAGCTGAATAATGAATTTGAAATTAAAAAAAACCAAACAGAAGAAGAAGAAATAATAAGTAATTTATTAGAAAAAAATGAAATAACAAAAATTACAGACTTATACGAAATGACATTAACAGATTTTCCAGAAGCATTTAGGGATAATAATAATTACCAATTAAATGAAAATAATTTAGTTATTAGTCATTCATTTTCTGTCTTTAATCAATATTTTTTAGAAAATTTAAACCGTTTTCGAACTATTGCACCCATAAAAAATTTACATTGGGATCGTCGACGAATTTATAAAAAGCTTAATCGAAATTTACAAAAAATAAAAATCCGCCAATGGTACGTAAACTTTGGAAAAAGACGACCAATTAGGTTGGCAAATATTAAATATGCTAAATATTACATTATTACACGTAATAATTTAAATTATCACGGCAAACCGTATACAATGACATTAGTAGATACAGAAGATAAATTAAAAAGTCTTTATGTTGCTTTTAGTTCACCACATGATAGTTCATTGTTTTATAAACAAGCTATTTTAAATCCAATATACAATCATAGGGTACAACGTGCAACTTATTCTTTTATTGATTTATATTTTGCAAGAGAGAAATTTAAAAATTGGGAAAGAACACTTACACCATTAAATAAAGTTATTGAATGTACGAAGAAATTTAATAAAAATGCTGTGATCCAAAATTCGCCTGTTCAAATAATTCCAGTTATTATTCCAGATTTTATTAACTATGAAATTATGCCATTCAATCCAGAAATAAAAAATTCGGATATTTTATGGTATTTAGATAGAAAACTTGAACCTAACTGGAATTTAATTGAGGATGTTAAAACAAATCCAGTTTTCACAAAATTGTATTCAGAAAAGGGTTTATTTTTAAATCATGAACAATTAAAAGAGCATATAAATATGATCAATGAGAGAAAACGAATTTTATTACATACTAATATATTTATGTCTTTATAGAATTAATTTGAAATTATTCATTAACGAAAATGAATAATTTCAAATTAATTAAATTTTAATATAATTTATCTTCTTCATGTACTAAAATTTTACAATCTGAAGTTGCATAAGCAACGCATGTTAAGACAAAACCTTTTTCCATTTGTGATTCATCTAAGAAAGATTGCTCTGTTTGATCTACAGTACCTTCTGCAACAATACCTGTACAAGTTGAACAAGCACCAGCACGACAAGAATAAGGAAGATCAACACCGTTTAATTCAGCAACATCTAAAATATACTGATCACCTGGACAATCTAAAGTAACATCAATACCTTCTGCTTCACTTACTAAATGAACTTTATAACCCATAATTTTAAATAAATTTTTTATTAATTTAATAATTTTATAATAATTTACAATTCAAAAATTTTTATATGTTTAATATTTTATAATTTTCTTTATAAATTAAAGCTTTTAAACTTTAAAATCAGCTTTAACTTTATCAATAGCTGCTCGTAAAATTTCCTCCGCAGTTGATGTAAATTGTTTTGTATTTTTCACTTCTTGTGCAAATTCTGGCTTTGAAGTTCTTAAATAATTAATTAATTGTTTAACAAATTCTTGTACTTCAGAAACTTGTAAACTATCTAAAAATCCATTAATACCTGTAAAGATAATAGCCACTTGCTCTTCAACTGGATAAGGTGAATTTTGCGCTTGTTTTAAGGTTTCACGTAAACGTTGACCACGTGCAAGTTGATTTTGCGTTGCTTTATCTAAATCAGAAGCGAATTGTGAAAATGCCTCTAATTCATCAAATTGTGCTAATTCTAATTTTAATTTACCTGCTACTTGTTTCATAGCTTTAATTTGTGCAGCTGAACCAACACGTGATACAGAAATACCAACATTAATAGCAGGTCTTAAACCTGAGTTAAATAATTCACCCGATAAGAAGATTTGCCCATCTGTGATTGAGATAACATTTGTTGGAATATACGCAGATACATCACCAGCCTGTGTCTCTACAATTGGTAATGCTGTCATACTTCCACTTCCTAATTCTTTATTTAATTTTGCAGCACGCTCAAGTAAACGTGAATGTAAGTAGAAAACATCACCTGGGTAAGCTTCACGTCCTGGTGGACGACGAAGTAGTAATGACATTTGACGGTACGCTTGTGCTTGTTTTGTTAAATCATCATAAATAATTAATGTATGACGTCCTTTATACATGAAATATTCAGCAATCGCAGCACCTGTGTATGGAGCAATATATTGTAAAGTTGCAGGACTATCTGCATTTGCAGCAACAATGACAGTATAATCTAAAGCACCTTTTTCTTCTAAAGTTGTTAATGCTTGTGCTACCGAAGAAGCTTTTTGACCAATTGCAACATAAACGCAAACTACATTCTCAGTTTTTTGGTTAATAATTGTATCTAATGCGATTGCTGTTTTACCTGTTTGACGATCACCAATAATAAGCTCACGCTGACCACGACCGATCGGGATCATAGCATCAATAGCCGTAATTCCTGTTTGTAAAGGTTCACAAACTGATTGACGGCTAATAATACCAGGAGCCATAGACTCAATTAATTTAAATTCATCAGCTGCAATTTCTGATTTTCCATCAATTGGTTTACCTAGTGGATCTAAAATACGACCTAAAACATCAGGACCTACTGGAATTTGAGCAATTTTTCCTGTAGCTTTAACAGTACTACCTTCTAAAATACCAAAACCATCACCCATTAAAACGACACCAACGTTATCATTTTCTAAGTTTAACGCAATACCAACTGTTTTATCCGAATCTTCAAATTCTAATAATTCACCAGCCATTACTTCATCTAAACCATAGACACGTGCAATACCATCACCTACTTGAAGTACTGTACCAACACTTTTTACTTCATAATTACTTGTATATGATAGTATTTGTTCACTGATAACACTGCTTATCTCATTTGGAGTAATTTTTGCCATAAAATTGAAATTTTTTTTTAATTTGCTAAAAAGTAAAATCTTAATATTTAGGAATAATTTTAAATTATTTTAATAAACTATATACTTGATTAATTTTATTTGAAATACTAAAATCTACAATTTTTGATTTTTCTTTAAAATTTAAACGGAAACCACCAAAAATTTCTTTATTTTCTTTAATTGAAAACTTAATTTTAGTTTTCGAAAAATATGAATCTTGGTATGCTTGATCAAGTGCCACTGGTAAACTCTTTTTAAACCAATTGGAAATAACATTGTAAAGTTTATTTCCATCGATATTTGAACCAGTTAATGCAAAAATATTTTGTGCTACTTCAATTTCTACATTATAAATATTTGTGATTTTTAATACGATTTCTAAAAATCTTGTAAAAATTTCCTCTACATAAATAATACGTTTACGATCGCATAATAGGTATAAAAAATTAATTGAAACAGAATCAAATGAATTTCCAAAATATTTCTTGATAAATGTTTTTTTGTCGTCACTACTAATTAAAATATTTGATAAGTAGTTTTTTAATTCTGGACATGTACGAAGTATAATTGTAAAATCAATCGTATCTTGAACAATACGACTAAATAAAGCAATTTGTACATTATCTGTTTTATTAAAATTACCCCCAACAATTTTTGCTAATGCAAATGAATAAGGTTCAACAATTTTTAAATTTAAGCTTTTATTTGCCATGTTATTTTTCTCCGATTACTTTTTCTAATGCAAGAATAGAAAAATTGATATAATTTTCTTGGAATTTTTTATTAACAGTTAGTTTTGTGAAAATTGTGTTAATTTCTTGTAAAGCTAGATTTTTTAAAAACATTTTAGTTGTAAGCTTAGCTTGTTCACGCTTGTACTTTAAAACTAAAACTGTTGACAAATATTCTTTTGTTAATCGATCTAAATTTTCCATTTGGCGAGATTCAATAAGTCCCGACATTTGATTTTCAGCTTGTACTTCTAAATTTTCAATTATTGTGTTAATTTGTAAACACTGTAATCGAATTTCATAAAGACGATAATTTGCCTCGGTTAATTTTTTTTCAGCATTCTCTAATGAATTCATGATTAATTTTTGGCGATTACCAAAAGTGTCTTCAATTGGACTCTTAGCTGCAAAAAAAACTACAACAATAAGCAAAATTAAATTTATAACGTTTGCTTCAAAAATATCATCGTTAAACGTAATTCCTTCGGCGTTTTCTGAAACGAAAAGCGTGAAGTTAAAAAAACTTGTTATATTAGTCATATAAATTAACAAAATTATTTCGGTATTTATTAAAATTACTGGCTTTTTAGTTAGCCTTAGTTGTTGTAAAACTTGGAAGAATACCAGCAATTATAAGCGTTGCTAAAAAGTTACTATAAACTTTTTGATTAGTATTTTCATCATTGTTTAGTAGACTTGTTTCAAGAATTTTTTCTGTTTCAATAATTGCTTTTGCTGAACTTTTATTAAATTGAGTTAAATTTTTATCAAAATTTGTATTTAAATTTATTTCAACATTTTTTAAAACAGTTTTAATGATTCGTTGTGTGTCTTCAATTTTTTCGTTATATTTTGATGTTATTGCATTAGCTGCATTAATTTTTAATTCAGTTGTTTTCTCTTGATTTTTAAGTTCAAGTTGACGCTCAGCAATTATATTTAAAATTGGATCATAAAGAACGTTCTGTAGAATAAACATTAAAACTAAAAATTGAATTGCTGCTAATGGAAGAGTTCCATCAAAATCAAATAATCCACCACTTTTAGCTTCAGATTCGATACTTAATAGTAAAAAATACATATTATTCATTGTTATATTCATTGTTGTGGAACTAAAGTTTTTGATAGTAAATAAATTTTATTTTGATAAGCAATTATTTTATATTTACCTATTTCACAATACGCTACTATCAAATTTAATTGGATTTAAAGAAAATGTAAAAAATTAAATCTTCTCTAAATGTACAATTATTACTAAATATGTAAATATCACACCAAAACATTGGTGTGATATTAAAAATTAGCTAGTGAATGGGTTAGCAAATAATAGTGATAGAGCAACTACTAAACCATAAATTGTTAAAGCTTCCATGAACGCTAAACTTAATAGTAAAGTTCCACGAATTGCACCTTCAGATTCAGGTTGACGAGCAATACCTTCTACTGCTTGACCTGCCGCGTTACCTTGACCAATACCAGGACCAATTGCAGCTAAACCAACAGAAAGACCAGCAGCAATTACAGAAGCTGCAGAAATAATTGAATCCATAACTTTTATAGATATTAAATAATTAAATTAAGAAAATTAACAGATTTCATAGAATAAAAAAAAGTTGCGATTAATGATGATCTTCAACTGCCTCTGAAATATACGCTGCAGCTAAAGTTGAAAAAATTAATGCTTGAATTGAACTTGCAAAAACTCCTAATCCCATAATTGGTAATGGAATAATTAATGGTACTAATAAGACAAGTACTGATACAGTAAGTTCATCTGCTAAAATATTACCAAAAAGTCGGAAACTTAATGATAAAGGTTTTGTGAAATCCTCTAAAATATTAATCGGTAAAAGAATTGGAGTTGGTTGTAAATAACGTTTAAAATACCCAAGTCCTTTTTTCTTAATTCCACCATAAAAATACGCTAATGATGTAAGAAGTGAAAGTGCAACAGTGATATTAATATCATTTGTTGGTGCAGCAAGTTCACCTTCCGGTAATTTAATTAATTTTAAAGGAAGAAAAGCTCCTGCCCAGTTACAACCTAAAATAAATAAGAAAAGTGTTCCAATAAATGGTACCCATTCTCGGTATTCATGACCTAATTGGTTTTTAGCGATTGATTTAACACCTTCAACTACGACTTCTAAGACATTTTGTAGACCTTTTGGAGTTTTATTTAATTGACTTGTCCCAATTAATGAAACACCAATTAATAAAATCATAACAAGCCAACTAATAATAAAAACTTGCCCATGAAGAGTTATACCAAATACTTCCCAATAATAATGTTTTCCAACTTCAACACCACTTAGTAATAAAAAATTTAAATCCATAAAATGTTATTAACTTGATAAACGAAATAAATCTAATAGTATGTATAAATTTGTTTTCTTTTTGTAATTATACTTAATACTTTATTGTTTTTTGCTTTTTTACTTAATAACGCTTTATTGGCCTAATTGATATTTAATAAATCTACGAATTTGAATATTCTCACCTAATAATGAAATTGATTGTTTAACAACTTCATCAATAGTTATACTTTGATCTTTAATAAAAGGTTGTTCCAATAAACATAAAGTTTTTAAATTTTTTTCAATTCGACCCTCAACAATTTTTTCTTTAATGTTTTCTGGTTTATTAGCAAGATCTTCTTTTTTTAATTCAAATTCTTTTTCTTTTGTAATTAAAGTTTCTGGAATATCATTATACGCAACATATTCAACTGCTGGGCAAGCAGCAACTTGCATTGCAATATCACGTGCTAAATTTTGGAATTCTTCACGACGTGCAACAAAATCTGTTTCACAATTAATCTCAACTAAAACTCCTAATTTTGAACCCGTATGAATATAACTTTGGATTATTCCTTCGCTTGTTTGACGACTTGATTTTTTATCAGCTGATGCTAGGCCTTTCTGACGTAAATATTCAATTGATTTCTCAAAATCACCTTCGTTTTCTAAAAGGGCTTTTTTACAGTTCATCATTCCAGCGCCAGTTTTCTCACGTAATTCTCGAACTAATTGTGCATTTATTTCCATTTTTGGTTTTTTATAAAAAGTTAAAATTATTAAGAACTTGTACTAAATTTTTCATTTTGTTGACCTAAACAAATTTGATCCGTAAGTTTTTGCAAAATAAGCTTAATAGAACGGCGTGCATCATCATTCCCTGGAATTGGAATATCAATTAAATCAGGGTCACAATTTGTATCTAATATAGAAACAATTGGAATATTTAATTTTAAAGCTTCTTTAATTGCATTAATTTCACGTTTTTGATCAACTACAATTATAACATCAGGTTTTTTTGTCATATTTTTAACACCACCTAAATATTTACGTAATTTTTCTAACTTTTTTCTTGCTAATGCTGCTTCTTTTTTAGTTAATAATTCAAATTGACCTTGAGCTTCTTGTTCTTCTAAAACTTTTAAATATTTAATTTGTGTTAGAAAAGTTTTCCAATTCGTGAGCATACCACCTAACCAACGATGATTGACATAAAAAGAATTTGAACGTAATGCTTCTTGTGCAATAATTGCAGCCGCTTGTCTTTTTGTACCAACAAATAAAAATGTTTTTCCTTCTGCTGCTGCAGTTTTAACAAATTTACAAGCATTATTTAAAAAATAAATTGTTTGCACTAAATCTAAAATATGAATTCCATTTTTTTCGGAATAAATATATGGAAACATTTTAGGGTTCCAACGATAAGCTTTATGACCATAATGGACACCAGCTTCTAAAAGTTGAGCTAATTCAAAATTAGCCATAATAAAATTTCTCCAATGTTTGATAAAAAATTACATATTATAATTTACTTAAAAAAATTTTAATTTTCAAGTATTTTTACTGTTTTGTATTAGTAAAATTAAGCTAATTTTTTTTTAAAATTACGGATTTTTGTTCATTTTGTTGTTTTATAGGTAAACGTAATGTTAAATTTGAAATATTATTATACGCTTTAAAACCTGTTCCTGCTGGAATTAATTTTCCAACAATGACATTTTCTTTTAAACCACGTAACCAGTCTACTTTTCCTTCAATTGCAGCCTCTATAAGAATTCTCACTGTTTCTTGAAAACTAGCGGCCGAAATAAAACTTTCAGCAATTAAAGAAGCTTTTGTTATTCCTAATAAAATCGGCTCATATACAATGATATTATTATTTTTACCTGATAAAATTTGGTTAATTAAAAACATTTGGTTTAACTCTATATATTCACCTGGAAGTAAACTAGTGTCACCACAACTTTTAATGATAACTTTTGAAGTCATTTGTTTAACAATTGTTTCTAAATGTTTATCTGAAATTACAACACCTTGCGAATAATAAACATTTTGAATTTTATTTAATAGATAAGATTGAATTTTTCTTAAACTTCTATATGTTGCTTTATATTGTTTTTTTACGTTTTCTTTTTTGTCAATTTCAATTTTACCTTTTAATCCAATAGATTCATTAAATTTTAAAAATTTTTTATAGTGTGAATTAGATTTACTTAATAGTACATGAGGATTTAGAGTCGTTAGATTAACAGGTTGACCTGGTGTCAAAAATTGATTTGATGTAACTTGATTTTCAAATTCAAATTTTTTTTCAAAAATATAATTGTAAAAATTTATCTTATTTTGATCAATAAAAATAAATTTAACAAATTTATTTTCATTACGACTATTTATTATAAAACCTGCATGTTCATTACTATAAATTTCTATTTTTGCTCGTCGAGCTTCTAAAATTTCTTCAACTTTTGGTAAACCTTGAACAATATCTCCAGTAACTGTTTTTTCTGAGAACAAAAATCCTAAACTTTCATTTGTTGTTACAAAATCTTTTTGATTCCAAAACATTTTTGATAAATTTGAAATTAAAAATGGTTTTGCTGTTTGAAATGTAAGTTCACTGGAAGTTTTTTTAATTGTTTTACAAGCGTTATTTAATTTAAGTTGTTTAGTTATTTTTTTTCCAGCATTTATAAATTTAATTGATTTATTAATTTTATTTTCATTTTCTGAAAAAATGGTCTTTAAATTATCATTTGAAATTATTAAAACTCGACGAAATTGCTTATAATTTTTTTCTTTTAAAGATTTAATTAAAAACTCCTTTTTTAAAACAAATTGAAATTTTCCAATTATAGTATTTTCTTCAATATATTGATTATTTTGAACACTTAAGGAAAAAATAAAATTTTTTAAATTTAAACCTGCTGGAATAAATTGATATGGCAAAATTGTTTTTGAATAATTACATATTAAATTGAAGACAAATTTTTTTTTAGTTTTAAAATTTAATTCGCATAATGGTTTAATAAAATTTTCATCATAGGTATTAATTTTTTCGGAAAGTTCAAAATTAATATTTACTAAATTAACAGATTTTTTTACGTTAATAAATTTTCCCGAATTATGATTCATAAGCATGATTTTATTGAACTTTTTAAAATTATTTTTTGAAATTTTTGGCAGTTCATAAAATACGATGGGTGATAAAAGTAGAATCCAATTATTAGAAATTTTTAAAACTTCAGTGTATGCTAATTTTTTAACTTTATATTTTCCAAATAATACTTCACCTGGGTAGAATATTTTTTTATGAAATTGCGGAATTTTTCTTTTCAATAAAATAGATGTTCCATATTTTATAATTACTTTTGAAAATTGTTCATTTACTTTAATAATTTCAATAAATCCTGAATATTTTGCGCATAAATTCTTTGTTAATTTTAAACCTTTCTTAACCCAAGTTTTTGATTTTGGATAAATTTTGTTATCTTTTTTGTTAATTATGAATTGATCTTCTTTAACAAAAATAATTCCACCACCTAGTTTAATTTGAATAATTTCTGATGCATAACGGCCACGACGTAATTTTGTTTTTAAAAAATATGGGGTTCCACTTATATTTGTTTTATATGTATGACCAAAAAGTTTTAAAAGATTATTTTTTTCACTGATATTAAAAAATTTTTGGTTTAAAAAGGAAAAATATTCCTGGTCTTTTTTGATAAATAAATTTTCATAATCATTAGCTAAATTATTTTTCGCAACAGTTTTCTTTGCCGAAAAAATTTCTACATTATTTAATGTTTCTGAATTTAATAATAAACGAATAGAAGTATATCGATCATTTTGATTAGCTTTTTCTTTTAATTTAACAATACATTGTTCAGTATTAGATAATATAGTTTCCGCAATAGGATTATATTTTGCTACAAATTTATTATTTTTTTGAATTAATTTGAAATAATTTTCTAATGAAATAACTTTGCCATTTAAAATCCATACAAGAACATTCTCATTATTATTCGTTAAATAATTTATTTCTGGAACTTTCGCAAAATATAATTCACCACTAAAATCAGTTTGGATATCTTTTTTTGTTCTATTTTTTAAATTTGTTTTATTATTTTTACTAAATTCAGCAATTACTTGACCTTTTTTTATAAATTGATAATTTTTAACAAATAAAGTTGTATCATAATTGAAAAAAATATTAGAAATTTGATTTTTAAAATCAACAATTTTCATATTTATGTTCATTTCTAAAACAAACGTATAAAAACCATTATTAATACGTTTTGTATGAATTTTTGTATTTTTTGGCAAACTAATTCGGCCAGAAATTTTTGAATAAATTTGTAAAGTTGCTTGTGCTGTAAAAACACCACCTGTATGAAATGTTCGCATTGTTAATTGTGTACCAGGTTCACCAATTGATTGAGCAGCAATTATTCCAATTGCTTCTCCGAGATCTACAAGTTTTTCATATGCTAAATTCCAACCATAACAATTTTGGCAAATAGAACGTCCTAATTCACAGGTCAATGGAGAACGAACTAAAATTTTTGAAATTTTTAAGTTTTCAATTTGTTCAGCCATTAATAAATTAATTTGTTGATTATTTTTTCCTATAAGTTTATTTGAATTAGGACAATAAAGGTCTGCTCCCAAGGTTCTTCCAATTATACGTTGTTTTAAAGTTATAGCAATATCGTTAGAATTATTAAAAGGAAATAACAAAATTCGATTTTGAGTTTTACAATCAATTTCACGAATTAAAACATCTTGTGCAACATCAACTAAACGACGTGTTAAATAACCAGAGTCAGCAGTTCTTAATGACGTGTCAACGATTCCTTTTCGAGCTCCATATGCTGAAATCATATAGTCTGTTACAGTTAATCCTTCTCTAAAGTTTTTTATAATTGGAATATCAATTAATTCACCACTGGATCCAGCCATTAATCCACGCATACCAACTAATTGACGTATTTGAGAAAGATTACCACGTGCTCCAGAAAAAGCCATCATATAAATTGGATTTAATGGATCAAATCTTTTAAAATATTTAACGACATTGTTTTTTAATTTTTCACTTATTAAATTCCAATTATCGATAATACCAATATATTTTTCAACTTCAGTAATTTTTCCGGAATGAGTTTTATATTCCGTTTCTGCAATTAGCCGTTGAGCTTGATTTAAAACTTCAGTTTTCATTGGTGGAACTTTTAAATCTTCAATACTTAATGAAAACCCGCCTTGTGTTGCATAATAAAATCCCAAGGTTTTTAAGCAATCTGAAACAAAACCAGCACGTTCCATACCAAAACTTTGAAAAACCCAAAATAAAAGTTCTTTTAATGATTTTTTTGTTATAATGCGATTATAAAAAAAAGTTTTCTTATATTTTTTTTTTGTTTTCATCTATTTATATTTAAAATATTTAAAAATTTAAAAGTAATGCGTTATTTAATACATTGTTAAAAATAATTCTTCCAACAGTTGTACGTATATAAGTAACAATTATTTTTCCATGTTTATCTTGGCGAATTTGCTTATTTTTGTACAAATAAATTTTGTAACCATTATTTAGTGTAAGAATCTTTTCACATGGATTATTTGAATCTTGTAAATAACCATTAAAACGAACCCAGATAAAAGCGTGTAAATTTATTTTATTATTTTCATATGCTAAAATAGCATGTTTTAAATTAGAAAAATAATGATTAGAACCTAATAAATTTGGTAAATTTTCTGTAGTTAAATAATAACACCCTAATAAAATATCTTGACTTGGAGTAATTATTGGGTCACAAGCAACTGCAGGTGATAAAAAATTACCGGGTGCGTATAAAAGAGATATAGCTTCTGATTGGGCTTCAACAGAGAGTGGAATATGAACAGCCATTTGATCTCCATCAAAATCAGCGTTAAAGGGTGGACAAACTAAAGGATGTAGTAAAATAGCTTTGCCTTTTACTAAAATTGGTTCAAAAGCTTGAATCCCAAATCGATGTAATGTTGGTGCACGATTTAGAAGAACTGGGTGACATTTTAAAATTTGATGAAGTAATTTTTCAACAAGCTTATTATTTTCAGTAATTATTTTACGCGCAATTGCAATTGTACCTACATTTTCTTCTTTTACTAATTCACGCATTAAAAATGGTTTAAATAATTCAATAGCCATTTCATAAGGCAAACCACATTGAGATAACTTTAAGTTTGGACCAACTGTAATTACCGAACGTCCTGAGTAGTCAACTCTTTTTCCTAGTAAATTTTGGCGAAATCTTCCTTGTTTTCCTTCAATTACATCAGATAAGGATTTGAAAGGTTTTTTATTACTATCTAAAATTTTTTCTCCACGTCTGCCATTGTCAATTAGTGTATCGACACCTTCTTGTAAAAGACGTTTTTCATTTCGGATTACTAGATCTGGTGCATAAATTTCATAAAGTCTCATTAATCGATTATTTCTGGTGATAACTTTACGATATAAATCATTTAAATCCGATGTTGCAAATCTACCACTTTCAAGTTGAATCATTGGTCGTAAACCTGGTGGAAGAACAGGTAAAATTGATAAAATCATCCATGTTGGTTTTGCATTTGTTGATAAAAAACTTTCTAAAATTCGAATTCTTTTTATTAATAATGCTGAGTTGTCTGCACTAAGTTCATTTCTACTTTTGGCTAATTCTTGTTTTAAATTAATCTTTTTTAAATTTTCTTTAATAACTTCAGCCCCCTCTTTAGGACGACGTCTATTTAAATAAGTTTCAATTAAAAGCTCGTAATTTTCTTCCTTTCCAAAACTTGATTTATTTAAATTTGATTCTATTGGTCGAGATTCTTCATCTTCTAACGCTGTATAATATAAAATTGTCTCAATGGATTTTAATTTTTTTTTTAACAAAATTGCAAAATAACTTGGAGTACCTTTTAGGTACCAAACATGACTTACATCAGTAAACAATTTAATGTATCCCATTCGATGTCGTCTTACTCGACTATCTGTAACTTCAACTCCACAAATTTCACATATAAAACCTAGTTTTCTAGCATGTTTATATAAACTACAAGCACATTCTCCAGTTTGAATTGGACCAAAAATTAATTCACAAAATAAACCCTCACTTTCGGGTTTAAACGTCCGATAATTAATTGTATCAATTCTCTTAACTTCACCTAAAATGTTTCCATTTGGGAGTACACGTTCAACCCATTTTTTTATAATTTTAGGTGAGGCAAGATTAATTTTGATAAAATCAAAATTTTCTGTAATAAAATTCATAATGTATATAGTTACAGTTATAATAATTAGTTAATAAGATTTATAAATATAGCAAATTAATTTACAAGATTTTCATAAGTTTTCATAAGATCAATTTTTAAACTTTTAATTGAATTTTGTTTTGTTTTTTTAAGTTTGTAACTGCGTATATTTAAACCTAAAGCTTGAAGTTCACTTACTAAAACTTTGAAAGATTCTGGAATTCCAGATTTTGGAATTGGTTCATTACGAATAATACAATTTAAAACTTCTTCCCTACCATCCATATCATCAGATTTTACGGTTAATAATTCTTGTAATGTATACGCTGAACCAAATGCTTCTAAGGCCCAAACTTCCATTTCACCAAATCTTTGACCACCGCCTTGTGAACGTCCTCCAACTGGTTGTTGAGTTACAATTGAATATGGTCCAGTTGAACGAGCATGTATTTTATCATCAACTAAATGAACTAATTTTAAAATGTAGGCTTTTCCAACTAAAACAGGATTCTGAAATTTTTCACCTGTTCTACCATCAGTTATAAAAATTTTACCAGGGTAATAATAATTGAATAACCAATCCTTTTTACTTTTTTTTGCAGCCTCACGTAATTTGTTATTTACTAAAATTCTTGAGGCTTCAGTTTCATACATTTCATCAAATGGTAAAATTTTAAAGCGTTTATTTAGCTCATTACCTGCTAAACCAAGTAAACATTCAAAAATTTGTCCAACGTTCATTCGTGAGGGTACACCTAATGGGTTTAAAATTATATCTATTGTGCGCCCATCCGGCAAATAAGGCATATCCATATGAGGAACAATTTTTGAAATTACACCTTTATTGCCATGGCGCCCAGAAATTTTATCTCCTAATTGAACTTTTCTAATTTCAGCAATAAAAATTCGAATAACGGAATTTGTTGTCGGTAATTGTGTCTTCTTATCTAATTTAAATAATTTTATATTTAAAATTCGACCACTGACACCATTTGGAACATAAAGTGAAGTATCAACAACGTTTGGTGTAGTGTATCCAAAAATAGCTTTTAATAGCCTAGCTTCAGGTAATTCATCTGATTCATCTTTTGGGGCCACTTTCCCAACTAGAATATCTCCTGGTTTTACAAATGAACCTTCTTTAATAATGCCATTTTTATCTAAATTTTCAAGGTTAAGTACAGGAACTTGTGGAATATCACGAGTAATTATTTCCGAACCAAAATCCGTTGCTTCAATTTCTGTTTCATATTTCTCAATATGAATAGATGTAAATAAATTTTGATAAATTAATTTGTCACTTATTAAAACCGCATCTTCGTAATTGTAACCTTCCCATGGCATATATGCAACTAATAAGTTTTGGCCTAATGCTAACTCACCATTATCCATTGCTGAACTATCCGCAATAATTTGGCCTGCTTTTATGTGTTCGCCAACCCAAACTACAGGTTTTTGGTTTATACACGTATCTTGATTTGAACGTTGGTATTTTATTAAAGAATATTTTAAAATATTATGATTTGAATCTTTAATTTTAATTTGACAATTTGAACTTTCTACAACAATACCACTTTTAATTGCAACTAAAGCTAACCCAGAATCTGTTGCAATTTGTAGTTCCAAACCAGTTCCAACAATTGGTCGTTGTGGTTTTAATAAAGGAACAGCTTGTCTTTGCATATTTGCACCCATTAGAGCTCGATTTGCATCATCATGTTCAAGAAATGGAATTAAAGCAGTGCCAATTGAGATCATTTGAATTGGGGAAATCGAAACAAAATTTAACTCTTTTGTTTCAACTAACATTATTTCTTGATTAATTCGAGCATGAATTAAATTTTGTTTGATGAAACCATTTTTACTAATTTTAATATCACTGGCAGCAATTTTAAAATTTTCTTCTTCTTTAGCTGTTAAATAAGTTAACTTTTTTTGAATTAAAACACGTCCATTTTCTACAGTAAAATAAGGAGTTTCAATAAACCCTTCTTCATTAACTCTTGCGTATGAAGCTAAAGTACCTACTAAACCCACATTTTGGCCTTCTGGTGTTTCAATTGGACAAATTTTTCCATATTGGCTAGGGTGAAGATCCCGAACTTCAATGGCAACATGATCACTACTTAAACCACCTGGACCTAATGAACTAATTCTTCTCTTATTAGCCAATTCAGAAAGTGGATTAATTTGATCTAAATATTGTGATAATTGACTTGAACCAAAAAATTCTTTAAGAACTGAAATTATAGGTTTTGCATTAATAATTAAACTTACACTTAATAGATGTTCTTTATATTTTTTTGCTTTTTCAAGTGTAGTTTTTTTTAACCGAATTAAACCAATTGTAAATTGATTTAAAATAGATTCACCTACAGAACGTATTCGACGGTTTCGAAGGTCATCTATCTCATCTGGTAAATAATTTTCTGTTTCTTGAAAATAGTCAATAATTGCAAATATATCCTCTAAAGTAAGTGTTGTTATATATTTAGGAATTTGTAATCCTAAACGTTCATTTAAATTTTTTCGACCAATTTTTCCTAAATCAAAAAATTCTTTTGTAAAAAACATTGAGCAAATAAATTTAAGATCATTATCTGATAGATATGCTTTTTCTTTTTCAGATTTTAAAAATTCTTGATGATCCTTATAGTATTCAATAATAAATTTTGATTTTAAACCAAAATTTAATTCATCTTCTTTTAAATCAAGATAGTGAAAAAAGTCAAAAATAGGGCTTGGCTCACTTTTATCAATTCTAATCCAACAACCATCTTTATCAAATTCAAAATTTATCCAAGAGCCACGATGAGAAATTAGCGTTAAGATTTGGACGATTTGTTTTTTTTCAAATTCGATTTTATAGTAAAGACCAGGTGAGCGGATAATTTGGTTAACAATGACTTTTTCACACCCATTTACAATGAATGTGCATTTATTTGTCATTAATGGTATTTGACCAATAAAAACAAATTGTTTTTTATATTTTTCTCTGGATAAGTAATTAGTGATTTGAATGGGTATATAGATTCGGAAGCCATAGGTAACGTTTTCTTGTTTTGCTTTTATAGCAGTTCGATTTTTTTTTATTCTTAAAACGTAATCTTTCATAAAAAATCTTAGTTCGCGTTTATCACCACAATCTAAGATTAGAGGAAATGAGCGTAATTCTGCACCCAACCCTTTTGTAAGAAACCAACAATAACTGCTTTGTTGAATTGATAGTAAATTTGGAAGAGTTGTTGTAAAAATGTTTTTAGTCATTTATTAATTTTTTATGGATGTCGTAATGCAATTAATTTCTTAAATAATTTAATTAACTAGTTAAAACTCTTAAAAATAAAAATTTTATGAGTTTTAACATATTTAGAGATTTTTCATTTTGTTCCATTAAATAAAAAGAAACTAAATAACTGTAATTCAATTCTAATTATTTTTTAATTTTATTTAATGCTTTTGCAATTTGGGATTTTTTTCTAGCAGCTTTATTTTTTTGAATAATATTTTTTTTGTTTGCTTTATCAATTATAGAATAAGCCTTATTATACACTTCAAAAAGTTGGTTTAAAATTTCCTCTCTCGACTGTTTTGAATTCTCATTTTCAAATTTATTATAAGAATCAACGAGTGCAAAATATCTTTTTATAATTGTTTTTATGTTTGATTTATATGAACGATTTAATAAGCGATTTCTTTCATTTACAATAATTCGTTTTTTTGCAGAATTAGATTTAGCCACTTTAATTTAATATTTAATTTAGAGTTTAATTATTAGACTTAATAATATTGTTTAAAGTTTTAAAAGTCAAGTTTTAAAAATTAATTTAAACAAACAATTTTTTTTTATTTTTTAAAACTAGAATTAATTTATAATAATAGTTATATATTTAGATTATAATTAAGTAATTAATCTTATAAAAATAAGTTATTGCTCAAACAATCTTTTAAATATTTTACTTTTTAAAACTTATGGCTAAAAAAAAGGATATCCGTTCAATAATAACACTTCAATGTATAGAGTGTGAAACAAATTTAAATCAACGTTCGGCAGGTAAATCACGTTATACCACAACAAAGAATCGTAGAAATACACCAAATCGATTAGAATTAAAAAAATATTGTCGTTTTTGCAATCAACATATTATTCATAAAGAAATTAAATAATAATTTGAATTAATTTTAAAACTTAAGGAGAAACGAAAATGTCAAAATACACTCGAAAAAATGATTCACAAATTGATGCAAATCAAATTATTGACTATAGAAATATTGAATTACTAACGTCCCTTATTACTAACGAGGGAAAAATTTTACCACGTCGTTTAACAAGATTAACAGTCAAACAACAACGACAATTATCAAAAGCTGTAAAAAGAGCCCGTACTTTAAAACTTCTTTCCTATACTAGTAATAATAGAAATTAAAATTCTGAATAATTTTTTAACTCTATATATTAATATTTAAAAACATAATAAAATTATGGTTAGATCACAAAAAAATGATAATTTTATAGATAAAACTTTTACAATAATGGCTGATATTTTATTAAAAATATTTCCCGCTAGTAAAGAAGAAAAACAAGCATTTTTTTATTATCGTGATGGGATGTCAGCCCAATCTGAAGGTGAATATGCAGAAGCTCTTGAAAATTACTATGAAGCATTACAACTAGAAGAAGATCCTTATGATAGAAGTTTTATACTTTATAATATTGGATTAATATATTCAAGTAATGGTGAATACAGAAGAGCTATTGAGTACTATCACCAAGCCTTGGATTTTAACCCTACATTGTCTCAAGCCTTTAATAACATAGCCGTAATTTACCATTATCAAGGTTTAAAAGCAAGTGAAACCCAAAATTTGGAAATGGCAGAGCGTTTATTGGATAAGGCTGCAGAATATTGGAAACAAGCTTTAATTTTAGCTCCTAATAATTATATTGAAGCACAAAATTGGCTTAAAACAACAGGTCGCGACTAGATTTAAATGCAACATAAAAATACATTCTTAAAATGATTTGTAGGTAAAATGTTTTGATTGTGTATTATAATAACTATAACTGATGAAAATATATTAGTAATACTTGTTTTAAATTCAATTACTGATAAAATTCCAAATTTAATTTTTCTCAATTGAAATATTTAAAATACCAACAAATAGAATCTATTTATAATTAGTTATTTAACAATTATCGAATATTTTATTTAAATTGAAACCTTATCTATTTTTTTTATTAAATAATGATGATTAAAAATGACAAACGATTCCAATATTGGTTACATTTCACAAATAATTGGTCCAGTACTTGATATTGTCTTTCCTTCTGGTAAATTACCAAAAATTTATAATGCTGTTAACGTTGAAAGTAATGATGGAACAATTGTATGTGAAGTTCAACAGCTATTAGGTGATAATCGTGTTCGTGCAGTATCAATGCGTTCAACAGATGGTTTAAAACGTGGTGTTGCTGCAGTAGATACAGGTTTACCTATTAGTGTTCCTGTAGGTGTACCTACACTTGGTCGAATTTTCAACGTTTTAGGTGTTCCTGTAGATGAAATGGGGGAATTAGGAGTTGTTGAAACATCACCGATTCATAGAAAATCACCAAGTTTTACAGATTTAGAAACTAAACCTTCTATTTTTGAAACAGGTATTAAAGTAGTTGATTTACTAGCACCATACCGACGTGGTGGAAAAATTGGTTTATTTGGTGGTGCAGGTGTAGGTAAAACAGTATTAATTATGGAATTAATTAATAATATTGCCAAAGCTCATGGTGGTGTTTCGGTATTTGGTGGTGTTGGTGAAAGAACACGTGAAGGTAATGATTTATATGAAGAAATGAAAGAATCTGGTGTAATCAATGCTAATAATTTAAGTGAATCTAAGGTAGCACTTGTTTATGGTCAAATGAATGAGCCACCAGGAGCAAGAATGCGTGTAGGTTTAACTGCATTAACTATGGCTGAGTATTTTAGAGATGTAAATAAACAAGACGTTTTATTATTCATCGATAATATTTTCCGTTTTGTACAAGCTGGTTCAGAAGTATCGGCTTTATTAGGTCGTATGCCTTCAGCTGTAGGATACCAACCAACTTTAGCTACTGAAATGGGTGGTTTACAAGAACGTATCACATCAACAACACAAGGTTCAATTACTTCAATTCAAGCGGTATATGTACCAGCAGATGATTTAACGGATCCTGCTCCAGCAACAACATTTGCTCATTTAGATGCAACTACGGTATTATCACGTAATTTAGCTGCAAAAGGTATTTACCCAGCAGTAGATCCACTTGATTCAACTTCTACAATGCTTCAACCAAGTATTGTAGGTGAAGAACATTATAGTACTGCACAAGCTGTTAAAAAAACATTACAACGTTACAAAGAATTACAAGATATTATTGCCATTTTAGGTATTGATGAATTATCGGAAGATGATCGTCGTGTTGTTGATCGTGCACGAAAAGTAGAAAGATTCTTATCACAACCATTCTTTGTTGCCGAAGTATTTACAGGCTCACCTGGTAAATATGTTTCATTAGCAGATACAATTAAAGGTTTTAAAATGATTCTAATGGGTGAATTAGATGATTTACCAGAACAATCATTCTATTTAGTTGGAGACATTAATGAAGCAATCGCAAAAGCTGAAACATTAAAATAATTAATTAAAAAAAAAAAAATGGTTTTAAATGTAAAAATTATAACTCCTTATCGAGTTGCATGGGCAAATACTGCAAATACAATTATTTTACCCACAACTACTGGAGAAATTGGAATTTTATCAAATCATGCAAATTTAGTTACAAATATTGAAACAGGTGTTTTAACTGTTCAACCAGAAAATAAACCTGGTACACTAGTTCCTCTTATTGTTCTAGGTGGATTTGCTTCAGTTAGTAATAATGAAGTGATTGTTTTATTAAATGAAGTTGAACCAAAGCCAGATATGACATTAGAAGAAGCGGAAACAAGTTTGGCAGAAGTTATTTCTAAAAATCTTTCTACTAAAAAAGATAAAAAAGAACAAATTGCATTTTCGCAAAAAATTAAACAAATTGCAGCTAGAATTAAAATTTTAAAATTACTTGAATCAAATAATACATATCTATTAACTGAAAAAGATTCTTAAAATGTATAGTTTTAAATTTCCAGAAATACATAAATTGTTTTTTAAACAAGAACACGAAATTTTTATTAGTGAAGTTTCTTTTGAAGATCATTCGCGAGAACTTTATCAAAGAATATTGCAAGTTTTTGGTATTATTTTTGTTCTAACAGTACTAATTTTTTTAAATATAAATTCAATTATTGAATTATTTTTATTAGGAACAAATAATATTAAATTTTTTCAACTTTCACCTGATGAATATTTTCTTGTTACAATAAAAATTTCATTTTATTTAGGTTTAACAGGTGGTAGTCCGCTTTTGTTATACCAACTAATTTGTTTTTTATTTCCTGGTTTAAATAAAAAAGAGGGAAAAATTATTATTTATTTTTTTTGTAGTATATTTCTATTATTCAGTTTTGGTTTAATTTTTGCATATTTTATTTTAATTCCAACATCACTAGGTTTTTTTTTAAATTATAGTAAGGATATTATCGAACCATTATTAGGATTTGACCAGTATATTGAATTTATTGCAATAATTTTTTTTACTACAGGTCTATTGTTTCAACTTCCAATACTTCAAACTTTATTAGTAGTATTTGATATTGTAAAAATTGAAAAAATGAAAAAAATATGGAAACCTATAATAATTTTTTCAACAATTATTAGTGCAGTTTTTACGCCATCAGCAGATCCTTTTACACAATTAGTTTTAGCAAGTATTCTTTTAATTCTTTATTTTGTTGGAATTGTTGTAGCCAATTTTGTAAAAACTAATTTTCTGGCAATTTAGTTTTTTAGAATTAAATTTTGTTATGAATCAAATTATGAATTTTCTTTTGTGAAGATTTATTTTAATGTAATTTTGACTTTTACTTTTAATAACTTATTTTATTTATAATAATTTAAATTAATTTATATTTTTTTATTGAATTCGTTAAAATGAATATTTTTGGATTTAAAATTCAATTAAAATGGTTTTTAAAAATTATTTCTGTCCCTTTATTTATTATTGGGTTAACGACAGTTAATAATTTTGAAACAAATGCTTATCCAATTTTTGCACAACAAGGATATGCGGATCCACGTGAAGCTAATGGGCGTATTGCTTGTGCTAATTGTCATTTAGCTCAAAAACCTGTAGAAATTGAAACACCACAATCAGTTTTACCAAATAGTGTTTTTGAAGCTGTTGTTAAAATTCCTTATGATACAAAATCAAAACAAATCCAAGGGAATGGCAAATTAGGTGGTTTAAATGTTGGTGCCGTTTTAATTCTACCCGAGAGTTTCAAACTAGCGCCAAAAAACTTAATTAGTAAAGAAATCCAGGAAAAAAGCAAAGGTGTTTATATTACTCCATATAGCTCGGATAAAGAAAATATTTTAGTTGTTGGGCCAATTGCTGGTGAAACTCATCAGGAAATTATTTTTCCAGTTTTAGCTCCAGATCCAGAAACAAATAAATCGGTAAATTATTTAACGTACCCAATTTATGTTGGTGCTAATCGTGGTCGTGGCCAAGTTTACCCAACTGGTGAAAAAAGTAATAATAACATTTATAGTGCTTCAATTACTGGAAAAATTTCAAAAATTGAAACTTCAGAAAAAGGTGAAAGTACTGTGTTTATTACGGGTTTAGAAGGAAATGAAGTTAAACAAGTTATTCCAACTGGTTTAAACTTAATTGTCTCTGAAAACCAAACAGTTAAAGCTGATCAAGCTTTAACCAAAGATCCAAATGTTGGTGGTTTTGGACAAACAGAAACAGAAATTGTATTACAAAGTGCAAATCGTATTATTGGTTATTTAGCATTTATTAGTACAACATTTTTACTACAAACATTCTTAGTTATTAAGAAAAAACAATTTGAAAAAGTTCAAGCAAGTGAATTAGAATTTTAAATTTTTAATAGAATTTATTTCCAGGTTTTTTTTATTAACTTTGGAAAATTGTTTAAATTAAAGATTTTTGTAAAACAAAAATCTTTAATTTACTCTATTAACCAAGTGTAACCTTGATTTTCTAACTTTGTTGCTAATTTTTTAGTTCCAGTTTCAATAATGCGACCATTTTCAACTACATGTACAAAATCAGGTTGAATATAATCTAATAAACGTTGGTAATGCGTGATTACAATAATACTTTTTTTTTCATTTATTAATTTATTAATACCAGTCGCAACTATTTTTAATGCATCAATATCAAGACCCGAATCGGTCTCATCAAGAATGGCAATTTGAGAATCAGTTATTGCTAATTGTAAAATTTCATTTCGTTTTTTTTCACCACCTGAAAATCCTTCATTAACATTTCGATTTAAAAAACGCTCATTCATTTGTAAAAATTGCATATTTAATGTAATCATTTGTAAAAATTCAATGGAATCAAATTCAGGAAGATTTAAGTTTTTTTGATTACCATTATATGAACTTCTTAAAAAATAATTATTTAATACACCCGCCATTTCTGTAGGGTACTGGAATGCTAAGAATAAACCTAAACGACTTCTAATTTCAGGGTTAATATTAACAATATTTTGATTTTTAAATTTTATTTCTCCTTTGTTTACTTTATATGCGTGATGACCAATTAAAACTTTTGATAAAGTACTTTTACCAGAACCATTAAGTCCCATAATAGCATGAATTTCGCCTTGATTAATAGTTAAATTTATTCCTTTTATAATCTGTATATTTTCAATAGAAGCATATAAATTTTTTATTTCACAAATTTTTTGTTTTGTTATTTGCATTTTCGAAAATTTTATAGTTTTTAATAAATTATTGTTTTTTGAAAATAAATAAATATTTCAATTTTTTCATGTATATATAATTATATATTATTAATTATAAAGTAATTTTAGTAAGTATTTATATAAATGAATACTAAAGCAAATCTTACAATTGTATGTCGAATTATAACTGACACTGGGTGCTTGTTAGAAGAAAAAAGATCACATTGATCCACAGGATAATCTTTAAATTTTATAAATATTATTAAATATAGACATAATTAAAAAAAAGTATTCCATTTTTATAGTATATAAAAGGCGGAACCCAGATTCGAACTGGGGAATAAAGGATTTGCAATCCTCTGCCTTACCACTTGGCTATACCGCCATAAAAAATATAGAAAGCACCTTACAAATGTTGATATAATCTAAAAATTAATTTAAGTAAGGTTTTAAACTTAAGTTTTTAAGACTATAATACAACTATATATAGCTAATTAATAATTTAAATTAATACAAATAACTTTTTAAAATATGGATAGCAAAAACAGATTCCAAAAACTTAATAAAACATCAGAATTGATGAAAAAATTTGAAGGGAATTTTTCAAAAAAAATTTTTACAGGATCATTCAGCCTTCTTGATACACTTGTTAGGCATAATACGAAATATATTTTTGGTTATGCAGGTGGTGCAATTTTACCAATTTATGATGAATTGTATCATTGGGAACGTAGTAAGTGTATTCGTCACATTCTTGTAAGACATGAACAAGCCGCTGCTCATGCAGCAGATGCGTATGCGCGTACAACAGGTAATGTAGGTGTTTGCTTTGCAACATCTGGCCCCGGCGCTACAAATTTAGTTACAGGTATTGCAACTGCCCAGATCGATTCTGTTCCAATGGTTATAGTAACTGGTCAAGTAGGACTTTCACTTCTAGGGACGGATGCATTCCAAGAAGTCGACATATTTGGAATA
>Ga0181590_10000726_pt1 | contig 27124 bp, 45 predicted proteins | sample 071ome_34_FD_132446 | JGI IMG/M metagenome (GOLD analysis project Ga0181590, IMG submission 132446) | Coastal salt marsh microbial communities from the Groves Creek Marsh, Skidaway Island, Georgia - 071411BT metaG (megahit assembly) | ecosystem: Environmental > Aquatic > Marine > Intertidal...
AAGTCCGCGAAGCATTCGGACAAGAACATGATTATGTATTCTGTAACGGAGGTGATAGAGGAAAAGATAACATACCCGAAATGCAAGTAGAAGGATACGAGTTTGTATTCTCAGTTGGTGGAGATTTCAAAGCCAACAGCAGTAGTTGGATATTAAAAGAATGGAAGTATCCAACAGAACGCAGAGTATGGGGTGAGTTTAGTAATCTGTTTGAGGACTCGGCAGTCAAAGTAAAAGAACTGATAATTGAGCCTGGCAAAGGTATCAGTTATCAGAGACACTTTAAAAGAAGTGAAATGTGGTTTGTGAGTAAAGGTGAATGCTATGTTAAACACGGCACAGACACAAATAAACCAGAACAAAATACAACTAAATTGTATAAAACAGATGAAGTAATACACATCAAAGTAGGTGAATGGCATCAAATCATAAACAGATCAGACATGCCGTGTCACATTATAGAAATTCAGTACGGTGAGGAAACTAACGAAGAAGATATAGAACGCCTCGAGTACTACAACGGAGAGTAAATTGGAAATGCGAGAACTAAATACCCAGAGAGTATGCGAAATACTAAATGAAGTTGTTGAAATGGAAATGGCTGGAGTAGTACGTTATGCTCACAGTTCACTGATGGTCAGCGGACCTAATAGAATTCCAATAGTCCAGTTTTTACAAGAGCAGGCAAACGAAAGTTTAATGCATGCACTACAAGCAGGAGAATATATCACAGGCTTTGGTGGGCACCCAAGTCAAAAGATTTCTCCAATTGAAGAAAATCACAATCATTCTATTACACAAATTTTAGAAGAAAGTTTAGAGCATGAAAAAAATGCTGTGGCACTGTATAAAAACTTATTAGAAGAAGTTGCTGATGCAAGTATTATGTTGGAAGAATATGCCAGAGGACAAATTGGCATGGAAGAACAGCATGCACTGGAAATTGTAAAAATGTTAAGAGACTACAGTGAATGCGACTAAGTTATAAAGATTGCGGTAAGATAGGTTTTACATGTAGTACGTTTGATTTACTGCATGCAGGACATATCACAATGCTTGAAGAAGCAAAACATCATTGTGATTTTTTAATTGTGGGTTTACAAACAGATCCTACTATAGACAGACCTGATAGCAAAAATCCACCAATACAGAGTTTGGTAGAAAGACAAATACAGTTAGCGGCAGTTAAATATGTTGATGAAATTGTGTGCTATCAAACAGAACAAGATTTAAGAGATTTGCTTCTCACATTACCCATAAACGTCAGAGTTTTAGGTGAGGAGTATCGTGAAAAAGAATTTACAGGTAGAGACATTTGCGAACAACGCAATATTCAACTTGTATTCAATGGCAGAGACCATTCATTCAGCAGTACCAGTTTGAGAAAACGGGTATCAGAAGCCGATAAATCGGTATAACAGAGTATAACACTTTTATGAACATAGTACTTAATTTTCTAGAATCACTTGGACGAAAAAGAGTAATACCAGATAGGTTGACTAACCAACCGTACCTAACACGATATTATCTGTTTTTAAAAGAACGCAAGTGGTTCCCTTTTAATATTTTCTTGCATAACTTTCACAAAGGAGATCCTGATGACTTACATGATCACCCATGGCCTTATTGCACTATTATTTTACGTGGCGGCTATTGGGAGTATACACCTGATGGGAAATACTGGAGAGCCCCGGGTACCATTCGTTTTGCTAGTAGTAGGAGCCTGCATAGGGTTGAGTTGGAACCTGGTGTTGATGTTTGGACACTTTTTATCCCTGGTCCTCAACTAAGGGAATGGGGTTTTGTAGATAATGGCGAATGGAAACAACACGAGCAGTATCTTGCTGAACGATATAAAGGTTAAAAAAGGTTGACTTTGTGTAAAAAAGATGTATAATAGTATTTAATGTGTAAATTTGCACAGAAACTATTAAGTAGAAACTAGGAGGTCATATGACTACAACTACTACAACTGTAACCAAAGAGCAAAAAGTTCTTAATGCTCTTCAAGAAGGTAGAACTCTTTCATCTGCACAGATGAGAAGTTTTTTCGGAACTGGTAACCCACAGGCTGTTATCCAGTCACTTAGATTCAAAGGTTATCCAATCTATTTGAACGAAGTGTCTGACACTAAAGGCAGAACCAGAAACGTTTATCGTTTAGGTACTGCTTCTAGAGCTGTTGTTGCCGCTGGATACAAGGCAATAGCACAAGGAACTGTCTAATCTTAGACACATTCTCCTAATTTGAAAGGACCTTCGGGTCCTTTCTTTTTTTAAAAATCTAAAACACGATCTTTATCTTTTTTATCAAAGTACTTCTGCATTATATCAACTTTCTCTGTTTTAATGCAATCAATGATTATGTTAGTCAAGTCTATATCTCTTTTGACCATGCTCATTTTGATCAAAAGTTCTTGCAAACACTTTTCATAATATTCTAACTCTTGTTCTTTTTGACATTTATCTTTGATAAGATCTGCTATATGTATAATTTTAACGTCTGTATCCTGCATAAAATTACTTATATCATGTAGATTAGTTTCAAATAACATATGTTAATTAAAAAAAGACACAATATATTGTGGAAAAAGGTTGACTCTAGACACTATATGTAGTATTATTAATACATAACTTAACAATTAGGAGAAAATTTATGTTAGATGTTATTAAAAAAACCGCACTTGGATTAGCAATAATTGGTGCAATCGTTGGTGTTAGTTTAGGTTATTCTTACCTAATTAGCCTTTTAAACCTAAGTAAACTTGGACAAGTAGCACTATACTTTGCTCCAGTTACTGTATATCTTGCTTATTTATTGGGAGATATGCGAATGTTTAACAGCAAAAAATAATCAAAAAAAGTGGTAAAAAAAGGTTGACTCGATCAACCTTTTTTAGTATAATATACTTTTAATTAGGGATATGACTAAGAAACAAAAACAACAGATACACAACATAGTGCAATCAATACTAAAGATTGGTGGCACATCATTCTTGTTTATTGGTATGACATTGGCAATGGGTGTAAAGAATAATATACACATTGAAATATATTCATATCTCAGTTTGTTTATTGGCAGTGTATTATTCATAGCACACAGTTTTAGAGCAAACGATCATATGCTATTACTTGTGAGTGTTGCTGGTTTCACACTTGTTGGTAATGTATTCTTAGATACAGAAACTGCCATACAGATTGCAAACGGATATGGTATTGCACTTACAGAAGAGCAAGGATTTTTTGCCAAGTATGGTAATTTGATTGTGAGCATATTGAAGGAGTTGATATAATGACAATGCATCTTGAAAATAGATTGTCTATGATCAATACAAAAAAACGCAAAACAAAAATTACCAAATCTCATATGGCAGAATTGCATCAGCAGTGGTTAGCACATAATAAAAAATACAAACAAAAAAACATGCACGACATGATGTATGATACTTTTGATGATTATATAGACTATTGTTTTGGTAAAACCAAAATGCCAAAAGTCAGTGATCGCAAATCATTCAAACCCTACAAGGCTAACACAACTTGGCGTGATAATATTGAAAAACAAACATATCCAAGTTTGCCAATAAGCCCAATTGATAATGGCAGTGGTCGTAAAAAAGAATCAATGAAGTACACAGGTACACTTGTTAAAGGAATTGCCACCATGCATAAAAGCAATGCAGTACCTGTGATTGATGAACAACATGCAAAAGATATTGCAAGGATGAGACGATGAAAAACCCAATGGAATTATTCATGCTGATTTTTGTGATGTTAATCATGTTGGTTGGAATATATATCAGTTTAGATGCTCAAAAAGATTTGAGAGAAATGAGATACTTTGATTCTGCTGGTACAGAACATGTAACAAACATAGCATGACAAAAGAAGAACTCATAGAACTGATAAACAATCTTCATCCAGAAGATACAAAAGGAGAATTGACAGGTGTATTCATTGGACGACATGGTGAGGTGGTTACCACCGATAGTATCCGCATTGATATGGATGGGGGTCGAGTTATACTGGCTCAAAAGGGATCGGGTGAAGCGGAAACCAACAAGAGGAATTGGCAGAAAGAATTGGAATTTATAAGGAAAAGAAGTGCGAGACGATCATCCTAATTTAAAAAGTAAAATTGTATCAGAACATCATCACGGCGGTAAGCAAGTGGTATACGAATTTAAAAACGGCTATGGTGCAAGTGTAATTAAAACACCATACAGTTATGGTGGTAAGAACGGTAAATGGGAACTGGCATTGTTGAGAGATGGTGAATTGTATTATAACGGTGACTATCCTGATGTCGTAGGGCATCTCAATGATCCAGAAGTTGATAGAGAATTGCAAAAAATCAGTAGGTATTAAATGTCAGAAGAAAACAAAACACCAACACCTGCCAAAGACACTACACCTGAAAAGGGAAAATGGCACGGCGGCAAAGGTAGCACAATCAGAAAAGGCAGTAGTAAAACAGCCTATGATGATGGCTGGGAGAGAATTTTTGGAAAAAAAGACAAAAAAGATTAGAGCAACCATATGTGTGGAATTGCCATACGAGCATGAGTTATTGTGCTATAATGATAAGTTGAACACAGCAATATTGGACAAACTCAAAGATGGCAAGTTTGGATGTATGGTTCAAACAGGATACGATTTAAAAGGTAAAATACCAGTAACAAAATGAAACAAAACGAAAAACCTTATCAAGGGTTAGCATGGTTTGCCACAGTGGTTTTGATACTGGCGGCTAGCCTTGCCAGTTTTGTTCCAGAATTAGAATATCATCACTATGCTTTTATAACTGCTAACACCATTTGGGTAGCAGTAGGCATTATGTGGAAAGAACAAACAGTTTGGGTGCTCAATGGAGGGCTCACTTTAATATATATTTTAGGACTGTTAATTTAGGTTGACAAAATCTTAAAAATATGTATAATTAAAAATGTCAAATAAGACTTAGGGCAATAATGCCCGCTATATGCCGAGTAAGGCGAGGAGGATAGGATTATGACGACACAAACATATGCAGATAAAATTAATGGATTCTTCGGAATAAACACCAGTAATTTTATTTCGCTTCAAAAACGTTTATCAGAAGCACTAGAATTAAACCCTGTGTTTAAAAACATGTTAGATGGTGCTGTTGATGAATTCAAACGTAGAAACAAACAGTGGAAAACATTTTCAGATATGAATTTGTGTTCTGCTATTCCTGTTACATTGGATAAAGTGTTAATTGATACAACACTGCAACGTCCATTGAACATCAGACACATTGTTAAAATACTAAGTTATTTTATGCAAACAATGGTTATGCCCATACAGGTTTATCAGGATCCTAATAGACCCGGATATTATATTGCATGGGACGGTCAACACACAGCAATAGCATTGTATATCATAGCAACAAAAGTATTTGGACTTAGACCAAGTCAAATAGAAATACCAGTTGTTGTGTATTCAACACAAGAAAAGTTAGAAATCAGACGTAACTTTATTTTGTTGAACGGTGATGCCAAAGAACCATTAGATTTTATTGACACTTACAAGCAGATGGTTTATGGTGTTAGAGTTGATGGTGCAACTGACCCAGATTGGTTGAACACTGATAAAAAACAGACTTTTTTGGAAGAAGCAGGACTGTTTGCCACAAACAGTAAATTCGGCGACGAGGACAAGCCGGGTGCATTTACTTTGTTAGCAGACACACTGATGACAAAGAATCTCAGCAAAGCCAAAGATCCTGAAGTTACCAGAATGTTTGCGGAGTATTGGAGTTATTTAAATGAAGAACGTCCAGTACAAGCAAAGGAGGCTAGGCAACTTTACGAATACTTTGATGCTTGTTATCAACAAGGTATCACAGTTGACAGTGATTATATTAGAACTTTTGCAAACTTTACCAAAGAGTTCTTTGAAGCAGACTTCAGCGAAAATGGAATGTTCTGGGATAAAGTAAAGGAAAGTTATTCTAATTGGTATCGAGGTGCTAACAAAGGTAGCCAAGATGTTAATGAACATGGCGAAATAATTGTTAGAGGTTTTACCACAGAATGGAGATGTGGTGGGCCCTTCCTAATTGCCCAAGTTAACAAAAGCACAGAACTCAAAACTCCATCGTTTACTCCAAACAATGGTTACAAACCAAAGGAGTTTGAATTATGGGATTAAGAAATCCTGATAACGACAAGGTTAAAAGTACTGCTCAGTATTTGAGGGAAACCAGAGAATACGCAAACTGTAGGTTAGAAGATTGTGAAAAACCTCTCAGCACTTACGAAGGTCCAGGCAGTAAAATACTTTGTAGACAGCATCAATTGGAATGTGTAGAATATGGCGGTATGGGGAAACCCGACCGCCTTTGGACTTTTTACAGAACTATGGAATGTGTGAAATGCGGATATAATCCAACTGAAGATCCTCAGTTCGATGAAATACCCGACGAGTTTCACAGACTTCGTGTAATGCGAGCAATTATGCATGGTGACCATATACACCTAAAAAGCCAAGGTGGTGCTAATACGAAGGATAACATACAGACATTGTGTGTTAAATGTCATATGATCAAAACATACAGAGAAAAGGATTACTTAGGTGGCAAAAAATAAGGAAATTGAAAATTTTCTCAAAAAGAATCTGATCGATCAAACTTTAGACAGTGTGCTGATTATTTCAGCACCTGCTAACGATGATGCAGATTATGAGTGGATCACTGAAGCAGGTATACACAATGCTCTCAGACCTTTTACAAAATTTTTTGAAGAAGCAGAAATAGATTATCAATACGAAATCAATTGGGGCACTTCTTGGACCAACAAGTTTTCTGCAGATGTATTTTGTGTAAATGTTATAGCAAAATCATCCCATCTTAGAAAACATTGGACAAAAGAAGAAATGATGATGTTCAAGTTAAAATTTAATGACATATTACCTATCACAGATTTGAGAGAACATATAGAAGAAGCATTAAAGGACAAAGATGGAACTAACTAAAAAGGAAAAGTCAGATGCTTTCAAAGAGTCTTTTGGAGATACTTTTTTTGCAACACTGATAAACTTTCCTCTACAATTTATTTTAATCACCATTGCATTTGGTTGGCAACTCACAGCATTTCAAACAACACTGTTTATAACCAGTGTGATGTTTACTATTGCAGTTGCTAGAAAATACTATATTAGACTGTATTTTCATAAAAAATATAAGAAAAAGCAGTACAAAAATAAGTAAAATGTGTTAAATTTTTCTAAAGGCTATTTTTTTGATCTAGATATTGATGCTCCGTTTACAGGAGAAGATATATTTTCTGATGAAGATTGGGATTTTATTTTAAATACAAAACACACACCCGAAAAAAAAATAGAATGGACTAATACTAAAAATCTTTCTTGGCTACTTACACCTTTTTCTTTTATTGGAGATATAGGCTGGATACATTCCACAAAGTTTAAAAGAAAAATCAGAGAATACTGTAATGACACATTTGCAGTTGATATATTGTCTGAACCAGCAAAAACAGGTTTTGGAAAAGTATTGTTTCCTGCCAGTGTTTTAAGATTTGCAAATGATGCTAATTGGCATATGGAAGGTATTGCAGATTACATGAATCTATCTGAACATTTATATTCTTTTTTTAAAGACTATCGTTTAGGATATTGTATAAATTTTAAATTGTTCGGAAGTGATTCAACATCACATACTGAATTTGGTGAACCTGATGAACAAACAATTTCATGGGAAAATGAAAATATAGATTATCTTAACAAACAAAGAAAAGAAGATTATCCTGTTTACGGTTTTGATCCACAGGCATTAATACATCTTGACGGCGAACCAATTTATACAACAAATTTAACCAGATCCGGATTTAACTCTGCATTGGAAGGAGAAAAACATGTTACACTCAAAGCCAAAAGAGAAGGCTACAAAAGTCCGTATGCAATAAATTTAGCAAAATATCATAGAGTACTTATGGATGATGATCAACCTAGAGTCACCCTGAGATTGCATTGTAGTACATCTAAATTATCATTTGAAAACTTGGAAAAACTGCATTTTGAAGGTAAATTGTTAAAAAATTAAAAAAAATTGTAAAAAAAGGTTGATTTTTTGCCAAAAAACACTATAATAATATATGAGTTTAATAAATAAACTTGCATTTTAAAACATACTTGTATGACTTTAGAATGTATGAGGACTCTGCCTATGCAAAATCCTCATGTTGGCCCTGCCAAGACAGGCTCATAAACGGCAACGGTTATGAGCAGTAAGCGAAGTCAGGGAAGGATATAGCAGGACAGGACACACACTAACGAATGCCCTGCTATAAACGACTTTTTAGATCGCCGATAGGGATCTATAAAGATTATTAAAATAAACTTGCTTAAAAAAGGAGATTATTATGGTAAGCAAACAATATCGTATCACCACTGATACACTTTCCCCACTATTTAAAGCCAGTGTCGGCTTCGACAGATTAGTTAACGATTTCTTTAACGAACCTGCATTCAATAACGCAACAGGGTATCCCCCTTATAACATTTCAAAAGATGATAAAGATGTATATGAAATTACTCTTGCAGTAGCAGGGTTTAAAAAGTCTGACATTGAAATCGAACTTGAGGATGGAACACTTAAGATTACTGGAAAATCAGAAGTCTTAAATGAAGGCGAAAGAGAGTTCCTACACAAAGGGATTGCTGAAAGAAACTTTGTGAGAACATTCAAACTTGCTGAGTATGTTGAAGTAAAAGACGCCAAACTGGAAGATGGCATTTTGAGAATTTCTTTATTTAGAAATGTACCAGATGCTATGAAACCACAAAAGATTTCAATCAAGTAATTGTCGTGGTAAATATTGGGGAGAAGGGAGAATTCTTTCTCCCCATTTATATGAGTAACTATGGCAAGTAAGACAACTAAAAAAAGAACAAAGGTATATTTGATCCCTGAAGGTGAAACTAGGGACAGTCATACCTATCATTACACTGCTGAAAAAACCAAAACAATGATTACTGAAAACAGAAAGATACGTCTTAAAAAATATAATCCTGTTAAAAGAAAACATGAATGGTTTGTTGAAGCAAAACTACCACCACACAGTAGATAAATTATGGCTAAAGAAGCAGTAAAACGCAAAGTAAATGTGGAACTTAGATATCCATCTAGATATAATGTTGTGATCTATAATGATGATTACACTCCTATGGATTTTGTGATTAAATTATTAGTTGATATTTTCAATAAGAATATTGATACCGCAAAAGATTTAACCATGTTGGTACACAATAAGGGAAGTGCTGTAGCAGGCACATACAATCACGAAATCGCTGAACAAAAATGCACAGAAGCACTGACTATGAGTAGGATGTCCGGACATCCTTTACAATTAAAAGTTGAACAAGTGTAATGAGCATTGAAAATCTTGATAACAAATCATACAAAGAAGGTTTTAACACAGAAGTAGAAGTTGACAGTTTACCCCCAGGGTTAACTGAACAAACTGTAAAACAAATCAGCCAGATTAAAAATGAACCCAATTGGTTAACAGAGTTTAGATTAAAATCTTTCAAACGTTGGAAAGAAATGTCTGAGCCAGATTGGGCAGAACTAAATTTTCCTAACATAGATTATCAAGCACTAAGTTATTATTCTGCACCAAAATACAGAAGTAAAGACGATATACCACAAGAGATATTAGATACGTTTGAAAAACTAGGTGTACCATTACACGAAAGAGATGCACTTCTTGGTATAGAAAAAGATTCAAAAGTTATTCCCACAGTGGCAGTTGACGCAGTATTTGACAGTGTTAGTATTGCCACAACATTTAAAGCAGAATTAGAAAAGCATGGTATTATATTTTGTAGTATCAGTGAAGCAGTACAACAACACCCAGAACTGGTAAAGCAATACTTAGGAAGTGTTGTGCCCTACACAGACAATTACTTTGCATGTCTTAACAGTGCTGTGTTCACAGATGGTACATTCTGCTATATTCCTAAAGGTGTACGTTGTCCTATGGAACTAAACACATACTTCCGCATAAATGCTCGTAATACAGGACAGTTTGAACGCACACTTATTATTGCCGACGATGATAGTTATGTCAGTTACTTGGAAGGTTGTACTGCTCCGGCATATGATGAGAACACATTACATGCCGCTGTTGTAGAACTTGTAGCACACGACAGAGCAGAGATCAAATATAGCACAGTACAAAACTGGTATCCAGGAGATGAGAATGGTGTTGGTGGTGTATACAATTTTGTAACCAAACGAGCAAGATGTCAAGGCGTAAATTCAAAAGTAAGTTGGACCCAAGTAGAAACTGGATCAGCAGTAACTTGGAAATATCCAAGTTGCGTTCTCAAAGGTGAAGGCAGTGTAGGTGAGTTTTACAGTGTTGCTGTTACCAAAGGCAAACAGCAAGCAGACACAGGCACTAAAATGATACACTTGGGTAAGAATACCAAAAGCACCATTATATCCAAAGGCATCAGTTTTGGTGATAGCACCAACACATACAGAGGAATGGTCAAAGTAAATCCCGGTGCTCACAATGCAAGAAACTATACCAAGTGCGATAGTTTGATGTTACAAGACAGTAGAGCACTTACAATACCATATGTTACTTGTGAAAATAACAGTGCTATTCTAGAGCATGAAGCAAGTGCAGGAAAGATCAGCGAAGAGCAGATGTACTATTTACAAAGTAGAGGACTAACTGAGGACGATGCTATGAATTGTGTTGTGAATGGATTCTGTAAAGATGTATTTCAAAAATTACCATTAGAATTTGCCGCCGAAGCAAACAAACTGTTAGGTGTTACACTGGAAGGTGCTGTAGGATAATTGACACACAACACAAAAGAGTATATAATAACATCATGCTAAAACTTACAAATTTCTCAGTACAAGATATTTTACAAAACATTAATGTTCAATTTGATGAAGGTAAAACATATGTTATTATGGGTAAAAATGGTGTTGGCAAAAGCACACTTATTCACAGTATCATGGGTAGACCTGATTTAGAAACTGAAGGTTCTATAGAATTTTTAGATCAAGATATCTCAGAATTATCTGTTGACGAACGTGCAAGACTAGGAATATTTGTGAGTTTTCAAACACCAGTGTCTATACCGGGTTTGAGTAATTTCCAGTTTATAAAACAATCACTAGATATCAAAATGCCTGAAATGAAGGCTAAACTTGATAATTTCAAAACTCTTAGTTCGCAGATGAATTTACCAGCGGACTGGGACAAAAGAAATTTAAATACTGATGCAAGTGGTGGCGAAAAGAAAAAGAATGAATTAATACAACTGCTAATGCTGGACAAAAAATTTGCAATGTTAGATGAACCAGATAGTGGCTTAGACGTTGATGGTATTAAAACATTAGTAGAACAATTAAATAATTGGAAAAACAAAAACAACACATTGGTTGTTGTTACTCACTACGAACAACTTATTCAAGGATTGAACCCAGATGCAGTAATAGTATTACAAAAAGATACTGTTAAAGTAGGTGATAAAAGTTTGGCAGAACAAATTTTTAACAACGGGTTCGATAATGTATAAAAATTTGTATCTTCAAAATGTTGGTTTAACACCTCAACTGAGTGAGGATACGTTCTATACATTAGAAGAATTATTTGATTACACAACCACAACATTAACTGATAATTTTTTTGATGGATCTGTGTCTCCTAGAAACGAAGTTTTTGTAGATGCATACATTAAAAACATAAATCATTTGAGAAATGTTGGCATGCCCTCAAAACACAATGAGCAATTTAACAATGCCAATCTAAATAAATTACTTGACTTTAACATTTTAATTAATAATAATTTTAATAAAATGCTCAATTATGTTGATGATGATGTTTCTAGTATTTCATATCAATCAAATAGATTAGTGTTTTCAGATGGTGCTGTATACACCAGCAATGATATTAGAGAAAAGAAACCTTTTAATGTGCAAGTTTTAGATTTCATACACAGCAATAAATCTAGACAACAAGAGTACATAAAATTTATTCAACATACAGATAATTTTTCAAATTTAACGTTTGCTTTTTCACCTTTCACAAACATAGTTACCATACCCACAGGTTCTAACGATAAGTTTTACAAGAATCCGCTGTCTATTGAATATAGAAACATAACCGAAGAACCTTATCTAGAATGTAATACCAGTATTATAGATATTCAACACAATCTAAAAGTCAAAATAAATGAATCTGTTAAAGCAACTGCTGGACAAATGAATTTTACCACTTATGTGTTGAGAGAAAACAGCGAATTAATTCTCACTAGAAAATCCACTGACTTAGGTGGATGGAACATTTTCGACAGTGTGTTTATTTGTCACCCTAATAGCAAATTGACTATTGATACAGAAAACAATGGTAGCAGTTATACCCAAGAAAATTTTTATATAAATTCATCTTTTAAAAATGTAGTAAAATTAAAAGGTAGAAACAATATTTTAACAGGAAATAATTTTCATCAATATGTGCACCAAACTAGCAACGATATTGATAATTACAGTAGCATTGATATAAAAAATGTAGGACACACATATGCCAATACCAGTTTCGTAGGAAGATACGACATAGGGGCAATGAGTAGAAATTTTGATGGTAACATGAGCAATCAAAATCTCATGTTAGATAAAGAAACAAAAATGCATACCAGACCAATATTGGACATAAAAACAAAAGAGATAAAGTGTCAACATGGTTGTACTATTAGTAATATCAATGAAGAACAAAAATATTATTTAAACACAAGGGGTATTGAAAAACCCGAACAAATCTTAATAAAGAGTTTCTTATGTTAAAAGTATACAGCAAAGCAAAAAGTATAAAAGAAATAAGAAACTGTTTCCCCAGTTTGGCGTACACAGATTTAACTTATTTGGACAATGCGGCAAGCACTCAAACTGTGGACAGTGCTATAAAAGCAGTCAGTGATTATCATTACAATCATAGAGCCAATGTTCACAGAGGGGACTACGATACTAGCACCATAGCATCTGAACTATACGATGATGCAAGACAACAAATTTCAAAACTGATCAGCAGTGAACTTTTTGAAGTTGCTTTTACTTCTGGTACCACAGATAGTTTGAATATTATAGCAGAACATTTTAAAAATGATGAACGCAAAGTCATTATTACAGAATTAGAACACCACAGCAATATACTACCTTGGTTAAAAACTGGTAGATCTCAAAAAGCCGGCACATTGGTAGTTGTTCCTGCCAGTGATAATGGTGATGTTAGCATAGAAGATTTTACAAATGTCATAAAACAAAATCCAAGTAGTATTGTATCGTTTTTAACACAAAGTAATTTAACTGGAATGTGTTTGCCTTGGCAAGAAATGGTTAGGATAGCCAAAGAGCATGATTGTGAAGTTATACTTGATGTTTGTCAGAGTATTGCTCACAAACCAATCAGTGTAGCACAAAATAATATAGATTGGTTGGCATTCAGTGGTCATAAAATGTTTGCCAGCACAGGAGTTGGGGTAATATTTCATAGAGGCGGATTTTCAAATATAAACACTGCTAATATAGGTGGCGGAACATTGATATTCACGGACTTTGATCATTATGATTTACATGCTGATTTTAGAAGAGTAGAAGCAGGTACACCAAACGTTGCTGGAGTTCACAGTATTGGCGCCGCGGCAAAATGGATACAAGAAATAGGCTATAAAGACATTCAAGAATGTGAAGCAGAATTTTTTAATATGTTAGAAGACAAGGGACTATTTGAAATTGAACAGTTGAAATTGATAGGCTCTCAAACACCTAGAAGTGTTTACAGTTTTGTTACAGATATAAATCCCAGTGACATTGCCGGATACCTCAATTTTGAAAAAGTGTGTGTTAGAACTGGGCATTTATGTGCTAGTCCTGCTAGTAGAAGGTATAATAAAAACAATACTGGTGTTTTAAGAATTAGTTCTGCCCCATATAATGATGAACATGACTGTGTAAAATTAGTAGAGGGATTATGGAAAGCACTGGAAAAACTGACATCCAAGATCAACTAATTGATGCAGTTATAGCAAATCTTAGGCGAGTATACGATCCTGAAATCAATCTCAACGTGTATGATTTAGGATTGATATACAACGTTCATGTAAATGCAGAATTAGACTGTGTGGTGTTGATGACATTAACGTCACCTAATTGCCCAGCGGCAGAAATATTGCCTATGGAAATAGAATTTGCAACAAGAGCAGTACAAGGGATAAACCAAGTAAAAGTAACTTTAACATTTGACCCTCCTTGGAATCCTGATACAATGATAAGTGATGAGGGCAAATATCAATTGGGAATATTGTAATGACCAGAAAGGTACCATCATATAGTACAAAACTAGATGATGTAATTATTGAAACTGACAAAGGCAAAGAGTTTTCTGTTGGCGAAATCAAACATTCTAAAAAAATTCAAAAAAGTGTTACCCCAAAGCAAGATCTAAGTTGGTATATCAAATGGATAAGCAGTGTGTTTATTCTTTGCAGTATGAGTATCAGAGGAGTACAAGGTCTACAGGTATATGACTTAATGCTCAGCCTGGTTGGTGTTATAGGCTGGATGTGGGTTGGATTTTTATGGAAAGATAGGGCACTTATACTATTAAATGGTGTAGGCATAGTGTTATTTGTAAATACACTATTAAGGGATTATTTGATTTAATGTTAGACGTTAGAGCATTACAAACTACTCACGGAGAGATAATAGATCTTGCTGATCCAAACCTTGATCAATTCAAAATGTGGCAAGTGCCCAGCAACTTGTCAAATACAAAGCATTCTTTGGTGATGTCCAATGATCCTTTCTTTATGTTAAGAGGTTACACTCAAAGATATTTTCATGAACAAGGCAAAGATTTTAAAAAATTAATTGCTGTAGATTTTTTTATACCCACAACAGGCTATTCCAATTTTGACAGTGGTGGTAATCTTGTTATAGATTGGAGTTTGAGGGATCAACAATTAGAGTTTTTGATAAGTTTTTTTGAAAATTTTGAAGATATAAACAAAGATTTAGTATTAAGTTTTTGTGATGAAAGTCCTCACCTAAAAGATATTTTGGAAACATTATATTCTTTAATGGCACTGTATGATATTCCAGAACATAGAATTATGATCATGGGTCATAATTTTGCTGGTCAAGAAATTATAAATCAATATGCCAAGGACAACGGAGAAGTTCCTTTAAAATACATTGTGGCTTGGTGGATGCTAGGACATCTAAATTGTGATCATGTAGAAAAAATAGTGCAGAATAAACAATCATTTAATTTGAATGAAAGAAACAGTGGCAAACACAAACTACAGTCAGTTGACATGAGTCCTAAACAAAATACATTTATATTTCTAAATCGAAGAGAAACTGGAAATAGATTGGCATTGGCATGGCTGTTGTGGGAAAGAACAATCAAAGCATATCATAACATAATCAGCGTTTGTCCTCCATTAAGATTATTTGGTATAGATCCTAACAGACCAGATAAAACAGACAGTGAAGGAGAAATAAGAAATCACTACACTGAAATATTTTTTAAAACATTGTTTAAAAATCTACACCCAGAAGCAGTGTCGTACATAGATCAAGACATGGTGAATAGATTTATTGAAGAAATGCGAGTGGGTAAAACACTACCAGGCGATCACATGTTTATAGGCGACACAGAGTCAAAACATATACCGCAGGATAATGATGCATATATTTGGTTAACCTGTGAAAGCACTAGTGAATTAGCAGAAAAGAATTTGTTTTTTACAGAGAAAGTTTTAAAACCTATGGTATATGGACAAGCACTTGTGGTTTTTGCCCAACCCGGGTTTTTAAAAGCATTCAAGCAATTAGGTTTTTATACACTTGCTGATGATTTAGGTATAGATGAAAGTTATGATGACATTGAAAACGATGCTGAAAGACTAAAGTTTATCGCAGATCAAATGGAACAGATATCAACTGTACCATTGTTAGATCTACATCAGAGATATTTACAGTGTGAACAAAAAATTAAACACAACAAAAAAATGATGTTCAGTATGCTTTCAAACATTAGTAATAATTTTATTCAGAATCAAAGTGAATTTATAGTAAACAGTATTTGCAGTCGAGGATTTGTAAATACCAGTTCACAAGCATTAGAAATTTACAAGAATCTTTTTAATTTAAAATTGATAGAAGATAATTAAACACACAATAATGGAGATTTTAACATGGCAGTAGAAATGACGATCCCTAATATCACATTTCATAAAAGAGCAATTCCAGCAGGACAAACTGACTACGATTGGGTAGTAGAAACCAGCGAAGATTTATTTAAAGACAAAAGAGTAGTGTTATTTGCATTACCCGGTGCATTTACACCTACTTGTTCTAGTACACATTTACCTGGGTACGAAGCAAGTTACGACAAAATTTTATCCCAGGATGTTGATGAAGTTTACTGTTTGAGTGTTAACGACAGTTTTGTAATGAATGCTTGGTTCGATCATTTAGGTATTACAAATGTAAAACCTATTGCAGATGGCAATGGCGCCTTTACTAGACAAATGGGTATGCTAGTTAAAAAAGAAGCAGTTGATTTTGGTTATAGAAGTCAACGATATTCTATGGTTGTTGACAATGGTAGAATTGAAATGATTTTTGTTGAAGAAGGTAAAGAAGATAATTTTGCTGGCGACCCTTTCGAAATCAGTGATGCGACCACTATGCTTTCATATCTTGAAGGTGTAAAAGATGTTCGCAGAGAAGAAATAGCAAGATTTGAACAAAATGACCAAGAAAATACAACTAATTCTTGAAAGTGAAACAGGAACCAAACAAGAAAAATTAGAGTGGGATCTTTATGATACTCACTCTGCCTTAAAGGTTTATAATCTTTTAGAATACACAAAACCTGCTAGTACTTTATTTGGGCGTATAGATGTACGACAAAAGAAAACTGAGCAAACCACACTAAAACTAGCAGAAGAGATGAATTGGGTCATCGATGAAGTAAATGCAGAATGTGATGGATGCGAGATTGACCTAGAATTAAAATTAGATTTGAATGTTCCTCCACATGAACAAGTTAAAAAATTAAACACACTTCACGAAATATTTCAACTGTATACAGAAAAACATGGTACAGGCATAAATCGAACACAAGAACTGTTGGAACGAGTAAACATTCTTGTACACATGCTTGAAGCAGGTCCTGTGGAAATAGATCAAGTTTTTATAGTTGCAAAACAAGAAGGCCCTAAACCCACTGAATTAGATTTAGAAATGACTGATGAAGATCATTTAGAACGCAAACCACATGCTCTTTGGGGTGTACTGGAAATGGATTATGCCACTGTGGGCAAAGATTTGGGTGCTTGTTTTTGGACAGACGACAGTGAATTAGTTGCTAGTGGTGAACTTAGACAGCAACTGAATCTCAATGCTGGTATTGCCGCAAACTTTATGACAGGCCCGGAAATGAAGCCAACGCCTGATGTAGATGACTTTAAAATGCAAGAGTTTTACAGTTGGTGTGAATCTAATGGATTGGCACAATACATTGATTATAAACAACCTATTTATAGACTGGGTAGAATGCGTTTAGGTGAACTAGTGGGCGAATACAGTATCCAAGATATACAAAACATAGTTATAGAATATCCTACAATAACGGATATACTCACTATAAATGATAAATAACAATACAATTTAGGAGTTTACAATGACAGATTTTGTCCTACCAACACTGGAAGATATGCAAGCATTTGATTTAACATCTCTCACAATAAGTGATTCTGATGTTGGATTGTTAACTGCATGGCAAGGTGCTATTATTAAAAATTTAGTTGATCAAATGAGTGCTGATGAAATAGTTCATATTAGATCACCATTCACAGCCACAGGTAAAACAGAAAAATTTATTTTAGACAATATTGCTAATTCTAGTAATTTACCAAATATTGTTACCTCAGATCGATTTCAGAATGAAGTATTAGACTGTAGCCAATTTAACACATTAACTGGCAATCATGCTAAAGTTTTTAAATTTCTAATGCCTGCTCTAAGTGTATTAACAAATGATGAAGGGGATATTACTTCAGCATCTATTGAAATTACAGATGAATACAGAGGATCGAATGCTCCCGAAACTGGTGTAGCAACAGCAGACTTTAGCACAACTCCAACAGCAATGAGCAGTGCTCAACTATCAAGTTTTAACTTTGATAAAAATATCAACAAATCTAAAGTTTTAAATGCATCAGGTGATGCATTAGGTAGTGCAGATGATGATTTTGCTTTTGATTTGGGTATAGCATATAATAATCCAATGGGTATGGGTTACCCTGAATGGGAAGATTATGCTAAATTGACGCATGTTGTTTCAATGTATAACAATTTGCCTGTAAATGGTGCGTTGATTGTGTTCAGTTACAATCTAGGCGGAGTAATTACAGCGGCTCACAGTTTAATGAATGCTTTAAATACCACAGGTAGATCTTACGAATATACCAGATACAGACCTAGTGAAGATGTATCTTTTGATACAATAGTATTTAAAAAACTATCTGTTTAGATTTTATCACAAAATATAAAACTCCTGTTTTAAAACTTATAAATAGTTGACAGGAGTTTTTTTATGTCTTTTTTTACACCATTATTAGAAAAAGAAATTCGAGCAATAGATGTTGGATTATTTGAGTGGGACGATCTAATGGATGGCACTTTAACATTAGAACAAGGTGCTGTTCTTAAACATTTTATAGATCAAATGACATCTGATCAAACTGTGTTATTAAGAGAACAATTAACAGGTACAGGCAAAACTGCTAAATTTTTAATAGACAACATAGCAGATCAAAACAATTTGCCATATATAATTTCTCAAGACACATTCGTTAATACCTTTTTATACTGTGATGATTTTTTTGAAAATGTAGAAGATCATCCTAAAGTTTTTCAAAATCCTCAACCTGCACCCGAAATAAATTATGATATGGCAGGTAATCCTGTTTCTACGCAAACAACTTTTCCTGATGGAAGAATTCTCACTGTAGATTTAACTAATCCTCCCCCAGAAAGAACTCAAGAAGAATTGGGTAGTTTTTATACTGACAGTGTTATGAATCCTAGTCTAATGGTTAATTCTAATGGTGACGCATACGGTAATGCTGATGATGATTTCAAAGTTGATCTTGCAGTGTATTTTCCTTTTCCTGTAAGTTTAGGATTTCCAGAACACGAAAAAGACGGCATATGTGTAGCAATGGCTACAATGTACAACAGGTTAAAGCCAGGTGGTGTTCTTTTGGTATTTGATAATCATTTTCCAAAAGTGGATAAATCTATTTGGAAAATGTTAGAAGCAGTATGCAAAACTAATAATGTTAAAGATCCTTATGCTGATGATAGATTTTCTTTTGCACTTAACAGTGAATTAGACAACACTGGGTACTGGAAAGCAATCGCAATTCAACGAAACTTTTAAAAACAGGAAATAAATATTTTTATGAAATTAGCAATCACAGGTGTTGGTATGGTATCTCCTCTTGGCAATAATATTGAGGAGAATGTGAAAAATTTAAGAGATCTACAAATACCATTACAAGACTACAGACCACAAGGTCATTTCAGTGACTGGATTCTCAAAGTAGAAAAAGCATTTCACTGTAACTATGATGATGTAGACACAGATCATCTCATAAAACAAAAAGACAAAAAGTGGATTGATCCTACCGTTGTTACCAGCATGATAGCAGTAGACGAGGCTGTTAAACAAAGTGGTTTAGACTTCCCAGACAACACACCTGTTTTTGTAGGAACTATCAGAGGTGGTGCACCAAACCTTGCGAGGTATGGACAAATACTACACAATCAACGCAGTAAAGTTCATCCACAAATACTGTTGAGCAGTAGTCATGAATATGTTAGTAACCATATCAGTAGTCATTATAAATGGCATGGAATAAGCATGGGTACTAGTGGTACTTGTGTTAGTGGTGTACAAGCATTAGACATTGCCAAAAAGTACATGCAAACTGAAGGATATACATGTGCTATTGTGGGCGGCACAGATTTTATGACCAGTTCTATGAGCACCATATACTTTCAACTGTTAGGTGCTATTTCACCAACAGGTAGAAGTGTACCATGGGACGAAAGCAGAGATGGTTTTGTGATGGGAGAAGGTTCGGTGTATTTGGTAGTAGAACCTTTAGAACTTGCAGAAGCCAGAGGTGCTAACATACGTTGGATTGTTGATGGTGTTGCTATTGCAAATGATGGTGCCCACGCAACACAACCAGATTTAGAAGGCACTGGTGCTAGAATAGCAATAGACAGTGTACTAAAACAAACAGGTAAAACTCCTAGTGACTATCCTGTACTTAATGCTCATGCTACTAGCACACCATTTGGTGACCCTGTAGAATATAACGTGTTGAAAGATTATTTTGCAGAGGGAAGTTACTTGTACGGTAATAAAGGACAAGTGGGCCATTTGATGGGTGCTAGTGGACTTGCAGAAGTTGTATTAGGTGCAGAAGCAATGATTAATGGTTTTGTACCGGCTAATGCAGGACTTGAAAAACCATTCACACAAGATGGGCATTTCAATTTGAACAAGCAAGTTGTAGACAAACAGTATAACAGATTTTTTAAAACCAGTTTTGGTTTTGGTGGACGTAGTGCCGCAGTAAGTATAACAAATGAAAGATAAATTTGTCAGTGCATTCATGGATTGTGCAGAGAGGTTTGCACAATTAAGTAGTGCCAAGCGAGCCAAAGTGGGTGCAATCATTGTGAAAGACAATCGCATTATCAGCATTGGTTACAATGGCATGCCAACTGGTTGGACAAATGAATGCGAAACTGTGGAAACTTGGAATGATGTCCCCCACATGCGAGGTGAGTATGAAAAAATGGGTGCTAAATTTCATGAATCTCCTCACGGTAGCACTTGGAGCATCCTTAAATCTAAACCAGAAGTATTACATGCAGAAACTAATGCCATTGCCAAAGTAGCACAAAGTTCAGAAAGTTGTAAAGATGCTGTATTATTTTGTACTCATGCACCATGCATTGAATGTGCAAAACTTATTCATCAAAGTGGTATAAGCAAAGTTTACTACAAAATTGAATACAATGCCGCAAAAGGATCTGGTATAGACTTCTTACAAAACAGCGGTGTTTTGGTTGAAAAAGTTTAAATTTTTATTGACAAACACACATTTTTAAGTTAAAATAACAGTATGAAAAAGTCTAAAACACAAATGACAAAAGCAGAATTAATAGAACTGCTTAAACAAAAAGAAGAAGAAATACGGTCTTTAAAAGCAGATCTCGATAATATCAACAAAGATAGAATTGAGGTAGACACCATTGTCACTGACAAAGACACAAGTTTTATTATAGCAAGCCTTAACTCAAGAGTTAAAAAATTAGAAGAAAAACTCGCTATCAAAGAGGAACAAGAATGAAAAAGGTATTTGTGTATGGCACGTTAAAAAGTGGCGGGAAAGTTCGAGGACTAGATCAGTTTCCTGGTGCAAGTATAGTGGGCAAAGCAACCACTACTTATCCAGATTATGATATGGTTGATTTAGGTTCTTTTCCTGCTGTACTGCTAAACGGTGAAAAATATATTCAAGGTGAAGTTTGGGAAGTAAACGAACAAACAATGTTGGAATTAGACATGATTGAAGGATACCCAGATTTTTATAACAAACAGATGGTTGATACATCTCAAGGCAGAGCATTTATGTATTTTATGAAATCAGCACGAGGTTATGCTGTGGGTACAGAATCCACAAACATAGAGGAAGTAAACAACACACTTACTTGGAAATTATGATAGAAAAATTTATAATAACAACTTTATTAATACTATGGGCTGAAAAACAATTGGAACCACCTCCTGTTGTTGTGCCTGCTATTGAGGAAGGTGTTAAAGCAGTAGAAGTAAGAGAAGTGCCTAAAGATGCAGTCAATGTATCAGAAGTTATGGCACTCAAAGAAGTTTTAGAAAAAGTCGTAGACTTACAAAAGAAAGAAGGCGAACAATAATGTCAGACAATCCATTAAATCCAGATCATCCATTGCATCAAACTGTGGACCCTAGATACTATATAGAAAATATTAGACAGTGGCATCATGATAGAAATCTTATTGATGGTGCAACTGACAAAGATCAATTGGCAAAACTTATTCAAGAAATGGGCGAGTTAAGTGATAATATCTGCAAAGGCAAAGACATTGCAGATGATATCGGTGATATGATTGTGGTATTGATTAATATTGCAGAACGCAATAATTTAACCATAGCACAGTGTTTATCAAAAGCCTGGTACGATATCAAAGATCGTAAAGGCAAAATGGTAGATGGTGTATTTGTTAAAGAAGGAGATTTGTAATGTCAACATTTTTATTAATTTTATTTGGTATAATTTTAGGATGGTTGATTCCACGTCCTTGGGTTATACGAGATGTTGAAGAAAGATTTATTGGTCCAATCAAACAAAAGATTCCTGTCAAATACAGGTGGTGGTTGCCTTAATGAGGATCGAATCAGATATCAAGTTAGATTATAATGATGTGCTACTTAGGCCCAAACGCAGTACCATGGGAAGTAGAAAAGAAGTAGATTTACATCGAACATACAAATTTAGAAACAGCGGACAAGAGTATACTGGCATTCCAATTATGGCGTCAAACATGGATGGTGTTGGCACTTTTGAAATGGCTGAAAGTTTAGCAAAAAAAGGCATGTTTACTGTTTTAACTAAAGAATATACGCCCGCTGACATTTGGAATTGGATAGGCAACCATGTAAACAAACCAGACATGATCAAGCACACAGCGGTGTCTACGGGCATCACAGACTTAGATGATGAACGTATAGATGCTACACTCAAACTATCCAGAAGTATAAAATATGTGTGTATAGATGTTGCTAATGGTTACAGTGAAAGATTTTTAGACTATGTTGCACGTTTCAGAGATAGACATCCTGAAGTGGTTATTATTGCTGGCAATGTTGTAACAGCAGACATAACAGAAGAATTAATTTTAAAAGGAGCAGACATTGTTAAAGTGGGTATTGGGCCTGGTAGTGTCTGTACTACTCGTATTAAGACTGGGGTTGGATATCCTCAACTCTCAGCAGTCATTGAATGTGCCGATGCCGCTCATGGTCTTGGTGGACACATCATTGCTGATGGGGGTTGTACTAGTGCTGGAGATGTGGTAAAAGCATTTGGCGCCGGAGCAGATTTCGTTATGCTTGGAGGCATGATGGCAGGTTGCGATGAAGGCGGCGGCGAAATAGAAAACGGCAAAGTAAAATTTTATGGAATGAGCAGTACAGAGGCACAAGAGAAACATGGTGGTACAAAAGATTATAGAGCAAGTGAAGGCAGAGTTGTTGAAATACCTTACAAAGGCCCAGTCAGTGACGTTGTTACAGACATACTTGGAGGTTTGCGTAGTGGTTGTACTTATGTTGGTGCAAAAACACTGAAACAACTCAGCAAGTGTACAACTTTTATAAGAACAAACAGTGGTAGAACACACAATAATGTATTTGAAAACTTTACAACTGGAGAATAAAATTGGCTAATTACAGTGTAACAGTACCTTTTCCTAAAGGCGATAGTTTAAAAACTAAAAACGGCTGTGTTTTGTATGACGTTCAAATGGTGGTTGCTGATGGTTGGGCAACATTTATGGCAGATGTTAATACTCCTGAAGAATTCGAAGAAACATTAATTAATTCTATAGAAGGAATGCCTTTAGATATTAAAGCAGTAGAGGCATGGTAAAAACAAAACTCGAACCACATAATGATCGAGTTTATTATAATAAGGAAGGTATGATTATTCCAAACAGTGAAAAAGCATGTCACATCATATGGGAACTTTCATGTGAAATGAATAACCCACGCAATGATGGTTGGACAGGATCAGATATGAAAAAACGTCTTTGGGACATCAAGATGGCAGTAGACAAAGCATTGATAAATGCTCCTGACTATGTTGGTGAGCCAGCATACGAAGACATTTATATTATGGAAAAACTCAAAGGCAATGTGTAATGCTTAAATTAGGCATAATTGGTAAAGGTTTTGTTGGAACAGCAGTGTCAAATGGATTTGACAACAATGTAAAGCAATTTATTGTTGATCCTAAAGTAAACAATAACACAATAAAAGACCTTGTAAAATTTAGTCCCAGTATCACATTTGTGTGTGTGCCTACTCCTATTGCAGATGATGGCAGTTGTGATACTACCATTGCAAATGATGTACTACACAACTTACATAAACAAGAATATAAAGGTGTAGTTGTTATCAAGAGTACCATTATACCAGATTATTTACACGAGTTCAAACGTAATTTTGATTTGAAAATAGTTTACAATCCTGAATTCCTCACAGAAGCAAACGCCGATGAAGATTTTAAAAATCCCCCTTTTCAGGTGTTTGGTGGTAAATGGCGAGATTGTGAAGTAGTTGAGAAAGCATATCTTAGACACAGTTCAGTTAGAATTGTGCCCACATTCAAAGTAGATCTTACCACAGCAAGCCTATTGAAATACACCATCAACAGTTGGCTAGCAACCAAAGTGATATTTTTTAACGAGTTATATGCATTACACCAAAATGGTAGTAGTGCTGTACCTTGGGAACAGTTTACAGATATGTTGAGCAGAGATCCTAGAATAGGAAATAGTCACATGAAAGTTCCAGGTCCAGATGGACAATTTGGATTTGGTGGACATTGTTTCCCCAAAGATACCCAAGCATTAATTCATTATGCAGATTCTAAAAATTTAGATCTCAGTGTTCTTAAAAAAGCAGTTAAAACAAACTCCAAAATTAGATAAATACTATTGTCTATACGCAAGACGAAACTAGATACAATGCGTAGCAAAACGGGTTTAGACACCCTAGACGGAGAAAAAAATGTTTAAAAGTATGCTGAAAAAGGCTATTCACAAGAGCCAGCACGTTCAACGTAACTGGGACCTTTCAAAATCAATTCCACAAGAAGATTTAGATATTATTGCAGAAGCAGTAACTGGTGCTCCTAGCAAGCAGAACGTCACGTTCTTCAAGCCTTATTTTATCACAGACAGAAAAAAGATTGAAGCAGTTCACAGACTTACCAAAGGTTTTTACATCGAAGATGGTAAACAAGGTGGTAAAGCACCTAACGGTAATAGGTTAACTACTAATACTCAAACTCTTGCTAATTTGTTGATTGTATTTGCAGAAGACTGGAAAGAGGAAGATGCAAAAAACAAAACAGATATTAGTTGGGAAGGCGAAACAATGGAAAAAGATCGTTTAACAGCAGTTGGTGTTGCGGCAGGTTATGTTAACATGACAGCGGCACTGATGGGCTACGGCACAGGATGTTGTAGTTGTTGCGATAAAGGTGAAATCCAAAGAACACTTGGATTACCAACAAAACCACTTCTACTTATGGGTGTGGGTTTTCCAGATGAAAGCAAGCCAAGAAGACAACATCATGTTAATTCTGATCTTGTATTCCCAACAAAGAGAAAAAACATTGAAGTAACATATCTTTAATAGTTGGTAACAACGAAAAAGGCATCGTAAGGTGCCTTTTTTTATGACTTTGTTTTTTCAATATATGTAAATACAAGCATGCAAAAACTTTTTTGGCATCTAGCAAAAAGTCGTGGTACTGAAACACTCACTAATATTTACACTGGGCAAGAATATATGCACAGAGTTTTTCTTGGCAAGCAAAAGTTTCAAAAAGGTATTGCGGGAGATTACGGTGCAGGAAGAGTATGCTTAAATTTAATATTGGGCAGTGATTTGCCAGTAGAGCATAATCATCCTTGGGGGTACTTCACACTCATACTGTCGGGAGGATACTATGAGATCAGAGGTGAAGAAAGAAAATGGAGAGGTCCTGGTTGGTTTGCAATTAGGTCCCATAATGATTTCCATAGAGTTGAAATACCCGAAGGTGGTCATGCTCTAACTTTTTTCATAAAAGGCAAACATGGTAAAATGGGATCGTTTTTTATGGATCAAGGCAAACCTACCAAAGATTTAAAATTCTGGTTACGCAGAGGTGTAAGCAGAGAACAAATTGGAGCGATGATTAAATACAAATCGCCCCAGGAGATACAAAATGAGTATGATAGATAATATTTTAGCAATCACACCAGGATCAGGTGAACCTATTGAAGATTGGTTTATATTAAAATTAGAAAGATTAGTTGATGCTGGAGTCTATCCTAATAGACCTACATTAAGCAAAATAACAGAATCTATTATCAGTGAATTAACATCCTACAAAGATAAACACGGTATAGAAGATGTAGTGATTGGCATGAGTGGTGGTGTGGATAGTGCATTAACAGCCGCATTATTTAAACAAGCAGGTTGGATTGTGCATGGAGTAACATTACCTATACATCAAAAAGAAGAAGAAACTGCTAGAGGTATTGAAAACATTGATGCACTTAGATTAGAAAGACACAATTTTGACCTAAGCGAACAATTTGACAACATGCAAAAATTCCTAGGAGAATTTGAAACAACATACAAAGGTATGCAAAGACAAGGTAATATAAGAGCAAGGTTAAGAATGACAACATTGTATAATCTTGCACACAAAGTGAATGGTTGCGTAGGCAGTACCGATAACTTCAGTGAACTTGCCGCAGGCTTTTGGACATTGCATGGCGATGTAGGTGATATTGCACCTATTCAATCTCTTAGCAAAAGTTGGGAAGTTCCTGCTATTGCAGATATGGTGGGCGTACCTCAAGCAACAGTTACAGCAGTGCCCACAGACGGATTAGGTATTACTAACAGTGATGCAGATCAGTTAGGAATGAGTTACTTGGAATTTGATATATTGTTATTTGAAATGCTTACATTATCAAAAATCACAAGTGAATCATTAACTACTTACATAAATAGTATAGAAGATTTAAAAATAAAAGAAAAGGCAAGGCTCGTAGCAGATAGAATAAAATTTACTGCATACAAAAGAGCAAACCCTTTCAATTTAAGTCATCCTATTTTTAGTAATAGATTTGAAAAATTAC
>Ga0181590_10000727_pt1 | contig 27083 bp, 26 predicted proteins | sample 071ome_34_FD_132446 | JGI IMG/M metagenome (GOLD analysis project Ga0181590, IMG submission 132446) | Coastal salt marsh microbial communities from the Groves Creek Marsh, Skidaway Island, Georgia - 071411BT metaG (megahit assembly) | ecosystem: Environmental > Aquatic > Marine > Intertidal...
ACAAAAGGAACATTCACTTTGTTTTCAATAAAATCCTCAGATATTGATTCCATTTTATAGTGTTTCCCTTTCATAAATAAATACTCTCCTTCAGGGCAAATAAGATGGGCAGTCAATTTTTTAGTATCCTCAAAAGTTGCAAAGGCTCTGGAAACAATTTGATTGAAACACTCATTGGTGTTATATGCTTCAACCCGATCATTAACAACATTGAAATTTTCCAGACCAAGATTTAACTTAGCATGCTCCATAAATCGACACTTTTTTCCAACAGAGTCGATCGAAGTCACGCTAACATCATCTCTCATAAGAGCAATGACAATTCCTGGCAGTCCAGCGCCACTTCCGACGTCTAATATTTTCCCTTTTTTTATAAAACTCAAAACGGATAAACTATCAAGAAGGTGTTTTTTAACCCCCTCAGAGGGATTGTCAATAGCGGTTAAATTATGGACCTTGTTCCACTTAAGAAGTAATTCCAAGTAGTTAACTAATTGCTCAATTTTCTGTTGGGATATTGTTAAACCTAACTGAGAAGCACCTTCAGTAAGTATTTGATGCTCTTCTTGAAATTCGTCGGACAAGGGCTAGTTTTAATATATTAATATGACAAAATTTTAGCCTAGTTGGTCGAATATCTCTAATTTATATACTTTCTAGTTTCTTATAAATCAGAGTATATAAAAACATATAAAAGAAAGCATAACTGATTAAGATATCTTGATCCATATAAAATAAGATTGCTGGAAGTATTGAAATCAATGCTAGAGCCCAAATGAGAATTGATGTTATTGAGTTGCAAAAATTTCGATTTTTTGCAAAACACCTCTGGTTAGTTATTTTCTTGTAAATCAATGAATGAAGGTGATTTGAATCAGGTAGCATTGCTGCTTTTTTATAATTTATCTTCCTTCGGTAAATTGAAAATACCGTCTCATACAAAGGATACAAGACTATTAGAAGCATAAACCAGTGCGATACTTCTTCATTTCTTATTCCGAGCAATAATCCAGTTGTACCCATAATCAAGCCAATAAAGTAAGCACCCATATCCCCTGTGAATACTTTTCCAAAAGGAAAGTTCGCTAGAAATAAAATAAAAATTGATCCTGCCAATTTCAAATATAAATCTACCAAGAAGGAATCACCGATTTGCGAAGCAATATATGCTAAAGCTAAAAACACAATTAGAGAAAAACCCAGCATCAAGCCGTTAAATCCATCTATGATATTAATAGAATTAATGAGCCCGACCAAAACAAGCAATGTAAAAACGAAGCTGATTAATGGATTAGCAAGTAGACTATCAGCAAATCCAATATTTAATGAATAGACCCCGATATCCATCAGAAAAAACACACCTGAAACAGATAAACACATTGCTAAAATTCTCAATGAAGGGGGAACTTTAATATCAATATCCTCGAAAAACCCAATAATTAAAATTGACATAGATACTATAAAAAACTCATTAAGAAAGTGTTCATCTATAGAGGACAAAAAAAATAAAACACCTGTGATAACTGCAATCCCGCCGAACCTTGATGTTGGACTATTGTGAGAATCCTGAACATTATTTGTGCCTTTAAAAACCAAATTGTTTCTAAAGAATAAGATAATAATTAAAGTTAAAGCGGTAATAAAGAGACTCAATTAGCTATTAAAAAGTTTTAATTTTTGTTTATTATAAATTGTTATCTCTCAAAATGACCCTTATTCTAAATTGTTAGCCATAGACAAATTATCGTCTCTACCCATCTAAAGTGTCATTCATAGTGAATTCTTCAATTAAATCAGATCGGTAAAAAATTGCAGTAAGATAAGCAAATAAAGCCTGGGTATGATGTCCCCATAAGTAAGAATCATAAAAACTAATCAAAATAAAGAAAAGAGGCAAAACGAAAGCCATTGCCCTAAAACTATAACCATTTGGCATCAATTTTGCTGCTCTCATTTGCTGATAAAACATATTAAAGTAAACTAAGAAACCTACAATGCCAAATTGCACCAATATCAGTGCATGATTAGAATGCGGATTAGTAGTTTTAAATACTAACCCCTCAGAGTTTTCAACATATTCATTGAAAATATTTTCAAATGAACCTGTCCCATAACCATATACTGGACTCTCTTTGAGTAAATTGAGAGAGTGTTGATTAAAATACAAACGAATACCTACTGAGGTGTCTATGGTTCCAGAATGACTCTGAGCCGTATCTTGATATTTTGTTACATCACTTACAGCCTCTATAGCTCTTTTCTTAAAAACCGGACTTGTATTCCATGCAATTATCAGAATAAGCATAAGTGAAATAACCATACCAAAAAGTCCACGTATATTACTCCTAAGATAATAATAACTCATAGAGAGCCAAATAAATATGAAACCTACCTGACCCGCTCTACCGCCAGTCATAAACATATTTACAATCATAGTTACAAGAAAAATGATTGCGATTACAAGCCTTATACCTTTATACTGTCCAGCAAGCAATGTAGTTAATAAAAGACCTACGGAAATTGCCAGGAATGGGTTGTATGAAATATGGCCAATTGGCAACAAGAAGTCTCCATACAAACCATTGAGATATGCCTCCCATATGCTAAAAATATTGTAATAGACATATAACTCTGCTAACATCATCCCAATGACAAATGCATACACGCCTTTTCTAGCGATATCTCTGTCAATTGCCACCGCAAGAATGGGAATAGCCCAAACCATCCATGATTTATGCCAATTAATCGATTGTACCTCAAGCCAGTAAAACCCTACCATATGTAATATGAAAAATAAAATAAAGGATTGAAATAGAGGTTTCTTAATACTGTTATAAATCTTATGATAGCTAGAAATATCTAAAAGAGTTAGAACAATCAGCAAAGACATAAATATAGATATAGCTGCAGCTGAAAATGGGAGCAAAAACCCTAGAGCCAGAAAAAGAAAATTTCTAAATTTAAGATTTATTTCCTGGTACATAATGAATGTACAAAATAACTACTTCCTGGAGAAGTAGTCTTTGATAGCTACCAAAAACAACCCAAATATTAAACCAGTCATCGCTCCTAGAAAGATTATTAAAGACTTATTCATCGAGACTAGTTTAGGGATAGTCGGTACATCAATTCTATATAGATATTTATCTTTAAGAAAATTTAATAACATTTTATTTTTTCTCTCAGATTCATCTAAAGATGCCGCGAGAGTGTAGTTGATATTTTTTTGTGCTAAAAGCCGCGATTGATGTATAAGATTATTATCAAGATTTATAGTTTTTATAAGATCTTTTGTGACCAAAGAGTTTAAGAAATTTAAATAATTTTTATAATCCAGAATTTTCTTAATGTTATTAGAATAAATTATTATTTTAGATTCATCATCATTACTATCTTTGTATTCATTTGTAAAAAGTACCTCCAAGTTGGATTTATCTTTCTCAAAGAAATTATCTTGATATTTTGATTCCCTAGAAAAGTCTGAATAAGAGATAGATTGGCTTTTCGTAGTTTGTTTCCACTGATTAAAGTACTCATTCTGGAAAAAGAAGTGTTCGAGTGGATTATCATCAAAGTAATTTATATGCTTATAATTTAGAATTTTTTTATAAGTAATTTCGGATTGATAAACCTCTTTAGCTTGCATGAGATATATGCTCGAAATAACTAAAAATACAAGGATAGAAGCAATAATATCCGATCTGCCATTCCACATTTTTAGGGCGAAATTATAAAGATCAATTTCGTCATCAATTCGTTCTATTTTTTTCTTTTCCATATTTATTTTAAAAAGTTGTGGTCCATAATGATACAGAATCTTTCATATGAACTTATGATTTTGAGAATATTCTGGGACTGAGGAATTTGAAATTAGCAAAAATATTACCAAGTTTATTTGAAATTTATTGCACAAGCCGAATTACAATCAGACTAACTTTGCGATAAGCTGCGCTCAACTTTTTTTAAGCGGAGAAAAAACATAATCAGAACTGATATATTGAAAAAGATACTTAAATTGACGTAAATCCCAATATTATTTAGATTCTCAATTGCGAGAATTTTAGTAGCCTTTGAAAAGCCACCCTCTTTTTCTTCGTTAAAACAGCCATTAACTGTTAAGGTGTCAAAACCGAAACTATTTGCAAAAAGAAACCTAAGAGATTCAGATGTCATTGAAAGATCTGGATCTTCATTGGTTCTAATGATGATTGGATTGAGATAGTCAACTTTGAAAACAATGTTTAAGTCAGTAATTTTTATAATAACTGGCTCAAAAATTGGAATAGGACTCATAATTTTTAATAATTTAATAAGAAACATATTATTTCTTTTCTTTATCCTCTCACAATACTTTAGGTAACCTTCAAACAGATCATCTTGTTTTACTTTATGATATTTGGATTTCTTATAAGATTGAATTGATAAATACTTTTCATCCCAAAATTCTATGGCTTTTTTATTGGATATTCTCTCTTGATCCCCTCCAAGAATATCAGCAGGTTTCATAATAACAATTTCGGCTAATGAATCTTTGAATCTATTAATAACGTCAATTGGCTTATTTACTGAATCATTAATATAAAAGTTTTCTTCATTTGAAAAGAAAATATAGCTTGCAAAAGGAATGACTTTACTTGGTTTAAATACCCCTATTTGAAGATCAATGATATCTAGTCGAGTTCTTGCTGCTTGAATTCTCCAATTTTTTCTTGTTTTTCCCCCTTTCCATGCAGCATAACTAAACTGTGTTAGCAAAACATCAACTTCTCCAATTTGCTTTAGAATTCTATTCGCCTTTTTATAATCTCTAACCTCACAATCATTGAGGTTTAAAATTTTTTCATTGTGGTTATTGATATACAGAAGTGAATCATAGAAACCTTCCTTTATACAAGTCACAGAAAAATCATCTTCAAGAAATACTCTCTCAGAGTTCTTCAATTCAACAACTTTAATGTTTTGACCTCTTAAGAAATTAAGAACGCGATTGTCTTTTGTTTCCTGGAAAAGAATCTCGATATTATTCCTAATAATTTGTTGAGTGAATTTTTTAAAGAATGGAATCGAGAAATGGTCGGGGTGCTCATGTGAAATCCAAATATGAGAAATCTTACTTAGGATTCTCTCAGCATCAGAGTCACTTGTCTCAACAAGAAGATTCCATCCATTATTAAAAGCCCCGCCATAAAACCAAGGATCAGTCAAAATTGATACATTGTCTCCACTAATAATTACTGAAGCATGGTTTACAAACTCTATTTTTGTTTTCATCAAATTAGTTCTTTCTTAGCTGTTTGAGCTATCATAATTATTTTGATAAGCTTTCAAATAAATCGAAATAGTTTTTCCCAATCTTTTCCCAAGTATAAGTAGTTTGAGCATACAACAAAGCTTCTCTAGCAATTAAAGCTTTGTGCTCTTTTTTAGTGTTAAGAATTAAATTCTCTAAAGACTCTGCATTTTTGAAGAAAACACCATGATTGTGAATTGTATATCTATTAAAAATACAATCAAATGCGAAAGTTGGTTTTTCAAAAAACATCATCTCAACAAGAGATGGATTTGTACCTCCTACAGAATGGCCATGGATGTATGCTTCTGCTTTGGAACGCAGATGAAAAAGTTCGCTCTTGTCATATATCGGATCCATCAAGTAAATATTTTTATATTGTGAGTATTTTTTTAATAACCTCAACCCATAAGTTGAATTTTTCCAATTTCCTACAAACACTATATTTTCTTCTTTCAAATTGACAAATGCTTTTAGAATCATTTCAATATTATTCTCTGGCTCGATTCTACATAAGGCCAATGAGTATGCATTAGGAACACTTAAATCGAAATTAATGTTTTTATCAAATTCTTGACTGTGGTCACCTCCATATGCAATCACAATTGAAGATTTATCAATTTCTTCTTTAACAAGATCGGCAATTCCTTGATTATCACAAATTACTTTATCAGCAAATCGAAGATTTAACCTTAAAAGAATCTTTATAAATAAACGATACAAAGGGTTAAACTTTGTTCTCTTCCATTCTGCCCCGTCAATATTAATAATAATCTTAGAGCTACTAAATAACTTTGTTACAGGCAATATAAACCCAGCACCTAAGCCAAGTATTAAAATAATTCTGTTACCAGCTTTGATTGATTTTAATAGTGAGTATGAGTCGTAAAATATCGATGAGATTCCGTGTGGATCTATGTCAATGTATTTCAGATAAGTTTCTTTATATTTTGGGGCCTTATTGGGGTAAAAATTAGTTGAACAGTAAACCGTTAACTTGATATTTTTCTCAGATTGAGAGTGGTAGTCAGCAAGATTTTCAACTAGGGTCTCAAATCCTCCATATTTTGCTGGAATGCCCACAGATCCGATTATTGAAACATTGTAATTATTTTCCATAATGAAACTTTATAAATGAATCAACATAATCAATTAAAGATTCAGATGATTTATGATAGTGGGTTACAATGGAAATCATTTAGTCTTATTCGATAATACTAATTTAAATATATCGATATATTTATTAGTTGCATGATTCCAGTTATAAGTTTTGGCAACGCCGATCCTTCCTTGATTAGCCTCTTTTCTGTACTTTGTTATATTTGTAGCCACTGTAATAACTGCATTAATGAATCCCTCTCGATCCTCGGAGGGAACTAAAATACCGCTAAATTGATTCTCAAGCTCCTTTAAGGCACCGCCATTGGAACTTATACATGTAAGCCCTGCAGCAGCAGCCTCAATTACAGGTATACCAAAACCCTCAGCTTTGGAACAACATATAAAAACATCTGCATTAAAATACTCTTGTACTAGATCTGAAAAATTTACTTCTGATTTTAAAAAAATATTTAGATTTTTTTCATACTTTGCCTTCTTGACAAGGTTGCGAATTTTTTTAGCATACTTATTGTCACCATCGCCAACAATAACAAGTGAAGCATCTATTCCAATTAATCTAAGAGCAGCAATTGCATCGATACCCCACTCATGACGCTTTCTTTTTTCAAGTCGAGAAACTGTCAATAACTGCAAAATTTTATTAGAATGCTTCTCATCTCTATTTTTTTTAATAAACAGAGAATCGACAGCATTTGGAGTTATTAATATATTTTCTTTTGCTAAACCAAAATGAAACTCTAATCGATCTGCGGAGTATCTTGAGACAGTGGATACATACGTTGAGTTTCTTGCTGACCAACGAAAAAAGAACTTTCTTATCATGCGATAGCTCCAACTGAAGTATTCAGGGTAGTCCATAAAGAGTACGTCGTGAATTACACTTAAAGTTGGTGCAGATGAGAAAAAAGGGCGCACATATTGACTGACTACCAAGTCAGCATCTAAGTCTGAGATTAATCGAGGTAAATCTATAAGATTTCTATATATAAATCCTGATCTTATTTGTTGAAACGAATAAGGTACTTCAATAAACTTATCAACAGAATTCTTACTGCTTGAAGCACATACAATCTTAAGATTTAAATTAAGGTTACTCTCAAATAATGTTCTGGGCAATTCATTAATAACCCCCGCAAGATAAGTCGACGTACCTTGTGAACCTACGTCAAATGTTTGGCAATCAAATATTACCAGGAAACTAGGAATATTGGGATCTTGATTCATTTTTTTTGTAATACTTAATTAAGCTACCCATCCTCAAACCCATGAGAAGAACCAAAATTATCCGTTATGAATAACTGTTAAATATTATTGAATAAAAAGAGCTTAACATTATTACTATCTAAAATATCATAAACACATTTCATTTTTAGAGATTTTCATTTTTAACTCTAATAAGATTATCGAACTTTAATTGCTCTTCCTGGACTTCCTGCATAAATTGTGTTAGCAGTTGTCCTAAAATTACTTATTAATGAAGAAGCCCCAACTACTGTCCCGCGAGATAGATGACTGCCATCGAGAATAGTTGCCTTTGATCCGAGCCAACAATCTTCATCTATGAAAATTCCTTCACCTATGACAGGCTGATCACGTATTGGAATTTCTTGCAAAAGTGAATGTTTTTCAGGGTGAATTGATACATAAGGACCGGCAATTACATTCTTCTTTATCTTTAGACCAAATCCACCGCCAATGTTGCACCAAGGTCCAAAACTTACTCTCTCTGCAATATCAATGCATGGGCAAGTAAAATCGTTGCTGCCACATGCACGAAAAATACTAAAATCACCTAAAGAGAACCTCTCTCCAATTCTTCCTGTCATAGTCCTTCGCAAATCCAGTGTGGCATAATTCCCGATTTTAATAACTCCTTGAACTTTAACACGTCTATCTATATAAATTCTAGCACCCCTTCCCTTTAGAATAATTCCTTCAAATCTCAATCTTGTTAATTGCCAAATTAACCCCCTAATCAACATCCAAAAATATTCGGAATGAAAATTCTTGAAAATCAATTTATATTTTTTTTGATTCATGATTGATAATTGCTTCCTCATATATCTCTAACCATTTTTTTGCTCGATTACTCCACAGATGTTGTTGCATACATTGAAGCACTCCTTTTTTCTTGGAGGATAATATCCTAGAATTACTCACTAATTGATCAATTTTTGATGCCATCAAATCACGAGTTCTTTGGTAGTTAAATATAGGCACTAAAACTCCACAAACATCGCAAATTGTATCGTGCATTCCCATATGATCAAGGCTTATAGTTGGAACACCTGCAGCCATAGCTTCAAAGATAACAGTAGTATTAGCTTCTTGCATGCTAGTGATTATGTGAAGGTCAGCAAGTGTCAAAAGTTTTTTGACTTCATTACGCCCGATTTGTCCATGCATAGTAACCTTATCGGACAAATCTAAAGAGGCTATCATACTAATTACTGAATCATGCATTGGGCCACTACCAACTATGTCTAGGTGCCATGTTTTTTCTGACATTTGACCAATAACATCAATTAGTAAATCTGGTGATTTTCTGGAATTAAGGCTCCCAATCCATATTAGCCTTGTTAGAGAACTAACTTCTGGCTTATCTTGTGTATTCAAAATTTGAATTTCACTATCAGGGATTGCATTTTCTGGTATCCATTTTGCTTCTACATGAAAGTTGTTCTCAATTATGTTCGAAGTCTGAGTAGTTGAGGCTACAAGAATATCAGATCGCTTCATAGCTTTGTAAACTCTGCGCGAATTTTTTAGCTGAATGTTATTTATAAAATTTTTAAATATCATCTTTGCCTTCATGCCAGTTGAAATTGGTCTGCCCTTCAGTATCCTAAAGGGGGTCATGCCGCCAATAGGTCCCCAAATATAAGGTTTTTTAAATTGCCACAAATATCCCGGTTCTCGATAACCTATAGGGCATAAATAATGGACTAAATCAAAAGGCTCGTTGGCAAGTAATAATTTTGCTTTTTTTGCAGCTGATCGATGCCAGAATGTATAGGCAAGATAAAAGGAGTAAGTTAGGAAGCCATGACGGTTGGGGTAGTTTAGAAACCTTGCAAAAAATGATGGGCGAATTGGGACAAATCTAACATTGGGCAATGGGCCATTTAATTTGAGAAAATTCTCAATTTCATCAAAATCACCCATATGAGGCCCTGCTAAACCATACAGAACAGTTAAGTTGCAGAAACGAGAAATATTTATGATATGGTTCCAACCAACTGAATATTCGGATCCTCGAACAGGCGAAATAGAATAAGCCAATATAAGAACATTGGGATGTGCGTTAAATCTCATATTGAATTAAAAACACAGAAAATCTTATAAATGAAGTCGCTTGTAGTTTGATATTAAAATTTTTCCAACTCTATCAATTGAAAAATTCTTCTGAACAAACTTAGATAATTCAGGTTGAAAAGAAAATTTACCATCTAGTATGCTTTTAACAGCTTTTCCTATCTCGTCTATCGAATATGGATTTACCAAACAGCACATTTTGTTATAGTACTCTTTTGGCCCACCTAATGAGGTGATAACCATTTCACATCCAGATGCTGCGGCTTCTATGGCAACTATCCCTACACCTTCATTTAAGCTCGGTAATGCAAAAACCTTTGCCTGATGATATAGTTTTTTAATTTCTGAGGTTGATAAATAACCAACATATTCTATAAACTCTGAATCATCAATCCAATTCATCAAATTTGCATATTCTTTTTTGGATCTAATCTTTCCACCCAGCACCAAATGAAATTTAAATTTTTTAGCTGCTTCAATTAGTCGCCTTACGTTTTTCCTGTCGTCTGCTAATAGACTTAAATGAAAGCAAAAGGGCTTTCGGTTTGATTCTGTTAAATAATAATCTTGTTTTAAACTGAGAGGCACTACATGACAAACATCACTGGAGAACCCAAAGCCTCTTACCATATATTCTTTTTCAAAGGCACTTCTTACATAAACATGTTTTATTTTCTTCATTACCTTTCTTAGGGCAAAGTATCTGTTAGACAATGCAAACCTCTTTGACCCCCACCTTGAATAAAACCTGAGTTTATTGATATTGTAATCAGGGTCTAAAATTGGAGAAAGCACTATATTTTCATTTTGTCTCGATATATTATTAACTGCATCAGCAAGATACTCGTTAAAACCAAAGAAATGTATTATATCGAATTCACTCCAATCAGAAATGTCCCACATATTAACCATAATGACCTTACAACCATATTTCTGTAGACAATTTCTCCAAATTTTGCCTTGACTTATAACTCCATCAGTTTTAACAAATATTGGACTGGTTATGACGAATGCTATTTTGATACTCCGCTCCTTTGACTAAGCATAATTTTAGAAATAAAAAATATCGCTACAAATAGAATATTTCCGAAACTGAAGTTTAATAGAAGTACCAAAATTAAAAATAATTCTTTTATGTTTCTTACAAAGATTCTAATCAGAAACAGAAATGCTATTAATCCTAAATCATAAATCGCTGAAAATAAAAAACCATTTGCTATTTCAACGCCATATGTTAGGAAATAACTTTGCAGTAATTTATCGCCTGATCCAAGACCATGACCTATAAGTAATTTTATTACACTTATTTCTCCAAAATCAGTAAATAACTTAACTCCAATAAACCTTATGATTCCACTGTTTTGCCAAAATAGTTTTATGGGCATCGCATACAAATAAAGGACCAACAAAAATCCTATTAGAAATAGTAAGTATGTCATGACACGACTCTTAAGGAGTAACAAAACAAGCGCATATAAATAGCTTAAGTAACTTTGTGTTAAGACTATAGTGAAAGTCAAAATCATCTTAAGTACAGTCTTGACTCTAAAAAACAATAGTGGTGCTATTAACATACCAAGATACGAAGGTTCAAACATAAAAAGTCGCAATCTATCCCAAGGTAAAAATTTGGAAGGATTTATCCAGATGTCATTATCCACTTCAAATATTTTCGTAAATAATGCCAATAAGATCAAAAATAATATAGTGAAGAAGAAAAATTGCCTGTTTAAAAATTGATTGACTTTTTCATAATCATATCTTTTATCCAGAATCATGTAGATCAATATATTTATGCTTATGAGAATGATGCTGCCATACGATGACCCATTAATTAATGAAATAGCTACAAATCCAAATAAACCTAAAATAAAACTTTTTTTTACTTTTCTCAAGAACAAAATTGATATAAATAAAGGAGGAATAACCAATAATTGACTTAAAACTATAAACCCCTTATTGGACAAGTCGCTTGTGATTTTTAGGCCAGATATTAAGACTAAAAAAAATAAAATCTTTAAGAAAGTATTATTGAACGAAATTTTCATTTAGAAATGATTTTACAGACCTTAAAACATATGAGCAGTAGCCAAAAATTACTGATTCAAGCAATTTGCATAGATCAAACAAAATTTTTAAGTTGGCTATTTATCTGCTCATCTCTCAAATATATCGATTGTCTCCAATATAGGTAGAACTACTAACCCAGTTTTGTAACTATAATGATTCTTCTTCCATATTCGTAATTTCCAAGAATTCGCGTATCAACCTCGAGACCACTGGTAAGATTTTTTTCGGAATGATTAAATTGGTAATTTGGATTGTCAAGAACATCAAATATAAGTTCCCCTCCAATTTCTAAATGGTCTTGAATCAGGCATTTCATTTTTTTTCTAAGAATTGCAGGATCAATGTTATGAATCCAATTGACCATTATTATGAGACTATAGACACCTGTATTTTGTTCTGAAATCAAATCAAAAAACTTTGCCTCAATAGGACTAGCAAAGATCCTCTGAAATTTATTCAATACAATAAGTGCAGACAAAACTTCTTCTTCATTATCTAGAGCTATCCTTATTGGATAATCTAATCTTCTGACAATATCGCCAAGACCGCATCCAATCTCTAAGACGCTAGAGCGTGTAATTCTACTGTTAGCAAACTCAACAATATCTCTTGCATAGGGCCGCTCATAAAATGACACCAAATGCCATCTATCAAAACGAAAGAATACTCTAAGAATAAGCTTTATTTTTTTATCTACAAATAATCTAAAACTTGAGATTGTATTAACAAAGAACATAAAGAAATTTTTATAAAGTAATATTATCGTTTGATTACAATGATTAAAGAAAGTCAAAAATATTTTAAATTAATGTAAATGTTAAACATCAATAAGTTGCAAGATAAGTTAATAAGGGCAATCTATTTGATTTAATAGTTCTTTTAATCGCTGAGCGTAAAACTCAACTGATGCTGACTCTCTTCTAGTTTTCATAAACTGGATGCCTTCTTCTAATAACTTATTATTTTTAAATACCGAAGAAGATTGATCCATGTTATTGAGGTAGAAATTACTGATATGTTCTCTATTTGATATTATTGGGAGGCATGAATCGACATATTTATAGAATTTTGATGGATCACCTTGTCTTATTCTAGTATCAGGGTATTTTTCTTTAGAGTAGAAAATTAACCCTAGGTCATATCTTTGAAGGCAGCTATTAACATCATCCTCAAAACCCATAAATTTTATATTTCTTTTACTTTTACCAAGGGCGCCATAGATATAAAGTTTAAACTTCTTTGATCTCACCCAAACATGTCCAGAGATAAAGTCAAGAACCTCATCTATATTATCGATTCCACCAACACCATACAAAACAATCTGGAGTGATTTCTTTAAAGGTATTTCCCGAAATTTCTTTTTAATAAATTCTTCATCAATCTCATTATAAGATACAACTGGCCAGGAGTTTATTAGGCTAGGACACTTTATATGTTTGCGAGGCGTAATACTTAGATAAGCATCTCTATAGCCTTTACTTTCAAACTCATCATTGAGCTCCAATAGATATTTTGCATGGCCTAATCCACGATAGGCCATAACTCTGGAATTTGCTCTTTGGTGAACTAAAGCTGGACGCAAGCAATATATGAGCAAACCTAAAATAGAGTGAGAAAATAACCCTCTTATGGTCATCAAAAATTTTCGAAATAAATCCCGATCATCTTTAATATTTTTCCCAATAGTTTCACACTCACTTGCAGTAGGCCTGGCCCGTCCAGGAATCAAATTAAAAAAATACACACCATCTTTAATATAGAAGAGTCTTGGATGAAAACGACAAAGGCATATGACTTTAAAACCAAGGTGTTTATATACTTCGATATTTCCCCTGAGATGGGAGAATCCTCCCGTATTGTCCTTGCCAAATGATGAAACCACAGGATAAATAATCAAAACTACCTTAGAGTTCCAAAGTTTCCAGATACTCAATTAAAGAACACCTTCAATAAGGGACATATACTTCTCGACTTTTTTTTCAATTGAAAACTTACTCGCAAACTCAATATTACGTTCACAAATTGATAGGTACTCTTTCACATTATCCTTTCTAAGAAAAAACAACTTGACCAATATCTCAGCTCCCTCATATGGGTCAGAAACAAAAAAGGCATGTTTACCGAACAATTCACGATGGACCGGAATATCTGATAAAACTACACTCATTCCTGAAGCCATAGCCTCAAGAACTGAATTTGGAAAACCCTCGTTTTTGGAAAAATGCACAAGAATATCACCAAATCTATACATACTGTCCTTGGTGCCAATTCCTTTGTACATTTCTGCAAAAATCTTTGAGGAAATATCTTTAAGAATAGACTTGTCATCGAGACGACCATAAATCGAAAAAAACGCCAATCCACTCAACTTTTTCTTCAACTTACCAAAACATTTAACTACATCCTCAATACCTTTTCCTTTCTTGATATTTCCTACAGAACATATGTTGGGCCTAGCAACTAGGAATCTATTGGGATCTGGCAATTCTACTGAATTATTTATTACTAGAATTTTCTTGGTGATACCCCACTCCATTTCTTGCGCAATATTTTTCACTGAATTTGAGTTACACACGACATACCCTGTTAAAAGGTTTCTAATTAGCTCCTGAAATTTCTTTGGTTTTTGATGCTTAACCCAATGGTACAGATTACGCCTTTCAGTCACCAAAAAGCTTCGGGTAATCAATGTTAATATTATCTCTGGTAAATAATAGTTTATTGCATATGAGATAATTACTTTGGGACCAAAAAATTTTGCTTTTATAAACGCTTTATAATTCTTACCATATATGATGGATAAATCTTCAATCTTCTCAAATTCGTCTCTCATATTAGATTCATTACTTTTGTTATCATACACCCAGAGAGCAACCTCAGATCTCGATACCATCTCTCTTATCAAGTTGAGCACCTGCCATTCGGTACCCCCAGAGCGAAGAGTAGGCAATATAATCAATACCACCCAATAAACCTCCTTTTTGCAATTGGAAGACGAGGTATTTCATATGGGCAGTTCCTAAAATTCTGAAAGGAACAGGCATCAGAAACTGTAGTGAAGGCAAAATGAAACCCGGCATTCTCAACAGCTTTTACCACATTATTGTTATATCGACCCCTAGGATAGGCAAATAATCTTACAGGTGAATCGATTAGACTCTCAAGCTTTCTTTTAGCATCAAGAACCTCAATCTTAAGTTCATCTTCGTTTAGCTGATCTAAATTTCTATGTGAATATGTATGACATCCAATTTCATGACCAAAGTCTCTTAGAATATTTAACTCTTTAACCGACATAAAAGAAAAGGGAATATTAAAACTGTCTCTCCTCTCCTTTGACCACCTCTGCTCTTGAGTTGATCCCCACAATATCTTATCTCGATAATCTAATGCACAGAAAAAAGTTGCCTGGATTTTGAAATCATCTAAAACAGGGAGCACGTTTGAAAAATTATCAGCAAAACAGTCATCAAAAGTAAGCATTATGCAATTGTCATCCCACTCTCCGCTACAAAATTGATTAGGACTTATTACATTGTATTTCTTTTTGATGTATTTAATAAAAGATAAAAATTGATTAGTAGGCAGTGAAAGTCCATTGTTGGCTATAGAATGTAAAGTGTATATTTTCATTTCAGTTTTCTATGTTTAATTGTCTCCAATAATAAACTGGGCTTAGATTTAATATGGATTTAATCTTTTTAAATCACTAAATGCGAATGGTGTAATTTTTTTCATTAGGTTCGCTACCACATATAATGTTGGAATAGAGAATGCGATAATGGTAAACAAATAAATCACTCCTTTACTATCAAGAAATAAGGAGGTTATTGAATCAATCATATCGGCACTTAAAAAGCATAAAATAGGGGTAAATATAATGAAAATTATGTCTCTTTGTGTTATTTTAAAACCTAATTTCTTTATAGTGTATGTCCCATAGATAAAAGTATGCAAAAAAGCCATTATAACTTCTGCATACGCAAGTCCTAATATTGTCGAAGCCTTATAATAACTATACCCTGTGACTATTGAGAGAGGCAAACCTAAATACATCCCAATTTTTGTTGCATCAAGGTATGACAGAACTTTCCAATTGAATGCGCCTAATGAATGTGGGATTAAACCGATTATTAATATTTGAAAAATATCCACTATGAGTTGAGTATTAGCGGGCGTAATATCACCCCCTGTATAGAAACTAGTTACCAATGTTTCAGAAATTATTAATAAGAATGATGAGGCAAAAACACAAAAAAAATAAACAGATTTAATCATTAGACCATAGGTATTGTTTCTGAAGTTATTTTCGCTTATTGAAATTTGACTTATTTCAACAAAACCAATTTTTACTATAGTTTGTATAAACAATGAATTGATTGCATCTGCTAATTTCTTAGCAATGCTATAAAAAAATAAAGTCCCAATACTAGAGCCTGTTAAAAAAAATCTAAGCAAGAATTCTCCTATAGAGTTTATTAATTGACCTAAAAATATTGGGTAGCCTCTTAGAAAAAGAGATTTATAAAAACCATAATCAATAAATTGCTTAGATTTAGGTTTCTGTTTCTCATCTAAATAATCTTTTAAGGCCAATATTATGAAAGCAACAAAATTTCCAAGAAAATAAATCAATGCATATTCTTCAATTTCAGATAGGCTGAAATATAGAATCACAATGATTAAAATTGCGGGGTTTACTATTCCTCTTAAAATGGCCGGAATAATGAAACTTTTTCTCTCATTAAACTTAATTTCAATAACTTCGAAAAGTGAATTTGTTAAGAAGTAGAGACACATTAATTTAAAGCCTATACTGAACGAATGAATAACCTCTTCGCTAAATTTTGTCATTAAATGAAATAGATTCTCATAAAATGGCGCCAACAAACTTATCGAAAATATTGCAGTACATATAACTAACCAGATTAAAGATCTTATTGCTGTTTTCTTCCTGTTGAGTGTCATATTTCCAAGGATTGGAATTACGGTAAAACTAAAAGTACCGAATAACCATCCTTGGAAATTAATTATGAAAAATACTGTCCAAGTAAAAATATCAATATGCTCATTACCTCCAAAATTTTTCGCGACAACGACTGACAGCCAGAAAATCATTAATTTGGAGACTATTTCTATTAAGGTCAAAAATTTAATAGAATATTGTGAAGCGTTGACTTTCATCAAGATATTTACTATAAGAACTTAAGTGTCAAATTAAGTTTAAGCTGATATGACCTACTATTAAAAACATAAATTAATCTTTATTGTCAAAGAGTAAAATCTCAAAAGTTAATGCACACCCGGGATTCAAGATATCTAAGATTAGAATTCTTAACATACAATAAATTAAAAATTTTCCTTAATATAATTTATTTTCTCAGCAAGTAACTTAGAAAATCTTAGATTATTCTTGGTATAAAAATATCCATTAATGCCAATTTCTTTAGCCTTATTTTCATTAGTTAATAACCAATCAATTTTTGAAATTAAATCTTCATCATTCATAAATTTAAAAGGGACAACTAGATTATCCTCTTTAAAAATTTCTTTAAGTCCGTTTTCATGGTCACAAAGCATTGCAGCGCCACAAATTGGCACATGCCAAGTTCTAATTGCAGATGGCCCACCAAGAGGTGAAATGTTAATGCTCATTTTTGAATTAACGTATACATCACTTGCATTTCTAGCTTTTGGCACATAATGAGATACACCATGTTTTAGAAGATCATAAAAGTAATGCCTTAAGAAATTCCAGTCATTTGAGTATATTTTTAATCTTCTGCCGAATACCCTCTTGCAACTTAACAATAAATCTTTTCGCCATGCAGGAGCTCCAAGAAAACTAATATCAATATTTCTATCCCCATAAATAATTTTCTCTTCACTTATACCTGAAAGCCAATTTTCTAAATATCCAAACTGATGATATAAAACTGGCTTTCCAGTCAAATTAGTAAGAAATTTAGCATGTGATTGTGTTTCATTTAATAATGGCGTTTGTGTTAGTACTATGTCAGAGGCCATTGCATATGGTAAAGTTTTCGCTGTTGTTGCTATAGGATCATCTGATGCCCAATAAATGATATTCTTGTCATTAAATTGTTCGAATATGAGCCTAGGGAACATGTGCAAAGTGCCATAAATAATAATCGTATCGAAATTATCAAGATCTTTCCTTAATGATTGCACCTGTTGAAAAACTTCGTAATCATTAAATGAATATTTAAGTTCAAATTCAATAAAAGACCATTTAGAGAAATATTTCGATAAATTAAAACTATCAATGTCTAAGTCATAGCGTTTTATATCTGCTATTTCATTTTCAATTGCTTCTGGATCACTATAGTTATATACAAAAGCTATTTTCTTGATAAAGTTCTTCATAAGAAAAATAAGGTGCTATTTTGATAATTTAAATTTAAACACATAAATAGTTGGAAATTGATTTCTCAGCTTAATAATTTAATTGAGAAGGCTGGCATCATATGAGTTACAAACAAGTTCGTAGAAAGAGATTGATGCACTTAAGTTTTAATCATCATAACTTAAAAAAATTTTCTTAGAAGCAATTATTGCATATCCTGGTTGTTTCGAAGGGAAGCTAAGTGCTAAAATATGATTAATAATCGCCTCAGGAGTTTGAGTAAGATCAACTTCTAGCTCTATCTGATTTTTTTTAAAAAACCTCGATCCTATCGAGCCATCGGAAATATCCTGAATCTTATTCGGGTAACTTCTTAAAACCGTTCTGAGAGTTTCTTCAAATAATTTTGGTAAAGTAAGTAATGTCTTATGATATAAGCTAAAAGCTGTATCCTCATTACTAATATTGACATCAGAAATATAAATAATTCCACCTTGGTCTAAATTTTTATCGATATAGTGAGTAGTGAAGCCATATTTACATTTTCCTGTTGAAAAACACTCTCTAATAGCATGATATAAACTGTTATGACCTCCGAAACTCGGAAGAGGAGCTAAGTGAATATTAATAATGCCTAGATTCGGGATTGAAATTAACTCTTCTTCAATTCGTTTATCATAAGCTAAGCTGAGTGCAAAATTAAAATCAAAGTCTAATAATTCAGCGTGACTCACTATTGGAATTTTTGCATTTTTACAGAAATCTACAATCCATTTCTCATCACTTGGGTTTGGTGAATTTTGATGCAAAACATAACCGACAACTTTAAATTCTTCAAATTTATCTATTAATAATTTAAGACATAACTTACTAACATCTCTCGATCCAAATATTACTGTTTTAATCTGATTCACTTCTTTTTAGTACAGAAAATTAAGTTATCTTATTGCCTACTATTACGCTCTATAGAATTCTGAAATACATTCACATATATAATCAATATTTATATCTGTTAATTGAGCCATCGAAGGCAACCATAAACCATTCAATCCAATTTCTTCAGATACGGGAAATGACTCATCAGTTGCATAGGCAATTTGAGAGTTTAAAGGGGGGTACATTACTCGAGTGCCAATATTTTTTTTCTTTAGAAATTCTTGCAAGCCGAGTCTATTACTAACACGACAATCGATAAACCAAGGGGCTGTTGTTTTAAAATTGTGATCAAAAAAGTTAATTTCAGAAATATTTTTTAGATTCTTTTGGTACCGTCGATAGATATCTTTTTTTCTTTTAACTCTATCTGCAAGCTTCTGAAATTGAGCAATACCAACAACCGCTTGGAGTTCAGTAAACTTGAAGTTAAAGCCAATTGTATGATGAATATCTGAACCTCCCGCCGATCTTCCAAAATCTTTCAGCAAACGTAGTTTATCGGCTACTTCATCATTGTTTGTAATTAATGCTCCTCCTTGACCTGTTGAAATGATTTTGGGAGCAGAAAACGAGAAACTACCAATCAAACCTTTAAGTCCGATGTGGGTACCATCTTCATAAGTTGACCCTAAACTTTGAGCAGCATCTTCAATTAGAATAAGATCATAATGCTGGCATAGTGACTTTATCTTATCAATACCAGCAGATGGATAACGGCCATTTGCTGAAACAACTATGACAGCTTTTGTCTTTGTTGTAATTTTTTCTTCTATCTTATCAATGTCTATACAAAGTGAACTAGGCTCGACATCAACAAAAATTGGACGGGCTCCAATCATCGACATTGATGAAGCAGTTGCAATCATTGTATAGTTTGGAACTATCACTTCATCCCCACTTTCAATACCTGCAGCAATCGCAGCCAATGTTAAACTAACAGTGCCATTATTTACAACAATGCAATGTTTACTACCTGTGAATTTAGCTATTAAATTTTCAAATTCCTCAGTTTTTTTAAATTCCGTAAGAAATCCATCTTCACTCATGTAATCATTAAGAGCTTTTTTTTCTTCTTCACCAAACCATGGACGCATTTGCATTATGAATTCTTTACTCATTTTTATTACACTCAACATTTAAACTTATAAGGATTCCATTATCTTTGTCCATATGCGGATAATAGGCCTGAGAATGGTCGTCATAATCTTTATGAATAGTTTGACGCCAATCATATTTTTTAACATTATTGAAACCATTTTCAATTAGGATATCTTTCAATGAGTTGAAGGAATATACGGTTTTATGGTAAGTTTTCAAAGGGCCATCAACTGTTTCAATATCCATTTTACCAAATAGAGGGCCAAGAATTTTTTCAAGCTGACCTGTATCTTTATATACCTTTATTAACTTATCAAAGTCAGGGACTGCTATTCTCAATAAACCTGCAGGTTTTAGAACACGTCTCCACTCTTTAAGGACATCCTTTGCTTCACTTCTGTCAAAATACTCAAATGCATGACTAACATAGATCAAATCCACAGAAGAATCTTGAAAAAAAGGAAGATCATTGATATTGGATTTAAAGTCGATATGTGGCATGTCACACAAATCTACATTTATAAATCCAGGAATATCACGATGCCAACAGCCTAAATGAACATTCATCTTTTTCTAAAATTTATTCTTGTCTTGATCAACTGACAGAAAAGGGCCGTTCTTAGTTTCTATAACCTGAGTATCATCTTCAAGTATCTCATAACCATGACCACCATAACCAAATACTGCTAAATCTCCCTGAAATAAAGTGAATTTCTTGAAGGGTATAAGATCTTCTGTGTAAAGATTAACTCGCATACTTCCTTGTTTAATATAAACGCTTTCCTGTGTTCTCGAAGCAACTCTATCGAAGTCTTTATGAATGTGCTTAGCTAGAACCTTACCTTTCTCATACCACCAAGATCCAGCCTGTATAAACATACTTTCTGGAGTAATAAAATTTAGCCCCTTAGACCAATCACTATGACGATAGACTATACAAATTATCTTGCCATCAAATTCTATAGTTTCCATTTAGAACCTTCCATCCCTCTCTGAAAGAATTGGATTTTTAGTTGGCCACGAAATATTCAACCGTGTGTCATTCCAAGCCACAGTAAATTGCTCCTCAGAGTCAATATATTCTCCTGGATATGCTAACTTATAGTGATATATTGCAGAATCACTATTGACATAAAAAGCGTTACCGAGACCTGGGGGTATCAGAATCATTGATCTATTACTTTCTCCTAAATCAAAACACTGCCATTTTAAATATGTTCTTGAGTTTTCTCTCATATCTACAACAACCTGCAATATTGAGCCACTGACACATGAGACAAGTTTCCAAGATTTGTTATCTCCGTGAATGCCTCTAAGCACATTTGATTTTGATTGAGTAAACTTATCATGTTTGAATGTCAGATTATTTGGCAACAATGAGTCAAGTGATTCGCTATTATAACTGGTCCAAATAAAACCTCTTTGATCTTCAAATAATGATGGAGTTACAACTTTCAGATCATTTATTAGGTCAGACTCAGTAATGTTAAAGGAAATACTCATCTTGCTGAACTAAAATCGTTATATGATAAGTCATATTGAACCATTTCGGCGATCATCTCTTGAAGAGTAATTTTAGCTTTCCAGCCCAACTCTTTTTCCGCTTTAGAGGGATCTCCTAGTAATAATTCAACCTCTGAAGGTCTGAAGTATTTCTTATCAATTCGAACAAGCACTTTTCCAGTGTTCGAGTCTTTACCAACTTCATCTAGACCAACTCCCTCCCATGCAATATTAATACCAACTTCTAAAAAAGCTATATTCACAAAATCACGAACCGAGAAGCTTTTCCCAGTTGCTATTACATAGTCTTTAGGATTATCCTGCTGCATCATAAGCCAAATAGCCTCAACATAATCTTTAGCATGACCCCAGTCTCTTTTTGATTCTAGGTTGCCTAGAAGAAGTTCTCTCTGCTTTCCCTGAGATATTCGAGCAACAGCTTTTGTAATCTTTTTTGTCACAAAAGTCTCGCCTCTTCTTGGAGATTCATGATTGAAGAGAATCCCATTACAAGCATACATTCCATATGATTCTCTGTAATTTTTAGTCACCCAGTAAGAATATGCTTTAGCAGCGGCGTAAGGGGATTTTGGATAAAAGGGAGTTAATTCATTCTGAGGTTCCGTACCAGGTAAGCCACCAAATAGCTCTGAAGTTGACGCCTGATAAAATTTACAATCTATTTTAGAATCCCTTATGGCATCTAGTATTCTTATAGTTGCTAATCCAGTTATATCTGCTGTATATTCAGGGACTTCGAAGGACACTCCGACATGAGATTGTGCACCTAAATTATATATTTCATTGGGTGAGATTGAGGCAATAAGTCTATGAAGATTACTTGAATCAGATAGATCACCATGATAAGTGTAAAAATTTTTGTGTTTAAATAGGTGATCTATACGTTCTGTATTGAATACCGAAACCCTTCGAACTATGGCATGAACCTCATATCCTTTTTGTAATAGTAACTCTGCTAAATATGAGCCTGTTTGTCCTGTTATTCCTGTTATAAATGCTTTTAACACTCGAGATTCCTTTTTAAAAAATACTTTTTTGTATACAGCAATTGCAGGACTTAAACCTTGTAAAAATCCAGATACCAGTCAACAAAATTTGCCACTCCTTCTTCTACTGGAGTTTCTGGTTTGTAATTGAAGTCACGAATTAAATCCTCTATATCTGCATAAGTATCAGGTACATCGCCGGGTTGAAGAGGCAATAAGTCCAAATTTGCTTTTTTACCCAAACAATTTTCTAGTGTCTTAATGTAGTACATGAGTTCAACGGGACTGTTATTGCCAATGTTATATAAACGATAGGGGGCTTTGCTTGTTGCCATATCTGGAATTGAACTATCCCAATCATCATTAGACTGCGCAGGCCTATCAAGAACCCTTATAATCCCTTCAACAATATCGTCAATATAAGTAAAGTCGCGTCGATGCTTGCCAAAGTTAAACACAGGTATTGATTCACCAGCAAGAATTTTTTTTGTAAATAAAAATAATGCCATGTCAGGTCGCCCCCATGGACCATAAACTGTAAAGAAACGCAAACCAGTAGTTGGTAGTTGGTAAAGATGGCTGTATGTATGCGCCATCAGCTCATTAGCTTTCTTGCTTGCTGCATAGAGGCTTACAGGGTGACTTACATTATCGTGAACCGAGAATGGCATATTGGTATTGGACCCGTATACCGAGCTTGAGGAGGCATAGACCAGATGCTCTACATTGTTGTGTCTGCAACCTTCAAGAATATTACCAAAACCTACCAAGTTACTATCAACATAAGCAGCTGGATTTTCAATTGAATATCGGACGCCAGCTTGCGCTGCAAGATTCACGACACGTTGTGGCTGATATTTTTTAAATATCTTAGCCATCATTTCACGATCTTCAATTCGTGCCCTAATATCGGTAAAGTTATCATGATCGAGAGTACGAGCAAGCCGTGCTTCTTTTAGTGAAATACTATAGTAAGGGTCAAGACAATCTACGCCAATTACCTCATCGCCGCGATCTAGCAAACTAAGAGCCAAATTGTTACCAATGAAACCTGCAGCACCTGAAATTAAAACTTTCAAATTATTTTCTTTAATTAAATCTATAGTCGCCCATCAGTTTGGGCACGTTCAAAAGTGTATTTTACATCATAAATAACAGCATTCTCCGAGCCAAATGCACGAATATTTTCGATGCCTATCTGCTTAAATTCATTATGTGAAACTGCAATAACGATAGAATCATATGTATTCTCTTTCAGATCTTGAACTGGCGTAATTCCATATTCATGTTGAGCTTCATCATGATCAATCCATGGGTCAAACACATCTACTTGCATACCAAACGATTCAAGTTCTGAAATAATATCAATCACCCGAGTATTGCGTAAATCTGGGCAGTTCTCTTTAAAGGTTAGTCCAAGGACTAGAACTCGTCCACCTTTCACTGTTAAGCCGCGTTTTAACATCAGCTTAATAACACTAGATGCTACATGCGAGCCCATCGAGTCATTGATACGTCGACCTGCTAATATCATGGCTGGATGATAACCAATTGCCTGAGCTTTATGTGTCAAGTAATACGGATCGATACCTATACAATGTCCGCCAACAAGCCCAGGTCTGAATGGCATGAAGTTCCACTTGGTTCCGGCTGCACGAAGCACTTCCTCAGTATCAATGTCTAGTTTCGAAAATAATAAAGCCAACTCATTAATCAATGCGATATTCACATCACGCTGAGTATTCTCAATCACCTTAGCTGCTTCAGCCACTTTTATACTACTTGTTTTGTGCGTTCCAGCAATGATAATACTAGCATAAAGATCATCCACAAAATTTGCAGCTTCAGGGGTTGAACCTGAGGTGACTTTTAAAATATTTGTCACTCTGTGTTCTTTATCTCCAGGGTTTATTCGCTCAGGGCTATAGCCAACATAGAAATCTTGATTTAGTTTAAGCCCAGATACCTGCTCAATAATAGGAACGCAATCTTCTTCTGTTGCGCCAGGGTATACAGTAGATTCATAGATAACGATATCGCCCAACTTAATGATGCTGCCAATATCTTTACTTGCCGAGATTAATGGAGTCAGATCCGGATTCTTGTATTTATCTAGTGGCGTTGGGACAGTTACAATATACACATTACAGTCACTGATTTCACTAATCTGATCAGTATAAAAAATCTCAGCTTTACCGAGTTCCTCAGCAGATACTTCCAGTGAGCTATCTTTATCTAGTTTGAGCTCTGCAATGCGAGACTCACTGATATCAAACCCAATGACAGGGTATTTTTTCGCAAACTCAACAGCTAAGGGTAGGCCAACGTAGCCAAGACCGATTACTGCAATTTTTGTATCAAGAATATTGTTCATAAAACACTGTTTATTAGAGAATTTAAGTTTTTAAGAAAACATTTACAATGTTCTAACATTAAATTTTCATACATAAAAATTAATCTTTTTTCTCATCTGGTTTATTAGGAATCCTAATCAAATTATTTATTTCTGGTTAGTAAATTAGCCGCCTAAATCCTTTTCCATATCGCGTCAAATCATACTCTATTCATCATGGTCAATAATGCATTTGACGAGTACTAAATTAAATCTTTAAGATGCTTACCCTCAAGGCAACAAAATATTTTTGACTTTATTTTCAGTAGGTGTTGTAAATTTTCCTCATCAATTAGATTGACTGAGGCAATAGCAATTGAATCAAATTGTGAAGTTTTATTCGCTATTTCAGTAGCGTATTTAATTAACATAGGTTGTCCATATCTCTCTATTTCAGCTTCTTGGCCACCAATATTGAAATATGTTTGATTGAAGTTTTCAATAAGTACAATCTGGGCTATTGTGTCAATAGCTCGACCACCACAAATATATTTAAGTGTTTTTCTAAAACGAAAATCTTTAGATTTGTTGCTAGCACCATGATAGGTGAAGAGATTCTTTGTAGATGTTTTATCATTAATACTGCCAAGTCTAAAATCGAATGATATTCTTAGAACTTCTGAAGAATTTAACAAACTTCCATGAATGTGCCTGGAGTCAAATAAAGCAAGACTATTCTCATCTGGCAAAACATCAAAATATTCTGACTCATGTATAGAAAATTTTTCTTTAAATAATTGAGGATTTTTCTCATACCTATCAAAGATGATATCGCTATTGTCTTGATGAAGCATCTGGAAAGTTGCGCCACTAGTGATTCCAATCATTGGAAGCCAGGCTGTGTAGAAAGTTTCTCCATGACCATACCAATAATCGCAATGCCAATCAGTTCCATGACCTCCTGGTGCATATATTCTTGGCGTTGGTTTTGGTTGATATATAAGCTCTTCAGATTTTAAGTTACACTTAAAACCTAATGATAAAGCTAGTTTTTTATAGTTTTTCTGAAATTTAGAAGATTCAAAAAATAATAATATATTTTCTCTTAAATTATATTTATGTTGAAATTCAATATCACCCTTATATGGATAATTTTGATAACCTAAAAAGTTCAGAAAATCATTTCTAATTTCTGAGACTATCTCATCTTTTACATAAATAAACATATCTTTTATACTTAATGATAGAACTGTACATCCAAAGTCGGATAATCTTATTAATTAGGCAATCTATGCTGAAAATTAGAATAATTTTTAATTATATACAATTAACAAGACATGATATTAATATAGTTACTTCTGAGCTATTTTTGAGTTTAAAAAATTTAGTTATTTAAGCTTTTTCTTTTTTGATTTTATTGCATCTGGAAGATTTAATATAAACTAAAAGTATAGATATGGATGCAGGTGTAACACCTTGAAGTCTTGACGCCTGTCCAATGGTTTCGGGTTTATATTCTGATAGTTTTTGTCTCACTTCGGAAGATAATGCCTTAATTGACTCATAGTCAATACCTCCTGGAATTTTTAACTCCTCATTAGCACGGTACTTATTGATCTCTTCCTTTTGACGTCTGATATAACCCTCATATTTAATCTGATTTTCTACCTGCTCAGCTAAGACTTTCTCATCCAAATAGGGTTTACCATCCTCAATCTCTTTGATTGACTCATAGTTCATGCCCGGTCTTTTGAGTAAGGAGCCAAGTGAATATTCATGACTTAGAGATTTACCCAGAACCTTTTCAACTGACTCGTTACCAGGTTGGACCCAGATCGAATTGAGTCTTAAAATTTCAGAATAGACCTTTTCATATTTGGATTCAAAAACACTCCATCTTTTATCATCTATTAGTCCTAGTTTTCTTGCCGATGGGGTGAGTCTCTCATCTGCATTATCCTCTCTTAAAATCAAACGGTACTCAGCTCTTGAGGTAAACATCCTATAAGGCTCATTGGTGCCTTTGGTGATTAGATCATCAAT
>Ga0181590_10000737_pt1 | contig 26914 bp, 36 predicted proteins | sample 071ome_34_FD_132446 | JGI IMG/M metagenome (GOLD analysis project Ga0181590, IMG submission 132446) | Coastal salt marsh microbial communities from the Groves Creek Marsh, Skidaway Island, Georgia - 071411BT metaG (megahit assembly) | ecosystem: Environmental > Aquatic > Marine > Intertidal...
GGCGCGGCCGTCGTCGTCGTATCCGAGGGTGCCGTCGTCAGCCAAGGTTCGATGGTCGCCACGTCTGTTTCGGTGGCCTGTTGGACGGTAGGGGCTCTGTTGGCGAGCATACTTGTACAACACCTCCTATTTGCATGCATAATGTTTACACAGGTGTTATCACCATGATATCTTCCGGGACGTGACCGTCCTCGTAGCTGATTCGGTAGCTGTACGGGAGCGTCTCCAGCGCTTCGAGAAGATCGTTTTTGCCCACGCGATTCCATTCCCAGCTTCCGAGAAGACGGCAATCGTCGATGAGGATCTTGGCCGTGTTAATGTTCCCCGCGCGCGACGACGACGCGACGGTGCGAATTTCGGATAAGAGGGGTGTCCCTCCATCGTACTTGAGCGGACCACTCGCGTGTGCGTCCAGCCACAGCGTCACGTCGGACCGTTCCGGGAGCGCGTCGAGAATTTCCGACAGACGCACGGCGCTGTCCCCGTGAACGATGTGTACGCGTCGATCGTCAGCGAACGCGTTCTTCGCGTCGAGGAACAGCGAATCGTCGAGTTCGATGCTGTAGACTGTGTCGAAGCCGGCATCCAGGGCCGCACGGACGCCATCTCCTTTATACGTCCCCGTTTCGATGAGGACCGTGCCGTGTTTATGGCGCTTTAATGGATTCGTCGACGGGAGCGGCATCTAGAGTGTTGGTGGTTACACTGTAGATGATTTTCGTCCGGTCGAATTGCCGCGACCATCAGAACACCGAACCGCTGTACAGTTTGGACGGCGTGTCCTGCGTCCGGTAGAACGTGTCTATATCCCTGGGGAGGTACTTGTACACGATGGTTTTGTCGCTGTCCTCGTTGGTAAGAATATCCTGTTTCTGCTTGTCCCTGAACGCCTGCTCCTTGCGGATCTGTCCGATGAGCAAGAGGACGAGTCCGCTCAAAAACACAACGAAGACTGTCGTCATGGTTACATGCAACAAGTTATGTACTGGTGAACAACAGCGTTCCCATTCCGCCGCTGAAGCGCAGGATGTTGAGCGAACGCGCATAAATGCGCAGACGTCCGTTGGACGCGCCCTGTGAGAACGAGTCGTCGAACGTGACTTGGAGGTGTGCCGTGTCGGCACGAGACATGTTGATGCTCCCCGTGGGATTCGGTGATTCGGGGTCGAGACCGAACGAGTAGCAGTAGATTTTCGAGTCGGGAATGCGCGTGTGGTGTGCGTACGGTTGGAGGAGACGATGATACCTTCCCGAGCGCTCGGCGTACCGCGGATGACCGTTGATGTGGATCACGGCTTTGGCGATGGGGTCGACGTCCGCCCCGACCGGGCTGTCGTAATTGAAGTAATCGTTGCCCTGTGTGGGGTACGCCGACGGACCGATGCCACTGTTATAGGTACGCGCCGCATTGTACGTGAAGATGATCTCGGAAACGGGGTGCACGAACGACAGATTGAACTTCCGTTGCAAGGACGTTTCGCTTCCGCTGACCACGACGGGCGTATCTCCGAGGAACTGGATATCCTGCAGCAGAATTTCGTGCGAATTCTGGAGCCATTTCTTCCTTTCCTCGCTTCCCAGAAACACGAACGACACGTAGGCAGAGACATCCATGTTGGGAGTCAGTGCCGCTTGGTTCACGAGCGACGAGACCGGATGTGTGGACTTGATCAGTTCCGTGTACTCTCGGAAATCGAAGTTGAGCACCATCTGGTGGTAAATGAGCGATACGATGGGTATGGACAGACCTGGTGTCCTCGCCCAACTGAACGCGTCGAGCGGAATGAACAGCTTGGTCGCCGTCTGGATGGAATTGTCGAACAGGTCATAGTCCTTAAACTTCCCGATCATGGTCCGGAACCCGTTCTCTTTTTCGCTCGGCAACGTGAGCTCTGCGTCGACGTTCATCCATTCGCTGGAGATCCGGCTGATGCGCGCTCCTCCGATCTCGAAATCGACGGTGCGACAGAGTGCGTGTCCGATCTCGTTGCACCAGCGTACGCTGCTCAACGGGACGGTCGGCGACCATAACCCCGGCGTCCCGCCCACGACGCGTCGGACGGCGATGTCGTACGATTCGGTCGTACTCAGACCGTCGAAGGTCACGTCCGTCGCGCCCGCCGCACCGTTGAAGGTGGTCTGTGTGGTCCCGTCGTCGACGAGCACGTCGTATGACTCGTCCGTCCCGTCGGTCGCGGGGATGATGCGGACGCTGCCGGTGGTCGACGACATCCATCGCGCCGAGACGATCCCCGGAACACTGCTGGACGCCGTCGTGATGGAATCGATGGCGAAGTCCCGCAGATCGGGCAAGTCGACTTCGAGGAAGACCGAGTGCACGAGGTCTCCCGACCTCGTGATCGGTAAGCTGACGCGACGACCGAACGTCGCTTGGCTCTGGAACGGTTGCGAGATTGCTTCCATGGAAAAGATGCTGAAACGCTTGTGTTTCAGGCGCCAAAACGTGACCTCTGGCGTGCCGGAGAGCAGAAGATCCTCCTTCCCCATCAGCGCCAGCTGATTGACGCCGCCCGGCATGGTGTTGTATATCTATAACAATGCGATATATTTTGCGAGTTTCCTCGCGGTCTCTCCTCGCGGTCGACGACTAAGCAGTCGGCATGGGGACCGTCTGTGGCGGTGGAATCACCGGCGCCGCCGGTGGATCGAGGACGAACGGTTCCCTCGAGATCTTGGGCCTGCTCGGCCAGAAGTACATGGTGAGTGCCGTGACGATCGACCCGATGAGAACGGTCACGGCAAACGTCTTCTGCGGGTTTTCGTCGTCCTCCATGGTGTAGCGGTAGACGGTCACGCCGGCGGCGATTCCCAAGACGATAATGATGGCGAGAGTGAGATTCTTCATTTAGTGGTGTGATGACCATTCATAAGAAATCGCACGTTTTTGCCGCGGGACGATGTTACAATCACAATGTCTGGCGAATAGTGTCCTGACCGAAGAGTTGCTGCTGCTGCACCCCGCCTTGCGGGTGAGACGATGTATGTCCCTGTGCGACGGCGAGATTTGTGGTGCCCGGAGGTGCGTGAATGATCGGGGGGGGTGGTTGTTGCATGTGAGCGACCGGCGGAGCAGCGTACGCCGGTGACGGTTGAGCGTCCGACGGTACGCTCGGGGGAGACGGATACGGCGGACACGGTGGAGGAATGTCGTCGTCGTCGGACTCCACGCCACCGGCGCCTTCTTGGAGGGCCGATGGAGTGACGACGTGTTGGTGATCGACGGCTTGATGATGGGTGACGTGTGACGAGGGTACCGACACGTTGATGTCCTCGTCGTCATCGTCGTCGTCGTCGTCGTCGCTTTCGATGTCACTGTCCGAGTCATCGTCATCTTTGCCGGTTGCATTTTGCGTATCGTCCTCCTCTGGTGCCAAGTACGAGTCCAGTATTTCGTCGTACGGAATCAGACGGCGGATGCTGCGTTCGATGGCTTCCGGTATAGCTTGCGACTCAAAAGCGTCTCTGTTCTCGACGACGAACGGTTCGTAGTAGCATATCTGCGCCATCTGCTTGTAAATCTCGTGTACGAACTCGTCCGTGCGCGGCACTTTCAGCTTCACGCTCGGTCTGCCCTCGCCGAGACGGATGGCGGACAGGACCTTGACGTATGTCACGATGACGGCTACGACGAGATTCTCGAAAAACGAGTAGCTCGAGATGAGCTGTTGGGTCTTTTGCTGCACGATGCTGCTGTTCCAGAAGGGGATTTCACGCATTTTGCCTTGAAAGCACACGTACACGTCGCTCCCACCATCGTCCACGCACGCGGCGTACAGAGCTCCGAACGTCGCTCGGAGCTGCGGTGTGACGATCTCCTCCAACCGAGAGGTGTACTCTTTCTTCGCGTCGAGCAGGAGGGGGGTGATGTCCGACATTCGATAGTGTTGATGTCACTCAGAAAAGAGTTTCGGTCAAATACGTGCACGGTGGTACCGTCTCGTCCGCTGCCTGCTGATTTATGGTCATTGCTATTTTCAGACGTTGATGTAGATGCTTCGCGTCAGCGACTTGACAGGTAAGGAACTCGATCGTGCGCGGCAAAATCACGAGACGTACAAGAGTCTGTACGCAAAATGCGCTGAGCACATCAAACGGAGGAACGAAATGGGTCACACCGTCACGCGGTATCACGTCCCTGGCTTCGTCGTGGGTCGGCCCCTGTTCAATCACGCGCACGCCGTGCGGTACATACGAGAAAAACTGGAGAGAGGCAAATTCGAGGTCGTCCAACATGGGAGTGGCGAACTCGTGATCGACTGGACGACGCAAAAGAAACGGGTGATTCGTAAGCAAGCGCCGAGGCAAGCGATTGTCGACGACGTGCCGAGACCTGTCCGGGATCGTGACGTCGACAAGGCAAAGAAGAAGACCAAAATCGACGAACCGTTGCACGTTCGTTTGGCCCGTCTGAATTACCAACTCAAAATGGCGCGGTGACCCTCAGTCTTTCTGGATCTCGGCGATACCAAACAAATACATGAACATGAAAAACACGAGCATCGTCGGCGAAATGAAGCGGTCGTCCCAGTCGCCCCGCGGAATGGTGAAAATCAGCACCTCGGCTGCGAGCAGACCGAGGAGGACTGCCTTGTTGAGCGTGTACTGTTCGTCTTTCAAGATCGGGACGTATCGCAGCAAGACGTACGCGAAACACGCTGTGGCCGCGCCGAGGAGCAACGCCGCGAAGATATGGTGCTGCTTCTCGACGGAGCGGAACCACGGCGCGATCATGAATGGGAAAATCGCGGCCAGGAGCGGGACGACGAGTCCCACCGAATGGAATCGACTCACCCCCGGTTGAAGCAGATCGAACGATGATCCTGTCATTATTACCTATACGAGATAATCGAACAGAACTTCACTATCATCATTTCGGGATCTTCATCGGTCGCTTGAACGCGCTCAGTCTCGTCTTCATCTCAGCGTTTTGCTTTTCGACGCGCTCGAGCTTTCGAAGCGCCGCGTTGAGTTGTTGTTTCGCTTCCATCAATTCGCGCTCGGTATCGGTCGTGAACGCGCCGCGGCGTGCTTTCTTGACGTTGACTGGTGCGTTACTGCATGCACTCTCGTCGTTGTGGACGGTGGTATGTGTCGGGGTGGCGAACGAATTGCTCGCCCCCGCGATGAGTTCGGCGTGTTGGGGTGCTGATGCAGGCGTATGTTGGTTGGACATCGGGTAAGGTATCGAACGGTAACTACTTTGATTTCTTTATGGTCGGGTGTTCTGGCGTGCTCTGGGCGATGTGCGTGCGAGCCGTCACGTCCTTCATGGTTGGCACGTCGTCGTCGTCGTCGTCGTCGTCGTCGTCGTCGTCGTACTCTTCGTCGCCCACGAGCACGTCCTCGATACGCTTGAGTGCCGATTCGTGAGTGTCGAGGACGCCCTTGGCGTTGTTGTGCTGCTCCACGACCGCGAAGACGGAGCTTTTGAGCGAGGACACCGTCCTGTACAGCATGATGATGACCACGACGAAGACCGTGGTGATCACGAGACCCGCGATGAACATCGGTGACTTGAGCTCGGGCATGTATATAATGAACGGCAGACAAAAATAGTCCGATTTTCCGCGCGGGACGGCCATGGCGAATACTTCGGAACGGCGGGCCGAGGATGAGGACCCATTCACGCGAATGGTTCGTCAAGAGGCCGATCAACTGTGCACGGAAATCACAGACATGGACGAGCGAGAAGCGACGAACAAGTTGCTCTCGCTCTGCGGAGTGTGGGAAATAGACAACGATCTGTGTGCGGAAGAGCTGTTGAGAATCTCATTCCGCAACTTTCGTTGGAACGAACAGGAAGCCACGCGCCAGACCGACTACGGATTGAACCATCTGCTTCGCGTCATCCAGTTACGACAAGTCGAGGCGATGTCGCTCATGCAGACCATGAAACGTTTGGATTTGCTCGAGGACGACCTGACGTACGGGAGGATCAAGCGCGTACTGGAGAAGGTCTTCTACTGCACGCGCTTGAGCCTGTCGGTCGTGCAGCTCAAGGTCGCCGGGTCGACAGCGTACTGCGTTCCTAAGAACATCGACGACGAGCTCGGCTGCATGACGCTCCGGTTTCGGTGGGTGGACGACGTCAATGCCAAAGACATCCACACCCTGATTTGGTACTTGCTCGACGTGGCGTTCGAGCGGGGGTACAAGAAGCAAGGTACCAACTTGTTCAAACCGATCGTCGTCGACGGTCACCACACACACGCATACGAGCGAGAATGCGATATCAAGACGTTCGTTCACACGCATTGCAGGAGAGAGGTGAACGTCGAGGCACACGTCAATCTGTTGAAGGTGAGCATGCAGACCGTCCTAGACTACCTCGAGAACAACGTAGACATCCAGCTCCCGTTCCTGAACAAGGACCGGACCGTGTTCTCGTTCCGTAACGGCGTGTACACGTGCAGAGACGACACGTTTCATCCGTACGCGACAACCGTGCTCTCCGACGACACGTACGCGGCCAACTTTTTCGACAACTCGATCGACGAGTCGATATTCGAGATGGATTGGCGTGACATTTCGACGCCCAACATCGAGAAGATCTTTATGGATCAAAAGCTGAGCGTGGAGGTGCGTCACTGGTTCTACGTGATGGCGGGACGGATGCTGTACACACTTGGGGAACGAGACGGATGGCAGGTGGTACCGTTTTTGCTCGGTGTGGCAGGGAGCGGCAAGTCGACCGTCACCGATATGCTCATCGGCAACATATATGACCGAGTGGATGTCGGGGTTCTGAGCAACAACTGCGAGCGTCAGTGGGCTGTTTCGGGTCTGATCAGGAGCTTGTTGTGGGTGTGTCCGGAAGTCAAGGACGATTTCAATCTCGAACAGGGTACGTGCGTGTGCGACTCTCGACACCCACCACCGATCGACCGAACACCGACTAACTTCGTCTCTCGCTCATCTCAGCCGTGTTCCAGAGTATGGTGTCGGGCGAATCGATTAGCGTCGCTGAAAAGTTCAAGACGCCGTACAGCACGACGTTCAATATCCCGGGGTGGCTGAGCGGCAACGTCTTACCGAACTGGCAGGACCACGGTGGGTCGATCGCTCGTCGGTTGCTGATCTTTCGTTTCGAGCAACGCATCACGTCCTACGACACGCAGCTGGGCAAGAAGATCCGCGAGGAGCTTCCGACATTCATCGTCAAATCGAACAAAGCGTACCAGGAGATGTCGGCGTTGCACGGGACGAAAAACGTGTGGTCCGTCCTGCCCGCGGAATTCAAGGAAGCTTCGGAATCGTCGCTTGCCGTGTTGTCGGTCACGGATCTATTCCTCCGGTCGTACCACGTGACGTTCGATGAAAACGCCGTGTATACCGTGCGCGCTTTCCTGGACTCGCTCCAGTTTTGGCTGGACGAAAACCACATGGAAAAGACGCACTCGCGCAATCCCGACGCGATGAAGTTCTCACTCGACAAGTTTGGGTGCAAGATGGGCGTGGCGAACGTGACGCACGTGGACGGCACGACGGAGCGGATGGAGATTGTGGTGGGCGTGCGTCTGAAGATGGAGGAACCGTTGGTGATTTCGTCGTTCGAGATGTAAAGGATGAATTAAATGTGGCCCTACCCAAATGGCGAAGTCTCCGTCGAACATCGTGTTTCTGGTGTCGGTGGTCGCGTTGATCGCGCTCGCGTTCCATCGAGGAGGGGCGGAAGGCTACCGCACCGACGCGCTCGGTGCCACGTCCCAACCCCGTCGCCCGTCCATTTTCGTCAGCGTCGCGTCGTACCGCGACAGCGAGTGCAGCAAGACCATCCACGAGTTGTTCAGTAAGGCCGCGTATCCAGAACGCGTCTTCGTCGGCGTGTGCGAACAGAACAGCAGCGACCCCAACGAGACGTGCAGCGGTGACCACGACCCTCGTTTCGACAAGCAAATACGCACCATTCGCGTTCCGCACACGGAAGCCAAAGGACCGTGCGTGGCGAGGTACGCGTGTTCGACGCTGTTCGGGTCGGAAGACTATTACATGCAGATCGACTCACACACGATCATGACGAAGAACTGGGACGAGAAGGCGGTGAACGAGATCCTGGCGTGTCCCGTGCCGGACCGGTCGGTGTTGAGCATGTACCCGAACGACATCGGGACGTACACGATCGAGACCACGGACGTCCCCGTCATGTGCAAGGCGAAGTTCAACGAGCAGGGTCTCCCGATTTTCGAAGCGGCGATGAAACCGGCGTCGTTCGTGGGCAACGCGCCTCGTCCCAACGCGTTCATCGCGGCCGGGTTCTTTTTCGCGCCTCGAGACTTCGTCCGATTAGTTCCGTACGATCCGCACCTCAAGCAGCTTTTCCAGGGAGAAGAGATCCTGCTCAGCGCGCGCGCGTGGACCAACGGCTTCGATATTTACACGCCGCGGGTCAACATTTGTTTACACCATTATGGGCGCCAGGAGCAGCCCAAATTTTGGAACGACGTGAAGGGGGCGTCGTACGAAGCCGAAAAGGCCGCGAGCGAGTCCCGCGCACGACGTATTCTTGGCTTGGAAACACCTGTGGTTCGCGATCAGTACGGACTGGGACGGACGCGTTCGATTGACGAGTTCTGGGCGTTCGCACGGATCAACCCGACAAATAAGGTCTCGACCGGGTCGTTTTGCCAGTAGATCGTTCGCTCGTCGTGGCTCGTCACAACGCGTTCAAGTACGCGTGGGCCACGCGAAGTTCCGTCATGCACCTGTCGACTTCGGCGTGTGTGAAATACCTCGAGGACAGCTCGAGGTATTGCTCGAGAGACGCTTGATCGCATCGTTCGATTTCGTCGACGTACTTGCCCGAACAGTCGTGACCGAACGGTGTGGTCACGACGGGATCGATGATGAGGGCGTACCACCACGCGTACGATTTGGCGCGGTCTGTCTTGACCAGATCGACGTAGTGTTCCAACTGGACCACTGACACTGACCGGACGACACCTTCGGTATCGAGACGCATGGCCTCGATGAGTGCGTCGCGTGTTCTGGCGCCGACGGCCGCTTTGTTGGCGATCGGAGGGTACTTGAGTGTCTTCACGGCCGCGTACCGACACGCGACGTTGGCTGCGTAGTGTTCGGACCGGACGACCTGCGGCGGACGAATCGTTCGCTCCATCTTCATGACGGTGAATAGATCGCGTGCGTACAGCATTTTACCGTCATTTCATTGTCCAACGGACGACGTTTTCACACGCTTTTCGTCGTAACGCGAACTCCTTCGTGTCGAGGAGGTTCTTGAACATATCGGCTCGATTCTTTCCGTTGACTGGTGGCGAGTTGTGATGATTTTTGGTCGCACTGATCCTTTTCCACGCCAGAAATCCATCGAGCAACGCAGTTTCGTCGGTCGTTCGGTGATCGCGGAGCCAGTCGATCGCACACCAGCGACCGCCGATACCCTGATTGACGATGGTGTCCATGACTGCCGCGACGGCGAGTGCCGACGGTTTGACGATTCCAGCGTTTCGCAGCGCGTTGGACGCTTCGTAGACGTACCCCCCTGGCGAACACAGTTCTTTGAATTGCGCTTTGACGAACCGCGTGCCGTAGTCGCCGTGTAAATTCCTGATCATGCGCTCGAATTTCTTCGCTTTGACGGGATTGTCCGTGAGTCCTTTGGATTCCTGACGCAGATCGAGACCACCGAGTCGTTTGTACCGTTCCGCCAGCCGAATGAAGTCGCCATGTTGATCTTTGCCGCCGTTGGCTGTGGTCCATCCTGCGATACCGACCGTCACGCCCCTTTCGTGGCGGTCGTAATCGAGTGCTTTCGCGAAGAAGAAGACGGAAAATCCGTCGTTTCCTCGAAACATATCGTCCCATCGTTCGTTGTCGTGCTCGGATTTCGAGAGCAAGAAGAACATGGCCGTCAAGGACTCGACGTCCTCAATGCCGACGGTATCCTGCAGGAGTGCCACGACGTCTGGCGTCATGACGTACTGGGGGTGACAGAATTGGTGCATTACAATTTACGAAACAAAACATAAACAGAGACGAAAATTCATTCAGGGTATCGATCGCTCTAGGTTCATTCTAGGTCACGGCTATAGCTACGAGAATTTATTCAGGGTTGGGAAGGCTGTGGGTCGCGTCGAACAGTCTGCGACCCACCTTGAACATGCGAGGGTGCTTGATGCAAGCAGGGTCTTCTGGATGGGGCGAAACGGCGAACAAATTCGTTCCTCCTCTCGTCCACACGCCCCGCTGCATATCGATGACGTCTTCCTCGATATAGTCGTTGTCTTGATAGATCATACAATCGTGCAGGCACACCCAGTCACCCCTCTCGATACACCTGAAAAGGGCCATCTTGTAGAAAGGCGTGCGCATGTAGAACGTGACTCTGCCCTCGGGCGACACGAACTTGACCACGTGTTGATCGTATGGGGTCCCGTTCAGATCGTCGAAGCACACCGAGTCACTGGGAAACACCACGTGACGGACGCTGGAGACGTCGAGTGACTTGGCTTTGGGGCGATCACAAATGCCGCATTCGGTGGTCGTCGACGTGCCATTCGCCGACTGCTTCTTCGGTGATTTGATAGTCATTTCAACGGATTCTTGGAAGCCTATTTGATTGGCTGCGTCGACCATTCTCACCCCGGATTCGCGACGAATTTTGCTCGACATTTTTTGAGAAAGGATTGGTACGTTAAACTGATCGTATGTTGAGGTCGTACACGCGGTACGTGTTCCTTGAAATGAAACAGAATTAATGGTGTGCGCGCTGGACAAATGTGTGAACTGGTGAACTGGTGTATGTATAGGGTACTGTACATCAACCAACAGGCTTCCTGTAATAGACGAGGACGCGGGGGAAGGTCAGATAGCGTGCTGACCTCACGCGATCTTGTCGGCCTCTTCGGTGGACTCACGTTTGTTGACCGACGGCTTTTTCGCGACGTCATGGCTCGTTCGTCGGTCCGGTACTTGTCGTGATTTCCTTCTTCGTGGTCTTCGTGGTCTTCGCGGCCTTCGCGGTCTTCGCGGTCTTTGCGTTCTTCGCGGCCTTCGCGGTCGTTGCGGTCTTCGCCTTTTCGGTCTCCGTTGTGTCGACGACGGTGTCGACGACGGTGTCGACGACGGTGTCGACGACGGTATCGACGACGGTGTCTCGGTCGACCGAGGACTGGATCGTCACGCTTTTCTTGAGCGGTGCGGTCGCCCGTTCGCGTGCCTTGGGTCTGGGCGTGTATCGTTCGATGAATTTCATCACTTCGGTTCTTCCGCAGTGGACAGCACCCGTATCAACTTCGTACACGGCAGGAAGATCGCGGACGTACGATGGAAACTGGGACGTGAACACGTCGACTTTCCACCCGTTTCGGAAGCACGCGACGATCTCGTCGTCGTCTCGTTGGTGGAAAAGCATGATTGCCGGTCTGGTGGTCGTCGTCATGATATCGGTACCGTACTGCACGAAAAAGAGAATTGGCAATATCGTGCAGACGGTACGATCTCTCATCACTCATGACCGTGTTGCGTCCCTTGTGTGGACCGCCCGTTCCTCCCCCGCCGCCGGCGATCCCGCCGCCAGGGACTCTGACGGAGGAGGAACAGGATCGCTTGCCCCCGACGAGCACGGGATCCTTGAGCGCGGCGGCCCTGGAGCGTATCATCGGTGAACGTCCCGTCGACTTGGATCTGTACAGGACGGCGTTCACGCACCCAGACGCCGGCATGCCGTACAATTTCGAGAAATTCGAGTTCCTCGGCGACGCGATACTGGGCTTCGTTGCCGCCCGGTATCTGTACGACCGCTTCCCCGACGAACAGGAGGGGTTCCTGACGATCATGCGGACTCGTCTGACGCGGTCCGATCAGTTGGCGCGATTCGCCAAGGACTTGGGTCTGGAGCAGTTCGTCGTCATGCGAGGCAAATCAATCTATTTGAATTATCAAAGGAGCAAACGCGTCCTCGAGGATGTCTTCGAAGCGCTCGTCGCCGCCATTTACTTGGACAATGGACTGCTCGCTGCGAGGACGTTCATCACCAAGGTCTTCGACCGTGCAGATTGGGCCGATTTGCATAAGAACCGCAATTGGAAGGACCAGCTCATGCAGCACCAACACAAATTGCATCAGCCGTTGCCGGTGTACCAGTGCACACGTGATGACGACGACAGAACGTATACTGTCGTCGTCGAATTGAACGGTCACGTTGGGATCGGCGTTGACCGCGTCAAGAAGAAGGCCGAGCAACTCGCGGCCAAAGAGATCCTCGTTTCGTTCGGCGTCTCGGTCGATGACTGATCATCGTCACTGCGGACGTCGGACGACGGCGGGATTGGACGTGCGGACGCATCCCTTGATATCGAAGTACGGTTGGAAGACGAGATGCGAGCGTTGCGTATCACGTGCTTGAACGGCGTTCTTCTGGAGAAAATCTCGGTACGCTCCTTCCGTTGGCGTCGTGTGGTCGCGCTTGGCGTCGTTTTCGCGCTGACACGACGACCGCCAGTCGGTGAGACGACCCCCTGGAGCAGATTGGACGAACGGCATCTTTGAACACCCACAAGATAATGTGTGCTGAAACGTCGCCGATCACACGTTCCGGTCTCGGCCATGGCCGTGCCCCGCCGGAGACGACGCGCGCTCCAAGTGTGGTCTGGCGACGATGCGAAAACGTCCGCATTCGGCAAGCGTCTTGATCTCCTCGGCGGTCAGTTCGACGGTGCGTCGTTGATTCCCACTGTCGTCGTTGTCGAGTGATTGATCGGATACATTGGACGAGTCCTCAGAGGAAGAAGAGAATGGGAGTACGAACATGTGACCGTACTGAGTGATGCATTTCCGAGCGAGGAAAAACAAGTACCGACCGACCGTCAGGACCAGTGGAATGGCGATCGAGATGGAGACGATGATCCATCCGCCGGAGATATCTCGGATTCCGATGCGCTGCACGTTCTCGGTACATGCGGCTCGCCGTTTGACGAATGCTCGCAGGAACGAGTTCATGTGCGCCACTCGAGCAATGGACGTTTTGAACTTGTTGAACATGATCGCGACGTCGTACGCGTTCAGACACGGGCTCGCGACGATCGTCACGTCGTTGGTGAGCCCCCTGACCAGTTGAAGAGAGACGTGACACTGGACGCCGGCCTTTTCGATGGCGTACACGGCCGCTTCCAGTGGCGCGACGACCCGTGGAGTTTGCGTGTGGGACGAGTTGTCGACGACCCGCCTGACGACGTCGAGGACGCCCTGCGCCGTCGCGTCGTACAGGACGTCGTTCGGCATCGTCGAGAGGAGAAACGAGATGTCTCGCGGGACGAGGACGTCACCGTTCATTCCTTGAGCGTCGAGTTCGTCGATGTACACGTCTGGATTGTCGTCGACCATCGTGTTCGCGAACAGGATATTGGTCAGTTGGGCCGTATACACGGAGGTGATGACCAGACAGAGGAACGCGTACGAAACGAGCATGCTCTGGAGGAAAAATTTGAGCAGGATCATGTACCGTTTCCTCCCCGTCCAATCGAGTCGATAATCGACGCTCGTGTAATCGTTGAGCAACGCGAGCGTATTCTGGAACGCGTACTGTGGAAGGACTGCGATGTCGAAGGCTTTCTTTTTGTACCAAGAGATGGCCCAACTGAAGTACGTCATGGCGATCGCCACCGCGAGCGGCGTGAGCATCACCAGGACCCACAAGCTCGGTTCGAACGGAGAGAACACGGTCCACATCGCCTCGCGCGCGTCGTACCGAGGCGTCACGAGGACGTACGTGGTTCCAAAGACCCGGCGAACGATGGTGGCGTTGTCTCCGCCGTGGAAGAGACCGAGACCTACGTCGCACCGACACGCGTTGACCTCTTCGAGCACCGTCCGACGGTCTTCGAGACAGTCGTACGTGATGCCGTCGGTAACGTCGACGTATCGGCCGTCGACGCATGATACGTACGGGTCGATGTCGTACGTACACAGTAATGGATCGCGTTGGTCAATACGGGTCGACGAAGGCGTCCGTGAACCCTGTGGCGCCCAAGCTCCAGTAGACGACGTTGTCAACGACGTTGTCAACGACGTCGTGAGCGTGCCGAGGAGGCTGAGAATGCCGATGATCAGACGTGATACCATCCATGCTATTCATCAAGATTTTCAAATGATTACGATCCTGTCCGAAGAGACGCTCGGAGAGACGCTCGGAGAGACGCCCGACGCGGTTGCGAGTTGAAGAGCACGCGCGCGCTTCTGCTGCTCTTTTCGCTTTTGTCGCCTTTCCATCTTGTGTTGCCTCTTCCGTTCCCTCCTTCGCAGACGGCGCGCCTCGCGTTCAGCGTCGTGTTCTTCCGAACACGGCGGCGGGGGTACCGTTCGGGGCTGGTCGTCTTGAAGCGTGACGCTGATTTCCGGGACGTTTACATTTCGCCTGTAAAGCTGCTGCATCTGGACCGAGTGCTGCATGTTTTTCGAGATTTCGAAGAGGCGCGCGGGAGTCGTCGTGTTAAAATCGAGAGAGCTGATGAACGAATGCCGCATCATCGACACCGTCATGTTCTTTCCAAAAATTCGTCTGTATGTTTGGTTCACCATGTGAATGAACGCTCTGCGATCATACGGCTTCCGAAACCGGCGGTTGACGAACAAGTACTCGCGCGGGGACCGTTCTAGGTTCGTTGCGATGATCCTGACGAGGTCGTCGGGAAGATAGCGCCAGAACCTTCCGAAGCTCTTTACCGTCTTGTACTGGTTAAGGACGAGGTAACTCTTGCCGGGTTCGCTGGTCAAGAACATGTAATTTTCGCCTTTTTTATTGAGTTTCCTCGCGTGTGAGTCGTCGACGACGATGTGGAGCTCGCCGTAGTCCCCCCTGGCCGGCTCGATCAGTGTGTACATGGACAGGAGCAAGTGGTCATCGCTGGCGTACTCCGTCGCCCGGAGCTGCTGTTCCTTTTTCAGTACGCAACTCCAGTTGACCCAGTTCAGGAGCTGCTTCTCGGACGGCTCGAGATGTGCCACGACATCGAATTCCTTCTGGTTCGATTCCTTGAGTGCCGCGCTCCACGCCGCGCGTTGCTCTTTAAACTTTGTCTCGTACTCGGGGTGGTGTTTGTACACAGCACACACCGTGGCAATCAAGAGCTTCTTGCTCGCATGCGACATATCGCCGCTAGTATATTTCTCGTGGGCGAACTGGATGTACTTCTTAGGATCGGCGATGATCGTATCGATTTCTTTGCAGCCCGTGTACCGGAGCCATCGTACCAGCATGGATTGGTACTGCTGGGCGCTGCTACGGGTGATCGACGGAGTTTGAAAGAAATGGCCGACAGTTGTGTACAACAAATCGGAGGGCATGGTTTTAGTATCTTCCACTTCCTTAAATCAAGATATTGTAGACCGAGAGACCGACGACCGATTTTTTAATATATTGCACATAAGCATCCTTTCCGAACATGTTGTTGGACCAGCTCTTCACAATGGAGACCTTGCCTTCCACGCTCGCCGTGACCGCCTTGGTCGTGTACATTATGGGTCAGTACCGCGAGAAAATCTGCGGCACGGACGAGCACAACATGTGCAACGAGTTGCTCAAGAACGCGGACATCATGGCGATCGTTTCTTCTGGCGTGGCCGCACTCTTGGTTCTGCTGATTTGCATGGGATTCATCACGCTTTCCACGACCTCTGGCGGCTACGGCGGCTACGGTGGCGGTTTCTGGTAGACCAATTTCTAACTTGTGATGCTGGTTTTCGATGCGGACGCGTATGACCGCTTTGCGTACGGGTTTGCCCGTCTGACGAAGAGTTCGCGCGTGAGCACGATGACACTGACTTCTCGTTTGGTGTCATCGGGCGATGATACGATGCGGCGGACCGTCGAACGTGTCATGGTGCGGGCAATGTGTCTGACGCCCGACACGTGCGAAGGGTGTACCGACGTGCCGCGGTGCGTACCCAGCAGGTTCTGTCGCGAGGCGATCGAGATGCGCCCGTTCCCGTCCGTGTATCCGGGAGTCTGTATTCGTCTTTACTCGACTGGTTCGTTGATCGTGACGGGGTGCACGACACCGGAACAGGTGATCGGATCTTTGCATGACATGTGCCTCGCGCTGGAGGTTTCGTGTCTCTTTCCTACCGTCCGACTCGTCAATGCCACGTCGTCCATCGGACGAATCGTGGCACTCGACCGGGTCCGTGATACGCTGGTCGATGACCCGACAATTTCGGGCGTCAGTCGACCCGAGAGACAGTCCCGTCTCCTGATCAAGACGACGACGGGCGAGACGGTAATGATGTACGCTTCTGGCAAGTTCACCGTGCACGGGAACGACCTTGACCGTTTGGCCGACCTGGTTCAGCGGATGAAGAAGTTTCGGTAGCTGGTGGAAGTCTCGTGCTGGGGCGAGTTCCAGTCGTTCCCGCTACCGCCATAGAAGGAGACGAAATTCAGCGAGACGACCTTGATAGTGGAATCGTCCCGGAAGAGGACGTCATTGACTCGCTTGGTCACGCCATTGACCTCGATTTCGATGATCCCGTCCGCCTTCTTGGGCGTGTTCAGTACGATCTTCATTCGCACGGAGTTCCAGCCCTTGTGGATGGGAAGATCACCCGTCCATAAGTCGTGACCGGCGTGGTCACCGGGTTCCGTGATGGCTTTGTACCCACTCCCCTGTCGTTTAAACGCGGCCGTCGGGCTGCCGCCGATTGGAAGGTACGCGTATCCTATGATGTACGCGTTTTTCCCGTCTCTCGACCGCCACATGAAACGGACCGACCCTTTGCCGACGACCCAGTTGGACGCCACGGCACAGTCCTTGGAGTTCTTGCCCAGGCAGAGACCCGGCAGCTTTCCGCCCTTACGCCACTCGAACGAGTCTGGAAAGTAGATGTCGTACCCCATCTCGACGGCGTCGGACGGCAAGGGATGCGGGACGGCGGATATCTTCGCCCCGCTGCTGCCGCCGTGCGCGTTCTTCGCGTAGCGGAGGGTGAGCACTTCGTTGCTGACGCTCAAGCGTTCGGGAGATCCGATGTACTGTGTGTTAAATGGAGACGTCTTTTTCTTGAGCATCGAGCTCAATGGCAGGTACGTCCGCGGTCCTGACGACCCCGGTCCCGACGACTCGCTGCTCCCGCGCGACCGGATTAGGAACAGCAGCAAGCAGACCATCGCCACGACGGCGAGACTCGATGACGATAGAAAGAGCGGGAATCGAGGGTCCATACAAGTCCATACGGTATACGTACATTATCGAGCGTAGATGTAAACTGCATGAAGACGGCGACGAAAGCCCGGGTGATTGTGGCGCAATTGTGGATTTGGCTCCTGTTTTGTGTGGTGTACGCGATAATGAACCGTATCGAGCCGGACAAACACTTTGGAAAGAACTTCAATCCCGCATACTTCGCCGCGGTCACGCAGACGACGCTGGGATCGAAGACGGATCCTCGAACCATGACCGCTCAGTTTGTGGTCGTGTGTCACGTTGTGAGTGCCTCGATTGTTGCCGTCGCGATCGTCTGACGAACCGACGACATCGATTTCCGCCGGGTTCAATCACAGTAATCGTCACTATAATTCTGATTACTTTGATCGATACGAAGTGATGGCGACTAACAACACCGACACCGCGAACCATTCGGAGACTGAGACGACGCAGGTCACGACGCATGTCACGAAGCGAACCGATCGCAAGAAAAAGACGTACATGCTTCACGATCCCGAGACGATGAAATCGCTCGGTAGGTTCGTGTCGTATACGCCTCGTAGCGCCGCGTCGAAAGCTGCGTCGCGCGGCTTCAAGAAGATCCTGCTCCGCGAGACGGGGACCAAGATTGTTTACGAGTACTTGGGCGACAAGGTCGTTCTGGACCCACCGAAGACCGTCCAGCGCGGCGAGCGGACCGTGACGTTTAAGACCACGAGCGTAGTCAGGTCGGTCGGAAAGACCTTGTGGGCGGCCCCGTGCGAGCCCGACGACGACGCGGTCGTGGTGGAGAATCCCAAGGCGTGAGCGGTCCCCTCCGGTCATTCACGACGCATTGTGATCAAGTATTGAGATACCCCTTCACCTGTAATGCGTGACGGATCGATTTCACCAGCGACGCGACTTCTTCGTTGACCTTTCCTTGAATGCCGTCCACACTCTCGCTTTCCGCGTCAAAGACGAACGCCTTGGCTTTGACCACGTGTTTCTCGCTCTCTAACTGCGGAATGACGGAGACCCTGGCTCTGTAACGCACACGACCCATGATCACGTCCATTGGAGACACGATTTTTTGGACGGGTCCGACGTCGATATCGGTGACCGAGACGTTCAAGACACTGCCGGCTTCAAACGTGAGTGCCGCTTCCATGGTGCTCACGAGCTTATCCGCCACCCGCACGGCTTCAAACGGTTCCGCGTCTTGGGTGTTCTTACCCGTGGCGAGGCAGAGAACCAAGCACACCAGGAACACGATCCCGAAGAGACGTGAGCGTTTCATTGCTTCTCTCATTCAGCAACATTTAAGTGACGACTTGGTCGCCGAGGTCTTGGTGGGCGCCGGCGGGTTAAAACGGCTGGGTGTCCCACGCGGCCGGGGCGGTAGCGGGCGGCATCGTATGGCGGGGGCGGAACAGGAAACGGACGGGATGTTGTCTCGTCGACGCGACGTAGAGCAGCACGACGACGACGACGAGAACGAGGAGGAGGATGAAGGTGTACATCGCTTAATGTGTTCTTACTTATGTGGCATTATTTTGTCGCTGCAGTCACGGTCAAGAAGGAGATCACGGCGCCAAGAAACACGTCCACGGTGTAATGACTCCTCGTCTGCACGAGGAGGAACGCGACCACCACTGGTAGCACGTACATCGCGGTGGGCCACACGCCGTACTTCACCAGCAACATCGTCGAGATGACGATGAAGGCGGTGTGGCCGCTGAAAATCTTGTCATAGTCGCCCCCGAAGAGACAGCTGTCGATCAGCGACCGCGATCTGTTGGGTTCGATGGTGTGCGGGAGCTGGGTCAACGAAATGCTGATCCCTCGAATGACCAGGACGATCCCGAACATGAGCAAGAGGTCTCGAAACAACTCGACGCGTCGCGTCGACGCCGCCATGAACGCCGTCGGCAGCAGAATGAACAGCGGTCCGTCGAGGACTTTTTTGGTCGTTGGATCGTGTGTGAACGAGAGGAACCCCACGTCTCGAGGGTTGGTGCACCCTTTGTCGACGAAATGTTTGAGGCCGTGGTGTTGCGTGTAAAAGAGACCCATGGTGTTGACGAACGTACCGATGACGAAGATCAGAGCGGCCGTTCCGAATGACACGTCGGTGCCCATGACCCGCGATTCTTTCACGTGCGCAAGATATTGATACTGTTCCGCCGGCCGTTTTTGTACACGCGGAAGACGAACAAGGCGAGGAGGAGGAGACACACGATAAACGGCAGTCTCCGCTTGACCCAGTAGTACTCGACGAAGAGCGGTCCGAAACTGTGCCAGGTGCCGTCATGCATGTGATGCGTAATGGATTTGTTCGGATCGGGACTGCACGCTTTGTCGAAGCCGATGCATGGTTCGAAGACTTCTGCGGGAATGAACTCGACGCGGTCATGTCGGACGGAGTTGATGGCGTCCGTGAACGCCAGTGGACCCGTCGTTCTTTGGATTTGAATGCTCTCTGGCATGTGTCGGAGAAAGACGCTCTTTCGCTGTGCCCGAAGGAGCTTGGCCATGTGGTCGCACACCGTTCTCATTTCCGGCATGTTCGGACGGGGGCACACGATCGTGGCGTTGTTGTAGAACCGGCTGGCCGGGCGCAGGTACATGATCGAGCTTTCCAGCGCGTTCGCGGATGATAACGTGACCCCGAGTTTGGACGGCTTGAATTCGTCGACGAAATGCCGGAGTGGCCGTAAAGAGTCCGTGTCCATGTCGATCGAGATGCCTCCATACGCAAGAAGGGCGACGTACCTCCCGAAGTCGATACGCTGGTGCATGATCTTGCCGGCGTCGTAGGCGTCTTCGTAACCGTAGCGTCTGCACAGACGACGGAGGCTCTTGTCGTCCCACAGAATGTACTGCCATTCTGGATTCATTCGTCTGAGTTTATCGCGGGGACCTCTGTATTTGGGGGGGAGGGCGTCCTCGCCCTGGTACCACACCTGATGAATCGTCGCTTGCATGTACTACCGATGCTTATTATTTTCACTCCTATAACTATGTCGGTACCACGTGTCGTTACCGCGTGGTCGTGGAACACTTCGACTCACGATGACGTCATTATGGTCAACGAGGGTGGCATCGTCCACGAGACCGTCGGATCCTTGAGAGAACGAGTCAAAGACAGCTTGATCGCAGGCAGCCGGTATGGACCGGCAATGGTGCAACCTGGAGAGGACGACGGGAAGGGACTCGTGGTGGAGTACGATCTGGGCACTCTGGACGAGTCAAAATTGGCAACGTTGGAACGCGAGTTTTCGGATGTTCACAGGAAGCTCGTTCGCGCGAACAACCCGAACGGACGGGAGAGGACCCTCGGTGATTCGATCGTGCCGATCATCGTGAGCAAGTACCGAGAGGCCAATAGGCTGTGGGTCCTGTTCGACACCCGGGATGTGGCGTTGGGTCACGACCGCCACCACGACGTGCTTCTGTCCGGCGAGATCCCCACCGACGCCTCGCGACAGAGCATTTGGTCGTACGTTTCACAACTGTGGAAAGCGGGCATGTACTCGGCCTCGACCACGAAGGAAGCGACGCCGTTCGCGGTGCTTCAAATGGGACCGCCCGTGCGCGACGGCCGTTACCCGGCTGCCGACCTGGTCGTGCTCTTCGTCGACCTGTTGTCGCTGCGCCAGTGGAGGGAGCAGCCACTCCGAAAACTGTTGCGCGACGAGACGACCGTCGTGCAGAACGATGTCGAACAGAACGGAATGGGATTCAGTGAGGCCTTGTCTCGTTTAGCGATCGTGTTCAACGAGCAGGCCGCGAAGTACAAGCTCCTTCCGCCGATCACGCATCGCCTGCGCATTTTGCGTCATTTCCTTCCGCTCACGGCGGAGGAACGCGCGGCAGAACCTGCCGTCCAGGAGTGGACGAAACGCTTGTTGCAGGCGGACCGAGCCGGGGTCACGGCGCTGTTGCGCGACCGGCGCATGCTCGACGTGTTGGAGAAGACTGCGCCGGAGGTTGCTGACCGCGTGGCGGTGGGCGATTACGTTGGAGCGGAGGAATTGATCCGACGCGCGAGCGACCGCGAAGGGGAGATTCGTCGACATGGGGAGATGGTGGACGTGACCAACGAGATCATGCAGGCGTTCGTCAGTGGCGACCCGGACGAGGCGCTCGAAGCTTTGCGGATGATGAAGAAGCAAAAGATTTTGAACGAAACGATACCCGGTATGCAGAGCGCGATTCAGCGCGGAGACGACGAGGCGGTTCGGAAGCTCATCCTCGATTACAGGCGAAAGCACAAGAAGCTGGACGACGATCTGGACCGCGACGACGACGGCGACGACGACGAGGGACTGTTGCGTCGATTCTCGTCGACACGATTCGGGAAGACGCTCCGCGACGGGTTGACGAAATTGTCGACACGAGGTGGCGCGACGAGTACGCGCAGTGGCGCTGGCGGTAGTAGTTCATCTGACGGTGGTCCGTCGACCTCGTGGGTGGTGTTCAGATGGTTCGATTTCGCTAAGCCCGATCGGCAATGGGTCCGTCGGGAGCATTGAGCATTGATCACTCGCAATGATCAGACGACGACGACGTCGTCACGCCGAGATGCTTGTCGATCGCCGCGGTCAGATCATACATTTTCTTGGCCCGGACGTCGTACGCGTACTGAAAGCACGGCGGTGCACGGCGTTCCACGAGGAATTTGCGTCCCGACTTGTCCGCTTGATGGTCTCCCACGGCCGCTTCGCGCCGACCACCGTTCAAATTGACGAACGCAGGGTTCGCGCAAATATTGTCGACGCTTGATGCGTGTGTGGACGCGACGATTTGCACGCCTCGGTCGTTGGCGTGCATGACCGCAGTGACCTCTGCTTTGTTAACGATCTCGTCGAGGACGATGCAGCTGGGCGTATGATTTCGAACGACCTCCAGGATACCGTCCGCGAGTCCGTTGTCGGGAAAACACACGCGTGTATTGCAATTGACGGCGAGTTCGTCCGACTGATCGACGGCCACGACGTTTTCTTGCGACGCATCGAGTTCGTGAAGAATTGACCTGAGACACGTGGTTTTGCCCGACCCCGGTGCCCCGAAGATGAGGACGTTCTTCCTGAGACGCAGCTGACGGAGAAACGACGCGGGGAACTGGTGCTTGAGATCGAGCCGTGCCAATCGCACGGTCATGTTGAAGCCGTCCAAGGTTGGAAGCAGCGAGACACGGTAGCCCGGTAATCCCGCGATTCGAAACCTGTTTGGCGATCGGGTGGAGCTGCAGAACGACATGAGATGATCAATGTCGTCTTTTTCGACGGTCGTCCCGTCGATCGTTTTGTACGTGCGTTCACCGAACACGTGGAGTCGAACGGGCTTTTTCTGATCGAGGACGATGTCGGAGACGAAGAGGTCTCCGAGTTTGCCAGACGAGACGACGTCGCGGAGGGCAGGGAACCTTCCGACCAGCGCGGATTCGAACGAAGACGATGAGGACTTGATGTGTGTTCGTTTCACAAGATCCATATAGGACACAGTGGACGGCGAGTTCGAAAATGGGAGATGCGGATCCATGTGCAGACGTGCTACCGTATACGATCACTCACCTTTTTCTTCGTGCGAATAGCCCGCACCGCATGTGGATGGGCTTATCCGCTGACGCTCTTTTTTTGACTGACCTCCTCACGACCGCTCGTGTATGATCGTTCTCATCGATGAAGCCAGGAAAGAAGACGGAGATGACGTCGTCAGGTAACGCGATGATTGGAGAGGCGTATGTACTGCATCCTCGATCGTCCTTTCGGCAGTAACAGCGTTGGCTGATGCCGTTCTTGGTCACGCTAAAGTAGACGGTCGACGTTCGATGTTCGCCGCCTTTGTTCTGACAGAAGCGCGAGTTGGTCTTGAGCATGACGGCATGAGACGTGACGAAGGCGGCGGTGAAGTCGACGTTCCTGTACCGCGTGGGTAAGACGCTGCGCAGGGTCGGGAGGGCATCGGCGTACAACTCGATGCTCGCGCTGGTGCCGACGGTTTGGCCGTTGGTCGCGTGCTGGTCTACTTTATCTGCGAGGAAGTGTTCCCCTCCGGTGCACGGCGTCAGTGCCTCTCCGGAAGTGCAACGTATGCTGCTGAGTTTGATGAGCTCTCGGATTTCGGTGGGGTTCGATGTCGTGATCGTCGTCGTACCTGACGAGTCGATCCAGAAGGACGGCTGGTACGCCCTGGTTTCCGTCTTTCCCTTGTTCGAATAAATCATCCGCAACCCGTTGGCCTTGAACACGCTGTCGTCAATCACGTCGGACCACGGGTTGAGGGGAATGATGTGTTGCACTGCGGACGACGACGCGGTGCTTTCGATCGATACGGTGTCGATGTCGTCTTCCGCGAACACCGTCTGAAGACGCTGGATCAGTTGAAGTCTGCACGCTTGTGCTATGGGCGCGTTCACGACGACATCCGGGAAGATGAGATGTGCACCGTACTTACGTCCTTTGCCATCGTCGTCCGCCGTCCGTTTCGACGGCGATAGACACACGAGCATCCGGTCTCGCTGGTCGCGCGACGACGACGACGTGGACGACACGTCCGTCGAGGTCAGATCGAAGAAGTCTCGAGTCACAAATTCCCAGACGACGTGTGCCACCGTTCGCAGCGTCGCGGTAGCTCTTGATCCGTTGCATTCGGGGAAGTGGGCGTCGACGTCCCAGAACAGCCGGAAATGAGGCGTCTTGAGTTCCACGACGGACAGCGACTCCTTCTTGATGATGGCGTGTACGAAGTACGTGTTCAGAAAGGTGCCGTTCTGATCGTCACTCACGCAAAGCTTGCCTCCGTCGAGCAGAAAATGGGTCGTCGTGGTCGGGGCCGAACCATTCGTGCTCCACCCGCGGGCTCTCGCTTCATCGCGAAAGCTTCGGGACATAGACATACAGTTACAAACCAAACTTGAATTGAATGCGTTTCTCGCGGCGCGTCGCGCGTCCAACACGATCCTCGCCGTATGAATACCTATGGACGACCGTCCTTCCACCGTAGTGACCAGGCTGCGCGTGGTAGAACTTTGCGATGACCGCTGGTGGGACCGCGGCGAGAAGAAGAATGATCGTCAACGCGACGCGAAAGCTGCGCGTTCCGCGCAGTGATCGCGAAGTCGTCACCATGGTGAGAAGATTGGAGGAGTTGAAATGACGGCGTACCGTTCGACTGGTCGTTCAAACTTCCTCCTTTGGTTGGGCCGCTGCCGCCCCGTCGTTTCCGCTGGAACATCGAGGGCGAGACCGCTCGAAAGCGTCCATGACATCGAGCTCCCATCTCTCCTTTGTTTTTTGGACGTGCTGGATGGTCTTGGCGAGAATATCGGCCTGCATACGCACTTGCTCGTACCGGTGGGTGTCGCGCGACCTCTTCGCTAACGACATCTCCTCTTTGAACGCGCTCATCTGAGCGTGGAGTTTCTCTTCTGTATTCACACAGGTGGCGTACTCTTCGAGCACGTCGATGTCCATGTCGAAGCATTCGTCAGTATTCTCCTTGTAAAACATGTTCGCCCGCGGTAAAATCGCGCCAAAAATCTGTAGAAGCATCATATAGAATGGCCGACGAATTCGCGACGCCTGTCAACAAGTTGAAGCAGATCTCGTCGAGAGACGCGCCCAAGCCCGGGTCCACCGATATGCCCTCGTACGAAGACATGCTCCGTCAGGCAACGATGCCGTCGACGGACCAGCAGCAGTATATGCCCATGAACCCCAGCGACCAGATGGCGATGAGTTCCCAGCCCATGGACGGTGGGATGTACGGAGGAGCCCATACAACCATGGACTCGATGTCGCACGGAGGTCCGCACTCCCCAGTCGACTATTCTCACGAACAACGGCCCCCCGGCGACCCGGTCATGTACGACACCCGCTCGAGGTCGCCAACAGGGACAGGAGGACACAGGGGGCACCACGGTACGAGCGAGAAGACGACCGACGGGTCGTACGGGTCGTCCGAACCCGACACCGCGGCCGTCGTCTCCAAGAGCGGGACCAAGACGACGGGATGGAGAGGGCTGTTACAGCGACATAAGTCGGACTTGATCTGGGCGGCGGTCATCTTCTCGATCATCCTGTTCGTGCTCCCTCGGGTCCGAGCGATTCCCCGATTCCAGCAACAGGGCCTTCCGGCGTACGTGATAGCACTCATTTCACTCGCCAGCGCGTGCATCGGCAATTCGCTCGTGCTGGCCGTCTCGTAAGATGACCCCGTTCACGTAGACGGCCGGTTTCAACGGGGCTGCTGTCGTAGCGTGAATTTTGACTTGTTCGAGACGCACGCTAAGTCGTGCAGAGACGATCTTATCGCGAACATCCCGTGTAAGAATCAGTCCGTCCATTGCGACGATGCAGCTCACGAGCAACGTCGCCCCTGTTGACAGTCGTTCGCCTCCGTCGTCGACGTGCTGACCGAGCTCGTCGAAGACGAGCGTTTCTTCCGACACGTATACGTGCTCGAGCGGGTGTGCTGTCTCGTCGACCCAGTCGCCTCCGCCGATCGATTCGACGTGCTTGAGAAAGGACGCAAACTCGTCGTTGAGTGTACACGATTTCATCGAGATCCGCTTGCCCCACGAGTGTGACGACACCATGGCACAGAAACGAGGGGTCTGGACACGGATGGCTTTCTCACCGCCGTAGCGAAGACTACGGCGCCGCTGACCCGCGTCGTCAAACGACACGCGATCGAGACTGATCGTTCTGAAATCCATCCAATTCTATGAGGCTCCGTGGGCGGCGATGAGCTCTAAGAAGATGGCTCTTCTGGTGGACCGCGTTTCGAACGCGTGTGGTGGCACGTGCACGACTCGGTCGTATTCGAACAACATCTTGAGTCTCTCGGTGTATTGCGTGAGCTCGAAGGTCGAGACGGGGGTGTGTTGCTGGGCAAGTTTCTCGAACGCGTCGTCCTTGTCCACTTCGACGAGGACGCGACGAATGGGTATCCGCACGCGTCTTTCGATTGCAAGAATATGACGACGAATGTACCGTTGATGAAACCCGCTGCTCTCGAACGGAATTTGCGACCAGTAGAGGCACAAGAGAGGGAACTGACCGAGATTACGAATTTCCGTCTGTCGCACTTGCGCGAGCAATGTTTCCACGACATGTATCAGTGATGATTTGTTCACTGTGTGGGTGACGGGCATGATGATGACGTTCTCGTCCACGAGATCGACGAGATCATCGAGCGTTCCGGGAATGCCGTCAATGGCGAAGAGCATCTTCTGTACAGTCCCATTTGATCGCGTGCGTTTTTTCCCAAAGGATCTTTGTCTTGACAGGACGTATAACGACGAGTCAGTGAACGACGCGGTATGACGACGATCAGTGCCTTTAACAAGCTTCTCAGCGACTTCGTCGACGACCTCTCGGACACGTTCGAGGACGTACCGCAAATGCGCCTTTTCAAGGCGTCCTTGCCGGTGGTTCTGCAGACGAACGAGCGAGGCGGTTTGGACATGTTCATGAAGTCGACGCGCCCGTACGGCGAGAAGATCCTCATGATGGACCGGACGCTGTTCGACGAACCCGTGTTGATCGGAGGCCTCGACGTGTCGCAGCTGTGGCACGTTGAGGGACTCGACGAAGTATCCAAGACGGCCATCATGAATTACGTCAACACGCTGTTCACGCTGGGCATCGCGCTCGAGACTGTTGACGCGCCCGTACTGGCAGGTATCGAAGACTTGGCGAAATCGGCGGCCGCACAAATGAAGGACAGTGGAAGCATTGATTTCCAGA
>Ga0181590_10000738_pt1 | contig 26852 bp, 23 predicted proteins | sample 071ome_34_FD_132446 | JGI IMG/M metagenome (GOLD analysis project Ga0181590, IMG submission 132446) | Coastal salt marsh microbial communities from the Groves Creek Marsh, Skidaway Island, Georgia - 071411BT metaG (megahit assembly) | ecosystem: Environmental > Aquatic > Marine > Intertidal...
TAATGAAAGAAATAAAAATAATAATTTATCAAACAATATTAAAGAAAATAATCTCTACAGCATCACTTTTTACAATTCGTATAAAATTGGTCGATATTTTGAAAATAAGAAAAAGAAACTTTATTACTACTTGAGAAAAATTATTAATTTATTAACTTCTTAAATTTTCCCATTCGATAATTTCATCAATTTCAACCATAATCCAATCTGGGAAAAATCCAAATTTTTTAAAAATTTCAAAAGATTGTTCAATACTATTAATTCTGCCCCATCTAGAAGGAGATACTAAACATGACTCAAAATTTTTAAAATATTTTACAGATTCTTCATTAATTGGAAGCTCAGTAAACGAATCTATCCAAAGCCACTGAACTTTATCAATTAGCGTATTGTTTGTAAACTCAGGTTCTAATTCAGAAAATCTTAGCGAAAGATTATTTCCTCTTGTTTTAAAATTTTTATAAATATATGGAAATTCAACATCTAATAGAAAAAATTTATTGATATTAAATTCTTCAAATGTTGAGAAAGTAAGGTCTTCAATCCCAGATTCTTTAATGTTTGCAACAATTAATGAATGGTCATATTCCTTTAAAAAAATATTTAAAGGTACATTATTTTTCTGAATATTGTGACCTAAAACAAGCTCATTGTTAAGCAATCTTATATCGATTTCAATACCAAAATTTTTCGGTATTTTTTGCAATTTTTCTATTGTATTAACTTCGTGAACTATATATTCCACACTACAATTTTACAATATGAGAGTCGATAAGACGTTATTAAAAAAACTTGATGTTTTGAAATATTTAAATTATGTATCCTTACTTTTAGTCACTTACATCATATTTAATTTTATATATATGTCATTTGAATTAAATAGCTATGAAATGCTTACAGTAGATGAAAGAATTGCAATAAATGATATTTACAATGTGTGGATTCTAGATAATGAATTCAACCGTTATCCAAATATTAATAATGAGTTTTTAAAAAATTTAGTTTTAGTAGTTACTGAACTTGCTTATGGTGGAGATTTGAGATATGGACGTCTGTGGTCCAATTTGTACATTGTCTTAATAGGACCATTCTCACTTTTTTTTAGTGATCAAACTGTCATTACCTTAACAAGACTGTTGACTCTTTTAATATATTTTTTATCAGTTAATATATTTATAAACTTACTTCTAAATAAAAAATACAGATGGATATACTTATTAATTTTTTATTGCTTACCAGGCATTTATTATTACAACACAATTGCTAAACCAGATCAGTTAGTTTTGTTGTTGTTTGGTTTATCAATAAAATATTTTAAAGATGAAAAATATTACCTTACAATATTTTTCCTAGCGCTAACAACAGGAGTAAAGATTATTGGAATATTTGCACTGATTCCAGGAGTCATTTTTATCTTCTTAAATAAGAAAATTATATTTAAATTTAAAAATGTTTTGAAAACGATTTTATTAACTTGGGCTGCGATTATTGTAGTCAATCCAATTTTGTTAATTCCACCAATAAATCGACTGGGAATTCCTAATTTTTATTCGATTTACTACAGTTGGTTAGATTCCCAAACACAATATAGTCAACCTAATCGTTATGATATTAATTATTTTATAGACTGGTCTGAGACGCTAACTATTCATTTTTCTATGAATTTAACCAAGTCACCATTGTTTTTTTATTTTATCCTCTCTCTGATGCTTCTTTTATTTATAAATAGTTTGAAAAATTTTGATGATCTATACAGCTATATATATGTTGTCGGTTTTTTACACTTTCTATTTATACTATTTTCAATTCAAAGACAGTGGATACTTTATTTAAATTTCTCACTTATCTTAATGGTTGTTTCGATAATTTATTTAATTCAAAAAAATAAAAGCACCCCGCTTTTGCTAGTTTTTCTATTTATTGTTCCAAATGGATTTATGAAACTTGCAGGAACGTTCGAAGCAAGAAATACCTTACCTACTGGAGATTCCTACACTATACCTTTAGTAATTGAAGAAATAGAATCTTCTTACAGACTTGTTGATGAACCAAACTATATTGTGTACTGGGATACAGAGTTTGGGATGCCTAGAAACAAAGTTACATACAAAAGCTTCTTCTTTGTTAGGGAAAACTGGGCTGGGCATGACTTAGATGCAATTTTTGATGATGGTGATATGTATGTAACTAAGAGGCTCTTAGAAGACACTAAATATACCTTAATCGAGGTAAAAGATTTTAAAATTTACCTAAATTCTATGTCTGATTAACTATTTTTTCTAAAGAATCCTCAATACTCAATTGAAAATCAACAAAATCACTATCACTTTTGTTGTTAATTAAATAGGTTTCTGCTTTATATTCTTTTTTCCAAGGTTCCAAATCATTTTTAACATCATCACCAATAGCAAAAAATTTAAAGCTCTTTTTATAAAATGCATCTAAATAATTTTTTACCTCAAAGATAAAATTCAAATCTGGTTTTTCGCAACCAACATCTTCAGAAGTTATAATCTTATCAAAATAGTTTAAATTCCATTTTTTTAATTTCATTAATTGTGTATTTGTATCAAGATTCGTATAAAGATGTAAAATTGCATTTTGTTTACGAAGTTTACTGAGTAATTCATATATCCTATTATTTATAACAACTTGATTTATAAATATCTCCCAATATTTTTTTTCCAAATCAATTGCCATCAAGGGGTCTTTATTTTCATTTTCTAACATCTTTTTAAAATACAGTAACCTGTTGTGGCTAGATGTACTGTCACCAACTATCGACTTAACTTGACTTTTTGCTTTTTCATAAGAATTCAAAAAGTTTTCAATGTCTCCATAAAGTTTTTGATGCTCAAAAAGCTTATTTATTGAATAATCATGTGTTGCTTGATAATTATAGAATGTGTTATCTAGATCAAAAATAACTACTTTGTTCATTTAAATCAACTCTAATTTTTTAGATAGGAAAAAAATGATTAAAGACGCTTTAATATGAAATTCATTTTCTTCAAATAAAAATAAGTCATCTTGTACATTAATAAAATTTCTTGTTAGTTCATGACAAAGTTTTATGTTATTAATACTTGATGTGATTGTTAAATTAGCATTTTTATCATCATAATCTAGATGGTCTATTGCTAATTGATTGCTTTTAAAAATGTCAATTAATTCCTCTAAATACTCAATATCGAAATATAGTTTTAAAGAAATATTCCCACCTTCAATCTTTACTGTTTCAATGTATAGGTCTGATTGATTTTGTTGAGGTTTAATAAATTTTTCAAAATCATTTTTTCTATCTTTTATTTGTTGCTCTATACTTTCAAGTGTTTTATTTCTTGCTAAATCTCGTTCAATTTTAAATTTATCTTTTATACTTTTTTCAGTATCCAAATAGATTTTTATATTATAAAAAACGTTCAAATCTTCCATTAGAAGAGTGTGCAATCCCTCAATAATCATAAAATCATTTACTTTAATATTTTTACCCGCATCAAACTTACCTGTTAAGTGGTTGTACTCTCTTATTTTTTCCTCATTTCCAGAAATAATTTCAATTAATTGTTTTTTATATAAAGAGAGATTATTTACAGTAGGGTCAAGATGAGTCTTAATATTCCAGACAGCACTGTCTCTCTCATATTTGTGATAATTATCTATTTCTATTTTTGTTGTGTTATGCTTTCCAAAAAAAGAATAAAGAATTTCACTAATAGTTGATTTACCCACTCCAGAATCGCCTGCGATTGCTAGTAAAATTGGTTTTGATTTGACTCTATAGTATTTATTTTGAGTTAAAAATTGGTAAAAATATTTTAAAACAATTAAGGAAATCAAAAATTGTGCTGCTGTTAAGTATTCCTTATAGAGATCGAAAAATTTTAAATCAACAAAAATTATCGATGAAAAATAAATAAATAACAAATATTTTCTTGAACTTTCCATCGAAATAAAAATGTAAACTATTGCTGGCAAAGTCCACATAAACCATCCTAAATTAGAAAAGTTAAGAACAAAAAGAGGATATGTACAGATTCCTAAACATATAACTAGACCAAAGTAGTCCATTTTTTTTACATTCTTCCAAAAGAAATAGAAAGTAATAAATATTATAATTTGAGAAATAACTAATGTATCAAGGCTAAACACCCCAGTGGATTGCAGAACCAAAGCCCCTTCTGTTATCCCTCTTAATACTGAGTCATAGTATTTAGAACTATTCAAAACAGGTAAATAAATAAGAGAGATAATGGAGAAAGAATAAATAACTAAATTTTTTATAGTATTTTTATTGCTTAAGTTTTTGTAAATATATAAAAGTAAAAGAGGAAGAATTATTGCAAGAACTATTTTTGTTCCAATTCCTACTGAAAGAAAAATTATTGCTTTTGTATAATGCTTATTTTTGAAATGATAAAGACAAAGCATAAAAAAGAAAAATGGTATGAAGTCTAAGTACCCCTTAATTACCACCGAATATATTACAAGAGGGTTTAGGACTACAGGAAATATTAATTTTTTAGTTTCAATATCAAAGAATTCTTTCATTAGTTTCATACAGTATATTTCAACAAATATGTATGCAAGGATTGTAAATGAGACTCCAGCAAATTTTGAAATATAAAAAAATGGAAGTAAAAATAAATACATAATATATCCATACGGGAAGCTGAGGCTTCCGCTTTCTAAAGCATCAATATTCTCATATGGATTAATACAAATTTGTCTGCATGAATCAAAAAATTGGAAAAATCTTTCACTTTCAAGATCTGGATTAAAGGTAAGAATAATTATATACTTTGCCAAAAATATTAAATAAAGTAATTTTCTATCTGTAAACATAATCAATTACATTATATTACTAGTAAGAGATGTCTGAAATAAAGAAATTTTTAAAACTATCAAAGTCTGTAGGAGAAGACTTTAATTTAATTCAGGGGCCAGGAGGAAATACTAGCTATAAGAAAAGAGATTTAATATATATAAAAAAGTCGGGAACTTTTTTACGTGAGTCTGAAAATGTTGATATTTTTATTAGCGAAAATGTACATAAATTAGAAGAATTTTATAATTTATCTGATAATTATGAAAAGTTTAATAAGGAAATGTCAATTGAAACCCCATTACATTTAATCTTTAAAGAGAAATACGTTTTCCATTACCACAGCTTATTATCAATAATAATTTCAAGTAAATACAAACTTGATTTTATAAAAAAATTTTGCTTTGAAAATAATATTTCTTGGATACCTTACAAAAGACCCGGCGTAGATTTATCTAGAGAAGTGTTAAAAAACATTGTTGAAGATAAGGTAAAAATATATTTTTTACAAAATCATGGTATGTTAATTGCATCTAACAGCTTATCGGAAATTGATAACACTATAAAATCCACTGAAGCATTATTTAAAAATAAACTACAAATAGAAGGCAGTCTAAGGTTTGATATGTTGTATCTAATAAACTCAAATAATAAATTATTTGAGTACAGTTTTAAAAAAGGTTTTCAGTTTGAAGATTTAGAAAAAATAAACGCAAAATATTTTTTCCCTGACCATGCAGTTTTTGGTAACAAAATTTTTCAAAAATATACTCCACAAACAAATATCAAAAGCGACGTTGTTTATTATCAAAATAATAAAATATTTGTAGAAAACCCCTTAACTAATTCAGAAATTGAAGTTATTAGTTCAGTTTTACAAATAAATAATTTTTGTGAAAATATAGAAAATTTTATTGATTTAGATTTGGCTAACGAATTACTTAATTCAGAAGACGAAATACTAAGGATAAATAAGAGTAAATGAAAATTTTAATACCAATGAGTGGAATTGGAAAAAGATTTAAAGATGCTGGCTACTCTTCGCCAAAGTATTTATTAAATACCTTAGATAAATCTGTACTTGAACATATCTTGAATTTATTTCCAGGAGAAGAAGATATTAACTTAATAATGAATAAAAAAGATTTTTTTAATGCTGAAATCAAAAGTAAAGTTGATGAAATAGTATTTAATAAAAATATAAAGGTTCATTATATTGAAAACCACAAAAAAGGTCCTGGATACGCTCTTTTATCTTCAGGTCTTCTAGAAACTGAGGATGAAGTTTTTATAAATTATTGTGATTTTTCTAACTTGTGGAATTGGAATAATGTTAAAAAGCAAATAGATATTAATAAATATGACGGACTACTACCAGCGTATAAAGGATTACATTTACATAGTATTTATGGAAATTTTTACGCATTTATAAAAAATAATAAAAATAAAGTACTTTCTATAAAAGAAAAAGAACCTTTCACTAATGACCCGATTCAAGAATATGCTTCTACAGGTGGATATTATTTCGCTTCAGGAAAGATTGCTAAACAGTATCTTGAAAAATTATTTAAATCCGAATATTTAATTAATGGTGAAGCATATATTTCAAGTGCTTATGAACTAATGCTTCAAGATGGGTTAAATATTGGACTTTATAATATTGAACATTTTTTTCAATGGGGAACTCCTGAAGATTTTGAAGAGTTTAATTACTGCATTGATGAAATAACTTCTTTAAAAAATGATAATAAAATTGATTTAACAGAAATTAATTTAGTACTTCCAGTTGCTGGAGAGGGTAAAAGGTTTAAAAATGATGGATATGAAACCCCAAAAATACTCTTGGATGTTGATAATAAAAAAATGATTACAAAAATTATTAGCAAGTTTTCTAATCAAATTTCAACAAATATACTAACAACTAGTGAATTAGAACCAGAATTAAAAAAAATTTTAAAAGATTTTCAAGATATAAAAATTAGATCAGTTGATTTTACTACCAAAGGTCAAGCAGACAGTTCAAGACTATTAATAAACGAAATTACTAATGATAAACCAGTATTTATACAGTCAGGAGATACAATATTAGAAAGTTTTAATTCAGAACACCTTAATAATCAAGATTATGATCTAGTGGTTTTCACCAAAAAAAATTACAGAAGAGCAACTAATGCTCCTTTAAACTACGGTTGGATTTACACATCCGGTGATCAAGTTGTTGATACAGTAATAAAGGGATTACCTAAAAATTCTGAATATTCAATGATTTTAGGTAGTTTTATTTTTAGAAATAAGGATGTTTTTAATAAGTTATATAAAGATATAGAAAATAAAGGATATAAAGAACTGCATATTGATTTTATGATTCCTGCGGCGTTAGAAAGAAAATTAATTGTTAAAGAATTCAGTCTCGACAAAAGTCTTGTTTTAGGTACTCCTATTGAGTATAAATTATATAATTATGCACAACACATTTATAATTCCATGAAAGAATGATGAAAGTTCATTTAGTAATTCCTTGTTATAACGAAGAGGCTTCTCTCATAAAGTTGTATCAAGAATTAATTAATTTTGGAAACGAAGACAAATTTAAATTTTATATATTAAACAATGGTTCAACCGATAGTTCTGCAGATGTTATTTCTTCATTGCCTGTTACTAGTGGAATAAAATTTCTAAATCTTGAAAACAATAAGGGATATGGATATGGTGTCAATTTTGGTTTGAATCAATTGGATAAAGCAGATTTTATTGGATGGTTTCATGGAGATTTACAATTTGAACTCTCAAATTTAATTGAAATATTCGAAATTATAAAAAAAACAACTTTTGATGAAAAAAAAATATTTTTCAAGGGAATAAGGATTGAAAGATCATTATTATCACGATTCTTTTCATTTTTTATGGGAATAAGTGCCTCTATCTTGTTGAAAGGTAAATATTATGAAATTAATGCTCAACCAACAATTTTTTCTTATAATTTATTGTCTTTTATAACCAATCCACCGTCTGATTTTTCCTTTGATACTTATGTTTTTTGGTTAGCAAAGAAACATAAATACATATTTCTGAGGAAAAAAGTAAAATTTCCAAATAGAGAATTTGGAAATTCAAAATGGGATTTTGGATTAAAATCTAAAATAAATTTCTCATATAAAAATTTAAAATATTTGTTAAAATTGAATCGCATAAATAAATGATTTTAAAAATAATTTCCAATTTAACTTTTTTGCACTCTATTTATAGTTTTCTAATAAATATTTTTCCAAACTTCTTGATTCACAATACTTCAAAATATATTGCTATAAAAAAAATTCTATATAATCTTTGGATTGACCAAATTGAGGGAGATTGTATAGAATTTGGAATATTTACAGGTTCAAGTTTCAAACATACTATAAAAACAGAAAATAGAGTTAATAAAAAAAACAAAACAAGATTTTTTGGATTAGATTCTTTTGAAGGTTTTCCCGAAAATGACCATCCTTTTTTTCAGGATATAAATTTTAAATCTGATTATAAAAAAGCAAAAAAAATTGAAAATAAATTTCCTGATAAGGCTTTTGTTCTTAAAGGATATTTTAAGGATACATTAAAAAATAGTGAAAAAATAAATACAATAACCAAATTAAAATTTGCACATATAGATTGTGATCTTTATATATCTGCCATAGAACCAGTTGAATTTATAAAGGAAAAACTTGTGCCAGGAGCCTACTTAATGATTGATGACTTTACAAATATTGACCCTTCAGGTAAAAGCATAAGAGAACTTTTCAAACAGGAGTTTATACATTGTGATTTTGAAATTGTTGGTTATTTTGGTATTGACGGTGTAATTATAAGATATTTTGGATCAAAATAATTTTTAAAGTAGAGTATTTTGTAATTTTGTAACTAAATTACTATTTTACTATGAAAGTATTTGTTACAGGCATTGCAGGGTTTCTTGGCGGTCATGTTGCACAAAGATTATTAGAAGATGGACATGAAGTTAGTGGTTGTGACAACCTTATTGGTGGGTATCTAGATAATGTTCCTGAAGATGCAGAATTCTATCAAGTAGATGCAATTTATTTAAATCAAATGAAAAAAATGACAAAAGGTGTTGATTTAGTTATACATACTGCATGTACCGCTTATGAAGGGTTGAGTGTTTTTTCACCATATTTAGTTGGACAAAATACATATCAAATTTCGATGTCTGTTTTCTCTGCTGTAGCTGAAAATAAAGTTCCTAAAGTTATTAACTTTTCAAGTATGGCTAGATATGGCGTTCAGGAAGTGATGCCATATACCGAAGATATGAAAGCAACTCCTCAGGATCCATATGGTATTGCAAAATTAGCAGCCGAAGAAACACTGGATGTTTTAAGCAATGTTCATGGGTTTAAATATGTGAATCTTATACCGCATAATATAATTGGACCAAAGCAAAAATATGACGATCCATATCGAAATGTTGTTTCCATTATGATTAATCGAATATTAAATGGAAAACCTCCAATAGTTTATGGAGACGGTGAACAGATGAGATGTTTTTCTGATATCGATGATGTCGTGAATCCATTAATAAATTCTATGACAAATAAAGAAGCTGAAGGAGAAACTATAAATGTTGGTCCAGATGAGGATATAATTTCAATAAAAAACCTAGCGTTTAAAATTTTAAAAGTTTTAAATAGTGATTTAGAACCTATATTTGTAGACCCAAGGCCTCAAGAAGTAAAATTTGCACACTGCTCTGCTGATAAATCGAGAATACTTTTAAATTACAACACTTCTGTTACATTAGATCAATCAATTGAAAAAATTGCTAATTGGATTATTGATAGAGGGCCTAAGAAATTTAGGTACCATTTGGATGTAGAAATTCTTAATGAAAAGACTCCAAAAACTTGGAAAAATAAATTAATTTGAAAAAAAACCTTCCAATTGATATCGCAATCGTCAATTGTTTAAATCAAGACGAAGCTATCAAAACTCTTAACTACTGTAAAAGGTTTTTTAACTTTAATAATTCCTATTTATTTTCAGATTTAAATCCATATGAACATGAAAACAAATTTATTAAAATAAAAAAAATTGAAAATATATCTCAATATAATAATTTTTTACTCAAGATTGGTGATTATATTGAATCAAGCCATGTGTTGATTGTTCAAGACGATGGACATATTGTGAATCCAGATATGTGGTCTGACGAATATTTAATATATGATTATATAGGTGCGCCATGGCCTAATTCATACCAATGGAATAAGAGATGGAAAAAATACAACAATAAGACTATTGTTTCCAATTCAAAAAAAAATAGAGTGGGAAATGGTGGATTCAGTTTAAGAAGTAAAAAATTTTTAGACTACAGTTCAAATTTCTCTGATTGTGAAGGATTTGCTGAAGATGTTTATCTTTGTTTAGTAAATTATCAAGAAGCAATAACCAAAGATATAAAATTTGCTCCATTTGAAATTGCTAATAAATTCTCATACGAAGTACCACTTGGTGGAATTTTTAAGAACAAGGAAAAAAAGAATGTTAACTTTAAACTTGATAATCATTTTGGTTGGCATGGAAAGAGATTTAAAAATTTTGAAGAACTAATGAAACTTAAGTTTACAGAAGAAGAGTTTAGTAGTGGTGGATAAAATAGATTTTATTTATGCTGCAGATGAAAATTACAATAAACAGCTAGCAGTTTCTATAAACAGTCTTCTTTCAAAGCTATCTGCAAATGCAAACATTCATATCATACATAAAAACGTAGAATCTTTTAATAACTATTTAGATTTATTTGATAATCATAAAAATTTACACAATTTGAACTTTTATCAATTTAAAAAATCAAATCATATTTTTCCTAATATAGAAAATAGTCATATTTCTGAAGCAACCTACTATCGATTATTTATTGATAAGTATATAGATAGAAGTATAAAAAATTATTTGTACCTTGATTCTGATATTGTATGTTTAAACGATCCTTATGAAGAGATAGTTAAAATATGTAATATGTTGTCAGATAATGATCAACCAATAGCAGCAAGGACAGAATTATTAAAAAATCAAAACATTCAAAAATTTCAGAGCCTCGGCTTAAATGGAAGTAAGTATTTTAATGCAGGAGTTATATTTGTAAATCATGAATATTGGTTAAATAAAAATGTATATGGTGATCTATTAAATTCAATAGAAAAAATAAAAGAAAAGCTTGAATTTTGGGATCAGGATGTCTTAAACTTTTTCTTTGACGGGGATTATATTGAGATAAACGATAATCTCAATTACAACCTCGATCTATCGAGTGAAGAGAAAAATATAGAGGAAATCGAAAAAGCCTTTTTTATTCATTATCAAGGAAGCAATAAACCATGGAGTATTTATGAGGCTCAAAATATAAAAAGTAAATTTTACAATAAAGAATACGAACAACTCTTTAAGAACAAATATCATATAGTAAGCAAGTACTCTAGAGGAGACTTCATGTATCTTTTAAAAACAATCTTTTCTTTAAAAATACTTTCCTACCAAAGTCCAATTAATTTTTTAAAACAATCTATACAAAGCATTTTTAAACAATGAACAATTTGAAAAATAATTATTTTATTCATGCAGATGATTTTGGTATGAATGATGCAGTCTCAAAATCTATTCTTAATTGCATAGATAATGGATCTGTAAACAGTGTTTCGGTTATGTTTGGAGGTTCAGAAAAGTATTTTAAAGAAATTAAAAACTTAAACATAAAAATTAAATTACATTTAAATTTAACAAGTAATCCAAAAGTATTTTTAGAACCAAACAAACAATTTTTAACGAATCTAAGTTTTTTTGATCTTATGTTTTTAAAAAAAGAAAGAAGACCAGCAGTATTTAAGGAAATTGATTTACAGATTAATGAGTTTCAGAACATATTTCAACTTGATTATTTAGCAATTGATGGCCATCACCACATACAAGCTATTCCTTGGATTAATGAATATCTAATTAAGCAAAAAAATTTTAATATCAATGAGTTAAGAGTTCCAAAAGAAAATATATTCTTAGATAGATTTAGTACTTTATATAATTTGAGATTCTATCGAAATTTATTTGCTGTACTTTTACTCAAATACTTAACTTACAATGTAAAAAATAGTATTCCATCTCCAGAATTTTATGGGTTGCTATATTCAGGCATTCATGACGAATCCACATTTTTTAAAGCGCTAAAAAGAATAGACAATAAAAAAATTGAATTTTCTCTTCACCCGGGTTTAATCGAAAAAAAAGATGAAGAAAATATGCATGGGAGAGATTTTGAATATTATTTTAATAATTATCGAAAAGTTGATTTTGAATTAGCAAAGTCAGATATCTTGGATAAATTAAATAAACTCTAGATTTTTTTGTAGAGCTTTCTAAATTTAAAAAGTTTTAAAAACATATTTAACGAGTCTGAAAATATACCAACATTAGAATAACCGCTTTTGTTAATAGTATTTACAGTTATGAAATGTGTATTTAATTTAAGTTTTTTTGCTAATAAAAATAGCTCCAAATCATAGGAAAAATCATTTGATTTAAAATTTAAAACATTCACAAATTTTTCTTTGTTTACAAATTTAAATCCTGCTTGCGTGTCTTTAGATTCAATTTTTAATAAAATCCTGACAAGAAAATTGAATAAAATACCAGCAATTACTCTGAGAATTGGGGTGTTGTTTAGAACGTCTTTACTAAGTTCTCTTTGAGCATACATAAATGGAGCAAAAGGTTCTTTATTTGTGTCATAAAACTTAATTAATAAGTCAATTGAATAACTAAAATCTGAATCGTAAATTAAAATATTATCAAACATAGCTTTCTGAATCCCGTGCCTTACAGCTAAACCTTTGCCTGATTCTTCAAGAATTTCTTGTTTAAAATATGAAAAATTTACTTTATCTAAAACATTCATCATTTCTAATCGACTTCCATTGGATACAACCAAAATTTCATATTTCTCAATATTTTTGTCACAAAAAGAAGTTAATTTTTCAAGATTTTTAACAATATGTGCTTCGTGATTCTTAGAAGGAAGTAAGATAGTTAAATTTTTAATTTTTTTTATTGATTCCATTTAAATTTATTTTACTTTAATTATCTAAGCTATGCTGATTTATAATTGAGCGTATAAAAAATATGAAAAAATTGATTCATTTAAATAACAAAAACATTCTCCTAATTATTATTTCAATATTTTTCTTTACACAATTAAATTTTATTTACAAAGGGGGGACTACATATGATGCTGATGGCCTACGTTTTGGCAGTAGTTTAGTGATAGAGAAAATTAGAAGAATTTTAAATTTGAACTTTAATTTTCAAGATCTCCCATATAGTGATGTTGAATACTATGGATTGATTGTCATACTTCCAGCTTATTTATTTGCTCAGATTATTACAAAATCTCTAGTTGATTTTGATTTGGAAAATTTTATTACAGACGATAGTTCAATTTATTTTTTTATGCACTTTTTTTTATTAATTTATGTTTCGGTATGCTTATTTTTTATATGTAACAAACTATCTAAATTAACTAATTTTAAGACAAGTTTTACATTTCTTTGTCTTCTGATTTTAACTCCATCTTTTAGTGGTCATGCTTTATTTAACTTGAAAGACATACCGTATGCACTAAATATATTTATTTTCTTTTTATTTTTTATAGAAAATTATGAAAAAATAACTAAAGAAAAATTAAATTTAAAACTCCACTTAAAGCTTAGTTTTGTTCTTAGTTTATTTATTGTTATTAGAGTGAATGCAATCTTTTTTTCACTTTTATTAATTCTATGCTTAATAATCCAACAAAAAGATACCAAAATATTTACCCAGTCGATATTTATAATCAATATGACGAAATTATATTTTTTTGCACTGGTATTTCTATATTTTTTTACTCCATCAGCATGGATAAATCCATATCAGTGGATTTCAGAAGCTATATATCAACAATTTTTCGACAGTTGGACTGGCTCAACTTTAACAAATGGAAATTTTGTTATGGCATCTAATATGAGTTGGAAGTATCTTTTAGAGTGGTTAATTTTTAAGTTACCAATTATTTACCATTTTGGAATTTTAGCTACTTTGCTTTATTTATTTAAACGTCTTACAATTCCTATTTTTTCCAGTGTTGCTCTTTTATTTATATTTTCAGTTAACTTAATGTTTATAATTTTTAAACCCGGAGTCTATGATGGACTTAGACAGTTTCTGTTTTTAATTCCTTTTATGGCACTAATTGTGAGTCAAATCATGATAAATATAGGTAAAGAATTTAATTTCAACTATAAATTAATTTTTATTCCAGTATTTTTTTATTTAGTATTTACGCAATATGGGTTAGGTCAATATAGGTATGTTTATTTCAATGAATTTGTTGATATTAATTCAGTTGCTATTGAGTGTGAAAACATAGACGGTTGTGGCTCTTGGTCTTCAGACTATTGGGGATATTCCGGTAAAGAGTTAGCAGAATATTTAAATAAAAATCTTGTTAATGGTGAGATAGAGAACTTATCAAAATTTGCATGGAGAGATAATTTAACTTCAGTTTTAGTTTGCAGACCAGTAATAACCGTTGATTCTTATTTAGATAAATCAATGAACTTTAATTTTTTACAAATTGAAGACTTTTCTAGATCTACATTTTATGTAACTACATTCCACAGACCTAGATACTTGGATGATTCATGCAAGTTTACGATAAATAATATTAGGTATAGTTGTAAATCAATTTATGTATTAAAAAAAAGAATTAGATTAGATGAAATTCCTCTAGCTTATATAAACGAGTGTAGAATTTAGCTAAAGGAAAATTTAAATTTTGAGCATTTACGAAAACATTTCTATTTTAATGAGCGTATATAACGACGAAAGTAGAGTCAGTGGAGCTATTGAAAGTATACTTAATCAAAGTTTTAAAAATTTTGAATTTTTAATATTAGATGATTTTTCAACGGATGATACTTATATGGTTTGTAAAGAATATCAAAAAAAAGACAACAGAATAAAACTTTACAGAAATAAAGAAAATATTGGACTTACAAAGTCTTTAAATTTTTTAATTAATCAATCAAAATTTGAATTAATAGCAAGACAAGACTCTGATGATAAAAGTCACAAGTATAGATTAGAAAAACAGGTTGATTACATGAAATCTAAAATGCTTGACGCAACTACTACGATTGCAGAAATAAGCAATTTAAAGAAAAGAAGGCCATTTATTTCTCAATTTTTACCAGCCAGATTAATTATAAATTACAAAAATCCTTTTATTCACGGAACCTTATTAATAAAAAAAGAAACGATTTCAAATCTTGGAAACTATGATGAAAGATTTATATATGCACAAGATTACAAATTATTTACAGATCTTATTAAAAATAAGTACAAAATTAAAATATTAAATAAAGCTCTATATACATTAAATATTGAAAACAATATTTCTTCAAATAAACCATCTGAACAAAGTTATTATGCGAACTGTGTGAAAAAAGGAATAATACCTTGAATAAAAAACTTATAAATGTTGAATATTTTAAACGCGGCTTACAAATAAACATTTTACAAGTTAGCGCATCTTTAATAGTAGGTTTCGTAACTTCAGTTGTTTATTTTTCCAATCTATCTGGAAGGGATTTTGTAATTTATTCAGTAATTCAACTTACAGTATATTTCTTTGTTAACTTTTCTAGTCTTGAATTAAATCAATATATAAGAAAATTTGTTCCAACTATGGAAAAGCGTAAATCTATATTATTTCTATCGTTAATTTTAAAAAGTATCACTAAATTTTTCTTTTTAGGTATATTTATCTATTTTTTAATAGTCAAATATTCGAATTTGTATATAAATTTTTACGAATCTAAATTTTTAATATTTTTTTCAGTGTTCTTACTATCTTTTATTCAGTTATTTGCGAGAATATTACCAGAGCATGTTTCTGCAAATAATAAATTTGATCTAATTGAAAAAAAGTATTTATTATTTTTAACTCCTTATAAAATAATTGCGTTAATTATTTTCTATTTTTTTAGCAGTACTTTAATCACAGCACTACTAATAAATTTATTTTTAAGAATTCTTCAACTATTTTTAGTTATGACAATATTTGAAGACTTGAAATATTTATTTAAGACTTTATTTTCTAAGCAAGAAAAGATGGAAGAATTTAATATTATCAAAAATTTAAAATTTACAATTAAAAATTTTCTTTATGTCAATTTTCCACTCTTGTTTTTTTCAATTATACCTAATTATTTAAATGGTAAATACTATGTAGATGATGTTGCTGTATTTACTTTAGTTTTAACCTTATTTAATGCAATAAAGCCAGTTCTTTATGCTGTATCTACTATTTTAAATCCCACAATTATAAAATTAAAGTCTATTGATAAACCTTTAGAATTACAGATCACTATAAAAACATGTGTAAATATTTTGATTTTATTACACCTTTTTGGAATTTTAATTATTTGGTTAAGTTTAAATTTCATTGGATTTACTAATTTTTTTCTTAGGTTTTTTAGCTATAATCTTTTTTCGGACTTTATTAATTCAATAATGATAGTTTCATTATTTTTTGTCTTAACGATGCTTCAGCAATCATATTTTCTAGCATCAAACTATGAAACTAAATTTTTTTACAGCTCACTTTATGCAACAATAGCAAGCATATTATTTTTGATAATCTACGATTATTTTAATTTAAAAATAAATTTCATATTAGGGGCAATGATTATTTTTTATTGCTTTAAATATTTCTTTTCAATGATATTTATTAGAGGAGAAGCAGGATTTCCAGTTTTCACACCGATTGGCATATTGTTATTTTTCCCATTTTCTTTATTTACATATGCTTACGATAGTTTATTGATTTATGTTATTTTGTTTTTATTCATATCCATTACTTTATTGTTTTTAATTTTTAGAAATTATAGAAATTTAAATATAGAAGAACACATTTGAATAAAAAATATTTTAACCTTGAAAGCTTAATTGTCTATTATTTTTTGCTTACACTATATTTTGGTAAGCCTTTTATAAAATTGACATTGATTCCAAATTCTAATAATTACTATTGATACTTAAAAAACAAAAAAGTCTTAAAACATCTGAATATTTGTTCTCCCACCCCTTGGGTACTTAGTTATAAATTTTCTGTTTTTAAAATCTTATAGCTTTGAAATACTTAAAAAATGAAGAATTTAATTTACTTTTTTTGATTTTATCTTAAATACAACTCTACTTTCATTTTCTGATGGGGTGATTGAAACACCAGATTTATCATTTGTTTTTGTATTTATAACTGGATTATTAAAAAGATAAAATTAATTATCTAGATATATAGATAAAAAGAAAAGCTTCCATATTCTTATTGCATTAATTCTTGATTTGTATAAAAACAGAAGAGGTAATTTTTTTAAATTTACTTCTCGAAGATGTTTTGAATTATTAATTGTTGATTTTATATAGTTTTTGTTCTTATAAATCCAACTTTCTAAATCAAAAACAAAACCCATTTTTTTTCTATTCAAAAATTCATCATTAAAATCAGAACTAAGAAAATCTTTAAGGAGTTGCTTTGGATTTTTCAAATTTTCATTGTTAAATTTATGTTCAAGAATATATTGTATTAACCTATGATCGACAAAAGGAGATCTCACTTCAAGTGAGTTTGCCATTGAAGTTCTATCTACTTTAAGCATCATCATTTCAGAAAGGTAGAAGTGGATATCTGCAATAATTAAGTTCTTCAATTCATCATCGCAATTGCTTAAATAAGTTTCTATAAAATTAAATTTAGATTGAATTTTTAGTAGCTTTAAAAATTTTCTATCCTCTAAGAAAGATGAAAAAGATATTTTTAAATCATTAGAATTTCTGAGTAGTCTGTTGCCTGTTCCTAAGAAGGCTGGATAAAAATTGTAAAATCTTGCATAAAAAGTATTCGCAATATTTTTCTTTTGCATGGTTAGTTGTAACCTTTCATACCCACCAAACAATTCATCACCTCCATCACCTGAAATAGCAACTTTAAAATTGTTTGAAATTGTTTTAGCCAAAAAATATGACGGGATTGTGGACGGGTCACTATAGGGTTCGTCAAATATTTTTATTGATTCAAGGATGCTTTCTTTAGTTAAATTATTTGAATCAAGGTTTACAGTTGTGTTCTTAGTGTTATATGTCTCTGAGACAGAATTAAACCACCTACTTTCGTCATAAGTCGATTCATTAATACTCATTGAAAATGAATGTATATTGTAGTCTTTTGAAATTATTTTTATTAATGATGTCGAATCTATTCCACCAGACAAGAAATTTGCAATTCCTACGTCTGCTCTCATCCTCATGTTTACTGAATCCTTAATTAAATTCATAATTTCATCATTTTTAAAATGATTATCAGATATATAGTCTGATGGATTCCAGTAAATTTTATTTGTTTGAAAAATTTTATTATCCTCAAAAGCAAATTCAAGTATTTCTGCGGGTTTAACTTTATAAATATTTTTATAAATAGTCTTTGGAGATGGAACAACACCCAAGTTGAGATAATTATTTACCTGATCTAAATCAACAGTATCGTTATTTGAAAGTTTTTTAATACTTTTTAGATTTGAGCCAAAATATAAATTCTCATCATTTATTGAATAAAAAAGTGGTTTTTGACCAAGTCTGTCTCTAATAAGAAAAATTTTATTTAAATTTAAATCTACAAAAGTAATTGAGAACTGACCAATTAAATTTTTGACAAACTCTATTCCATATTTTGAAATTCCATTTAACACAACTTCAGTATCTGAGTGAGAACTTTTGAATTCAATATTTTCTTTTTCTAAACTTTTCCTTAACTCTATGTGATTATAAATTTCCCCATTAAACATTAAAATTGTATTAAATTTTTCAGATATCATTGGTTGCGAAGCTTGTGGAGATAAATCTACGATTTTAAGTCTATTGAAAATAAAAGAAAAATTTAACTCTTCACTTGATTGTTTTAGTTTTGTATTTTTATTTGTATATACAATTTTTTCGTCTGGGCCTCTACAAATTATATTTTCATTACACTTTTCAATTAAATTATTATTAATTTTATTAAAAGATACTTGGCCAATATACCCACACATCTTTATATAGTATATCTTTTTTTTATTTCTTACTTTTAATTGAGATAATAAATTAACTTTTTTTTAATAATGTAAAATATCAATATGAATAAATCTAAAGTGATTTTATATATAAAATTTGAAGTGCAACATAATCTTTCTTCACTTTTTATCTTTAAGGAATTTTAGATGAAACTTGCTGTTCACATATCTTTTTTCAATAGAAATAAAAACAAAACTGACAGATGGGCAAATGCTGATGAAAAATTTCCTTATTTAAAAAAAATAATAGAAGAATACAATTATTACCCAATGGGTGTAGACATATTTATACATACGAACAAATTATTTGAAGTAAATCATATTAATTATTCTCCCTATAAAAATGGAAAAGTATCAATAATTCAACATAATCTGTTTAAATATTTTATTTTTAAAGGAAAAAATTACTATCTTACATGGGCATGTAGAAAGCTTTTATCATTACAAAAAAACCAATATGATTTCTTTTTGTACCAAGAAGACGACATATTTATTCCAAAAAACACAATTATTTATTGGCTTAATAATAAAGATAATTGTTTAAAAAATAATTCTAATCTTGGGTTTCTTAGGATTGAAATGAAAGACGGTGAAGAGTATGTTTCTGATCTTACTGAAAAGTTAACAAAAGTAAAATATCTGGGTGAAAATAAATATATTGTTAATGATATAAATCCTTATTGTGCTTTTTGGATATATGACAAAAAAGAATTTAACAGGTGGATAGAAAGTGACTTGTATGATTTGAAAAGAGTTCATGGCTACGAAGCATTAGTAAGTAGAAAATTAGAAAAGATTGGGTTAAACAAATATCCAAGATTAAGATATCTTATTTACTCATATAAGAACAAAAGACCTGATAGCGCAATGGAAGCAAGTGCTATTGGAATAAATGGACTAAGAATTAATTGGTATACTAATACTTTAATTCCCTTCAAGGATGGGTATTTAGATAAAGATTGCAAAGTTTTTCACCTTTCGAATTATTATGCAAATGAAGAGGACACAGCTATGGGGTCAATAAAGTTTAAAGATATTTTAAATTTAAATTAATTATTATTTTCTTGTTAGCTTCTCTAAATAAAAAGCAAAATAAAATAAAATAAAATTTAACATCATGAAGTAAGTTAGTTTTAAATTATTGTAAATCTCTATAAAGTTTAATAATCTAGATTTTCTTTCAAAATTTAATGAGTTAATATAATTTAGATTTTCAAAAAAGTTGGTAAGAAATATTCCATCAATGAAAAAAATAGTCCTGCTAAATACTGATGCAAGATTTTCAAACTTAACCACTTCCGAAATGAGTAAAAAGAAGTAATCTTCTGCAGCCCAATCTATAGTAGTATCCCACAAAGTTATTCCATATTGTAATGTAAGGTTTGATGAACTGTAGAGAAACAAACTTCCTAAGTATGAAATACTTATTATTGGTATTAAGAACTTAGTGCTTTTATTATTTAAATACATACAAACTTGGTATACACAAAAAGGAATTATTCCAATTACCAACCTTTGACCAAACGAACCTTCTCTTCCTTGCCAAACATAAAGAACCAGAAAGCAACCAAATATATAAAAAAATATGAATAATTGATTTATAAAAGATTTGTTTTGTAGATAATTATTTTTAAATAAGCAAAAAATACCTAAAATAACAACAGGTGTTGACCAAATCAAACCCATAGAAAATGAAAAGATTAAATTAGGCGTTTCAGAAATCCCATTTAATATCCAATCAAGGTTTATATATTCTGTTGTTCCTTTGGTAGTGTTGTTTGATTCAAGTTGTAATAAAAAATTGTTACTTTTGTAAAGTTTTTGAGCTAACTGCGAATATAAGAATGTAAATCCAGCTATGGTTAATAAATTGCTAAGGGCTTCATTCTTTTTAAGATTATTTTTATTCAAATATATCCCAAATAAGCTCATTGTATATATGAATGTAGAAGGACGAGTTATAGACAGAAAGAAAAAAGATAAAGATATTAGAAAAAAAGTTCTTTTATTGAAAATATTATTTGTAGTTTCAAATTTGTAAAATATATAAGAAACAAGAAAAAATTCAAATGAATGTGCCATTAAAAATCTATTTGAAACATAATGTGCTAAAGAACTAACAAAAATTAATAGGAATATAATTTTTTTATTTAAGTGTAGACTTTTAATTTCAAGTAACTTATTGATAAAGTAAAAACCTAAAGCGCAATAAAAGAATGTACTAAAAAGATATCCTAAAAGAGAATAGCTTCCCAATGGATTCATCCTTATATTCTCTAAGCTATTTTTGTCATCAAAAAAACTAAAAATCTTAACAAAAACAGAAGCTGCATAACCACTTCCAGGAGAATGAAATGGGGTATTTGTTACAGGATGATAATTCGCGTGATCAAAATTGAAATCATCGATATAAGTTAGGTCATAGTCAAAAGCAATTGTACTAGCGTGAAGCCAGTATGACATGTCATCACTTCCAACGCTAAGGCTCTCATTATTTAATAGCCAAGTAGGTTTGAATAATGAGAGAATTAAAATTATGAATATAATCTTCTTACTTAATTTTTTATTTAACATAAATATTTTTTATAATCCATAGTGTTTTTATAGAACAATTCTAAATAGATTATAAAAAATAGATTATCAATGATAAACTTTTTATATTTATGAAATTCTATGAAAAAACTAAAAACAAAATAGAAAAAAAATTTGAAGTAAGGTAAATAATTATTATGAATTCAATTAAAAAAAAATTTAAATATGTGCTTTTAACTTCTATAGTTTTTATATTTATTTCTAGTAATCAATTTTCCCCACTTAACCCCATTGTCTACGAAACAAGATTGTGGGTTGAAGATACTCATATTTTTAGCGGTATTAGAATTTCCGAAGAACAAGGGTTAGGCAGTTACGGAGGTCACTCAATAGGTTTTGTAAATAATTTGAAACCAGATTTAACCTCACAAGATCTAGAAAATAATTACTTCAGCTACCATCTTCAAATAAATAAAGATTATCTAGATAAAAAAATTGATATAAACAAAAATCCTGAAATTGAGCTCTCATATTACGATAGGAATACTGGATTTGCAGTAAGACTTTTACCTTATTTAATTTATAAAACAAATATTTTCAATCTTACTCCATCAATGTATGTGGAAAATGTTTATTTCCTATTAACAAGCTTACTGTTTGGCTTTCTACTAAAAAAGATTCATGATAAAGAAGGATTATTAGTATCTTTAATATTTGCTTTAAGCCATTTTTCATACTGGATATTTATAATTCATACAAGGTCATTAGCAACACCATATCTTATTTGCATCTTTCCATTTTTTATAACATTTACAAAATATTCAAAATATATTTTTAATAAAAGATATAATTATTTTTTTATTACTGCAATATTTTTGATTCCATTCCTAGAACATATAACAGTTGGGTATTTACATGTTTTTTCTCTTCTAGCTGGAATTTATTTAAATAACAATAAAAAATTTCTTATTATTTTTATTAAAGAAAATATAATTAAATTAGCCACCTCACTATTTTCAGCTTTATTTATTTCACAATTAATTGTTTTATTCCAAAATTATTATTTATTAGGCCAGTCTTTTCGATTTACCTTAGAGAGTCATTGGTATAACTTAACAAAAAGAAATGATGCGGAAGGAATTTTTTACTGTTATGGTGACAGTTCTTATTTTGATGTCCTTGAAATGTATTTAGGATCAAACATAATTAATTTAAAAATATTTGAACTAAATTATTTTAATTTAACGATCATATCTTTTATTATTTATTTGTTTTCAAAAATATTGCCAATCAAACTTCAAGCAACAACCTTTGAGCCTCTTGGATTATTTGCGATTTCTTTAACAGCAACTCTTGTTTGGTTTCTAATGACAAAATCCCATGCTCTTTGCCATCCTCACTTTCAACCAATGTTATTTTTATATTCAACTTTTCCACTTATTATTATTTTCTATGGCAGACTAGTTAATGAATATTTGAATTACTATTTTAAAAATGAAGCTTTATAAAAAATACATTCTTTTTAATTTAATTTTTTTTAGTTCCCATTTATTAATACAGTTTTTTTTTAATAAATACATAATCTTTACTTACGTTACTTTGTTAATACAATTTTTACTGTTTTCATTTATATATGCATATATTATTTTGAAACCAAATGAATATGTAGTTATTTTATATTCCTTAAGTAACTTATTAATTTTCATTTTTTTTATTTGGGTGATAGAAAAATCACTATCTATTGATTTGTTGTTATTTATGTATAACCAAAACCAACCCCTTACGATACAGGAAATTTCAAGCGCAAACAGTCTTTACGAAATGTCGTCTTTTAGGATTGATCAAGCTGTAAACGCTTCGATTGTTAACGAATCAAATTTAAAATATTCACTGAGTGAACAAGGTATAACATTTATAAAAATATTATCTTTTTTAAGAAATTTATATTTTTAGATTTATGTTTCTGTTTGTAAAGTAAATATAATTATACTTTCACTAAATATGATTATTCTCTCAAAGATTAATAAGAAACTAATTATAGTTTTATTTTTTGTTTTCAATTTTTTAGTATTTCAAAAAGCAATTACAGCTTATCTATCTCCTGACGAAGCTTATACGTTTCTTGAATATGTATACACAAAAGACATATTTAATATTGGGCTTGCAAATAATCAAATTTTGAACACAATTTTAATTTATCTAACTACAAATATTTCCATTGATGAATTTTTCATAAGAAGTTCAAACGTTTTTTTTGGTATCCTTTATTTTTTCTATGCATATAAGTTCTCATTATTATTTAAACATTCTTTACCTTATTTTATTTTTATATGCTCCTGCCCTTATTTAATTGATTATTTTTCAATAGGAAGAGGGTACGGCATCAGTACATCTTTAATCTTTCTGGCTTTAAATAGGATCCTTTTTGAGGATAAATATAATTTAAACAACACACTAATAATAGGCTTTATTCTTCTACTTTCTTCTTACTCAATACATACTACGCTCATTTATTTTGGTTTTTTTTATTTTTACTTTATTAAAGATATTTTTTTGAATATTAATAAAAAGAGTTTCTTAATTATATTTTTTCAAACTTTATTTGCCCTACCTATGGTTTATTTAATTTTTAATGTGACCGCTGCTGGCAAGCCAGTTTACGGTTCTACAGATTTAGATATGTTTAACCTACTTTTAACTGGGTTCGGATTAAGCGAACTATTTTTAATTAAAAGTCAGGTTTTAAATTACTTAATAGGTATTATTTTTTATACTCCTATAATATTTTTTAAATTTTTAAAAACTAGTCAGAAAAAAATAGTTCTTATTTCTTATTCAAGTGTGATTGCTTTGTATTTACTCCCTTTTTTATTTGATAAACCATTTCCAATGTTAAGAGTATTAATACCTTTTCTCCCAGGTATTTTAATGTCAGTATCATTTGTTATTTCAAATCTGAGTAATAGATTAAGCAACATAATTTTTTATGTATTTTCATTAAGTCTAATATTTAATTTGTTTTTAAATTTTCAGCCAGAATACCACATAGATTGGATTGATGGATTTAATCCGGATACAGCCATAGAATTCATAGAGCTCAACAATAATCAATGCAATTTTACAGGATATCAATATGGCGACAAAAGAGCTGAATATTACAGAATTCTTGAAACAGAGTCTAGCGAAGTATTTTGCGATCCATTTACATTAACTATTATAAAAAATGAATAAAAGAAAAAATGTTTAATAAATTTAAAAAAAATCTTCAAGAAAATTATTTCTTTTATTTGTTAGGGTTTTTATATTTAGTTACAAAATTACCTTCGATAAATCATAATTTACCTCCTTATTATTTTGCATGCGACGAAGGTTTGTTCTCTGATGAAGTTTTTAGGATGTTACAGTTAGACTCACCCCAGCAAGAAATGTTTAAGTCAGGACCCTTAAATGTATTTCCCATTTACATATTGTATAAATTATTTATTGATATTTTTAATATAAGTTTTGAATATGTAAATCTTATTATATTTTCAAGATATGTTTTAACAATTGGTTTAAATCTACTTTCTTTATTAATGCTCAAAAAACTATTAAGTTTATTTTTTTCTAGGGAGGAAAGTAAATTTATAAATTTGGGTCTTTTGTTATTTGTTATTTCACCATATTTGTTTGCCCAAACAAGGTTATGGTATCCAGACAGTTACCAGCTTGCTTTTTCTTTGGGATTAATATTCTATACCTTTAAAACAAGAAAAGAAAAGTTAGGTTTCAGAAATATTATATTTCTTTCTATTTTTTCTTCTTTGCTTTTTGCGACAAAGTATACAGGAATATTTATTACTATCCCAGCAATATATGTTGTAATAGAAAAATTATTTTATACATTTAAAGGATATGATCTTTCAACTAAAATTCTGGAACTTTTAAAGTATTTTTCGGTCTCAATTTTAATTTTCATCACAATTAATTTAGGTATTTTATTAAATTTTGAACAGTTTCTTGATGATTTTTATTTTAATTTAAATAATTATGGAGGAAATTTCAATTTTGCTTGGAGATTAATAGGAGGTACTGCATACTATTCTACGTTCTTATTTATAGTCCCCTTCTCACTCTTTTCTGTTTTTTATCAAATTGCAGCCGTTATTAGATTTTTGAAAGATAAAAAATATTTTGAGTTTTTTACTTTTTTTGTAATTCCTTTTTGTTTTTGTTTTTATCTCGGTGGATATTATATGTTAGTTAATAGAAATATAAATTTTTTAATTCCACTTTTAATAATCCCTATATGTTTTGGAATTAAAGAAAGCTTACGTTTTCAATTTAAAATCGTACGAACTTTAAATTCAATCAATATAATTTTTTTAAGTATATTTCTTATCTATTCCTTTTCTACAACTTTAATGGATGATTTTGAAAAAGATTCAAGAATAGAAATGCAAAACTATTTGTTAAGTGAACCTAGTTCAATATCTTCATTAACAATAGGTATTAATGAAGGTTGTACCGGAGACTCACCTGCAGAGGGGATAATAAATACAGAAAATGATAGATTTATGGAAAATGGTTATGATACGTATCTATTTAATTCTTTTTGGAACAGTGCAATTAAGTTTCAGAAGCAGAATATTTTATTTGTGACTAATCATAAAAATACTCATTTTGATTATTATTTAAATCTAGATTTATTTAACGACAATTTTTTTACTCAAAATAAAATATTAGAAATTAACCAAAATTATAAAATAAAAAAAATATTTGGAACAAATGGTCCAAAAATGATTTATTTAGTCAAAAAGTAGTAAATTTAAATAAAGTAAAAGTAAATTGCTCGCATTATTTCGTATAGGAGATTAAATGATGAATTTACAAATTCTACAATATTGAATGGGTTGAGCAGTGTAGTAAATTTATTTAGAAAATTAAACGGGTTAAATAGATCAGAGAATTTTGGATCAAATGCAGGAATAGAAATATATATAAAAACAAAAAAGTAGGTTTTCATTGTTCGAGTAGACAGTTGTGTGACAGCTTTATCCTTGTTGTTAAAGTGGAGGATGCTAAAGATGCTAACAATCATGTAGATATGCCTTCCCCAATCTAGCGAAATTATAAATAATGGAATAAAAGAGAAAATGAATATTACAGATAATACCAAATTATTTTTAAAAACATCAGAGAAAAAAAAGGGAGATAATACTAAAGCAGCGTAGAAAATATAAGTAATATACGCTGGTGAAGATTGGTAATAAGAAATAGTTGTATTTATCGTTTCAAAAATGTCGTATCCTAACCACAAAATTGCACCATCA
>Ga0181590_10000748_pt1 | contig 26720 bp, 12 predicted proteins | sample 071ome_34_FD_132446 | JGI IMG/M metagenome (GOLD analysis project Ga0181590, IMG submission 132446) | Coastal salt marsh microbial communities from the Groves Creek Marsh, Skidaway Island, Georgia - 071411BT metaG (megahit assembly) | ecosystem: Environmental > Aquatic > Marine > Intertidal...
ACTCCCGAAGAAGCAGTTGCACATCTCCAACAAGAGTTCCAACAAAACCCCAACTTGTATGTTCAAAAGACCTTGTCCCAAAAACAACAAGTCCAACAGCGACAACTTGGTATGCTCACCGTCCAAAAGAACCGAATCTCGAGGAGTGTCCCAAGTATTCAGAAAGTATCTGCTGAACGCAAGGCGTTTTATGAGCAACAACGTGTGTTGGAAGCACAGCGTCAACAAGCGGCACGCGATGTCTCGCAACAAGCCGAACAAATGGCTGGAGTCTTCCCTCGCACCCGTAGTGCGATGGAGAGGATGACTCGATGAATAGAGCAGTTCGCAATGCCCGAAAAAGCCAACGGCACCTCCGTTTCGGCAGTATCGGTAGCGTAGCGAATATCAAACAACCGGATGCTACTCTCATCGAACTCGTTCTTTATAGAGAAAATCAAACGAGACCGTATCCACTCTTCCGAAACGGTGGGTGGATTCAGCAGAATCTTCGTTTCGCGGAAGATGAAGATGTGAAAATCGCATACAGGGTCCTCGGCAATGGAGGTTCGTACATCTTTGGTTCATACTCAGCAGGTGGAAGAAACCTCTTGCTCTTTGTTCGCCCAGTCCGCGCAGGGGAAGGAATGTTCGAATTCCGCGTCCCAATCGACAAACTCCGTGGCTTCCACATTGCAATGTCGAAGACGATTCCAAGGAATTACGATACGGCTTACTTGTCCGACGAAGAAAAGCAATACATTCGCCAGTTCCCAATGGCACTTTCAAACAACGCACCAACTACATTCAGCCCCACCCTTGGTTCACTTGGTTTCACTCCGATACCCGACGTCCGACTCAAAGCAAGTGGTAAAACAGAAACAGGGCGAGATTTTTGGGATGGAAAATTGAGCAAGCATTCCTACAAGAAGCATGGATATACAGGAAAGGCGGGAACCACTTCAGGAGGTAATACCGCTACTCACCCAATAGGACCGTCTTGGGCTTCATATCCCACGGCACGCCACGCCTTCAGGGCCGCATTTTACGAATATCAGGAAAATACGGATGGGACTTACGGATGGAACGCAGTTGAGAAAGTCAATTTCACAGTTGGGGCAGGGATTCCAATGGCCTTTGTAGGTCAGTTTGCGAAGCACGATAATGACAAAGTATTTCCTGAATGGCACTGGGAAACAGACTCTGTTCCAAAAGAAAAAGTATTCCTGATACAGAGTTGGGCCGCAAGCAAATACCAAGGTAAAAAATACGAAAAGAAAGCAAAATCGGTGTATACGAGAGGCAGTGTCATCGATGTAAAAATCGACCCATGGCCAGAATTGAAGTATAAACTGTCAAAGCCACTGGACATTCCCGCGAAAGACCCAGAAGCAGGTAAGTCTGGAGAAACAAACGGGAATTACGACAACAAAGACCTGCGACGTCTTGCAGTCAAAGTTGAATGGTGGGATTCAAAGGCTAAAACATGGAAACTCGGGCGGCATCCACCACATAGTCTCGACCTCAACAGCAAAGGAAAGTTCGTCGCCTACTTCCGCTTCCCACGACAACTTTCGGCCAAAGACCCTGACTTGAAGCACTGGGATGGTTTCGCTTTGGGACCAAATTCCAAAAACCAAGGAACAGCACATTGCTATCCCAATACTGATGGTTCGTACAACATCATAGGACGCAGTTATGTGCCCAATGAAGAAGGGAAACTTTCTGCTCCGGTCATAACAGTTGAAAAGACAGGCGAAACGATTCGCGGAAGACCAGATTATGACAATGTCATAGGCACTATGATTCGAGGCAAGACCAACTCACTTTTCCTCACGCAAAATCCAATCTCTGTAACCGACAAAGAAAAAGAAGTTTATTTCAAGAACCCGAACTTCAGCAACATCTTCTGGAAAGAAGGGGACTTCAAACCCGGTTCCAAAATGGTAGTCATCGGACAAGCACTTACTTCTTGGCAAGTCGGTGGCTACATTGGCATTTCCACAAACCGAGATGAAACCGCAGGCGACATCCATCAATCTGTATATTGGATAAAACGCGGAACAGTAAAGGCGGGTTCAAAGAATCACGACCTGTTGAAAATTATCAACGTCATCACGACTGACGATTTACTTGATAATGTCGACTTGGTTTATTCCGGGGTACAAGTCGAACGAAACGTCAAAAACGCATGGAAAGAAGTTTTCGGGTCTGATTTGACCGCACAATGGTTCCGGGATATCAATGCCGGACTCAAGGACAAAGACGGCAACACGCTCCCGGGACTCGCAGGCGCGAATCCAAAGAATCCACTTCACTACACAATCAACGATTCCGGTCAAGAGTTCTCGTACCCATATTCAATCGCAGTGGTTGAAATTCCGAGCAATTGGATTGGTCCCATTGTCGATTTCGTCGAGGAAGGCGGCGAATCAAAATTGAGTGAAATTTCAATTAAAGAAACTACTCCAGTGTACATTGTAGGTAGAAACTCACTTCGGTATGACGTTGAGCAAAAACTCAATCTGACCGCCGAAATCAAAGAGCAACTTGCGGCACTCAACGCAGGCAAGTCTGCAACAGAAACAATCATAACGGCGGGACAAATCCCCGATAAAATGATTGAAGAAAGTAACGAAGTATTCCACGCAAAGCACCAAGCACCGCAAGAAGCGGCCGCCGAAGCGGCGGCTTCTGCTCCTGCGTCTGGTCTGTTCGAGGGCAGTTTGTTTGACATGTTCAAACTGAAACCTTTCAAAACGGACAGCAAGATTCGTGCAACAACGCTTTTGCCTGTGGGAAGTAAAGAACCGTTACAGGGGCTGGGCGGAATGAATAGAAATAACCACACATTGACAGATGTATCAGGAAAATATGCAAGCGACCGACAAACATCCTTGGGTGCCGTACTTACGGGCGACCCATCGGAACAAAGCAAGTTGGATGAGTTTTATCTCATGAATGGAATGACTTCAGCAGACATGTCAGGACCAACACTTGATTGGCTCGGCGCAGGCCCCCGCCGACCACAACATCAACAGACTCGAACAGTCGCCCCACAGTTCGGTTCTGCATACAACAACAGTAATCTTGCTCGCAAGAAAGGAAGGGTGATGACAGAACCTTTTCGCAAAGGCCAGCGATGAATCTTGGTCAGATTCAACGTAGGCCGATACAGAGCGACCAATTAGGACTTTCAATTGCAGACATTGGTACCGAATTGAAAAAACCCATTGTGGAAGGAAGCCGGAAGGTATTCAACTTGGGAATGCAGGCACTTATACTCGTAGGGGGCGTATTTTTGGTTGTAAAAATGGGACCATCATTGATAAGTTTTGGAAAAGGCATTGGCAAGAAAGGAGCATCCGCCGCGAAAACTGGATACAGAGACGGACTTAGGGATTAATTGATATGGAATTACGGTATCGGAAGGAGTGGGTCAGATGATAAAAGCAGACGTATATAACGCGGCACTTGAAAGATATTCAGGTGAAGTGGAAGCCCTAATTGATTCAAGAGGACTTGCACGGTACAAAGGAACGTCAACCTTAGACGAAGTGCAAAAGGAAATCAATACCATTGTCAACAAGCACAATAAGTACATCTCTTCACCAGCCGCAACCATGGCAGTTGTTGCAAGAGAGTTCAGCGAATCGCTGATTCGAATCGAACTGTTGCTCAACGACATCAATGTCAAATCCCAACTGGCTGGTCTTGGTAGTGTGCATGTCCCTCAAGTTTCAATCATGGATGACCCCGTCTGGAGCAATGTACTTGCAAAGGCAAAGCGAGGGCTTGAGCGTTTTACATCGATTTACTCTGCTCAAATTGCTACGTTGCCAACAACCGAGAAGAAGAAACTTGATTTTGAAATGGAAGACATCATCCTCGGCGTTGAATCCGCTTTCAGGGCAGGAGGTAGCGTACAGTCCGCCAAGGAGTACCACGAATATCTTGATGCAACATTCGATACGCTCGACAAGCGATTCAGTGCATATTCTCAATTCACAATGCAGAAATCTCTCACCAACCTCGTGGAACAAAAATCTGCCCAACTAAATGCCCTCATGTCGCAACTCCGATTGATTGAAAAGAAACTTTCAGAGAGCGAGAAGAAGGTTGCACTCGGGGCGCACGCCGAAGCAAACAGACTGATGGCGGAATTGAAGACCGACACCGCATCTTACAACAAAGGATTGCGACAGCAGAAAATTAACGTCATCGATTCACACATTGCAACAGTACAACGAGTTGTTGAAGCACTGCAATACCGCGACAACCTTTCTGGTGGCCAATTCATGACTGCTCGCAGACCATCAACCAAAACATACGGGTTCGGAGATATCCCGATGCGAGGTGGTCGCCGCCCTTTCGTAAATTCCCCTGACCGCAAGGTTGGGGGACTTGGAAACTTCGTTTCAACGACAAGCGAAGAACCGCAACAACAAATTGCTAACACCCTTGCAAAAAATCTCGTAAAGGCCGAATTGCAGGGGAAACTCTCCCCCAAGGATGCCGAGATTCTTCACACACAAAATAGCCAACTCACAGTAGCACTGTACAATGGGGACCACCAGCAACTAAAAACAGCAAAAGCAAGCAACGAGGCTCGAATCAAGGCGTTGGTTACAAATTTCAAAGAACAGGCCGCAATCCCCGCATCCGAAACTCCAACGGGACTCGGGCAACTCGGTAAAACATACACAGTAAACCCAACATACGGACAGTATGCAATTACTGGCGCAGGAGCATTGGTTGCTTTAGGTATTGGACTATACGTTACTTCATACGTTATTGGCAAGGCAGTAAAAAAGGCAGGTCAACCAAAAGTCAAAAAGAAGAAACTGACATGGTGGGCCAAAAAAGGAAAACAACCGATTTGATGGGAAACTCAATTAAGGCAAACCTATTCGATACGATTAAGAGGGGCAGGTATGATGGCAAAAACGATGCAAACATTTACCCTCCCGAACGGTGAAAAGTTCACCACGGACAACTACACCACGAAATCAAATACTGCTACGGGGACAACAATTCTTAGAGCAACCCATCAAGGGAAGCAGGCCGTGAAGATGGTCAGAGGTGGAGTTTCTGATGTGGTTGCCGACGCTCCCATGGGAGAAAGTGAGTATGGGCCCGAGGGACGCGAATTTTATGGCGAAAACGTGGAGGAAATGGACATGAGCAATGATAACGACCACAATTCAACTGCACTCGTAAATCCACGCCAAGGACTTGTTACCGATGTTATCGGCATTCCATGGCAAGCACTCCGTCTCATTCGAGGAACTGAGCGAGAACTTGGACTCCTTCGCCCCTTCCATTCATCCCTTGAGCGACTCGGTGTCCGAGGCAAAGCCGTGCGAGGCACATACATCGTTCAACTCGTCGATGCTCGCCTTTGGCAACGCTACATCGACAACATGACTATGCAAGATGTCGGCGCAGAACTAAACGCCCCGGTATCAGTCGAAGAACGCGCAATCATCCACCACTTCCTAAAGTCCATTCAACTCGACGGCGACCGCACTCAATTGTTGCGCCGTTGTGTTGACAGTTCACAAGCAGATACGCTCGCCAAGGCCGGTATCGTCCAGCGACTCATGGGAGGAAACGTCCAGCCACATCAAAATCTTGATATTTCCACTACATCATTCGACCGAATGTACAGACTCGCCTTGGACATCATCCGAAGCCTTCGCATTGAAGAATACAACTACTACGAACTTCCAATGGTCCGCGCAAAAGAAAACGCACAGATTCACCAGTCCGTGATGACCCGATATGTACCACCAACCCAACAGGAAGTCGCAATCCTCGAAGAAATGAAGCGAATGGCAATGGCACAAGGCCGCAATTACGCGTTCCGAACCACCAACAACAACCACGACCCAATCAGTGCATTTGAGTTGATGTTGGCTACGATTTCAAACTTCGAACGGGGAGACATTCGTACTATGCGAACCAATCTTGATATTTTGCTCAAGCCACCCTACAATTACAAACCAGAATCAGGATATTCGGGTATGTTCGACCCCGGAAGCCCAGATTATGCAGGCCATCAGCCATTGTTGGTAGTCATGAAAGACGGCAAGAACGCACCACCTCAGCAACACTGGATGCTTTACAATGAAAACCTCGCACTCGCACTCAAGAAAGACGGCCAACTTGACATGAAGCGACTTCCCGAAGGAGTGTACACTGAAGTCGTCGGACCAACCAACGCAAAGCCAATCGCACGGTGGATGAAGAAAGGCGGCGGTGGCGGCGGTGGCGGCGGACGCGGAGGAGGCGGAGGCCTTACCAAGATTTCCGAAGAAGAATTCGCTTCGCTATCTCGACAGGCAGACCTCTCTGATACGGGCGAAGAACGACAACGCCGTGGCGAACAACGTATCCTTGACGAGAAACGAAGGGACTCTGAAAACCGTACACAAGGCCGAGGTGCCCGTCGGCGCGGTGGCGGCGGAGGCGGAGGCGGCGGAGGACGCCCACCACGAGGTCGAGACATGGACCCACGCCAAGACAATTATCGCGGTCCTCAAGAAGCAAGGGCCAACCCCGGCTACGGAGGCGAAGTTACACTTGGCCGAGGCAAGTTCCTGTATGTGCAATTGTTGCCAAAGACCCAAGTTACGTTTTCGAAGAAACTCACCGACGAAGAACGCAAACTCGGTAAGACTCAAGGAGAACGAAAACTCGGCCTTACCAAACTGGTCCCGCCCAAGGAATCTTACGGTGGTGTATTTGTCCACACCGGAAAACACAAAATCACCGGTGAAGAAACACCATGGCTCATTCGTCTGCCAACATCTCACTTCCGTGCCGTGAACACGAATGTCGATGGAAAGAACGTCCGGACCATTGCACTGATGAAAGGAAGTCCAGAATTGAGGAAAGCATTTGCTAAATTCGGAGACACTTACGGTATGCCGGTTTTCAAATCAACCAAGAGCCTACCAACCAGATTCATCATCCCAAAGAAGTTCCAAGGCAAGTTCTTTGACACGTTGCAACGAAAGATTGCCAAGAAGAGGGGGAAGAAAGCATGAATGTTATTGACAGGTTGAAATCGCTCGACGCTCGAGATTTGCTCATCATCATGGCAGGTACTGGCGCACTCGCTGGGTTGACCGGTGTCATGACGGTCATTGACCGCGAATTGTTTTCATATACAATGGGGTTCAAACCCAGTCATCCACGGAAAAAGACCGCGCTTCGGGGGGCCCTTGTCGGAGGAATACTCGCGCTTCCCTTTATGACAGCACAACAGACCGGCCCCGATGCACTGGGCGGACTGGGCGCACCAAGGGCAATTAAGTACAATATCATGAGTGATAACACCCGTATTCGTGATTACACCAAGTCGCGGTTCAATTCGCTCCCCGCCGCACCACCGAATTATACGTATTCAACTGATGAAGTCGGCCGGCAACTACTAATCCTTGACCCTGCTACCGGCTTCTGAGGCGATTCGATGATTGACCTAAACGTTCCCGGACCAGTTCCTTCCTTCTTGGAAGTCTATGAATTGGTGAGAGCGGAACTTCGCCGTGAAGGCCATCCAGATACCAACTTTACAATCAGGGACGAAAACAACAGGATTGTCGGATTGCAAGAGGTACAACAAGGTGGACAGTTCATCATTGAACCAACATCAAAAATCCATTCTAACCCAGCACAACCTTACGAATTCGTGGATTTCTATTCCCCTGTTCGAGACTATCGAGGAAACAATTACCCTCAACTGTTGCCCAAGAACATTACACCAACAATGTTCAATGACATGATTGAACAGTATGGACTCTTCGAAGCGACTTGCAATTTGATTTCTGCACTCAATACACCAAAACTTTCCAAGTCACAGGCGGCCTCAGTTGCCAGCATTGAACTGATGCGAGCACGCATTTCAAGCCCAGCAGACGCAAAACCCGGTGGAGTATTGAACAACCCCGTTGACCGTATCGCAAGTCCAGTAAACATCATCGCTGGACAAGAAGCAATCATTGACGCTGAAACAGACCGACGATTGAAAGAGTACTTTGCAGAAGAAGGATACAGCATCCAGCCAATGGCAGAAACTCGCGGAAGTGGCGCACCCGAGGACCCATTCCTTACGACTTACAGCATGAGCAGTGCAGACCAATACTTCGACAACCATCGACTCCCAGCACGGTATCAAACCAGTGAAGAGTTGTTTTTCAAATTCTGCCATTTTGTTCTTTCGCCATTCCTTGTCTCTGATGCGTCCGCTACCCAATTCATGAAGCACATGACTCAAGAAGTGATACCAAGTCTCCAACGGGACATCGATTCTTCTGAAGTGCGAGGAGAAATTGCCCGCGCAATGCGCGAAGTAAGTAATCAATCACAATACTTGTTCCAGCGAATCGCAACAGACCCAAAGGATTTCTATTACGGTCGAGAAATGGCCCTCCTTGTCCACCCCGTGTTCCTCGTCCCCCACATGCGCTACGTCATCCTCCCTCCATCTGATTTGGAACGCGAAAACGCAGACCGATACCGACCAATTGGAGAAACTCGTGCAAACCGCCGTCGATATGTCACTCGCGCTCAACGACTTCTTCGTGAAGCGGGTCGCCCACCAAATTACAGTCAAGACGGGGACCGTATCCTCGCAGATTATGACGAGGCAGAAGGTGGTGGAAACTTCGTTCTATTCCCACTTCACCACCAACAAGTAATCGGCCCCGGCAACCCAGTGTTTTCCTACGAGTTTATTCGAGACCGATTGCGTAACATGGACATTCCCGGTATGCTCCGAGGCTTGTTCACCGTACAGGAATCAGAAAACATTGCTGGTACTACACAACATTCACCAGAAATATACGTTGAAGCGGCACGCCGTGTCTTCCAACGAGCAAACATGGCACGAACTCAACTCATTGTCGATAACGCACGAGGCGGAGTCAATAACCGTCAATTTGCAATGTATCGGCCCGGAGGCGCGGCCAATTACCGACAGACAGGTGAAATGGTACGAGAACCCATGCTTGGCCCATATACAGAGGAAGAACTCGAAGCAACAGACACTCGAGGTCGAAGAGTGTACAATATGGCCGCACTTAAGAGAATCTTGAGGGACTTGGGCGCACCAAACCCCGGGGGTAATGCTCGCCAACCTTACGTTGATGCAATCATCAATTTCCAAAACGACAACAACATTGTACCACTTGGTGTAGCCGATTATAACCGTGCTCTCAACACAGTAATCAGTGGTACTCCAATCGTATACGAAGTCGATTTGCCGGGAATGCACCCACTTCCAATCGGATGGCCCGAACCGATGATTTTCTCAATGATGGAAATGCTTGCGAAGTATCGCGACCACATCACAGGCCTCAACGGCAACGTGTACAGTGCGGATGAATTCTTGAGTCCTAAAATTTCAAGTGGGTTCCGATTTGACGAAACCGCGACTGTTGACATTACGTATTACGACCCCGGAATCGCTCGAAATCGAAGATTCGGTCTGACATACGGAATGCTTCGAGACATTGCAGAAGGAAATTACCAAGACGTGGGCGATGCAAGGCAAACCCAAAACTGGGCAACAGCAATGGCCGCTTTCATGGCTCAACTTACTGGAATTGACATGGATGCGGTCAAGCAAAATGACGTGGAATATATGCAAGATGTATTCGCATACATGAGCACAATGCAAAACGAAAACAACGTCAACAGAATCCCTGCCAACATGCGAGGCTCGGATATTGCAAGGTTCGCAGACATCAACCACCCATTCCATGCCTTTGACGCATACGATATCAATCCACCAATTTTACAAGCAGAAGGGTTCTTCCCAGATGATGGAGAAGGCGATAACGATGTACTCGCTCTATTCCACATGGCTCGTCGATACGCTTTGATTGAAACGGCGAAGTTGTATATCCCAGATTTCTTCCGAATTGCAAGTCAAAACGGTGTAGGAATCATCAACCTTGATGTTGAAACAAGTAGTGGACTTTCAAGCATGTTCGTATTGAGGGAAATCATTCGTCATTCGAAGTCAGCGTACAACTACACACCATCCGCAGACGATGTCACGTTCACCTACTTGCTTATGGTGTGGTGTCTTGAAAACTGCCTTGGTCAATCCGTCATGCGCGAGGAAAAAGAGGGACTCGAAGGCGTAATTGGCCGAGTATGGCAGACCCTTCAAGCACGAGACGACGAACGGTTTGACCAACTTAATGCGGAGGTACTTCAGCAACTCGCCGCAGTTAATGGCCCTCACCAACTCGCCGTAATTGACGGACTCATAGCCCTACTGGCCAATCGACCACTACAACGACGACGAGGAGGGTTCTGAATATGGTATTCGGCAACAAAAATTTGCGCAAAGCACGCAGAGAATGGAACGCTGAATTACAAAACAACTTCAGTAAAATGCCCGACCGCCAACGACAAGAACTTGTCAAGGCACTGATGGCCAAAAGGGCAGAAATTATCGAAAATCAAAAGGACATGGCTATTGCAATGTTCGAAGGCGGTTCTCCAATTTACCAAGATATGCTTGCAATGGCAAATCAAATGTTCGAAGACCGACTCAATGAGTACCAAAGGGATTCAAAGCAAGCATATGAAACATACCGTGACGAGTTTCAGGCTGAAATCGATGCAAAAAACGACGAACTGAAAGAACTCAAGGAAAAAATCAAGAAGGAAGAAAAACAATATACATACCTGACGAAAGAAGCGGGATTCCTTGCTGTTGAATTAATTGACCTTGAAGACAAACTGAAGGAACAGAAGAATAGCCACAAGAAGGTAATGGATGCGCTTAAAGAAAAGCGAGCGCGAGTCCGTGCAGGTACAGACAAAGCGATGCAAAAGAGAGTCGAAAACGAACTTCGAAAGGCAGACGCTGACTATCAAAAGCAAAAAGCCATCCTCGAAGAAACCATTGCACAGAAAAGCCAAGAGGTTCGAGAAGCAGAACGTGTAGCCGAAGGCGCACGCATCGAATTTGAAGCCAACATGAAAGCCATTGAAGCAATTCAAGACGAACTTCTCGAACAGCGTGCAGATGAAGAGGTGGGCCCCTTGGTTGAACAACGCAAAGTTCAACTGGAATACAATCAGATTAATTCAATCGTTTCTTCCACACGGAAGCACATGACAAGTATTCTGAAGCAAATGGTCAGTTCACATCAACGAGAAATCAGAGGACGACAAGAATTCCTTCAACGGAAAACCAACCAAATCGATGGCTTCGGAATCATGATTGAAGGGTTCCTCGATTCACTCGGGTTTCAAATTGCCGCACTGATGAATGTGAGGAATCAAGGACGATTGATTGGAGACATAGGGTACATGCCAGTTGTCCAATCGGCAGAGACTGGAATCGAGTACTTCAAAGAACTACAAGGCTTCATGCAAGTTCTCATGTTTTCGGCCCAGAAAGCAAGTGCCGCATCCACCGGAATGTTCGAATCAAAGATGGTTCCATGGGAACACGTCCTATTTGCATTCGAGTTGAAAGATGCTTACTTTACGGATATCGCAGAATCCGAGGAAGTACTTGCATCCATGGGACGCCATGACCTCGTAGACGCTGAGGCGGCAACTGAGTTTTACAACAAATCGAACCTCAACAAATTCATTGAGCGCGCACTTGCAAAAGCCGGCATCACCGAAGAAGCAATGCGAATACGACTGAATGAACTTTCAGAAAACGAAAACACCAAGGACAAGTGGTACGAAGTAGGTGTAAGCGTCGAAGAATCAGAGAAGAAATCAAAGGATGACGGACTGTTTAACTTGGATATGTGGAAAAAAGACCCCGCTACGAGTCCCGCACCACCCGTTGCTCCGGCCTCGCCAGAACCAGACACCGTTGGCGAATTGATGGCTAATCTCAACCAAGAAGAAGAAGTATACGACCCAAGGAAAAAAATAATGGAGGACCTTGAGTCTGTGCCATTTATCAGAAACGCAGATTTCAAAAATATGCTTTTCACGGACGGCGACGGTAATTTAAAGAAACTTTCCAAGGGCCAGATTGCAAGTGCGATTCTCAAAGGCAATGCGTGGAGGAAGTTCAACCTCTGGACCCCCGCGCCAGCGCGTAAAAACAGGAGTATCCATATGGAGAAAGAACGCCGCCAAAGAGACGAAAGTTTTCTGATGAGTCTAAAACAGTACCTCCGATTTAAGTAAGCGGTGATTTAATGTGGCGTTGTCAGGTCTGCTCCTTCTCAAACGAAGATTCAGTGAGCAACTGCGCACGCTGTCAGACGATTGACAACCCTTCTCCGCGAAATCCATGGGGACTTCGCCAAAATCGACACACCCAATACTGGTCGAAATACGACTGGGAAGCGGCTCACCGTGGCGACCAACCTCAACCCGTGAAGGACGGAAACAACTGGGTGCAACCCGAACGCACAGTTGAGGAACAACGAAAGTATCACAACACCAACATCAATGAACGGTATCTCGACAATCGAACCGGTATTTTCCGAGACGAAGCAACTCGTAGCAACAATGAATTGAATCGAGTGCATCAACCATTTCCACATTGGCCGGCATCGACTGAAGACCACTTTGTCCCCGCTCACCATGGCCTGCCACCCCGACGTAGACCACTACCAACCGGCGACGAATCAGACGAAGAAGAACCTGTGATTGATGACGACGACGTTAAGCCTCCAACACCTGATTCAATCAAAGACCATAGCATTTCAGTACCAGCAAACGGATTTGAACCAATGAGGAACTTCAATCCACACCCTATGAATTTTCAGAAGATATGGGGTTGGCAAGACCAAGACAATACAGGAGAGCCACTATCTTTCAGAAGCGACATAACAAGAGAGTTGGTAATTCGCGCAGTAGTCCCATTGGACCGTCGGCATAATGCACCGGCCATGTTTTCACACCGACAACCAGCATTCAACGCTATGCGAGGTTTTGGAGACTTCGACGTATCAGCAGTAAGAAACCAACGGGGACTCGGTTCATGCTGGGCCTTTGCTGCCTCCCAAATCGATTCATGGTACAGAAAAGAAACAGAAAAGGCAAGAACATCATCACCAACTCAGTTGTATTTGCAATACCACCGCGCTACCGGCAAAATCACCGGTGGACCGGACCCGGTAGTAAATGAGGGTGGCTACTATATTGCTTATACAATCCCTTACCTGAACGGTCAACTTGGAATCGCCACAGAATCACAGATACCGTACGACTCACTTTCCAATGGAAGTGGAACCACAATAATGAGTGAAGACGAAGCAATTAATCTCCTCTCCAATTTAGCAACACATAGTCCGGTCCATTCACTTGCACCAAGTACACACTTGCCAGCAAGTGGAGAAATAACCCCCACTTGGACGAATTTGCTTCAAGATGTTACAAGCATCGACATTTACAATGTGGGCGACAGTTACACGGAAGAGTTACTGAAAACGCTTGGCAGGGATAAAGAAGTTGTATGGTCTACTATTTCATCACACATTTGGGCGGGCAACCCATTGTGGTGGGCAGGTAGACTTCCCCTTAGCATGATAACTTCAAGGAAACTCCTACATCACCATATCCCAACGGACCTCACAGAGCATGGACATGGCGTTGTCATTCATGGCGTAAAAATTGGGCCAGCACGGGATGTCGAAGGCGAGGAATATGGAGACATGGCTTTCCCACCGTACTATTCGGAGGGTAAAGGAACTGTTGACCGTCGAGAAGAAGAAGAGGTTAAGGACAATCCTTCACCCGCTAAAGGAATCGGCTGGAAGCAAGTACAGAAATTCCAAAAGGAGGAAAAACTGGAGACCATTCGTCGCTATGTTCTGGTAAAGAATTCTTGGGGAACAGGTTGGGGTCAAAACGGATATCTTTGGGTCGACTTCGATGCGTGGTGGGAACTTGGAGGATGGTACGAAATTTCAGGCACATATCACCATCCCGGTACCTTCCCTTCCGAACCACCACGAGCGAACCCTCCACAAAAAAGTAATAGCAAGGTCACCTCCTCGCAAGGAATGATGCAGACGGTATCGCCAACGATTTGGGCACCGGCAGGTGAAGTTCCAACAAAGTTGGCCGTATTTGACATAGATGACACAATCCTCGACACTTCACAGCGTATGCGCTCCGCTCGTCGAATGGGGTTGTTCGACCCGACAAAGCCCGGTAAGAAATCCCATCCCAAAGGGCAGAAGGCATTCGATGACTTCTATTACAGCCCAGACCGATTCAGCCTCGACACCGTAATCAAAGGTTCTCTGGATTTAATCAGCGACCTCATGGCCCAAGGATATGCGATTGCGTACTGTACTGGTCGTCCACGGCACATTTTCGAAGCGACAAAGAACCAACTTCGTATGAATGGTTTCCCCATTATGCGAGACAAAAACGGGGCAGAAATGCTTTTCCTGAAGCCCACTAAAGAAATGAACACCCAGATATACAAACATGGGATTCTCCGCGATTTGCAACATCGTTACGACGTCCGTCTTTTCTTTGACAACCATCCCGGCAACCTCCTTGAAGGACAAAAACTCGGAATCCCCGGACTTTACATCTCCGTTGATTCATATACAGGTATTAAGAAACTCGCAGAGCGATTCAGGACACCCACAAGCAAATCATCGCCCCGACGAAATCCAACAGAAACCTTTGAGAAAAGCGAGGTATCGAGTTCCATCAAAGGAACAAAAATCGTAAAGAAGCCCGACGAAGAAACGGGAAACAACTGCCATAACTGTGCATATTTCAAGGTCCTCGGTACAACCGATGATGCAACCCGTGAAGTCGGCCTTTGTTCACTTTGGAGTGAAAAGATGGGCCGAGAGGTTCTCGTCGGAGACACATTCTATTGCCAAGGATGGAAGCCTGAAACTCTGGATAATCCAAGGTACGACCTACCTGCAAAAACATACGAAGCAACCCGATTGCAAGGACCATTGCCGTTCGGGCCAGCACGACGCGGAGGTGTAGGCCTTGTGGAAGACCGAATAGAACACGAAGCGGCAACGAATAACCCTCTTCCAAAACCACCGAAGAAACTCAAGAACAAACCTGAAAAGTACATCGACTACTTAATGGGACATCCCAAAATGAGGTCGGAATTCGTTGACCGCCGCCAACGATATGCAGTTGCATTGAAGTTGGCTGAGATGCACATCGAACCGAGATTATTCCGAGACACTGGACTTAAGTCGCAAATGATTGACAGGACTCTCAAGGGCACCGCAAACAAAAAACAACTCAAGCGTGCCGGCGGGAAGACTCAGAGTGGTCGAAAGAACATCTTGAACAACCCCGGTGGCGACCCAATCGCCCTTTACGAGTCATTCAATGGACAACCACCCGATAAGGTAATCAAAACAGCCATCGAGATTCCAAGTACCCTTGTCCGCATCGGTGAAGGAGGATGCTGGAGCGTAGGATACCGCTCGAACAAAGAAGGACATGGCGATGACCAAAAGTATGTCCACAACTTCGGTGATTTCGGAAGGTTCCCAAAGAAGAAGCCAAAGAAGGGCGACAGGAAGGAACCAGACCTTTATGCCGCCCTTGATGAAGACGGTAATGTTTCATACTTGGTCATCATGGGAGGAACGTTCAGCCTCGAGACGGACCCAGATTCAGGAGTAAATTGGTTGGTGGGATGATGGCAAGGAAAACACTATTCGGTATCAATGAGCGAGGTTGGAAGACCATTGATGCTCTTTCCATTACATTGATTCTTGCAACCACTATTGCAGATACCGCCGGAAAGAGCAAGAACAAGAAATTCAAGAAAATCAAGAACCTCGGTATGAGCAAATCGAAATATGACAGAACCCGTCAAGTTTCCAACGGCTTGTTAATTTTTGTCCTCGCTCGAAACGCATTCGACGCATTCGAAGAACTTGACGTTATCGTCAAGCGAGATGCCGTCTTCCCCGGGCGAGGAATATTGACGGATACCGCAAGGACAGCACTTGTAAAGGCCCGATTTGGTGGCGTACCTCCCGTAAGAAACGTTTTCTGAGGTGATAAAATGACATCGTATTTTGACGAACGAAACATGACAAGTGATGAAAGAGACAGATTCCGAGCATACGGTACATTTGCTATTGGGCTCGGGGCTATGTACCTGTTCTTCACAAAGAAACCAGCAGTAAGTTCCCTTATCCCACCAGAAGGCAATGCGAAATTGACATCGATTATCGTGACTCAAACAAGTGGGTTTGGAACTTCAACCAACAGAAGTGTGGACATCACGAACCCAGATGATGTCGTTTCTGGATTCAACATGAACCTTGGTATCGGAATCATCGTCAGGGGGTCAGGTACAATGACAGCAAGGGCAAAAGCAACGTACGCGGATGACACAGAATCTTCATCCAAAGATTTGCAATCATCCAAAGGTAGCACTTCGACATCATTCACATTGAACAATCAAGACTTCATCGATAACGACGGAAAGTCAATTAAGTCGTACTCCATCGTTGTAACCGTAGTGGGTGGCGGTGCGCAAGTTGCCGCGACCTTTACGGTCGGTGCATAAGCATGGTTGCAACAAGTTCTCGGGGATTTGTTTCAGTACCCAAACAGGGTAAAACCAACAACGCTGACTACGCTAAAGCCCTTGCATCTCGTGCTGGGCAAAATATCATCAAGATGATGGAAACACATTACGCAATGGTACGGGACTTCTCCGAAATAAATGAACGTGGGGAGTCAAATATCAGCACCGAGAACCATATTCATTATCACGTCTATGGAGATTATCGCCTAATGCCTTCAGAATTAATCGGGCCCCATTTTGACAACGCTTACATCGGTACAGACATCGTAGCCCTTGAAACTGCAACAAACGGTGAACTCATAGAAATCCTTGACACTATATCGACCGATTACAACACATCTCCAGCAGTTATTACTCGAATTACACGAGCAGGTGGGGCGAATCAATTCGTTCCAACGCCAATGTTGCGTTTCAAGACCACAGACTACACAAAGCAATTTCGAGAAGCAAACTTGACAGCCGAGGGCTTTCTTTCGCAACCTCGATTGTTCCAGCACTTGTCCAGAGAAGGGTATTCCTCTCGAGAAAATTTGAACCCCGTTCCAAACTGGGATGATGAAAAAAACGGATGTGACAAACTCAATGGATTCATCAATACCCAAGAGCAGATGGGGGACTTTATTCGAATGAGCAGGTCATTGCCCGGACTTGAAGCAAGAGCCTCTCGATGGTCAAACAATCAACTTCATTCCGGTACACAAGCAACTCGGTTCTTCCTCCCAAGCCTTGGTACTATTATGGTAAGCGGGTCTCGAATCGACGGGCTGAAGAAATATGTTGCAGAGCGTCTTGAATTCATCGAAGACCAAATTACAGAAGGCCTTGACGACAACAAATACGATGCGGTACCAGAATTCCATTTCGTTGAATATGACGACTTCATAGCCAACTATGGACCGTTGCTGACAGCAAACCAGCAAACCAGTATCGGCCGTCTTGACGAGAACATTTTCTGTTTCTTTATGGAGTGGGCCAAGGCCATTATTTCCCATCCAGATTACCGTGCATTCCTTGAGGTTACTCTCCCCGAAGCCTTGAGTCCCGAAGATATCAATTTGATTACAGAGGCAGGGGGAACCCCAGCCGAGTACCGCTATACAGGCGCACAACGTGACGCGAACACCATCAATCCGATTAGACCAACCAAAATTATCACAGAAGCAGTTGAAGCAACACGTCGCGCTGAATTCAGTGGGATATACCAAGCGGCGGAGAATTTCATGAATCAACTCATGAATTCAGGGCGCGCAGAACTTGTAGCAGGTACCGCAGTCAGGCTTACAAGTGGCGCAGGGCGTGGTCAAGAATTGCTCAATAGGTCATTGGGTTATCTCGACCCAGATGACGCTGACGATGAAGCAATCCTCGACGAAGTCGATGAAGACAGCACCTTTTACATCAATGAAATTCGAGGAAACAGGTACCAATTGTCCATCATTGTTGATGGAGAAACCGTACTATTCCCTCGCAGAAACGACAATGGCCGAGCAGATAACCGCGAAGCGAATTGGTTTGCTCGAAATCACTTTGACATATTTGACGAAGACAGAGGTGAAAGCGTCGACTCAGAAACACTTGGCGAAGAGGGGTTCAAAGGACAAGTGGACCCCCTACATCGAATTTTCATGCGAATAGTGATGGACTGTTACATGACATTCGAAACATACGCCGCTATTACGACAGGGAATCCGAAGTTCAACAAGGCTAACAAATACGTTGAACCGAGCCAAGACCCAGAAATGGGGAGGCCATGGGGCGGCGGTGGCGGTCGCGGTGGCGGTGGCGGTAAAAAGAAAAAGAAAGGTAGTCCCGGTTTTGCCGAGTTTGTTGCAGAGTTGAGAGCAGAACTCACCCTTGGACAAATTGCAACTGCCTATGTGTCTATGCGAGGCGATTCCAGCAAGGTCGTTGATTTCTATGACCAAGACCTCGTCGGTGCAGAAATCTTGTGGTTATCCAATTCCATCTCCGATTTCAACCCAAATCTTGTTTCCAGTACTCCAAGTAGCATGAGAAACATTCTCGTGCAACAGGCATTCATTCCTCCCCAGAATGCTACACAATATATTACAGGCACTTCAACCGAACAATTTGACGCAGGACTGAAAGAAATTCAGATAAGCGCACCCGGCACTCCGGCTACTTTAGTAAGACAATTCCCTCGCACAGTAACAAAAGACTTCGCTCAAGAACTTCCTCCGTCGTTTGAACCAGTAAAACCAACAACAATCTTCCTTCGCCTTGACAGTGCATTGCTTCGTGACATCTTCATTGAGTATGTTCGTCAACATAACCTCTGGCAAACAGAAGTTGCGCGCCGCGCAGTTCGCAAGTCAAAAGGCAAACGCGACAAGAACAAGAACAAGAATAACAACAAAAAATCAACAAGCATCCTTCCAACCATGTGGACATTGACAAAGCAAATGTCGCAAGAAGTACTCACTCTCGACGGCACGAAGCCGCATATCGTATGGAACAAATTGTTCGATGCGGTGGACAATTACCGCAACAATTTGAATGGACAATACCCAATGATTCCGGAACATTGGGCACAGACGTTCACAGTACCAAATCTTCGCAAAGACCCAGAACTCACCGGTTCAACCCCAGACATCGAGGAGCAAGTCGCGTTGCTCACCGAGTACATGCAATTCTTGGAAGGAACATACTACGAGTCATTTTCAATCATCGCAGAACTTGTAACCGCACTTGATATGGCGCGAATTGAAATGATTTCCGACCTTGACATTCTGAAACGGTATTTTGTTGAACGAATCCATGAAGATACCAAATCCATGTTCCTCGACCGGATGTTTTGGAATGGTTATCAAAAATTGATTTACATTATGCGCACATTTGCTGATATTCCACCCGAACTTAGGGGAGAGTACACGGCAAGTCGCTTTGATGCAGAAGCAGTGGAACAAATGCAACGCCAAGCAAGGCAAACGGGCACACAAGGCGGAGATTATGTGTATGGCGCAATTGAAGACCAATCCCCGCGTCAAATGCGCGAAGGTCAAGTAGTTCGACGTCCGGGGTTCTGAGGTGGAAAAATGGAACGAGACTACAAGTTTGTTTATCGAGAGTTCGATAAATACGCCCGTATCCTCGAAGCCGAAGGAATATACCCACCATCAATTAACTCAATCGAATACTTCTGCAAAGAGATGATTACAAAGCGATACTGGTATTATCCCCCGGCAGGTGGAGAGATTCGCTCTTTGATGTTTTATGGAACCGTCGCCACTGACCAACTGACCGGTGAACCAATTTTAGACAGGTCCGATGCAATCGAAAACGATGCGCTATTCGCAGAAATGCGAGAAAAACTGATGGGGAAGGTTGAACAGTCCTATGGTGGCCTCGGAAATGAAGAACGTCTTCGTAAGTGGGCACCTAATCCATTCACGGTCGAAGAAAGAGCAAGGGAATACGCGTTGATGGAAAACGTCGACATGGACAAATGGGACAACATGACTCCAATTGAAAAACAACAGACAACCGCATATCAAAAAGCGGTTGCAGATTCAATTTATGTCAAGAACCGGTGCGTCGATTATTTTGCAACCGTTGGGCCTTTCATGCTGAGAAAAACCATGCACCATCCACTTGCAAGCATTTACTTCTCATTCAGCGTATCGCAAGCAGATAACCGCAAATCAACAATGATTTCACGGAAGGAAGGCGTAACAGTGGATTCTGAAAAAGACATTGAAGATTTCATGAAAATGAAAGAGTATCAAGAAATGCGGTCAATGGGCAGTGAATCCTTCAGGTCATTGTGGTTTATCCCATCGACCACAGGCGACAATATCAAAATGGCGTGCATCGATTTGGACAACCCGCAGATGGCTGTCAAGGACTCAAAGATGAAGACGGTCGTCAGGCAAGTCGCAAATAAACTGGAAGCAGAAGATGTACCATACATCATCATGTTCACCGGAAAATCATACCAGATTTGGTTTGGTACAGAGAAACCAGAAATCAACAACCAATATGAAGCAAATCGGTATATCGAAGACCTGTTTCGCGGCATCGATGCATTGGTCAGTACGAAGACTTCAATTTCAGCCGCAGAAATCAATGAAGCGGTATCGCGCGGAGTCCCATTGATTGACAAGTCGGTGAACACAAAGAACAAGCCATTGGGTATGTTTTTCGGGATGCATTACAAACCCCAAAGCAAACCTACTGATGACCCCGGCACAGGATATGTCCGAGTTCCCGTACTGTTGAAACAACTATCAACATTTGACCCAATGACAGAAGCCCATCCAGATTATGTGCTGAAGAACTTCAATTCATTGTCTCTTATTGTTGACCAATGGTTTGACGAAGTGGGAATTGGGCAAGGATTCGGAGGGAAAGGGAACATTGAAACGCTTCCCGAATGCTTCCGAAGTGGTGAAAAATACCCAGACTTTGCAACGGCAAAATTCGCAGATGAGTGGAAGAAAGGCGGGAAAGGGTTCCCAGAGTTTGACTTCGACGATGGTCGAGCCAAGGCAAGTGAATACGGAGAGTTGTTGATTACACCGAAATTCGATGGCTGGCTCGGAGTATTGCATTATCGCAGTACTGGCAATTTCAAACTCGATAATAAGCGATTAGTTTCCCAGAAACAACGTTCCACGAGAACCGGGAAGATTTTGGCAACAGAAGAAGTACAATGTGTCCTCAGTACACGTCACGGAGTGGTTATGTGGGATAATCACTTGACTCGCGAGTTTCAGCGAACATGTGAACGGCTCGGGATACGAGAAGCCATTGTCGCGGGAGAAATCGTAACCTATGATGAATACGGAAAAGTTGCGGGTCCACATGGAGTAACCACCGTTATTAATCGAAAGGAGGAGCGAGATGGAAACTTCGTACAGAACGAGCGACTGTTCAATTTGCTCAGGTTTGTCCTCACCGATGCAATCAAAATCGATGGCAAGCAGTGGAAACCAACAGACCCATATCAAGAAAAACATACCTTGCTCAATGAGTTCACCTCATTCCGAATCACACGAACCCCACTATACGAACTCGAGGCCCCACTCGTTGAACGGTTTGATGCACTGTGGTCTCAAGTCACAACAACCGATGGCCACGAAGGATTCGTCGTATACGCTGAAGGCGAGCGATTCAAAGTTAAGCGACATAACACACTCGACGCGGTAATCATCGGAGTTGACAAAACCAGCAAGCGATGGATGGACGGTAAAGGAATTGGTTCGGCATATGTAGCAGTAATGCACAATCGGCCAAAGTACGGACCAATTTACGTCTCTTTGGGACGAGTTGGTACAACGGGAATTACAGATGAGCAACGTAAAGAACTTACACAACAGGTTATTGGCGAAGACAATAAGAACGTAATCCCACTCAGTAAAGCAGTAGGGAAGTTGGAAGATGCGCAAGGCCTTGAAGACATTATTTTCGTTGAACCAACTACGGTTGTCGAAATTGTATATGAAACCATCAACCCAGAACGAGTCGAAACATTCTCAATGTACAGAGAACAGTCCCTCGGCAGAGGAAGAGAATCCGGAACAGGGACAAGGTTCGCAGGAGTAATTTTCGCTCGTCGTATGCGAAGCCCACGCATAGTAGGAATCCGTGAGGACAAGAACCCATTGAAGAAACTCGATGTCGATTCCGAACAAGGCGAGCAAGCCGGAGGATTCCAAATTGGAGTCAGGCCGAACCCAAATTTGATGAAAATACCGAAGACAATCAAAAAGGCCCTGAACGACATTACATGGTCATTTGCGTCAGCAAAAAAGAAACCAAAGGTAGTAGTTTTCCGAGAAGACGAACTCGTACAACGGTCATTTGTCGGGGAAGTAATACAAGAAGAGGACGGCATCGGGGGCTCGATTGACCTGTGGAGAAAACTTCACAAATTGATGGACCGAAACAGGGAGTTCGCTGGCTTCGTAAAGAATAACACGATTTACTACGGTTCTTCACACATGCAAGGAGCAACAGCAATTGAACTTACATCGGATTTGGTTGGCGTCGATTTCATGTTTCACACGCACCCATATCATCCACTATTTGGTCGAACGCTCGGTTTTATGAGCGATGCAGACATAGTAGTGTCGTATGCGGCAAGGTTGCTCTATGGAGTTGAATATCAAGTCATAAGTGAAACATACGGCTTTGATACGTTGAGAATACGTCTGAAAGCAGATGGAAAACTTAGCGAAATTATGAGCAAGTTGGAAAAGGAAAAAGAAAGAACGTCAAAGTTCAACACACAGTTCAACAAACTTCAGAAAATTATGAAGAAGGAAGTGGATATTGTCAGGAAAGCATTCAGAAACAAGACTTCACTTCGCAATAAGACCGGCAAGTATTTGATTGAAAACAATGTTGCATTTTCTCCATTTGAGATATCTGCCGCAACAATCCATGACATCAATACCAAGTCAAAAGAGTTCCACATTGACTTTACAGCCCTTCCATTGCCAGTGTACTCAATTACATTGAAAGGAGAGTACCCGCAAATGGAAATCCTCGAAAACCCGATGTCGCTTTACGGATTCGAACCCAAACGAAATGTCGAGTATGTGGGTTTCCCGGGGGAAGAGGTGTACGGACTCGATATCAAGAAAGAATTCGAGTTAGCACACAAACGAGCGTATGCATTTGACAAACCACCCGGCGACCAAAAAATGTATCTCACTGGTTCACTCAGTCGGTCACCACAAAGCCCATCACCAGTCAAAATCAAGGGCAAAGAAATTTATCTCGACGTAAGTAACCTCGACCAAGGAACGTTTGCTACCGCAATCGATGATGATTTGATGGAGGGACAAGACGCCCAAAAAATCCTTCCAAAATACACCAAAGGTATGACGGTTCCAAAGTCATGGTACGATACAGAAAAAGAGCAATACCACATCGATAAGAATCAAAACAAGCGAGACTTAGAAGTGCAAGCAAGGGTTTTCTTTGACATGAGTCGTCCGAAAGATTTGATTAAATCAGAAGGAGAAGAAGCATATTTCAACAAGTGGTTCAAGGATATCGAAGACTCGGAAGAGGTCCTGAAGGCTGTGAGTCGATATCTGACATTACCAAAAGAGGAAAAACAGGTGCTTGCCGAAACGTTAGCCGATGAAATTGCAGAAAATCCTCCCCCGGTTACAAAGTCATGGGACGACGAATTGCAAGTGTATATTGAAGCACATCGAAGACTATCAGAAGACTACATGAATGGAAAGGGACCTCCACCAGAGTTGGTATTGAAAACAAAGTACGCGGATTGGGAATACAAGATTCTGGAAAAGGGAAGACTACTTCAAGAGGCAGAAGAAAAGCATTCATACAACGAGGAAGACATAAGAATGATTACTGAGTCGTATCCACCACAGGCAGTGGGGCCGAGCCTCACATCCGCCTTCGCAGACTTGTATGGGCCCGGACTGAGATTCGACGAAATAGACGAGGAGGATGAAGAGGATGGAACCGAGCCAACGGACTATTGAGATGGTCTTTGGTTTTCCGCGCCGTGGAGAAGTCTACGGCACGTTTGAAATTGCAAGCGCAACCATCGACCCAGATAATCAAACATGGACTGTTGTATTCAATGAAGAAGTGAACAAAAAACTTGCAATTGAAGCACTGAGTCCATTTTATGGCAAACAGGCTATTTTTGCAGTTGATGGTCAAGATTTCAGTGTCGAGTTCCCACGAAAGCACAGCATAGAATCAATCAGAAGTAATCCACCCGGAGCAGTGCAAACCAGAGTCACGGGAGAATACGTAGTCAATGGGGCGTTTCAAAACCCGATTTCAGAGGCAGATTTCAATGCCGATATGGACAAAATGACTGTTTCAAACCCAAAGAAACACTTCAGGGTTTACCCCGCAGGGGAATTGCATTCTAAGCAATTCCGTGATAAGTTGTTTTCGTTCGTTACGCGTCGAGGAGAGTCGTATGGTTGGGTATCCAAGGGAGAAATATTTCACCGCAAAGGTTCCCTTGTAATGCCCTATGTAAAAATCAACAAGCATATTGAAGGCTCAACAGTCTCATACCACACACATCCATCAAAAGACGAACCATCACTGACAAGCCCAGATGATATCCAATGGTACATGGATGCAATGTACAAATGGAATATTCGACACTTTTACACCATTATGAAAGACCGGCTCGACCACTTTGAATTCAAGAGCAAAGGAGACAAAGGAAAGGCAAGGTATCTCAAAATGGACGAGTCAAAGTTTGTCGACGATTTGAACACCTTACTTGACAAAGTCGAGAAAGTAATCAAAGAAAATGAAGAACTTGATGACTACGATTACTGTGTCAAAGTAACCCGAGCATGGGTAAAGGACATTAATGACAAATACAAACACCTCGTCGAGATTTTGTACCATCCACATGAAAGGCCCGGGGCAGTGAGAAAGAATCCACCCGCCCGTAACAATCCGGGAAGTGATACCCCTTTTCCCCATACGACCAAAATCAAGGTCGACGACAAGTACATTTCCATAGCCCTCAACGAATTGAAGGGCATTGATTACGACTGGATTCATTACGGTGGCGACGAGTTTAGTCACACAATGTATGTCTATTGGTGGCTGAAGTATCACTTTTTACCCAAGGCAGACGGAACGGACCGACTGTGGATGTGGGAAAAGAAGGGCCTCGACGGAGAGTCGCGAAGCACGTTGAGGAACCACCTACAACAAGAAGTTGAGGATGGATGGACTTACGGAGACTGCATGCTATTGTTGGGACTTTACCACGACATCGCGAAGAAACGAGAAAAAGAACAAAGGATTCACCATTCAATTCTGGGCGCACAGATGTTCAAAGAAGAGATTGCAAGTGAGTTGAAACTACCTGCAAATTTGACGGACAGGCTCGCATTGATTCTCGACACCGACGTTGGACGAAAGCGAACTACCGAAGACGAGTTCAAAACAGTTGCAGGCGACTTGTACCCAATTTGCAAACTCTTTCACATGGCAGACCGAACTGCGCACCACCCGTACATGTACACAATCGCGGCTCGCATGGCGAGGAAAGACAAAGTGCTGAGTACAGGTGAATATGGGGACGCCTTTATTGAAGTATCAAACGAACATGACATCAAAGAGGTGGTCAAATTTTTTCGTACTACACCCCTCCAAAATCCCCCGCCAAGGACTCCTACAAAGGTTACTTACAAGGCGTCGTATGAGGTAGCAATTGACCCAGACACCGCCGAATTTCTATTCGCAGAATATGACCCTCGACAAGTACCCGGAACCGATGGAAAACTCGGTGGGACATTTATGATGACATACCGTCAAGGCCTTTACATCAGGATGACACTTGGTGATGGGGCGATTGCATCGGCAACATTGGGATTCCGATACCCCGGCGTATTGAACATCACAGGTGTTCCAACCCGAGACGACTTCGGGCTTTCTGCCGCACAAGAAGTATACGAAAGAGTAGGTCAAGTATTGCAACAGGCTTACGACGTCGAAATTGACTTTGGGGAAGAAAAACCAGTCACGGCAGAAACATTTGACACAGTACCAGCATCAGACGAAGAATCAGCATTACAACCACTGACAAATCCACGAACAGCAGGTACAACAATTATCCTCGCAGGGGCACATGGAAGTGGGCGAAGAGAGTTAGCAAAAGAACTTCACAAGCAAGGGGGATTTGTTCTATGTCCAATGCACACAACAGAGCGTAAGCCCGGAAGAGTCGCAAATCAAGACTGTGTAAATCACACACACGACTCGTTCATGGAAGAGGTAAATTCAGGCAACATGAAGTATTGGGTTCGCGGGAAAAATGGAGAATGTTACGGATATACCAAAGCACAACTCGAAGCACCTAAGTCTGTAATGTACACTACTCCACGAATGGCAATGAAGATGAAAGACGAGATTCCCAACGTAACTATCGTTTTCGTTGATAACAAGGATTCAGTCCGGAAGCACAAAGACCGTCTTATCCGACGAAAAGGGGTTACCAATGAAATGGCAACCGCAACTGCGAAGCGAAAGCACACGCTACGCAATTCACGACACAACTTTGACCACGTCATAGACCACAAAGACAATTACAAGAAAGCGGCAATCACGCTCATCAACCCACCAGTATTGAACAACCCGCAATTCGATATCGAAGGGGTTGACTTCTATGCTACAATTCCTCAAGTGAAGTACAAGAACCTCGGTGCGG
>Ga0181590_10000754_pt1 | contig 26581 bp, 36 predicted proteins | sample 071ome_34_FD_132446 | JGI IMG/M metagenome (GOLD analysis project Ga0181590, IMG submission 132446) | Coastal salt marsh microbial communities from the Groves Creek Marsh, Skidaway Island, Georgia - 071411BT metaG (megahit assembly) | ecosystem: Environmental > Aquatic > Marine > Intertidal...
ACTGTTAGAAGGCACCATGTCAGCTATCAAAGCTTTGGTTGCATCTGATGCTCACGGAGGGAACCGTTATTGGTCCGTGAAACCAGCGGCTCACAGCTTAGGATTTATGACCTATATCGAAGCTGATAGAGGGACTATCCTTAAGGCTCTTACAAAGTTAACAGAGTCAGGGTTCTTAACTAAGGTAGGCCTTAAAAAGGTTGACGGCAAGCTAACAGAACTGGATAAGTCCCAAGTTAATGCTTTTCAGCTCCGTTACATTGTTACCCCTGTAGAGGAGGCTGATGCAGCTGCTGATGAAGCGGCCGAATAACCGGTCCCTTCGGGGCGGGGATAAAACGGAGACACCCCGCTCATGCATATTATTCTGTCACCCATTATAATATAAACACCTTACAACCTTGGAGTTATTTATGCGTTACTTTTCAATAGACTATCGTTCACCCCCTTCTGGAATGGGACAAATCATTGACACAACTAAGCCTGAGAAGATTGGAGAGCGATGGAATTATATCCTCATCACCTACTCAGGATGTGGTCCAGCATATGATCCGACTTATAATATGACAAAACACTTCACCTCTAAACAAGCGGAAGAAGAAGGATGGGCCGGTCCCGTTCTAGAGGAAATCATTCGGTTCCTTCGAGCTCAAAAAGTCACACATGTCTACGACTCAGAACTCTCATACAATTATGAGGGAGGAAATGAAAATGACTTCGAAGGTCTATTCACATTGGATAGATGGGTTGAAATTATGAGAAGCTTCCTGTAATGGAAGCTCGTGTAAAACTTAAAACAGCGTGTTATAATAGTAAGGTAACCAACCAACAAGGAGTAACTATGACCCATACAAAACAACAAATCATCACAATCCTCGAGAACCCTGCAGCAGTCGACGCAGCTATTATCATCTTGGCTAACAACCAGACGGCTGGTGAACTTCGCTCTAAGAGCACACATAACCTCAACGGCGAAGGCTTCTCAGCGGCGTACGGCAAAGTCGGTACCCGGTTCTACGAGTTCGTCACAGGAATCCAAATGTCTACCGGACAAAAGAAGTGGCCGGCTAGATCCCTCTCTCACCCCAAAGCAGAACAGGTCTTCCGTCGCTATGTAGGACACAAACACAAAACAGTAGTTGACTATGCCCGTCATATTGCTCAGCTCCACTGGAAGCAATTGGGTGAGCTATTCAACATGAACTTCGATGTACCAGCACCTCAAAGCTTGGATGTGGAACCGAAGGTGGACAAGAACAGATTTGTGCAGTTCAGCTGCCAGCTGGTCAGACAATCACCCAAGGCATTCCTAGTTAACATAGGTGGTGCGGAACACTGGATGCCCAGAAGCAAGTGTGCTATCTCTGGTGGCACCCTCTCTATCCCTCAGTGGTTGGCAGAAGCCAAAGGCTTGGAGGTGTAGAGCAAAATAATACTCCGTAGGTTGGTGGTGGTGTGACAGGTGGTTACTGTCGCGGACAGGGTGGGTATTGATCACCAACTTACGGCATCTTTACAACAACATTACAGGAGACGATATGATGACAGCAGGACACTTTGCACTATTCATCATCATCAACATATCATTCATCTATACGGCATCAAAATTCTTAAATGCCAACATCTTGGAGTAACATATGAAATCAAAAACTTGGCCATATCTTTCATCTGACATAAAACGTAAACCACGAGGCTTTTGGCAAGACGATCGTACAATTGCAGTGATAAGAGAATATATTGACAATCGGTTGACAGAAGAGGAAGCAACGCAAAAACTCTTGGTCGCCAAAGGTGACGTCATCTGGTACGCAAACGTTGAACGTAAAAAGGGAGGACAGTAATTATGACACCAAAAGAAGCACAGCGTTTCACGAAACTACTACACAACACAGACGACATGACACCACTGGAGAAGGCAGAGGTAGGTCGACTTAAGACAGCGTACCTCTCAGCGGTCATCCAAGAGACAGAGGCGTATGTCGCAGCCAAAGAGGCATATGAAGAAGCAAAGGAACACCTTGATCTGCAAGATCCAGGAGAGCGTGAGGTCCTTATGACGCTGTTGAAGAGCATGCGTGACGGCGAGAAGAATGTGCTGATCATAGCAGCAGAGTTAGAGACACACTTTGGAATAAGCGCGTGAGGTGGAAATGACTATAAAGATACAAGGGACATACGTGATTGTCCGAAAGAAGGGCGCAGGGAACGACAGCATGCCAATGAAGGCTTTGACACTGAGTGAAGCGACAGATAGAGCCAATGAGGATTGGTTGGCATGCTGTGACGAGAGGCTGTTACGCTACAATGTACTGGACTTCCGCAACGTGGGTAGCTACCACATTGCAGACACAGGATTGGGATACACTTACCAGATTGTGTACATTCCTGCAAATTAAGTGGGGGAGTGTTATAATTATAATGTAACCAACAAAGGAGGTAATAATGGAAAACAAAAACACACAAATGAAAGGATCCGGAATAGGAATCATTGACTTATTTGTTGTTATGCTTATCGGGCTTAAGTTAGCCAATGTCATTGATTGGTCTTGGTGGTGGGTTCTCGCTGGGTGGTGGGTACAACTAGTTATAACAGGTAGCTTCTACGTGATGATATCTGTAGTTGACACACTTAACCACATAGCCCGTGCAAAAGGCAAAAACAAGTAGTATAATTATAATGTATTCAACCAAAGGAGCAAACATGTTACATCACATCTATTACATCAACGCCAACGGTGCAGACAATTACATGATCGTACCATTCGACGAGATCGATCTCACTGTTGCATTTTTAGAGTCACTCGACCACAAAGTCGTTGCCTACTGGCCGATTGAGGTAGCATAACATACAACCAAACCGTAACACTAACAAAAAGGAAGTAAACATGACTATAGTAACATGGAAGACAAGGTGGGGTGAGACAAAGACAACCCGCTTTCAACAATCAACAGGATGGGTATTCATTGCACGTCTCAAACAACAAGGCAATAAGATTGTCAGCATAAGACAGGAGCACAGATGTTAGCAGCACTTTACAACACATTTATTCTCTTCTGCGGTTTCGCAACAATTATTTGTGCTTCTCTTGCTGCCACTGCACTCATCAACCTCTTCTCAGAAGTAGGACCAACATGGCGTGACGACAAGATGCTACTTGCATGGTCGCTTCCAACCGGTCTATTATTCGCAGGAATAACAGCATTAATGTTAGGTTGTTAGTATATGCAGAAGACACGAGAATGTACGAGAATAAACTTTACACAACATTATAATATAATATAGGTGCACACAAAATGGATGTAGGAGAGACACCATATTTTAGAGAAGGCGACTTGGTGCTGTGCAAACTACGACATGGCTTCAAGCGTCTGGTTCTAGTGCTGGACGCACAGCCATATCAACTTTGGCGTGGCCAAGCAAGCAACAACAGGTGGCGATACACCGTGCTACGCACCAGAGGCGAATTTGGTGGCACAGCAATAGGCAAAATGCACCTTAAGCCGGAGTGGCTTTTGCAGAGAATTACAGGAGGAGGACAGGATGGAAAGAGATAACATGCCACTATTTCAGACAGGAGATCTTGTGCGCTTAGTTAACAATCACGGCAGATATCCGCGGACAACCAACGTCCATGGAGATCTTTCGCTGGTGGTTGACGTGGACAAGATACACTACAAATTGTACAGTTGGAAGAGTAAGGAAGTATGGTGGTGCTCACATAATATGCGTTTCGACTACCATCTCGTGCAGGGGATCTCACGCGGAGGCGGAGATGCGTAAGCAGCAGTGGAACGCAGGGGATCTCGTGGAAGTCACCATGCATGAGAAGCTTGGGTGGGGTGATAAGCGTGAAAGCTATCTCGTCCTGGTGCTAGGACGCCACTACGCAAAGCAGAAGCAGACCTATCCACTTACAGCAGATTTGGAGCGTGCCAGGAAGACAGTGTACCGCGTGCTGAAGAAGAGCGGCGCAAATGTTGACATGTGCCTGATGGGTTTGTCTGACTGGACAATTGGTGAGATGACTTGCACCAATCGTCTCGTGCAGTCATCTTGTGTGGAGGAGTAGATGGGAAGAGGAAAGATCCGTGTAGATCCGATGTCTTTAGAGGTAGGAGATCTTATAGTCACAGACGGGAGGATGAGCTTGGAACTAGGTGACGTGTTGCTGGCTGTGCGTAAGTTGTCTGATATTGAGCTCTCGCAGTCGGAAAAGAGACATCCATTCGTCGACGGCAGAAGAGTGGGAGATCACTGGCGTCTGCTGACGCGTCTGGGAGTGGTGGACATATGGCTGGATCCCCATGCGTCGTGGGTGGCGCACGTTGTGAAGGGTACAAAAAAAGACAGCTGCTAGAGCTGTCTTGTGGGGAAGAGACCCCGCCTATTCGGCAGAGTCATCTCCTGCTGGAGCATCTTCAGCTGGTGCAGCTTCAATGCTATGTACCCAACGGCGTTGGAAGTTATTGACCTCAGCTACTGGAACTATAACCATTTCCTTCTTAGGAAGTCCACGGTCTTCTCCAACAATCTTGCCTTTGATACCAACTTGTTTGGCCAGTCCCTTCTTCTCAAGCTGCTTGAGAGACCAAAGGATATCCTCACGGGTGGCATCAACATGTTGATTGATAGCTATAGCACAAGCTGCAAACATTCCGGATGTGGGCTTCACAGAGAAGAACTTAGCTTTTTGTCCCTGAGGAGAGGCAAAGAATTCTGTGACTTCAGAGAGGACAGCTTGTCTACGGGATTTGGTAGCACCAGCTTTTGCTGCTCTATCAGCTTTGTCTGTGTAGACGGGTACTCCATCTTGCAGACCAATAAGCCCAGCTTGGGTAAGAGAGATGACTTGAGCAAGAGTTAACTCAGAGATGGGGGTTTGTGTTGTGTTAGTCATAAAGACCTCCGGTTTGGTTGGTTAGTAATAATATTATAACAAGCGGGGTGAACACTTGCATGAATGAGAGGTAGAACCAAAGCTCCGTGGGAGCCAGCTGGTGGATAATGATCCAATCCTGCCTTATGGTTATATTATAACACATCATGACGTCTTTTGCACGAGACACAGTGTATTGACGCGTCATCTCAGGCGCTACAGCGCACGCTACATCTCTCGTGCAATTCGACGCGCTGGAGCGCGCCCAAGACAACTTGTCCGCAGACCGCTATAGGGCGCCTCTACTTTTGGCTCTCAGAGGGCCCCTTGAGGGCGCTACCCCCCGCGCTACTGCGCCGCCAGCCCATGGGCGGGCGCAAGACGGCCCTGCGCTGGCTTTGATACTCTTTCTTCTCCTGAAATTTTTTAAAACTTTTACCTACTGCTCTCTACTCATAGAGTATAATTTGCCAATATTTCGATTTACAACAATAAAAAAGTCTTTTTCTGGGACCAAGAACTGTGGATATTGGATTTTTTTCACAAAAATTTCTTCGGGAAATTTTCAAAACTTTTTCCTATTTATCTCTAAGGAGGTGTTATGAAATTAAGTAGAAGACAATTAAGAAGACTAATAGCTGAAGCTTATACCACCGGTATTCCTTTTAGAACTGCTATTGAGCAATCAGAGTCGAATATTGAAAGACAGTATCCTGATTATATAGATAGATTAAATATATTGCAAAGTGATGATCCTAACCAGAGTGAAATTATTAAATCGTCGTTAGATCAAAACAGACCTAGTCCATTGGGTATAAAACCAAGACCGATTGACTATGTTAGCAGTGGTGTAACACAAGATCAGATCTATGATGTTGTAGATGAATTTTTCAGTTATGATCCGCAAGCATATGCTGGTGCAATGTCACAGGGAGGGATGTCGCTTAGAGATATTGCAGAAGAGATTTTTGATTATTGTGTTACTGGTCCGGGAATTGGTGCAGATGTACTTTATGATGAAAATGGTAATGCTTATGATCAAAGTCAAGTAGATGAAGTAATTAGGCGATATAAAGAGGCACTTAAACGGCCACATCATAGGGAATTAGGGCATATATCATAAAATTTTCTGAGAACTTTTTAAAACTTTTTCCTAATTAATTCTAATAAGGAGTTATTATGAGTTTAAATAATCCGAAGCCTGGGGTAGGTTGGGTGCCTGAATATCAGGTATCAGGCCGGCCCTTTGTCAAAACAATTACTGGTTTGACGACCGGATCGGTGAAAATCGAGTTTCCAAATGTAATACGCTGGTTTGCTTTCTCAGTTCATGCATCTTCTCATAGAACGGTTCGAGTGGGTTTTACAGAAAACGGCGTGAATGATGTAACAGGTGATGGTTGTTATTTTCTTCTCGAGACTGACAACAAGGAAACAGGTGAGCACTCTGTCAAGTCGCTTCGCTTTGAAATGAAATGTAAAGAGTTGTGGTTTCGAACAGACACTGGGAATGACACGACAGTGTCTGTCATCGCCGGTTACACGGGAATTCAAACAGGTAGTTTTCCGACATTGACGGGATCTGCAGGTTGGATAGGAGTAGGATAATATGAAAATAACACGTAGAAAATTAAGACGTCTCATTAGGGAAACTATTTTATTCGAATCTTTTAATTCAAAAGAAGAATTAGAAAGATTAGTAATGCATTATTTTTATCCGGGCAGCCCGGAACGCGTTCAAAGAGCAATGGATCAAATGTACAAGTATGATGCATCCATCGATGTTGAAAGTGAGTTGCAAAATTTTGTTGATGAACGATCTGATGGCAAGAAAATACTAGCTTCTGAAATATTAAGTTTTATAAAAAAATTTAAATTTCCCGGAGATATTATAGGAAGTGATTTTGCATATTTTGCCGGCATACACCAGATACCTGGTTTTAAACTAGCAATAATAAATGATCATAAGATGCAAACAATATACGGTGTATATTTTAAAAATTCTCTAAATTTAAATTTGATATCTAAAAATAAATCAGCTCTTATGAGACTAATTACAGATAAAAAAATTCGAATATGCATATTTGACGGTACTCAAGCAATGGGCCGGCCGACACTCGCTGATCCTGAATTTTTATCTGATAAAAAAGCATCAGAAAAAATAGATTATCTGATGGAATTATTACGTTAACGCTACACCCTAAGTAGAAAAGGAATATTGAGTGAAATTAACAAGAAAACAATTAATATTAATTATCGAATCGTTGATTAACGAAAAGTATATGACACGTAAAGAAAGAGAAGATGCAGCTATAGCCGGTGTCACCGGATCGAAAAGAAAAGCTAGGCTTGCTTATCGTGATAAGCAAGAAAAAGATTTTGATAATCTTTCACAAAATATATTAGACGAAGAATTGGGGAAGCACGGTCTTAAAGATTATAAAATTAAGAACATAGAGGAATCCTTAAGTTTAACTGGTGGAGAGGTTAATAAAATTAAAATTACGTATGAAAACGGATATGTCTCTGAATTTACTGGTGAAACAAATGATGATTTAAAAAATAATATTCTTGACATGGTAAGTTCACGTGACAATAAAGACATGAACATCTTTCTAACAGTTCAAAAATCTTATGCACGGGCACTTAAAAAATTCTTTAATTTAGAAATTCGTGAACAATATGAGGATGCCGGTTATAAACTTTTTCATGCTATTAATGCTTATGACCGGGGAAAATCAAAAGAAGACCTAGCAAAATTTAAAGAAGTCGGCATAGCAGACAACAACCTCTCTGGGTATACGCTAGCTTTTGAAAGTATTTTAAATAAAAGCGGAATGGAGCTTTCGACTGTATTATTACCTGAAGAGATATTAAGTGTGTATGGAGGTGATGCAGTTTCCCAATCCAAAGCGATGTTAGGAAGTATATTTCCACAGTTTGGTATTCTTGTTGATGGCCATTTAACATCCGCACTTCATGGAGATACTATGACAACAACTGTCAAAGATGCAATAGGAACAATGCATAGCTCTGGCAAAACTATGTCACTTGGCGGGTATCGTCACGAAGGTGAAGGTTTTAATGAATTTGTAAAGTATTTAAACGATATAAGAATTAGTGCGCACGAATTAAAAGCTAGTACTTTACACGGGCCATGGAAGCGTTGGTTAACAACTATAACTGGCACAGAAGGGACTGCGTTGGAAACATATTTAGATAAGAAGTACAAATTTGGGGGAGGAATACAGACTAATTATGACAGTATATTCACAGGTGTGCGGGATTATAATGAATATATGGAGGCAACTGTTGACAACTGGAATACAGTAGGTATATATTACAAAGCCGGTATTGACTTTCTAGCGAAAGATATTTCTGAAACTTTAAGACTAGCATCGCAAACGGGTAATAAAGAATACATAGAGCTCTATAATAGAGTTGCTAACTCCAATAAGACAGATGCTGTATCTATTTATACGGCTGAAAATTTATATGATGCTGTAGGCACATTGAGTGATGTGTTAAGCAAAGTTGAGATTCCTATTGTAAGTGATACTACTCCGGGGCAGAGTTTGCAGGAAGGATTATCTCGAGGTTCTTTATATAGAAAAAGATACTGGGGAAGATATTAAGTAGAGATGAGGCGAGGATGACCCATGGGTCTTACTCGGCGATCGTAGAGTAAAAGTCGCGCCGGCCACGTGCCGGTTTTCTTTTTTCTGTGTTTTTTCTTTTTCGTGTTCCTAATTATGAATAGGAGAAAGATATGAGAATAACTAAAAAACAATTGATGAGACTTATTAAAGAATCATTAAATGGCCCGCAAAATCCAGACAATACTCTTGAAAAAATATTCTTGAGAGAAGTATATTATTGTGTAAATTATATGTTGGGTTTTTCTAGTGCGTTTGATTTTTTCTTGCAGCAAACTGCTGTTATGAGTAGCGATTATGATTTGAAACTTCATGAGCAAATACTCGAATTAAAGGAAGAAAGGGATGGGGGCTGGTCTGACCGTAGTACTCTTGTACTAAACCAACAGATAACTATATTAGATGAGGTGAGAGAACAGGCAATTCTACCTGGAGAAAGAGGAATTGATCGCTTAAGACGTGCAATGGACTATTATATGTCAGAGCTTACAGAATTGCACTCTTATTTAATAGTAGATAGCGCAAATAAACTAGGTTTAGAAGACGCTTCTTTTGCGTTTGGTGAAGCAGGAGAGAAAGATGGAAAAGAAGATTTATATGCTATTATAGGCAGTAATTACAACAGTGATAATCCAGAAAAATTTAATATCATCCAGTACATTATTGACACTTGGAATAAAAAAGAATTTTTCGCGGGTAATTCTGATCCGGAAGCCAAAGCTGTCCTGGAATCAAATGGAATATCAGAGGGGCTAAGTACTTACGATAAAATAGATGCACTGATCGTGCTTTTAAGTGACTCAGGTACTTTAGAAAAAAACTATCAACAAGGTATGCAAATAATGACATCATCTTCTAGATTTTTAAGTATATTAGATAGAATTGATGGACAAATCAATAACGCACTTCCTAAACATAAAAATAGATATGAAAGCGATGTTGAAGAATTAATTTACATTCTTAGAAATGAAAAACCTAATAATTACAGCGATCTGATACGTATTACTACAAACCCAAGTAGCGATGATTCTGATAGTTATTATGGCGTGCCTCCTTTTTAAATATATAACATAGTATAGGAGAGTTGAATGAGGTTAACTGAGAATCAACTTAGAAAGATTATACGTAAAAACCTATTGACAGAAGGAATGATGTCTCCTAATGATATAAAGAGATTGGGTTTAAAGATAATAGGAGAGTATTATCCAGGAGGTTTAAATCTTTCTGTGACAGATTCTGATGGAGGATATGTAGGTCACTTGAGTTTGGTTGAACTTGGGTTAGATGCTATATCTTATGGACCGATTGATTTGCCATATCATGGTAATTGTAATAAAGCATGGATGGTTGCTGACATTTTTATTGAGCGGGGTATACCTAAATATCACGGTTTGGGTCCAGTTCTTTATGATATAGGTATTGAAGTTGCTGGAGATAGAGGTTTAACGCCTGACCGTACGATTACATCAGAAGAAGCTAGAAGTGTTTGGAATCATTATTTAGCATTAAGACCTGATGTAAAACCTATTCCTTTAGATTATATTGATAAGCCTTTTATTACACCTGATGATGAATATGATGACTGTGTCCAGTCACAGTACTTAAATGACATGTTTCCTACTGATCCTCTTCATGATCCAGGTAAAGATCAGATATCGCAAATTAAGTATAGATCTCATTGGTCGACTAATAGATACGTTAAAAAACCTTATAATGACAATACAATTAGTGAATTAGAGAGGTTAGGTATTTTAGAATGGATATATTATTAAAGGATAAATAAATGAGGTTAACTGAGAATCAACTTAGAGATATTATACGTAATATTATATTGCGGGAAGGTGCAGTGACACCAGAGCAGCTTAGCGATGATTACACTGTTGTCATAAAAGATAATGGAATTGTTGTAACTCCGCTTAAAAGTCTAGGTAGAGTTGACATGAAAGAAAGATTTGCAGATCTAGATCCAAATACATTAATAAACATGCCTAGTTATTCTATTTATATTAAATATAAGTATACAGATCCTAAACTCCCAGAACCGGTAGAGGATTTATTTGCTGAATTGGAGATGAGAAAATGGGTAGGTATGTGTAATGATGCTTGGGAAGTATACTGGGCAGAAGTTCATAAAGATTATAAAATGGGTGGTTTTGGACCGCTCATGTATGATGTAGCTATGGAATTGGCAGGAAAGTTTGGTTTGATATGTGACAGAAATAGTGTATCTAATGAAGCAGCAAGATTATGGAATTATTATTTGCAGTTTAGGGCAGACGTCTTTTCAGAAGATATTGATATTGGAAATTGTCCTTCTGATATGATGTCGACAAATGATAGAATAGCAATAAGCAAAGGTGCAGATCACCCATGGCATCAGAAAGTTTATTTTAGTACTCACTATATGTCTGGCGGTGGTCAAAAACCTGTTATAGATGCATTGCACAGAGCGGGTAGATTAGAATGGGAAGGACACATGTATCCGGGAGAAAAATAATTTTGAAAAATATTGAAGTTGGTGATGTTGTAAAATTTGTGCCTTATTATGCATCTACAGGTATGCAAGGATCTTCTTTAAAATTAAAAATACCCGAATTCTCTGGTTTAGCTTTGGTATACAAAGTTTATTCAGTCAGAGGAATCGGGTATGCACATATTATGTTATCTAATAGAGATAAAGAAGTAATAGGGTTTGCAGGTATTGAAATGTTGAGTAGAATTAATTAAAAGTGTCTTGTTATTGATGATTCAACAACTAAATGATGCATAATATGACTTTTATCATGTTCTTCATGATCAACACCTAGTGAGTGACCTATTTCATGAATGATAAGATCTAGATCTTGTGTATAGTTATTATCAATTTTAATTGTCGCTGCGTCAAGATAAAAATTGCCTCCAATTTGATTGTAGTTACGATATGTCATACCATAATATCTTTTTATGTCTAAGTCTCTTTGTCCTGTGATTCTTATTTCATTGCTAACAAATTCTTCTTCGCATGATTTTTTGATAATTTCTTTATTAAGTTTAAATCCTAAGTTTTTCCAAAAATTTATTGCTGTTTTGATATTGTTTTCAGGTATATGTGAATCATTGCAAAGTACAATTTGTGGTTCGTTGTACCAGTGATGTTGTGTATTCATATCATTTTTTGTGTATGCATTGCAAATGTTTGTAATTAAAAATAACAGCATTGTGTAACTCCTTTTTATCTTTATATTAATAGTATAACATGAAATTTATAAGTTTGCACGTGTAGTGATAGTTACTTAGTGGGGGTTATTATATATTGTGTATTATTGATATGCAATATATTTTATTTAATTTATGAATGGAATGACATTTATTCTTATCGTATTTGTTGTTATTGTTTTTTCTACTACTGTAATTTTAAATAAATGGATTGATTTTGCAGATAAAGAAAAAGAAAGGCGTGAGAAGAAACATGTTGATAATAATACACCTAAATTCAACTTTACAAAGTTTAATAAAGATAATATAATAATAGATGTCGACTGTGAAATTATAGAAGAAACTAATGATCGAAGAAAATACTTATCTATAGAAAATAAAGATCATTAGGAGACTTGATTAATGAGAAAGCAAAAAGTTTTTAAATCTGATTTAGTTGAATTAATTAGTAATCAGACAGGAATGAGTATTTATGAATCTCATCAAGCAGCAAATAAATTTCTTTTAGAAGCAGAAAGTAAATCATTAGCAGATATGATATACAGTCAAATAGCAAATCCTGTTATTGACGCTGCTAAACAAAGAGTTGCAACAGCAATATTATCACAAATTGGATTAGATCCGGATAAGATATTAGGAAGAATTATTATTAACTCAATTGAAGAAATGGATTTTTTGCAAATTAAAAAATACTTTGATCAGTGGGAAGAAGGTGCATGTGAAGCTTGGTTAGATGTGATATTAAATGGAGTTGTTGAAGCAATTGCTGAATATTTTATTGATAAAATGGTAGGTCATTTCAAACAATCGATAGCACCAACCGCAAAATCAGAATTAGGAATAAGTGACAAATTCATGGACAATATTCAAGGTGTTTTAGGCGGTGAAGAAGGTATTGATGCTGAGGCTTTATTAACTATGGTTACCAGCGTTATTAGAGAAAAGATCTTTGATGTTATTTTTACAGAAGAAATAAGGCAAAAAACAGTTGAGACATTATGTGATGCAATGAGTAATATGGGTGATAATTTAAATATATCGAGTACCTTATCAGGAATAACAGATAGTGTAAGTGGTATATTTAGTGACGACGAAGAAGAGGAATAAAATGTTAACAGAAAAAATGATTAGAAAAATTATATCTAATAGAATCAAAGCTAAAATTGAAGAAGGATTACAGCCTGGTAGTGCAGCTCATGCTGCTGTTAATGTTGCGCCTGCTACGCCTGCAACAGCAACAAGTACAACAACTGCAGGATCAGTTGTACCTGGATCATCAGGAACTGTGGGTGCATCAAGAATAATTTATTCCCAACCTACAGATGATACTTCCTTCCCAAAATTAGGTCATAGTGATAAACAAGAATTTGATGCTTTGGCTAATATATTAGAAATAGAAAGAAATAATATAACTGGATTCGATCCAAGTGAACCTTCACTTGAAAATGACATAATGCAAGCAATCATGAAAAAAATTAACGATGATGAAGATGCTGCTAGAGGTGCTGAAGAAATATTTGGAGATCCGGGAGGTATCGAAGCAAAGCTTAGATCTTTTTACACTAAAGATATTACACCTAAAGATCTTTTTGGTGCATCTGATACTGCTGTTCAAACAGCATTAACAGGATTTACAGCTGCTTTGCCTTATAATCCTACTATAACTTCAACTACAAAGTGGATGTCTGGTGATCCTGTTCGAAATAATAATTATCGTCCTTTTTATTGGATTAAGTTCATGGTTGAAAAGAACTTTGATTTATCAGGACTTAAAGCTACTTCTGTTAAGTATGATAATAAAGGACGTCCTATTTTTGATGCAAAGAATTTAGATGATTTTTCATCGCAAACAGAAGAAGTTTTTGGTGAGCTGTATGATATATTTGAAACACAATATCGAGAAATTACCGTTGATGTTTATCAAGGTGGTGGAATGAGAGGCGTTTTAGGATATTTAGATGATAATGAAGTATTAGCTTACTCTGTTTTATTAAAAAAATTAATTGAGAATGATATAGACTCTGAAAAACTACCCATGACTCGTATGTTTTTTGCATATTTAGGTGCATCAGAATGGTTAGGTGATGCATCTTTGGGTGGTGTCAAACAAGAAGCATTAGGAATCTATGCAGTTGGTGAAGATGGAAGATATGTAGACGCTTTTAATAATCGTACAATTGATATTACTAATGTTGATAGCGCAACTGTTGCTAGTGGAGATATAATTTCAGATGATGCACAACAGTTCTATAAAATGGCATATGACATGACAAAAGAAGCAGGAAGTCTTCTTTCTCGTGCAATGAGGCTACCTGCAGATGTTGATGATTCTATAAAAAATCAGCAACTAGTTGTAAGAAAAATTTTAGAAAGAACTCCGGGTTATAATGCATCGTTAGCCATTAAAGATTTAGATATAAAGTCGGGTAATATAAAAGCATATAAAGAACAAATTGAAGTTGATTTAGGATCTTTTGAAGTATTATTAAAAGGTAAAAAAGAAGAGTATGGTTCTTTAAACGAGTCATATATCCGCAGTGAAATACAAAAAATATTATCAGAGAAAAAGAAAACAAAGAGCAATAAATATCAAGGTGTTAAGTTAGATGCAACATTTACAAACATGCCTGATGCTAACGGTTATGTATTAATATACCCAAGACCTCAACCATCTGTGGACATGATTACTCTTCCTAGAATTCATACTAGTACCACAGATACAAAAGGATCACAACCTAAAACTGCGTATGAATTAGCTTGGTATGCTAGTTTTTGGGAAACAAATGCAACAGCAATTAGTAATAAATATTTTATGAGTACAAATGATCCAGATTTTCCTGAGCAAATGGCTAGACACATTCATGCACTATATAGTTCTTCGAATGTGTCAGAATTTAATTTGGAAAAAGTTATTGTTGTTAAAGCAACTGATTTATTTAGGTTAAGTAAAAAATTAAATGCTGGTACGCCTCCGTCAGGTTTAGCCATAACTCCTGGTGTTACTCCCGGAACAATAAGTGCGACAGATATTAATACATTCAACACATGGTTTTATAGTCAAGATTTTATTTTGGAATTTAATGCATGCAAAGAATCTTTTAATTCACTTAACTTAGGGATACTTCAATTTATGAAGAAAAAAGATCCTATGGGTAAAGATCTTTATGATTATATGTCTTTCAATAAAGATAAATTTAATATAGGCAAAGACATGGGTACAAAATATGGAGATGCATTAAAAATTCCTAGTGCAGATACTGTTGATCCTGTTGAGGCTAAAAAATTAGAAGATATTAGAGATGCTATCAATAAAATGTATGAATATTTCAAAGGTATGGATGGTTTTGATGCTGGAGCTAGAAACACTGCATTAGAAAAAGAAAGAGATGATGCAGATAAAAAAATTGAATTTGCAATTAAGTCACCTGATATGCAGAAAAATCACCCTACATTCGTGCAAGCTCTTCAAACTTTAGCATTAAGAAAATTTAATAAAAATAGTGCATCTTTCAAAGATGTTGTGGGATTATCTACAAACTTTCATACGTTTGGTCCTAGATTTGGTTATAAACCACAAGTCCATGGACCGGGTTTGTTAAAATTAGTTATGGACTTAGCATCTATGTCTGAAGTTAATCCTCGAGATAAAATTAAATCAACTGCAGTTTATTCTGGTGCAGTAATAGACTTAGGTGACTTTGTTACAAAAATTATTCAAAACCCAGATACAGTGCTAGTCCCAGCATATATTCCTACATCACCTAACTATACTGTAAATCCAACTCGAGCAGAGAATGCATTGTCAGAATTTTCTAATCTATTGAAAGACAGTAGTAATACTTTGAATCAGCCTATTAAAATTAAATTAGATGTTTCTGGTGGTATAACTGGATTAAAATTAGATAAAATTGAGGGACGATTAGGTGGAAATATCAAAATTGGTCTTAGAAGATGGGTTAAGAGAAGTTTAATACCTTCATTTACTGCGATCGATCCGGCATGTACACAGATGGAAATTGTAATGCCAGTAGGTAAATATGTTAGCAAGTTAAGTGAAAATAAATCTAAAACAGCTAAAGAAATAATAACAGCGATTAAAAAACTGATTTAGATTTTCTAATTGATTCGTAAATTCTTTTTCTATCGTCGCTACTTTTTGCAAATAATTTAAGAAGTTCTCCTGCTCGAGCATTTGCTTGATCTTCATGAAAACCCCCGGCATCTTGAATATGCCCTATAAGTAAGCCTGTTTGATCTTGCATCATATGGGTCATTTCATGTGCAATACTTCTCATAATGTCAGGAAGAGCTCTTCCTTTACCGTATACGCGACATGTATTGTTTCCGACTTCGTAAAGTGCTGTTGTTGTTATTCCATGTTTAGGTCTATCAGTTACTACATAGACATTGAAAGATCCATTTATAGGTAATTCTGATGCACAGAAATTACAAAATTCACCGAGGTAATTTAATTGCTGATCGTCTATATTTAGTGATTTATCAACGAACAATTTCATTTTTGAAGTTCCTCTGCTAGTATTTTTTCACCTTCTTCTTTTGAGAAGGTTACTTTTTGTTTGGATCCATCTTCAGCTTCATATTCTTCTTCACCTTTTGATGCAGCGTCAGCATGTGCAATTCTATCTTGTTTTTGTGAAGGTGTCATTTCTTCATTAACAAATTTTTCATTGTTATAGTATCTTTTAATAAAGTTCCTGATATCAGATCTTTTCATAAGTTTTCCTTTAAAAATTGTTTAATTGCTTCTGGCTTTGGACCTACTGCTAGATTGTTAAAGTCGACAGCAGCTTTAGCTATTATACTAACTATCTCGCCTTTTCCATTAATGACTGAACTTCCTGAGCTTCCAAATGTTGCTGGTATTGTAAAACTACATTCATGACTATTACAACCTGCAAATTTGCCTTGATAATGTTGTCTTATTTCATCTTCATGTGACCATTGTGGTGCTGAGATTGCATAAATTTCTTCTCCAATGTCTGGGGCTTTATTTGCTACTTTCATATTTTTTGCATATTTATAAAATTTTGATTCGAATTCAATTAGACATAGATCATCTTTTTCATTCATGATAGGTTTTTTCTCTATTAGATAATCGTTACCCATAAATGTTGCATACATTCCAACTAAAGGGTCTTTTTCAAAGATTAATCCTGTAGCGTCCATTATATCTTCTGTGTTTAGAGTTTTACACCAATGAGCCGCTGTTAATACATTAATTTTTTCTTTGTTAACATTTACTACATAACCTGAGGCTGATGTAAGTGGAACTAAAGGATCATAGCATAGATCACTTTTATCTTCATCTACATAACAGATTGAGTTGAAGTTATTACTGTCTCTTGTCATGACAAAAGAAGTTAGAAACACAAAGTTTTGATTGTGAAGAATTTTATTTTTGTTTTTAAATTTAAAATTTAAATATTCAGCATTTAGTACGTCTTTTGGTTTGCTATATTTGTTATTGACACAACATCCTACTTGTACGACAAATAAGAAACTTATCATAGCCAAACCTATAATTTTTTTAAACATAATTTACCCCTATATAAATAGGTATGTTTAAAAATTATAATTTACTAATAGTATATCCTGATTGATAGAGTTGAATTATTAATAGAGAGAGATAGTAGATTATTAATATAATATAAAGTATATGTTATTAATTACAAAAATTGTAAATTATAATTTATCTTTAATATAGTACATTACTATAATACTTTATTTAACTTTATGAATAATAGAGTATACTAATAGTAGAGGATAATTAATAATGTCAATTTTTAAAGAACATAAATCTTCAGCAGATCGCTCAGCAACTGATAGAAGAAGACATAAAGAAAAGATTGAAAGAGCTATCAAAGATGGAATTCATGATATAGTTGCGGAAGAAAGCATAATTGGACAAGACGGGAAAAAGAGAATAAAAATACCAGTAAGAGGTATTAAAGAATATCAGTTTATTTATGGGAAAAATAATCCTAGAGTTGGATCTGCACAAGGTAAAGATGTGAGAAAAGGTCAGCAAGTTTCTCCTCCTAAAAATAAAAAGAAAAATGGAGGTCAGCCTGATAAACCTGGGAACACAGCAGGTGAAGAATTTTATGAAGTTGATATATCTTTAGATGAATTAGCAAAATATCTTTTTGATGATTTAAATCTTCCCGATTTAGAAAAGAAAAGTTTTCCTAATATATTCAATAACACTATTAAGAGAAAAGGTTATAGAAAAGAAGGAATAAGACCTAGATTATCTAAAAAAGAAACTATTAAAAGAAAAATAAGGCGTAAGAAAGCGTCTATTAAAGCAGGAACTTATGATCCTGAAAGTGGAGAACGTTTTCCATTTCATAAAGATGATTTAAAATACAAGCATATTGAAATAACTAAAAAGAATGTCACAAATGCTGTTATATTTTTTATTATGGATACTTCAGGATCTATGACAAAATCAAAAAAGTTTAAAGCACGTTCGTTCTTTTTCTTATTATATCAATTTATTAGATATCGTTATGATAAAACAGATATTGTATTTATTTCACACACAACTGAAGCTAAAGAAACAAATGAAGATGAGTTTTTTGGAAGAGGTTCAAGTGGTGGAACTTATATAAGTTCTGGTATAGAAAAAGCAGTTGATATTATGGAAAAAAGATATCCACCTACTAGTTGGAATATATATACTTTCCATTGTTCTGATGGAGATAATTGGATTGAAGATAATGATAAGGCATTGGATATAAGTAAGAAGCTAATTGATATGTGTCAATTATATAGTTTTATAGAAATAACTGATGGAAGAAAAGGAACAGCAGGTTGGGGTGAACCTATGTCTGAAGTCTATAAACCTTTAGAATGTAAGAATTTTAAAATTGTTGAAATAGATTCTAAGGAAGATATATGGGAAGAATTTAAAAAACTTTTTGGAAGTAATAATGACTAAAAAATATACAGAACATTGGAATTTTAGTGAGCTCAAAGAGTGGGATGAAATAATCTGTAAAAAAGCTAAAGAATTTGGTTTAGATTGGCATCCAATTAATTATGAAGTTTGTGATTATTTCGAAATGATTGGTCACATGTCATATCATGGTATGCCTAGTCATTATAATCATTGGAGTTATGGTAAGTCTTTTGAGGTAACACACCAACAGTATAATATGGGAATGCAAGGACTTCCTTATGAATTAATTATTAATAGCAATCCTTCAATTGCTTATCTCATGAGAGAGAATCCTCTTTATCTTCAGATTCTTATTATGGCACACTGTATTGGTCATAGTGATTTTTTTAAAAATAATAGAACTTTTAGAAATACATCACCTGAAAATATTGTATCAAAAATGCGTAATGCAAAAAGACGTATATATGAATATTCAGAAGATCCTATGATAGGTGCAGAAAAGGTAGAAAGTTTTTTAGATGCATTACATACAATTAGGTTTCAAACTGAAAGATATGAAATGCCTAGATTGACTCCTGAAGAAAAACAAAATAATTTTATTAAAAAGATTAATAAGAGTAATTTTGTACAAGAAAAAAGAAATAAATATGTTGATATGATTCGTAAAAAGTCATTTATTGGAACAGATAGAGACTTATTAGGATTTTTATTAGATTATGGTGAATATGAAAATTGGCAATTAGATTTAATTAATATTGTTAGAGACGAATCACATTATTTTATACCACAAATTAAAACAAAAATTCTTAATGAGGGATGGGCATCTTTTTGGCATTACAAATTACTGCATGAATTAGAAATACCTCAAAAATTTCATATTCCTTTTTTGAAAATGCATAATGCTGTTGTTAGGCCTCATATTGGTGGAGTTAATCCATATCATTTGGGATTTTATTTATTCCAAAAAATAGAGAGAGAACAAGGATTAGAAGAATGCTTTTTTATAAGAGAAATACATGATGATGAATCAGCATTAAGAATGTATTTGCAAGAAGAAGATATGGTTGAGTTAAACTTTTTTGAATATCAACGTAATGCAAAGTCTGGAGGTGCTAAAGTTACTGAAGTTTCAGATAAAGATGGTTGGAAAAAAGTAAAACACCAGTTAATAAAAAACACAGGAATTAATTCAATACCTTTGATTTATGTTAGCGATTTAGATAAGAAAAATAAAATTTTAGAATTAAAACATGAACATGATGGAAGAGATTTAGAGTTAAAATATGCTGAAGAAGTAGTTAAAAGTATTAAACAAATATGGGATGGCGAGGTAAAACTATTTACGATCGTCGAAGAAGAGATGTGGGAAATTTAAACATAGGAGCTTAAATGAGTCAGAAAAAATTTCTAGAGTTGATTAAAAATCAACGTGAAAATAGTAAAACAGAAAAATTTAAAGGAACTTTTTTAGATTATTTGGAAGTTCTAAGCGAAAATAAAAATATTGTTATGTTAGCACATAAAAGATTGCATGATACAATAGATAAACAAGGTGTTTCTACGCTTGATGTAGGCGATGAGAATTATAGAAATTATTTCAATGGTGAAAAGATTAAAAAATATCAGTACTTTGAAAAAGAATTTTTTGGAATGGAATCTGTAATTCACAAATTAATGAGATTCTTAAAATCAGCAGCATTAAAAGGTGAAGAAAGTAGACAAGTTCTTCTTTTAATGGGACCGGTTGGTGCTGGTAAATCTGCTTTGGTTGAACATGTTAAAAGTTCTTTAGAGATGGCAGATAGAATATATCATCTTGAAGGATGTCCAGTACGTGAGGAACCTTTGCATCTTTTACCTAGAAACCTAAGGGGCCAGTTTGAAGAGATGCTAGGAATACATATAGAGGGCGATCTATGTCCTATATGTCGTCATAGATTGATGGATGAATTTAATGGTGAATACGAAAAATTTCCAATAGTTCAATCATCATTTTCACAAAGAGGTAGAAGAGGTATCTCAGTAGTTCCGCCTATGGATGCTAATAGTCAAGATGTATCAGTCCTTATTGGTACAGAAGATATTAGTAAGCTAGATCTTTATCCTGAAGATGATCCACGTGTACTTTCACTTAATGGTGCATTTAATGTGGGTAATCGTGGAATTGTAGAATTTGTTGAAGTATTTAAAAATGAAATTGAATTTCTACATACAATGTTGACAGCAACACAAGAAAAACGTGTACCTTCGCCAGGTAAGAATGATATGCTTTATTTTGATGGGGTTATATTATCCCATTGTAATGAATCAGAGTGGAACAGATTTAAAGCAGAACACACTAATGAGGCTATTTTGGACAGGGTTTTAAAGATAGAAGTTCCCTATGTTCTAGAATTAGATCAGGAGATGAAAATTTATCAAAAAATGATTAATCGATCTGATTTTAAGTCGGCTCATATTGCTCCCCACACTATTAAAATCGCATCTATGTTTAGTATCATGAGTCGACTTAAACCCTCTGCTAAGTGTGATCTTCTTACCAAGCTTAAGATATACAATGGTGAAAGTGTTATAGAAAAAGGAAGAGTTAAAAATATTGATATTAAAGATTTGCGTGAAGAAGCAAGACGTGAAGGTATGGAAGGTATATCTACAAGATTCATTATGAAGTCACTAGATCGTGCATTATCAGACTCAGATAAAAATATGATCACTCCTATTAATGCTATTGATAGTTTGGTAAAACAAGTTAAAGAACAAATTATTGATGATAATACACGTGAGCATTATTTAGAAATACTACAAGATATTATCAGAGAAGAGTATCTTAGAATACTTGAAACAGAAATTGCTAAGGCATTTATCACTGCTTACGAAGAACAAGCACAGTCGTTATTTGATTCTTATCTAGATAATGAAGAATCTTATACAACTAGATCTAAAGTAAAAGATAAAATTACTCGAGAAGAAAGAGAACCTGATGAAAAATTCATGAAGTCAATTGAAGAAATGATTGGTGTTGTAGGTTCTGCAAAAGATGGATTTAGAAATGATGTTACAGCTTATATGTTTGCTAAATTAAGAAAACAAGAAACTGTTGATTATCGATCTTATGGGCCTCTTAAAGAAGCAATAGAACAATATTTGATAACTTCAGTAAAAGATATATCGCGTATTGTTACCAAGTCAAAGTCTAGAGACGACAAACAAAAGAAAAAATATTCAAATATGATTGAAACGCTTATTGAAGAATACGGTTATAATGAAAATAGTGCAGAAGAAATTTTAACTTATGCAGCTAATAATCTTTGGAGAGACTCATAGGATTATGAATAATAGCGAAAAATACATTGATTTAATTAAAGAAAATTCGCTTAAAAATTCATTTGGGAAGAATATCAGTGAGTTTAAGAATAATCATCTAAATAAAGTAACACTTTATGATAAAGTAGATATTAAAAATAACTCACTGAACTTTTTTAACTATAAGTTTGATGATAATTCTAAGACCCTTAAAAGAGTAATAGACTATGAACTTGCAAGAATAGAATTAAATTCTAAAGATTTAGGTTCACTATTAACCGAGTGGCTAGTTGATTTTTATGTAAAACACCCATATCAGGCTTATGCTTTAGATAGAGAAGTATGTAAAGATTTTATAACAGAAAATATTTTAAATAAGTTGAATAATTTAGTAGAAAGACCGAATAAAAATCATTTAAATGAAATAATAAAAAATATTGAAAGTAAAAAAAATAAAAACATTATTAAGAGTTTAATTAAAAATATTGATGCAGATGACACTGTTTTTGTAAAAGAATCATTCAATGAAAAAACTTTTATTAAAAAAACAGATCAAATTAAATTTAATTTTGAATTTGACAATTCTTTTTTACTTGACAAAAAAGAATGGCATGCAGAAAATTACAAATATATTATTATAGATGGGTTTATTGACTCTGTAGGTGAAATACATCACCTACTTCAAAAGTCTTATGAAGATAAAGAATGTTATGTTGTTTTTTGCAAGGGAATGCATGAAGAAGTTAAGGCAACAATACTTCAGAATCTTAAAAGAAAAACAATCAATGTTATGCCTGTTTCTCTAAAAGTAAATGAAGAAAATGTGAATATTCTAAATGATATTGCTGCATGTCACGATAATGATATTATATCTGCACACAAAGGAGATGTAATATCAATTGCAGTAAAAAGAGAGCTTAAGAGAGGTAAGCGAATAACTATTGATAGTGATGGTATTGTATTACAATATAAAGACAAAAGATTGAAAGATAAACAATTAGAATATTTAACCCAAAAAGTAAACGATACAATAATTGGTGATCCTAATATTGATTATTTAAATAAGAGAATTAAAAATTTAAATTCTAAAAAAGTTGAAATTTTTTTAGATTCAAGATTTACTAAAAGAGAAAGAACAGAATTGGATGCTTATTTAAGATCTATAAACTATATTAAATCAGGAGCAGTATTTTTTAAAGATAATAAAAGAATATTAAATTATAGAGAATTGATTGTAGGAATAGTAAAGTTTACAAGTTTAATAAAGACAATAGAAAGTTTTGGTTGTGCTTTAGTTGAGGAAAATAAATGAAAGTTTTAAATAGTGTTAAGCATTTATTGGAATGTCATTGTACTCTTAAAATATATGAAAATAAAGATAAAAATTTAGATAATCATTTATTTCACAAATTTCCTGTGTATTCTAAATACGACAATGAAACAGGGAAGTTTATAGAGAAAATAGTACAATGTAATAATTGTCAAACATTGCATAAAGTTATTGATGTTTGTAAATCTGAAATCATTCCAGGAGGAAAAGATACAGATATGACGCTATCAACTATAGAAGATATGGAACTTCAACTACCGAGTAAATTATATAATTTTCTTGTAGGTCAAAATACTGATATAACAACTTTTGAACATGCATTAGATGTTATTGATAATGAATGTTGGGGATCTCAAATAGTAATTGCTAGAGAATTAATCGATTTTAAATATCACATTAAAGTTTTAGAAATTAATGGCGAAAACAAATTTAAAATTATTAAAAAAGTCATTGAAGATGAAATTAACTTAGGATAAAGAAATGAATATAGGAAAAACAGATACAGAACTAGAAGTCGATAAAATGATTGAATGTCGACAAATAGTAAAAAATCTCATAAAATTTGGTCTATCTGAAAAACAGAAAGTACAAATCATGAGATTGTTAGCAATAGAGTTAGAATCTAGAGATGCTATGAATATTATCATAGAAGCTGTAGAAAAAATCAAATCTTTAGACGAAAATGTTAAATTTAGTTTAACAGAAGATAAAATTGATTATAATAATAATAAGCAAAGTAAAAAGCTTTTAGACATCTAAAACACATTGGAGGATAATATGTCAGAAGTAAGAAGTGATTTGGAACAAAAATGGCAAGAACTTAAAGTACTTATTGAAACACTTGAAGTTGATATTCAAAAAAATATTAAAGGAAATAAATCAGCAGGTGTTCGAGCACGTAAAGGTCTTAGACTACTAAAAACAAATGCCAGTGATATTGTTAAAGTATCACTAGCAGCTGATAAAGATTCTGAATAATAAAATAAGATTTAATCTTAAATTTAATTAAGAGAGAGTGATTCTGTTACTCTCTTTTTTATTTTTTCGATAATCTTTTTTTCTATTTGACAGACTCTCATTCTTGTTATATTATAAATCTCTCCGATGTCTTGAAGAGTTTTATTACCTGAATTAGAAGCGGCAACACAACAATTACCGTCATTTTTTGAATTAATCCAGTACCTGCATTTTTTTTGTTGACAGGTTTTACTTTGTTTATTATAAAATTCGTAACACTTCATATTTATATTCGTCTCCTATATCATATATTAAATAGTGTAGACATAAATTACAAAATTTGGAGTAAATGTGCGTAAAACTTTTATACTTGACACGAGCGTCCTCTTATACGATAAAACATCAATTCATTCTTTTCCAGAAAATGATGTTGTATTACCTATAGTTTCATTAGACGAATTAGATAGATTTAAGTCTAAGAAAGGAATTATAGGAGAAAATGCAAGATATGTCAATAGATACTTAGATGATTTGAGAAAAGAAGGTGGGTCAATACACGAAGGTGTTGAATTAGAAAATGGTCAGACAATAAGAGTTGCGCTAGAAGGTTATTCTGACATTCCTAACGGTCTTAATGGTGATGATGCTGATAATAAGATGATAGCGCTAGCTAAAAAAATGACTTTAGAATCTGACAAGTCTGTAGTTATGATTACAAAAGACATTAATTTTAGAGTTAAATGTGATGCTGTAGGTGTTAAATCTGAAGATTATTACAAGGATCAGATTATTGATGACAATGATAAATCTTACAAGGGTTTTGTTGAATTAGATCTAGGACAAGACTTAAGTCACTTAATTGATATGCTTTATAATGAAGAGGATGATTTAACACAAGACATTGAAGACTTAATTGGTAGAAAAACCTTTCCTAATGAATTTATATGTCTTAAATCAGGAAGTCAATCCATTTTAGCACAAAATAAAAGAGGAATCATTAAAAAAATGGAAAAGCTTTCATTAGAAGACTTTATGGGAATCAAAGCAAGAAATAGAGAGCAGAGTTTTGCTTTAAATCTTTTGCTTGATGACAACGTTCCTTTGGTTTCTTTGACCGGTATTGCTGGGTCTGGTAAAACTTTTTTAACATTAATGGCGGGAATCGAGGGTATAAATAAAGGAAAATACAAAAGAATCGTAATTACACGTAATATTCAACCTGTAGGTAGGGATATTGGTTTTTTGCCAGGTGATGCTGATGATAAAATGTTACCTTGGATTGCACCAATTATGGATAATTTTAGACAAGGTATGAAAGATAAAGACTTGTCTTATTTTGAAGCAATGAGAAGAACTGGTCAAATAGAAATTGCACCATTAGCTTTTATGAGAGGAAGAACATTTTCTGAAACATTTTTAATTATAGATGAATCTCAAAATAGTTCTATTCATGAACTAAAAACAGTCATAACAAGAATTGGAGAAGATTCAAAGGTAATTCTTCTTGGTGATACAGATCAAGTTGATACTCCTTATATTGATTCACTCTCAAACGGTTTGACCATAGTTTCAGAAAAATTTAAAGATCAAGAAATGGCAGGACATATCCAGCTTCAAAAAGGTGAAAGATCTAAATTGTCATTTTTGGCATCAAAAATACTTTAAAGTTTTATTAATGATTGTTGAGCAGTATTATTATCTCAAAAAGAGGTGATAATGTTTAACAAAAATATATTTGATACTAAACAAGACAATAATCAATTAATTTTAAATTCTGATATTGTTGTAGTTTCTGACTTATACGCTGATGAATATCTTGGAGGTGCTGAATTAACTTCTGAGGTATTCATCAATTCTTTAATTGATGCAGGTTATAAAGTTTGTAAAATTAAAAGCAATGAATTGGATATGAAAAATATTGAAACAGGAGTAATGAAAAGTTGGATATTTTTTAATTACTCTGCAATCAATATGAATTTAATACCTACAATTGTAGCAAATGTGAATTATTCAATTGTAGAATACGATTATAAATTTTGTCAATATAGATCAACAGAAAAACATAAAGAAGTAGAAAATAATGATTGTGATTGTCATGAAAAACCATTAGGTAAATTAATATCTGCATTTATGTTTGGAGCAAAAAATTTAATGTGGATGTCAGAAGGGCAAAGAGACTTTTACATTCAACGCTTTCCTTTTCTCAAAAGTAAAGATAACTACATAATAAGCTCAGCGTTTACAGATAAAACATTTAAAAATTTAAGTGAAAATAGAAAAAATAAAAAAAGAAATGACAAAGCACTGATAATACAGTCTAATTCGTGGATTAAAGGCG
>Ga0181590_10000771_pt1 | contig 26342 bp, 24 predicted proteins | sample 071ome_34_FD_132446 | JGI IMG/M metagenome (GOLD analysis project Ga0181590, IMG submission 132446) | Coastal salt marsh microbial communities from the Groves Creek Marsh, Skidaway Island, Georgia - 071411BT metaG (megahit assembly) | ecosystem: Environmental > Aquatic > Marine > Intertidal...
TCCAGCAGGATACACAAGAGGTGTTGTAACAGCAGCAAATGACATTGCAATTAGTCCAACCCAACGTCAAAGAGATCAGTTATACAGAGTTGCTATCAACCCTATAACTCAGTTCCCTAACGAAGGTATAATTGTATTTGGTCAGAAGACATTACAACGTAAGCCAACTGCGTTTGACAGAGTTAACGTTCGTAGATTATTCTTAGACTTAGAGAAACGTACTAAAGAAACTCTTAAGTACTTTATCTTTGAGCCAAATACATTCTTAACACGTACAAAGGTTGTTAATACATTAACTCCTATCTTTGAGAATTGTAAGCAAACAGAGGGTGTTTACGATTACTTGATCGTATGTGATGAGAGAAATAATACTTCTGCAAGAATTGAAAATAACGAATTGGTTGTAGATATCTACTTAAAACCAGTACGTGCTGCAGAGTTTATTCTCGTTAACTTCTACGCTGTTAACAATGATGTTAACTTCGAAGAAATAGTAGGTCAATAAAGTATAGTATTCATAAACACGGAGCCTGACGTTTGTCAGGCTCTTTTTTTTATTAATTATATGTTTTAGATATAAATATTTACAGTATGGCAGATATCAAACAGACAATACAGGACTTTTACAAAGTAGCTCAATCGAGAGATTTTGCAAGAAAGTATCAGTTTAGAATAATAGATGTATCTAATAAAGGTGCATCTGTATTTGATGAATCAGAATTAGTTTACGCAACAACAGCAACCCTTCCAGGTAAGACTATTGGAGCTCAGGAAGTACCTTACAACGGCTTCACGTTTCGTGTACCTAGTACTGTTTCTTATAACAATTCTGAAGCATTTAATATTCAATTTTATTGTGATGCAAATACATCAACCAGAATTAAAATGGAAAACTGGGTAGAAGAAACCTTCAGTGATGCTACTACTACTGGTGATGGTGTTCTTCACAACAACAGTACAATCACATTAGCGCAGTTAGATACTCAATTTGAAGTATTACGTACATATAAGTTATTCGGTGTCTTTCCTGTAACTGCAGGGGATCTTGAATATGATATGACAAATGCCGGGGAGATTGTTACATTCCAAGCAGGGTTTGCTTATCAGTTCTTCCGTAGAGATAACGAGATTGGACAGATTGTAAATAAGGTTGGTAAGATTTTATCCTAATGTATGCCTATAGAATTATCAGAACTTGATTTGCAGAATGGTGGTTCTTTAACTGGTAATTTTTTCCAGTTACTTAACCAGGTAGAAACTACTCTACCCATACCTAATCTGTTTATAGTTAAGTTTGATATACCTGCAGCTATCTCAGATGAAGTTCATGATACTTTAGGTGAATCACCATTAGATGGTAAAACCAACATAAATGCAGCAGCAAATCTATTTAAAGATGCTAAGATAAGTACTAATACTGGATTTGCTCTTTGTAACGGTATCAATGTAAATACCGAAACTATTGCAGTAGATAAGGTAGGTAATCAAGTTAACGGTTACCTACCTATTTCTTATAATAAAAATAGATCATTTGATCCCACTGATCTAAGCACTCAATTCATGGAGAATGTTATCAGTGTATCTGATTTTATATTTAAACCATGGGTTAAAATGGTAGCAAGGAACGGTGGTTTCTCCGATAGTAGCTTACATACTGATTTAGAAATACTTTACTTAGAAAGATCTACTAAGTCTGGTTTCTTTAACTTCTTCAGTAATACAGGATCTCCTTCAATCCGTAAAATTTATACATTCTACAATTGCCTTCCTTATGATGTAGCTGCGCAAGGTATACAAACTTATGCAGATACTCCTTCCGTAATTAATAAAGAAATAAAATGGAAATTTGATAGGTATGATATTAAATTACCTAAGAAGTGAATTTCCTTGACGTCCTAAAATTATCTAAACAAATATCTACTAAAGATTATGATAAGGTTTTTAGCTTTATCAATAATTATTATAAACCTTATACTTGTTTACATTTAATCACTAAAATAAAGGAAGAGATATTTCAATCTAATCCTATTTATAAAGTTACAAGAAATATAAAAAATAAGGAGTATAACCTGAATTTAGAAACAGAAAACTTTCTCAATGTAACATATGAAGAAGATATCGAGATTAACGAAGGATGCTCTTATAAAATAAACTTTCCGAATATTATTTCATTGGATATTATAAATTTAAATATTATTAGTATTATTAAAAAAATAAAAATTAATAATAACTGGGTAGATATTGATTCATATAAGATAGATGATCTTAAATTAATACTGGATAATATAGATATTAATGATTTTAGAATACTCAAAGAATACTTTGAAAAGTATATTTCTAGAATACAAAAGTTTACTTATATAAAGTTTAATAAGATTAACGAAAATCTATCATTTGAGATTATATTGAGATTTATAATAGAGAACTTTCACTATGATACAGAAAATTTATATCAAATACTCTTATCTCTTATGAGACATTTTAATTTTACTTATTCAGATTTTAAAGAAGTAGAATTTCATGATGGATTAAGAATGATTAAAATTGGTAATAAGATTGTAAATGAAGAAAACGAGGTAAATAATAAAAATGAGTAATGTAAATCTAATACTTTCAGAATTATCCAAAAAACAAGAAGATGTTATTACTCTTCCTTTTAGTAAAAAAGAAGTTAAAATCTCTAAACCAAAATTTAAATTTCAGGAAGAAGTAGTTCAGTTATTCGAGAAATATGAATCCGAACAAGCTGCTATCCTATCTTACAGAAAATATATTAATGATTACGCTATTTCAAATATAGGTAATGAAGTTAATATATTAGATAAAAACTATTTTTTATTCAGTGTCGCGCAAAGACTATCTAATAATGAAGAATATACTGAAGTATTGAAAGGTTTAGAAGATTTAGATATTACTAGCGTATTTGAAAAGGAAGAAGATAATATGAAGTTCAAATTTGTATTAGATGCCCCTTCTTTGAGTACAGAATCATCGTTCTTGAGATTCTTTAATAATAAAAAGAACCTAAAGGTAGTTGAGTATGCTTTCTGTGATATTTTTAGATTCGTAAAGACTATTATCATTAATAATGATGAAAGCTTAACTATCGATATATCTGATACCGATATTAACTCAATATATAAGGTTTACACCTCTCTCCCTGTTTCTACATGCAGTAAGTTGATAGATCATATCAATATCAATATCTCCGGTAAAATCAAGGATACCCAAAAAGATAATGATATTGAGCAAGATCCGACCATATTTGTGAGTATTTGATAAATAATTACAATGGCCGACGATGCTGCAATTGTAAATGTTTTAACATTACTAAGTAAGAATTTTACTGAACTTAATCAGAACGTTAAAGATAGCTCTGATAAACAAGAAGCTCTGTCTCAACAACTCGCTGATTCTCTCAAGAGCATACTAAAAGTACAAGATGATCAGCTGAAATTAAATGAAAAAACTGCTGAAGAAGCTAAACAAAGACAAACAGGTATCGATAATGAAAAAGCTCAAGCAGAAGCTAAAAAAGAAACCGATAAAATATTAAAAGATATCCGCGATGGCCAAGAGAGCTTACCATTGGTTGGTAAGTACATTAAAGCTTTCAATGAGGGTAAAGATAAAGAAGAGAGTGTAGGTTTAGGACTTAATAATATAGCTACAAGTTTTAATAATTTCGCAGCTTCACAAAAACAAAAAGCAAATACTCAAACAGGTTTGAGGTCTAAAATAACCGGAGGAGTAGGTAAGGTCGCTGGTGGTTTAGGTTCTGTTATTGGTAAAATAGCTAAACACTTCCCGAAATTATTAAAATTTTTAGGCCCATTAGGTATTGCAGCTCAAGAATTATTGAAAGTATTTGACCTTCTACAAGGTGCTATAGGCTTCCTTATTTCAGGAACTATAGCTATGTTTGGTACTGCTATATTTGCATCGAAAGAGGCAATAAAGGATATTATTAAATGGTTCGAAGCACTACCACAAAAGATATTTAAATTCTTTTCAGAAGACTTACCTCTTTTATTTGAAGCAGGAATTGTTAAGCTTAAGGAAATATTTACAAACATTTATAACTACCTACAAGAAAAAATCTTCCAGCCACTTGCCGATTATTTGTATGAAGCTTGGGAAGGAGTTATGGCATACTGGAAAGAATTTAAAGCTGCATTTAATGAAAAAATATCTGCAATAGCTGACTCAATATATGAGACCTGGGAAGGGGTTAAAATTTGGTATAAAGAAATTAAGCAAAGCTTTAATGAATGGTTAGAAGGTTTTGCTGATGGTCTATATGAAGCTTGGGAAGGTATTATTGCTTATAAAGATGAGCTAATGGCTTCAATTAGAAACATGATTACTAATGTGAAAAATGCTGCAGTGGGAATGTTTACTAATATTATTAACTTTATAAAAGAAAAAATAGATGCAGTGCTTAATATCGGTGGTAGAGCTATTGATGCTGTTAAAGGATGGTTTGGCTTTGGTGGTGGAGATGAAGAAACAATAAGAGAAGAAGCTAAAAAAGAACTAACACCAGAGGATTTCCCTAGCGGGGTAGTTAATAGAAATGCTCCACCAAATGTAATTATTGAGTTCAATGACGAAGCAATGAAGTTATACAATAATACTATTGAAAAGAATAGACAACAAACTGAAAAAATGACTGAATCAGTTGATCTGTTAATAGAAACAATCAGTAGTAAAGAACTTGGTACTACAGTTATTAATAATACAGCTCCTGCTCCTACTCAAAGTTACAGTAGCGGTGGTAGATTAAGAAAGTAATTATATGAATTTATTCAGATTAGATAATCAAGAACCTTTAAGTTACCCAGATGGTCAAAAGTTTAAAACTGCCGTAGCTAATGCTCCTATAGCTAAGCCATTAGGTTCAGGCACAATTGATGTAGTTAATGACTTCAAATGGACAAAGACTCTCAAAGAGGGTAGAGTTGACGTCCCGTTTATGCGTTTAAGAGAGAAATATGTAAATAGAAGTTCTTTTTTAAGTAACTTAGCATATGCAGCTAATGTGTTTGTAGATACTACTCAAATAGCAACAAAAGCTATAGGTAATGTAGGTAGTAATATTCCTATAGTCGGGGATTATATTAAAAAAGGATCGAAAGGTTTTGGCGATGCATTGAAAAATACAACAGACTTTGTAGATTTAACTAACCCTAAAACCCCAAAACATTTACAGAGTTATTACAATTTATATGGCACTAAAGACTCAGGCTTTGTATATAATATTCCTTACTTAGAAGATGATTGGAAGTCTACTCAATCTAAGTGGGGCGCAGGAATGATTGAAGGATTAGCTGAGAGTTTATTTAGTTTCACTAAAGCTATAGTAGAAGGTTTTAGTATGGAATCAGCAAAGAGTTACGAATATCCAGCCGTTGGGCCTACAGTAAGTACAACTATATTTCTTGATAATACAAAAGATATAAGTGACGGGCGGTTACCTTCATGGCAGCAAAACTGGCAGTTAATATTTTTACTTGTATATCAGAACTTACCAAATAGACTTAACAGATTTTTAGCTCAACCTTCTGCGTTATATGAATTAAGAATGTCAGGTTTACATTACTATCCTTATTGTTATATTCCAGAGCTTCAAGTTAAGTGTCATGGTGTTCGAAAACAAAAAGTTGTTACTTATCAACTTGATGCAGATATTAAGGAAGTAAAAACTTTAATACCTGAAGTATATGAGTTAAATCTTAAATTTACTTCTTTAATACCTGAATCTAAAAATTTATTTTATGAAAGTTATATAGATAGAATTAATGTAACTTTAGAGAAGGACCAAACAACAGATGAGGTATAATATGATAGAAGATTTACAAAAGTATCATAACGAAATTGACGAGCTAGTTCCATTAGAATATACTAGATATGAAAATATATTTCAAATAGCAAAAAATAATAATTATTTTTTCTATAATATTCTTAAAAAGGTTAACTTCCCTACAAGCATTGATAATAGACTCTTTCATGAAGTAATTGTATCAACCAGAATACCCTATACTGTTGTTAGTCATCAGTATTATGGAACACAAGACTTATGGTGGTTAATTTGTTTAGTTAATAATATAACTAATCCAGTTAATAATATTACACCTGGTACTAAACTTAAAATATTAACTAATGATGCTGTTAACAGAGTATTAGCTAGTATTGAAGAAGATCTCAAAAAATAATGCGCCCTAATATATCTAAAAATCCAAATCCTGAAAATAGAGATATCACTATTGAAGTCGGTGGTGCTAAATACACTTTAGAATTATTCTTTGTTAATGCAGATGGTTACTTTAAAGTACAACCTAATATTTTCAAACAATTAGAGTTTAGAGATAATATATACAACCCATTTTTATCTATCAGTTTAGTTTTAAGGAATAATAAAAACGAACTAGAAAGTAATTTAATAACTCAACCAAATAAACTTAATACAAAATTACAATTTGAATTTAAAGGTAACAGTGATGAGTTTGTACTTATAAATTTTAAACCTTTAGTTGAAGAAATAAAGGTTATAAACAAAAAAGATAAATTCCATTATAAAGTAGAATTACCTTGCTTTATAAAAGATGAAGAAGAGTTTGAAGAATCTGGTAACAAGTATAAAGTTTTCGAATTAATGGATGTTAAGTATAGAGAGTTAATGTATCCAACTAAACAATGGAGTACTAATCAGCTGTTACTAAAGACATTACAAAATACACCTTTATCTCAATTAAGTGATAAAGATAGGTCAGTATATACAGGAGATGCTCTAAAAGATCTAATTGAAACATTTATAAGTAATAAAGTTATAAATTATGATAGATGGGATCGAGGCTCTTCTAAATTATTTTATTCATCCCCGATCGATGCTACTCCTATGCAGATTATGGAGTATTTAGTTGATAATCATACTTCAACAAAAAATAATGATGCTTGTCTTATTAGAGAAGATAAGTACGGTAAATTAAATTTTTTAAGTATAAAAGATATTTTTGATGGAGTATCTAGTGGAAGATTGATTGGGCCTGAAGTCGTAGGTAGTTATGAACTTCCAGTAGAGAATGAAGATACAGGATCTAAAATAGCAAAACCTGCTTATAAAGATATAAGCCCTTTCAATTCTAACTTTCCAATAAGAAAATACAACTACTTAAATTTTTCTTCAACAAGTTCGTTAGAAAGAATTAGATCAACAAATATTATAAATTATAGTTTTGGAGACAAAAAATTTAGCTTTTATAAAAACGAAGGTGATATAGAAAATAGTATAAAATATTTCAATAATAACTTTCTCAATAATATACCAAGCAAAAAAGCTAGTATTACATTTGAACCTGGTGAAAGAGTATTAGATAGAAGTTTATTCACAACTTTATATAGTACATCTCAAGATGAAAACTCTGCAAGATATGATGGTAGAAATGAAGTAATAAAGAATTTATTATATCTATCCAATAATATAGAAATTGAAGCTAACGGTAATATAAACTTACGAGCTGGTAAGTTTGTTAACGTTGTACGTAATACTGGGGTAGACTCAAAATTTGAAAGGAAGATCCAGGGTTATTACTTTATTCTAGACACTCATCATATAATTAATAATAAAGAATACATTTGTAACGTTGTAGCAACCAAACCATATTCAGTATGAGCTTAGCACCAGCAAAAACATTAAAAGAAGAATTAGTAAGTACAAAGCTTGAAAGTACAGCCGATGTACAGTTGAGTAATACTACAACTAATAATCCTTTCAATGTATATAAAGAACACTTTCAATTGTATATACAGTATGAAAATACTAAAACAAAAAATGACCCTATAACAAGTGAAGCTGATTTCTGGACAAATAATATTGATACATTTGAAAGTTTTGAGCCTGAATTTATTTTATTTTGGATGCGTAAACTTGCTAATGCTAATCCAAAAGTATTAGAACTTGTTAAAGGTAAAATTAATATTGAAGAGACAGCTCTACAAACTTTAAGTGATAGTATTGCTAATATTTTCGATCAAGACTTGGTAGTTGATAGTAGATATACCCCTATGTTTGATGTAGATCTAGAAAGTAATAATCCTCTGCCCTACAATCATATATTAGATAGTAAATTAAATTTTAATTATAAGAAAAATGTATCTCAAATGAGTACTAAGGTTAATAGTCTATTCAATCAAAATATATCTAAGATAGTACAACCATCCTCTCCTGGGGTCGCGCATGGTGGTAATTTAGTAACTGATTTTACTCATATAAATAGAATAGCAGAAAACAAACCTGACTTTTATGAAGTTATAGCTGATAAGTTAGATGGTTCTTTTGAGACGTTTGTATTTTTATCTAACTATAAGCTTAATAACTTACAAGAAGTAATAAAAGTAGAATTCGATAAAGATGTAGAGGGTACAACTATTAAGGTTGATCTCAAAGGAGATAGAATACAAACTCCGAGTAAAAAGAAAACTAAAGACTTACTCGGTTGATTCTTCCGCATCAACATTAATAACATCTTTACCATCAATTAATTTTTTTAATATTTCTTCTCTAGATAGTTTAAGCCTATGGACTTGTTCACTATCCTGTAACATTTGTTTAGAATGAATATCTAATTGTTTTACTTGCAATTGAGTTTTAGATTTCTTATCCTGTGTAACAAGTTTATTAAGAGTCTCTATGGCACCAGTAGATGCTTTGATTAGCTCGGCAAGAGAAGAAACATTGTCAGCATCTGGAACATGAAATACAACTTCTTTCATATTGTTTATCATTTCCATACTGTCATGAATTAATTTTGCGGATTGATCAATTATGAATTGCTCAACCTTTTCTTTCTCTAAAGGTTCTATATCCTTCTTAGTAGCTAACTGTTTAGCTTCTTTTGGAATATTTTTAAGCTGTGCTATAATATCGTTAGCCTCTTCTTCCATAGTAGTATTATTTATATCTTGTTTCTAAGAATTAAACCTTGAATATAAAATAGAAATATATATTATACACATATGACTGAAAACGTAAATTGGAATATTGAAGAATCACCTGCAATTAAAGTTAAGTTTTTGAAGACTCACGACGACGCTATTCTACCGAAAGTTAATAATAGTGCTTGGGCTACCGGGGATTCAGGTTACGATATTTTTAGTGTTGAAGATGTTGTTGTACCTGCTCGTGGATCTGTAGTTGCTCCAGTAGGTATTACAGTTGCAGATATTTCTCCTGGTTATTGGTTTAGAATTGAACCTCGATCAGGTCTAGGCTTCAAACATAATATTCAACCTCATCTTGGAGTTATTGATAATCAATATCGTGGGGATCTTGGAGTTAAGCTTTATAACTTCAGCGATACAGATGTAACTATTGAGAAGGGTAAAGCTGTTGCTCAATTTGTTGTTTACCCTCTCTTGCAAGTTGCTGTTGATTGGTCTGATGAAGTTACTGAGACCAATCGTGGTGCGAAGGGTTTTGGTTCATCTGATAGTAAGTAAGTTATGGAAATCACCGACATCTGGGTAGAGAAGTATCGACCTGCAACATTAGATGATACAGTATTATCTAGTGATGTACGAGAATACTTTAATAATGTAAAACAAAAAGGTAACCTACCTAATCTATTGTTAGTAGGAAACCCAGGGGTCGGTAAGACTACCTTAGCTAAAATCATTATCAACGATATTCTGAATGCTCAATATTTGTATATTAATGCGTCAGATGAAAACGGTATTGATACAATTAGAACTAAGGTACTCAATTTCGCTCAAACGCAAAGTATTTTCGGTACTACTAAAGTAATTATTCTCGATGAGTGTGATGGATTAAGTCTAGACGCTCAGAAAGCTTTGCGTAATAGTATTGAAGAGTATCATGATATTGCGAGATTTGTTCTCACTGCGAATTATCAGCATAAGATAATACCAGCTCTTCAATCCCGCTGTCATACTTTTCTTTTAACTCCACCGAAAGAAGGATATGTTAAAAGAGTACTACATGTTATTAATAAAGAGAATGTTCAAATTGATAGAGAGCATTTATCAGAAATAATTAATAAGTCATATCCTGATCTTCGTAAGTGTATCAATAGTATTCAAAAATACACTATTTCAGGTAAAAAGGCTAATGTAGTAAATGGAGCAGAGAGTGTTATAAGTACATGCCTATCTTTATTGAAAAAGAAAGATATTTACAAAATGCGTAAGCATATTATTGAGAATGAAAGCGCATTCGGTAATGATTATGATACTCTCTTCAAAGTTTTATTCGATAAGTTATATAATAACGAGTTAAAGGTATCCGACGAAAAAAACAGAGACTGTATGATTACAGTCTCTGAGTACTTTTATAGAAATAATATTGTAATTGATAAAGAGATTAACTTCTTTACTTGCTTGATCGAACTATCAAGACATGTACTTTGAAGTATAATTCTCGCTCGCGAGTTTATAGTCTCCTCCGTCAATCTTAGAGCTATTACCAACAGCTAGTTCTGGATCTTTTACAGGTTCAGGCTTAGCTGTAATATTTTCTTGCTTTTCATTCGTTTTGTCGATTCTTGTAGCTCTATGCTCATCACCAGTCATATCGAATTCAACTAACTCGATTGGTAATGATAATGCATTATTGTAAAATCCTGGAGCTTCTTCAACAGTAATATCAGCGATATACTCTTTAGAGCCAAGTCTGTTTGTTTCGTATTGAGTAGACTTAATAGCACTAAAAAGAATGTATTTACCAGCTTCTTGTAACTGAATGATGTTATCAACGTAAGCTTTTCTGGCTTCGTCTAAGTTTTTATACCAGTCAGAGCTTTTAACGTTAGAACGTATTTTGACGTAATCTCCTGGGATTGCGCTAGTTTTCTCATAACGCTGGTATACCTCTTCGTATAATTCACTAAATTTTCCCATTTTAATTATTTATGCTTTTTGTTTTATTATTAAATAATTAAAATGGCTATTAACTTAGATTTCTTAGATGAAAATAAGATAAAGGATAAAACAACATCCTTTGCTTATAGTGATTTATCTTTGGATTTCGAGCTGAGCTCTGATATCAACAATACACCTGTTAACCGTGCTAACAACAAACAGGATGTTAAGCTATTGTATGATGAACAAGCAATATATCAGAGTGTTAAAAATATATTCAATACTTCGCCTGGTCAAAAGATTCTTAATCCAACTTTTGGATTAGATCTTAAACAATTCCTATTTTATCCTGTTAGTGAAAATACGGCTTTATTAATTGGTGAAGCTATACAAGAAAAATTACCTGTATACGAGCCTAGAATCATAGTAGATGAAGTTAGTATAGTTGGTAGACCTAATAGAAACGAATACTTTATAGAACTAAGCATTATCGTTCCAACATTAAATAATAAAAAACAGTTAGTGAAAGGTGTGCTAGATACAGAAGGATTTAGATACAATTAATTATGGATAACATAACAGAATTTAATTTACCTACAAATAGTTATGCATCATTTGATGCGCAAAGTATGAGAGATTTAATTATTGATAGACTCAATAACGACTCATCTATATCCTTTACTGATCAGAACTTCCAGGGAAGTAACCTTAATGCTGTAATTGATATTATCTCTTACTCCTTTCATACCCTTTTATTTTACTTAAATCAAACTAGTTCAGAAGCAGTTTTCACTGACACTCAACTATACGAAAATATGAATCGTATAGTCAAGCTAATTGACTATAAGCCATTAGGTAAGCAAACTTCGATTGTTCCAATGTCACTGAAGGGTACTTCAAATCTATCTTCTGGATATTATACCCTACCAAAGTTCTCATTTGTTACAGCAGGAGGTAAGACATACTCAACGTCTAAAGATTTAACCTTCCAGAAAGTTAATAGCTCTGTAACTGAAACAATATCTGCAATAGATAATACCCTATTCTATGAAGGTAAGTATAGAGAATATCCTGATGTGATAGCAATCGGGGAAGATTTTGAAACTATAACTCTATTGCCTGGAGATAATATATTTGTAGATCATTTTAATATTTCTGTATTTGTACAAGAAAGCTCAAATAGTAAATGGTATGAATATAAAAGAGTACCTTCTTTATATTTAGCGAAGCCTAATGATAGATGTTTTGAATGTAGATTAAACCAAAATAAAAATTACGAGATTACTTTTGGTAATAACATTAACGGTCGTAAGTTAGTTGCTGATGAAACTATTGGTATTTACTATATAGCTTCTACTGGTACTGAAGGTCAGATAACAAAAAATACTTTTGCAGATGCTTCAGTTAATATTTATAACACAACTAGGTATGATAGTATTTTTGCAGATATAAAAGATACGACTCTGAGTTATGTATCGGTAGCTAATAGTGTTAATATTAACGCAACAAATACTGAAGATAGTACATTGTATAGTGAAGAAGAAGATGTTGCTAATATAAGGTCTAATGCTCCTAAATTTTTTAGCTCAGAATATAAGTTAGTAACTAAATCAGATTATGAGAATTTCATTGACCGTAATTTCAAAAACTTTATATATGATATCAAAGTAAGTAATAACTCTGACTATTTAAATATATTCAAAAAATATCTTACAGAAGATCTCAAATTAGATTCCTATATAGATTACAACAACGCATTGTTTAATCAATATTCTTTTAGTGATAGTTTTGATGTTAATAATATTTTTGTTACAATAGTTCCTAAATTTAAAAAGGATAACTCTGTTGTAAAGAGATCTAATTATGTTTCAACAAATTTAAAAAATGAAATTTTATCCACATTACGTAATTACAAATTACTCAACAGCGAAATTTCTTTTATTGATCCGGTCTATTTAACAGTAGATTTGTTACTCAAATCTGCCTCAGAGACAAATAAAATAGATTATAAAAACTATACTCAATTAAGAATAGTAAGAAACTCTGCTACAATCGCAAATGATAATACTTTGAAAAATAAAGTATTCACAATAATCAATAACTACTTCAATCAAGCTAAACTCGGTCAGTTAGTAGATATAAAACAACTTAATACTGATATTACAGGTATTGAAGGGGTTGATAGTTTTTACACGTATAGAACAGATACAGGAGCAAAAGCAAATGGTATAAGTTTGGGTATTTATAATCCAGTTTACACCGGAACAGACTTAGAAGTAATCGATACTAATTATCAATTGAAATATTTTCAAATACCATTTATTGAAAATATAGAAGATTTAAAAAATAAAATTATAGTTGAAACAGTTAATAAATCTAAAACAGTTATTGAATACTAATAATGGCTAACTGCGATCCAATTTCAAGAACATCAGAATGCCCGAGTACTATTGCGATACCAATAAGTATTTCTCCTGCATTAACTGGGTATACTCGCATTACTGAATTTACATTTACTCCTAAATTGACAGGAGACTTTGCTACCTTTTACCATAAAGATATAAGCGAAGTTAAAGTTGTGTGGGATTTTGGGGATGGTTATACATTAAGTGCGGATACTCCATACGAAGCTACTCATAGATATAGTTACCCAGGTAATTATAATATTACTTTATACTTTTACGATAACGAAGGTAAAGCTTTACTTAACACTTTAACTCAAACTTTATCAATCGAAAACTTTTTATCAAATAGGGTTAAGTTTATTGTAGATACAAAACCAACTTTAATAGCTGGTAATTTAAGTACAGACGCTAACAGAAAAATACCATACAACGTTCAGGTAACGTGGCAGGATTACAATAGCGCAGGTAACACAATATATTTCGCTGCTAGTGGTAGTAGTTCTGATTTATATGATAACACATATAAGTATGCATTCTTATTACCGTTTAGAGCGTTTTATACATATACTAATAAGTTTGAGAGAATTGAGAATAAACAGGTAGTAAACCTTTCACCTTTATATTATGTACCAGTAGGCGGGAGTCAAACCCCGACTCTTACTACCAATCCAAATCCATTATCTGCTGCTTATATTTTAGGAGATACTGGCAATTCAGCTATCTATTACTACGATGATAAACCAGGGCCTCGTAGAATTTTTGCTGCTATAGATACTTACAATCATACTATACCAGATTATTTTATAAATGAAGTTAATACTAATTTGAATTTATCTGAACTTAATTATAAGGAAGCAGCTTTAGATTATATTGATGTAAACGTAGTACGTAATAGATCTACAAAATTAATTCTTACTAGTACAGGTAATAACTATATGACATTACCTGATTACAAAAGACAGGGAGATAAATTTGAAGTATTCGTAGCAGCTGGAGATGCAGATGGAAATCAACATAAGGTATATAGCAATTTCAATTATGATAATAGCGGATATGATAGTGGTTCTATCAAAAGATTTAAAGTTACTATAGGTACTACTTCTTCTAACGGAGTTACTAGTACAGCAATTTCGAGCGTTAGTTCAATAGACTTTCCTTATAGTTCATCTTTAAGTAGTAGTAACTTGAGCTCATTCTTTTACTTTAATTATACCCCTACAGTAACAGGTACGCATGTGTTATCAGTTAGTGGTAAACCTACATCTGATTCTGGAACCTTAACCGGGTCATATACATTTACAGTATTACCTTCTGCAGGAAGTGAGTACTATAAAATTAATGAACTCGATTTTGATTATAAAGAGACTTTGAAGAGTTATAGATTTCAAGACTTTTTATATGAGTATGATGATTTATTCGAAGGGGTACTTGGATCTATAGTAGGTACATTATCAAGTAGTCCAACAACATACGGTAAAGCTACTTTTGAAAAGGTTAGCAACTTCGTAATTAACAATTCAGATGTTGATACTTGTAACATATCAATACTCAAAAAGCTGTATGACTTTCTCAATGAGGAGAGTAATTTCAATATAACTCCAGCTCCACCTGAGTTGAAAAGATTATATGATTTATTTACTATAAGATTTAGACGTCTTATGGGTATGGATGAAAAGTTTGATCAAAGTTTTGATACATTTTATTCAAGTAACTCTGCTCATGCGAAGAATGTAGATTACAATAATCCTTTATCAGTCACGACTTATACAGTTAGTGCTGGCCAAAAGTTTGTAGCAGTACAGAAATTCAATAATGAAGCTATTATTATTGAGCCAATGAAAGTACCAGTAACCACTATTGATAGTGGCTCTACTAGCGCTTACCCTCTTAGTAATTTTAATTTATCAGCTAACTGGGGCTGGCCGTTAGATGATACAACATCGGGTACTTCATTATCTGCTTTCTATGACTTCTATCCATATATAGAAAGTTACAACAATGATAGAAAAAATAACATTCTAGACTATACAGAATTAAGTCATAACATTTTAACAAAACAGTTATCAAGTGTATCAGCATGGGACACAGAAGTATATAAAAACATTGACCTCAAAGTAAGAGGAGGTTTAAACTTATGATTAATTTAAATACAGTTTCACCGCTAACATTTAACGAGTTTAGAAATTATTATAAAAGGTATAATAATTTTAATGAGCTAAAAGATTTATACAGTCAATATCTTGCTGATTATAGAAGTAATAAAAGTACAACTACTACAAGTGATAATAACTATATATCAGATAATTATAAAGAGTTTATTCGTAATGTAGATAATAATGATTTAAACAATGAAGTAAAAGAGTTTTTAAGTAATCTAGATTATAATAATCCATATGAACTCGATATAGCTGCTCATTATGTGTCTGATAATCTAAAAAGAGAGTTTACAAGATTAAAAACATATAGAGATGAATTAAAGTTTGTAAAAACAAAAAACAATCTTAAAACATCTAAAAAGGGTATTGAAATATATTTAAAGAACTTAATTGCTCGTTTGTTGAGTCAAGATAGTTTTATTAAAAATAATACTGATGTAACATCAGTTAACTTAAAAGAGATTATTAATAAGCTCTCTATAAAATTCACCCAGTATTGTGCTAGTGAAATTGAAGTAACAGATAATATAACTGAAATAGAAAATAGTATAAAAGATACTATTGATGATAGAGTTAAACAAGAATCTAAAAAAACTATACAAGTTCTTAATGTTACCAGTAAGGGAAAAAAATTATTACTTAGAACTAATACTAAAAAGAAGATTTCAATTAATCAATTGTATACTGACCCTTTAAGGTTACCAGAGAGATTTTTTGCTAACGAAAATAAAACAATTGATAATTTAAACATTAATATCAAAGCAAAATTATTGGGTAAATACCTTGAAACAGATTTTTATTTTCTATCCGGTGATACTACAAAATACGAATTAACTAAAGTTATTTCAGTAGAAAATAGCGGTAGTTACTACAATAGATATAATCCAATTGTTTCTAATAAGTATGGTACTTTAATTAAAAAGGATAAAATACCATTTCAATTAAGCTTTCATAATGCTGGTTTAGCTCAGTCCTTATCTAAAAACTTAACATTTAATGTTAATGTATCAGCTGTGGATGGAGAATTTTATTTACCTGATCCTACTAAAGTACAGAGAGGGATAGGTCTCAGACCATCTAGTACAGAAAAGAATTCCCCGATTAATTTTATAAGTGATAATTTTTGGATAAAAAATAACGATCTTGATAGTATCAAAGTTAGTGATATTGATACTCTAAAATCATATGGATATCAATCAAAAGAAAATTCATTAAAGTATACATCAACAGGTATCAATAGAGCTGAAGATGAAGTGAGTTTTTGGTCTGGTTCACAACAAAACATATGGAAGAATAGTGATGTATACAAACGGGAAGCACTCAACACTTGGCCAGAAGCTGAACGATTAGAAGACTTATTAATTAAAAATGAAACAGCTGTTGTATTAAAAAATGATATATACGGTAATGAATTTGTTTTGTATAAAAGTGTTAGTCCTAAAAGATATGCAGGAACAAGCTATACTTTATATAATGAATCAGCTACCAGTACAGAAGACCTAACAAGCTGTGAATTATACGATGGATTGTACTTTAATAGTGTACTAAGCGCTATCACAGCAGCTGCACCGTCAGAATACACTAGCTTGACAGGTATGTACGATACTGTTTTAACTAACGATGTATCAACATGTCTAGGAGATGGTGGTTTTTTCGCGCCTTTAAGTACTGTAGATTGTAGTGCGGTATCAGGAGACGACTTAGTAGATGCTTATTATTTCGAAGGTCATCCATGTCCTGCTTCAGAGTTCGCGAGTATATACTTTGGTAGATATACAGTAAATAGTTTCAATACTGTTTCTATACCTAGTGGTTTCACTACATCTTATGAACTTACAAGCTTACAGAACCCATCTGTAAGTACAATACCATTATATAATCAGAAATACATAACCGCTGGTTCATTATTTGTTAGAGATATAAGCTCACAAAAAGTATATACATTCTATGAGAAATTAAGTGGAGTATTAGGCAAATTATCTACAACTGTTAAAAATGCTATTAGTTCAAATGAAGTTGTAAACTTTGACGTTATTGGTAATACTTTATACATACAAACTTCCGCAAATACATTTACAGAGAGTTACACATATGATGGAACAGAGTTTAAACTTTCTCTTCCGTCGAATTCTATTATTTAATAGTAAATATTTTATATAAATGTTCGAAAGTAAACAATCAGATTATTGGTATAAAGAGGACACTAAGGAGTTTTTAGTATGTGCTATCACGTCCGTGTCAGCAGAAGGCCCGCCTTGTAAAGGGGATCTGATAGCTCACTTTCCATGTATATATAGTATCGATCGAGATACTAATAGAAAAAAGCTTATATTTCCAAATGATGTAAGTGACTGTAGTAGCGCACAATTAACAGCAGAAGATTCCCCTGGTTATGTATACTCTTTTGTACCTGAAACAAGTGCAGATATAAACCTAAGTGAAATTTCTAAACCTGTTATTTCATATAACGAGAGATCAGATTTTTACAATATTACATACTTAGGTAAATATACTGACTCTGCTGATGGGTTTGCTATATTCTCATACATATTCCAATATGTTAATGAGTTTATGTACCCGGTACATAGTAGAGTAATATTACCCGAAAGTAAAAATACAGATTTAAATTTTACTTTTGCAGACGGTAACTTGCATAAAGATTATTTCATACAAGGGAACGAGACTAAAGGAGAGAATACTTTGTTCGGTATACTCACAGCAGAACGGCCTCCTAACTATATGTTTAGGCCTTTTCATTATAATAATGATCTTAAATTTAGTACTATAACATACGCTACAACTTCAACAGAAGTAACTGCAAACTCAACTCTACCTATGGGGTATGCAGGAGGTTTTATTGCTAAGAAAAAAGAAACACCTAGTTATAAAACAAATAATTGCATACGAGTTGATTTCACGTGTAAGTCTTACACGCTTACAGGTAATGATCAGTTAGGATTTTTAAGTACAAGATCAACTAGTGGTTCTCCTGTATCATCATATAGATCAATCAAACAATATACTCTTAGTGCAGGGCCTGCTGAAGGTTTTTGTGTTTTCTTTTATACCCCAGATAGTGAGACAGAACTTCAATTGAATGGAGTTAATAGTTCTCTAGGTTATTGTCCTTCAGATTATAACCAATTTGAAGCTGGTGGGTCAGCACTATTCGGTACCGATGGCATAAACTTAAGCGGTTATATTGGAGTTGCATTTGATATAGCTGGTAATTTTTGTACAACAACAGAAGGTAAAAATGGCAAATATGATGGAACTACGTTTACACAAACTGCATGTTGTATAGGAGTTCGTTCAGGGGTTGATAATGAATATAAAGCTATTGGTCAGTCAAGTCAAATTACAACTGTAGCTTTACATGAAACCGTCGCGGACGCTGGTGACGCTGTTTATAGAGATTTTAGAGTAGAACTTTCAAGACAAGCCAAGGTTTTAATTGTATCAGGAAAACTAAGCACAGATACAGAGTATACCGAGCTATATAGATTGAATATGTCGACTTTACCAAATTATAGTTTTAATATACCAGATAAACTAAAAGTCGGGTTAAGCTGTACTACCTCTGAAAAGGTTTTTAATTTTGAGCTAAAGAGCTTCAAAGTAGAAGGGATAACTGATTAATGAAAACTACAACCTATACCCTAAGTACAAATCAACAAACTTCTACTGCTACAGTTAGTACTTTATCTCAAAGTATGACAGGAACTACAACAGTTACGTTTAGTTTAAGCGATATTGATCAAAGTCAATCTCCAGTAGATAAAATAATTGTTACCTTTTATGATGATAGAGAATTAGTATTCAATAGAGACCTTAGTAGTTCTACTGATGCAAAATCTTTAAGCTCAACTACTTTCACACAGGTTGTACATAGTGAGTTAATTAATAGCTGTGAAAAACCTGTAGAGATATTATTACACAGAGATGATGGTATAACAGACTTTTATACTATTGAATTCAAAATGTTTAAAAGTATTCTTGATGATTATGTAGATATCAATCTGATAAAAACGGATTTTATTGATACTGATGTATCTCAAGATAATATCTTGCTTACTTTTGAAGGAGATGATCCTGGGTTAGTTGGTACTAATGTATTAAGTACAAACCAAGCTGAATATTTCTACTTTGGATCTGGTACTACTGCTACTAGCTCTTGCTCTACAGAAGTTGGCTTTGAGGATGAATACGATTTTGTTCAAGCAGCTTTGAGTTATGCTACGTTCGATGTATCTGCTGCAGGATGTATGGACGGTAAGTTCAGATTGAAATATCGTACCCGTACTGGTATAGGAACTGCAAACTATCCAGGTCTAGGAGATTTTATACCAGCAATCCCTAATACTCAGTTCGTACACGTTACAGGATATCTAAATTGGCATCCTGATGAAGAAACAACTGTAAAGAATATTAGTGTTCCGTTGATTGATGTATACGGAACAGATCTAACTGCAGGAACAAATATTTATTTTGAGAATGTATCTACAGGTGTAGGTACATCCTTAATGCCAGTCTCAGCAGGTTATTTCTTCGTTGATCTATATGATCTCGAAGGATGTGAAACTGTTAATATAGCAACAAGCACATTAACAGCTTATATAACTTATAAGTAAATAAAGGAATAAATAATTATATGGCTTTAGAAGATGAAATTATAAACATAGAAGACCTAGAAATTGCCAGTGAAATAAAAATCGGTGACTTCGTACTTTTGGAAACAACTGATGGTACCAAACTTATCGATTTTAAAGATTTTATTATAGGTGCTGATAATGTGACCTTCTTTGATAAAATATCAAGTACGTACTTACAATCATCTGATATATCTGCTATTAGCGCAAAGACATTAAATAATGAGTCTCTTTTATCTTCTATAAGTGGAGTTAATAACGTTACTGATAGATTAGAAACAAGAATTAATTCAGTTGAGAGTTCATTAATTACCTTTATTGATAGTCTTAGTGTCACATCTTTAACTGATGCAGATATAACTAGTAATACAAATGCTAAAGTTGGTTTCACTGTATCAAATGCTTCTTCTTTAAGTCTTGAAAGGTCATATGGTAAAGTTAGATTCAGTACAATAGACTTCCAAGGAACTGGTTTAACAGAAGGAGCTGACGCGGATATATATCTAGGAGACAGTGGCCAAGGTTTCTTTTATAAAGCTAAAGGTTCATACGGTTTACTTCTAAATGGCATGATCAATGCTTCTATTCTGCGATATACATCAGGTAAAAAATTATTATATTTAAAGAAAAACGATACCGTTGTAGCATCTTATGCTCTGAGTTTTACATACGATGGATCAATAAGTAGAACAGTACATGCGGATCAAGGAAGCTTTAACTTTTCTATCTATATTAATTTAGTAGCTGGCGATAAAATTACTCTCACGTTTGGAGAGAAAAACACTACAATTAAAGAAGCAACATTTTCTGGAGTCAGAGTTGGATAATGAAGGTAGTAACTTTCAATACAGAGTCAGTTAAGCCAGTAAAGCTTAAACACTCAGCAGATAAGACCCTCGTATACAAAGGAGAGCCTGAGAACTTCAATTTTGGGCTTCATCTTCAAACATATAATGTATTTGAAGATATTAAAGATAGAAGTACTAATTACAATACAGCTTACTTTCTATCTGATCTTTATAGTCTGAGCTCTATTATTGAACTAGATACACCGTATACTTTAACTAGTGATTCTAAGTTTACTACATATCTAAAAAATGGAGACAATTATGCTAAAGCATCGTCTAGTAGTAGTGAGTTAACTTATGATTCTAATTTTAATACTTTAAGCTCTCAATACTTTTTTACCCTCAATATAAGCACAAATAGGTATCTATACATTACAAAAGAAATAAATGATACTACTTATTATGCATACTGTTCAAGTGAGTTAATTTATTTATCAGCTGATGTACCTAGTGTAAGCTCACACTTATTTGAGTTTGTAGTTGAAGATAATAAACTCAAATTATTTCCATATAAAGATATAGCGAATCCATCAAATAAATACCAAGTTATATTTTCTAATGTTTTAGAATTAACAGGTACTACAGCAGGTAATGTTGTTAGTTCAGTTATAGATATTAATAGAAATGTTTTAACCAAACTCAAAGGAGCTCTTAATAATACTTTTAGTTATTATATCTCTAGTTTTAATAGAGATAATGTTGGTTTAAATTTAAACACTACGACAAAGACAGTAAGTAATAACTACCTTGGCTTTACAAATAACTACACTTTAAATTATTCAAGTAATGATTGGTGTGTTGATTTCGATACTTTACCGTTAAAGAATCAAGCTACATTAGAAGAGTATTATTCCCCTAATAATCACTATAACTCACAGCCTAGTAACCTCAATAGAGAGTATGAAAAAATATTCTCAGGTAACAATCAAAATGAAGGTTATGATAAGTTATATCTCTCTTATAACATAGGTACAAAAGATATTCATTTTCCACCATCTAAGCTGACTTACTTTACAACACCATCAAGTATATCTCCTTATACTAAGTTAAATATAAATGATTCTAAAATAGATAATATAGGAGCTATACCTGGTAATAATCCTCTAGTTGCTGATAAAGTATTCAAGAGAAGATTTGATTTTAAAAATAATAACTTTACTGATGACGTTAATGCTACCTATTTGTGTAGTTGGTTATCTGGTAACACAGACGGAGATAGACTATGGGTAGATAGGTACTATAATCCAGATTCAATAAACTTCTCGGCCGCCATGTCTGGAACAGCGTTTTATAATACTGTTACATCAGCTAGCGCTCAAACAACTCATGTGTTTGATATTAGTTCTAGATTAACGTTTGAGAAGAATAACGATTACGCATACTATCATATAGGTGAGGTAGATTACCTCAATCATATAAACTCACTCAAGAAATTTGAACTATCTCAAGATATAGAGATTCTATCCAATAAAGGCGCAGTAACAACATTTGATTATGCTAAAGAAGATATTGAACTAGATTTAAATGGGGATAGATTCGGTAGGTTTAAAACAAATCATAAGGGGGATATTTCTTTATCTTTTTGGTTGAGCGCTAATGATTATTCTCTTCCTCTTGGTTATAAGATATTAGGTAATTACTTTGAAGAAGGTTTTGGTATATTCAATACTGATTTTGTCACGCCGAATATTTTTATTCCAGTTGGTAATAAACTATTATTACTCAACAATGAATTAGAGATATATGATGAGATTGAAGTTCTAGAAGGTAACACTCCAGTCAATATTAAAGGCATCGGCCGTAAAGATAACTTTAGTGAGTTTTATATCTTAGGAGAAAACAACGTAATTTATATTTACAATAGTAATCCAAACTTAGTAAGTAAAGTAACTAACTTATCTAGTTATAGTAGTATTGTTATAGATGATATTGATGTAACTAAAGATAGATTTTATGTAGGTTTAAATCCATCAGGATCTAAGGGATACTTCTATTATGATTCTTCTGATAATAGTACTCATATAAGAAGATCTGTAAGCGCAGACTCTTTTGGAGATAAGAATAAGATATTTGTTAATCCAGCAAACAATGCTATTAGTTTCTACAAAGCTGACTCTGAAATAGAAACAGGTAATGAAATAGCTATTGATGGAGATAAGAACACATATACTATTAGACAGAAGTCTCCTACTCAAAGAAACATACCTTATAACCTAGTATATAAGAACAGCTTTATTGATAATACAACAAACACTATACAAGTAACTGGTGGTAATGTTGAGTCTGTTTTAACTAACGTTATTGTAGATGACGAAGATTACATTATTACGCTACATGATAAGAATAGAATATCCAAACTTAAAACAACTAGAAAATTAGTAACCTTCAAAGACTTAACTTTCTTAGATAATAATACTACAAAATATATTGATGTTATTCTAGACTTCGAAGGTAAGAACTATGTTAAGTATTATCTAATAGTAGAAAAGTTTTCCAATAAAACTCTTTTACATAAAATTGATAAGAACTTTAATCTAGTTAAAACTAAGAGTCTTGGATCTAGAATAGTTAATAACTTGAACTTAACTAAGTCAATCACCAGTTACTACTTCTTAAAGAAATACAATGCATGTAAGAATAAGCTCAAAGTAGTTCTAAAAGCTAAACCTAAGTTTACTAAAACTGGTGGCTTCAAAAAGACAGAAGCTAATATCGTATATGATATCTCTCAGCTTAACTCTGGATATAATCACTTTGCGGTCAATGTAAGTTTAAAACTAGGTTATATGGATCTATATGTCAATGGTTACAAATATCAGCGACGTACGTTCAGTCCTGGTACATTCTTACTTGATAATCCATTAGGGTCTGGTATATTCCTTGGAGCCTTAAGCACTCCTTATTATCTAACCTTTTCAAGTAGATTACAACAACCAGGTAAGTATTTCTTGAGAGACTTAAAGCTCAAAGGGTTTAAAATGTACAGTAAGGTGTTAGACTTCTATGAAATTAGATCTCACTATAATTATCACAATTTCAATAGAGATACAGTATGGTCATTACCTATTGGTCAGAGAACATATATAGACACAATAGATAGAGTATATAAGTTTAACTTACCTGAGAAGAACACTAATACGTTTGATATTGATATCAAGAACTTAGGTATCCCAGATACTACTTTACAACAGAAGATTAAGGATGAGATTAAGAAAGAAATTCCTAAGCTAGTTCCTTACTATGATACTCTGAAAGATGTTAATATTAATAGTTAACGACCAGATAAGAAGTGCGCTTTAATGTTATTTAAATCATTTAGAAACTCTCTATAACAAGATACCGTAACAGCGTCGGCATTTTCCATAATCAATTGCTGTCCACCAAATTGATACTTCTCTACTAGAGTCTGATACTTACTAATAGCACTATTAATTGCTTGAAGAGTTAAAGTTGGTTTAATACGCTCAAATTCACTTATATTCATATTCATATTTATCCTTATGCGCAAATGTGTTTACTAAAATTCTTAACTGCACTACGAGCTCCGTTAGGCTGATAATACTTCTTCTGCTCAGACCAACACTCAGATGACATAATCTGAATAACAGGAGCAGTCTTATGCGACCAATTCATAGTACCTTTATACCTAGATACATCAGGCCGCCTAAAAGCACATGCCTTACAAGACGTCAATCCGAATTCTACACGAGCCGTTTCAATATCTTTACCACAAGAGCATTTCATATGTTTATATTATAGATATCTGAGAGATAGTTGCAATAAAAAAAGCGGCTCTTTCGAACCGCTCTGCAATGTTTAATGTTAGTTTAATTAGAAGCTAATAGCTAAACCACCCGACCAAACTAAATCTCCATCAAGCTCTGCTGCCGCAAAATTGAAATTCTGCACATCAAAACTATTATCAATGTACTTGGCTGCAACAAATGGCTGGATCTGCCACTTAGTCAATGCAAGCCTAGCGCCAATATCAACGGACTTATAGTCTTCAAACATATGATATGAGATATTAGGAGTGAACTTAAACCACTCGTCTCCCTTAAGCTCCAAAGAATACTCCTTGGTTAAGCCGAAAGTCAAACCATTTTGCTCAATCCTCCAGTCATGAGTATAACTAACATATGGCATAACCCATGGAGTAACTAATCCTACAGTACCAGCAAGCTCAGAATTCTGAGGAACATTAAGATCAGTTCTACGGGTAGTAACTACCCCGTCTAACCGAAGTGCATACTTGTCAGACCCATTCAAGGATAAAGACTTTCCAGCTCCTACACTCCAAAAGGAATCAGTATTGTCAGTAATAATAGTCCCACTACCATACAAGTCTACAGGAATAAAGTTATTCTCTTCTGGAGAATGTAAATTCAATCCAATATACCGAGCGTATCCACCAGTGTAAGCAACACCCTTACTAAGCAATTGACCTGAATACCCAGCCTCAATAGAGAAACTAGGCTTAATAATAGCTTTTTCGACGTCATTAGTCTGTGCGAAGATATTTAAACTAATAAGCATCGCACTAATCGTTAACAATGTTTTATTCATACATGATATTTATATACCATTAACCAAAAATAGCAACAAAAAAAAGTCGGGCGACTTACCCGACTTGAAACTCTTACGATTATATGATCCTTTACCTTTCTTTGGCTTATGTCGCCTTGTTCCTATATTCCACGGCACTAAATACCGTACCTTGATCACTTTGCCTTTCATATCTTTTCTTCCTATCTACCGGCACGCACCTGATTTTTACCCGGCGGCCCGACACCTAATACTTAATCTAGCCATCATACCTCAATCTCCTTCCTAATATAGTACTTCCAGAAAAACATAGTCAGGATCGTCATACAGATACCAGAACTATAGTTAATCACTACCCAGAATCTAGCTATCTCATTACTCGTTATATAGACTAAACCTGAACAATAACCTATGAGGTTGAGAATCAGCATTCCTAATGATACGTCTTTTGAGCTCTTATTCCTAATCATCCTGATAATCTGCGGGAAATACGCTATAGCGAAACATACAGATAACAAGATTCCGGATGTCTGCTTTATGATCTCTGGTATACTCTCCATATCACTTCTTCCCTTTACCCACCCTCTTACGTGTGATTGTAACTGTCTTACGTGTCTTAATTCCGTTCTTAGTTGTCTCTCTTACTGTTTGTCTCTTACTCATAATTTAATTTATCTATTTTTTTTCTACACACACCAAACACTCAAGTAAAAGTTCTGTTCTTCTATGTATACTCCTACTTGAGTAAGATTGTTCTTCTATATTACCTATAGTCTCTAAATTAGCATAAAATGTTGCATGATCTCTCACACCTCCAACAATATAATTATACGCTTCAGGGTTTGCATCCTTAAAAATATCAAA